>Ga0182024_10020208_pt1 | contig 12185 bp, 11 predicted proteins | sample P32metaG_FD_120480 | JGI IMG/M metagenome (GOLD analysis project Ga0182024, IMG submission 120480) | Permafrost microbial communities from Stordalen Mire, Sweden - P3-2 metaG (Illumina Assembly) | ecosystem: Environmental > Terrestrial > Soil > Wetlands > Permafrost | place: Sweden: Stordalen...
GACAACGTCCCACCCAGCGCCATCATTGGGGTCACGCGCAAGATGCGCTTCGACTTGGCTGACCAAGCTTGCGATCGATTCGCTGCCTTGAGGAGTGTTGACTCGGGCGAAAGCGGACTCGCCCGGGACGTTCGGCGAGCCGAGCGCAATATAAAGGCTTGGCGGGCCAAGCGGCAGAATGACCAAGACCGCGACCGCTGCCGCGCGCCGCCGGCGCAGGTTGAGTGGGGCGGTCGCCGCGGATGCGGCCGGGGATTGTGCATTCGCTGCGGAAAGGAGCCGGCGCGAAACCTCCAGCCGCGCGGCCTCCGCCTCCGCCTCGCCGATGAGCCCGGCGGTGCGGTCTCGGTCGATTTCCTGCAATTGATCCTTGTAGACAAGAAGGTCGCTGCCGCCGCCCGGCGCGCGTGGGCCGCGCCCAAGCGGCCACACGACGGCGAAGATTGCCGCTGCGGTCATCAAAGCGAAAATGAACCACAAAATCATGGCGCTATTTCAATCCAGGGGACCGGGAGAGACCGCAGCAGTTTCGGCGCGTGGTCGCACCGCGCGGTACATCATCACGGCGTCATTGCGGCGGCAATGGGAGCGCCGGCGCGGCAATTGCGCACTGCGACGCGGTAGCCTGCCGATTGTCCGGCCGGATGGCACGCCCGCGCTGGACTAAGCCCGAACCGGCTTGCGCTCGACCGTCGCGGCCTGCGCCGCGATTTCGGCAGCTTTCGCCAAGAGGCCGGCATAATCCGTTCCGAAGACGGTTCTGCAGAAGCGGATCGCGGCATCGACCTGCGACTGCCGGAACGGCCGGTCGGCATCGCCGGCGTGGCGCAATGCGTCGAGCAGAACCTTGGTGCCGCTTTCGAGGTAGTGTTGCAGCTCCGAATAGCTGCGCATGGTGACTTCGTTGACCGCCAGCTCGTTGGCATAGGTGCGACAGGCGCCGACAAATTCGACCAGCGTCTCGGCTTCGCTCACGTCAGTCGCATCGAGCAGCGCGCCCGCCGGGATGTCCTTGGCCGGTCGCGGACGCAACAGGCGCCGCACGCGACCCGGCGTCGACTCGATCTCGGTTTTCAGCACATTGGAGACTTCGGTGCGGATGGCCGTGAGCTGCCGACTCCATTGCGAATCGCCGGAGAGGTCGATTTCCGAGCGCAAGCCGCGCGCAGCGTCGTGGATGTTCTTGAGCAGCGAAGTGACCGGACGCCGCGCTTTGAGTTCCGCGCGCAGATCGCTCACCGTGCATTCGACCTCGCCGATGACGAGCGTCACCGCGACCGCATAGGGTGTTTCGGCAATGCGAGCGGTGTCGTCGCTGTCCGCCGCGCGGGTCGCGAGGCGGATAAGTTGCCAGGGCGACGCCAGCCGGCTCATGATCATGATGAACCCATAAAGGAAGACATCCGATTTGCCTGACGGCGTGGCTGCCGCCGTCTTCTGTGCGGTCGCGGAATCGAGCAGCGATTTAACCGGATCGATCTGTTCGCGCTCGAACGCGCGCATATGGTTCGGCAACCGGCGCCCCAAGTCAGTAAAAACGTCACGGCTGGCCAGAATGCCAGCAAGCGTTCCAAGATCTTCGAACGCGCGCGGCGTGCCGACCTGCACGACGAGACGCCGGCGCGCCTTGTCGTCGCCGCTGACCGCGGCCATCGCCTCGCGAATGCGCATGACCGCCCGGTCATGCAGGGCGCGCGTCAACTGCTCGGCCTTGACCCGGTCATCGTCCAACAAGGCGCGGTTGACGTCCTCGCTCAGCGCCTTGGCCTCGGCGGGCATCAGATCGCGACCCATCCAGTCCCAGATCGGCTCGAGCGACACGCGCGCGATGCGTCCGAGGCGCTTGTGATCGGCACCATCGTCAATAAGAAACGGCTCGACCGGCACGAAGAACAGCCGGGCGGCATCGCCGATGCGCGGCACCGGCTGACCGGCGACCCGGATTGCCCGGCGTAATTCCTGGAGGATGAGTTCGCTCCCGACGGCCTCCTCGCCGCGCAGCATGCCGCGTTCGAGTTCGGCAACCAGCATGGCGCGAGCCTCCGGCTTCAGCGTCCGGAGATAGTCGCGCAGCCGTTCGACGGCTGGCCCGTCGCTCGTCATGGACAGACCACTTTTGGGCACACCGCTTTGGGTACACCTCCTCACCGAGAGGGTACCGGCTAGTTTTAGTCGCCGGGCGCTTAAGAAGGGGTTACGCAAAACGCCGGGAATTCAGGGGCATAAGGCCACTTTTGGAGCCGCCGATCGCTATCACAACCTGCCCAAATCGCCGCCCGATCAACTTGTGGTCGTCCAGGAACCGTCGGAATTACGGCACGCGGTGCCACGCTGGGTCTGCGGTCGCCCATCGATGTAGACCGTGTGAGTATACTCTCGACAGGAGGCGCCGTTCATCTGGTAGGCCGGGCCCGGCACCACGTTGCCATAGCGTCCGGAATCCGGATTGCGCCAAGGTACTGGCGCGCCCGAAGGGCCGGTGTCCAACGCCTGCATCTGCGCCGCGTAGGCGCGCCTTTTGTCTTCATCATCGAGTGAGGCGCCAATGCGGTTGCCGAGGAAGCCACCAAGTGCCGCACCGATCAGGGTGCCGGCGACGCGATTGCCGGCGCTGCCGCCGATCGCATTGCCCAACAGTCCGCCGGCGACCGCCCCGATGGCAGTGCCGCCGACCTCCTTCGGCCCGCTATCGGACGAGCATGCGACGACGCTCAATCCGGCCAAAATCAACGCAACGAACCTGCACGTCGCCGCCATCGTCGCCCCGCCGCAAGCCCGGGCAACACAACCCCGCCCGGCTCCGCCACGTCATCCACGGCGGACGATTGGGGCGAAACTCTGTCCGCAAATCCGCGCCTTCTACGCCAGTCTGCCGGTCCGCTTCGCGACGGAGGAAGAAATAACGTCACTCGGCTGGCAGCGCGAGTTCAGCGCGCAGGCCGCCGATCGGCGCGGTGCCGAGCGTGAGCACGCCGCCATAAAGGTCGGCGAGCTCTACCACGATAGACAGGCCAAGGCCGGAGCCCGGCTTGCTCTCATCGAGCCGTTGTCCGCGCAACGCGACCTGCTCACGCTCGGCGGGCGAAAGTCCCGGCCCGTCGTCATCGACAATGACGCGCACACGCGGGTTGCCGCCGGCGGCCGCACCGGCGGCAACGACCTCGATCGCCACGCGCGCCCGCGCCCATTTGCAGGCATTGTCGACGAGGTTCCCGATCATCTCTTCCAGGTCCTGCTGCTCGCCGCGAAAGCGCGCATGATCCGGCACGTCGACGGCAATGGCGATGTCACGTTCGCGGTGGAGCTTCTCCATGGTGCGCGCCAGCGCAGTCACGACCGGGGGCACGTCGATCAGCGTGCCGACGACGCTGGAGCGCGCCGCGAGCCGCGCGCGTTCCAGTTGGCGCGCCACCTGATCGCGCATGATGTCGGCCTGTTCAAGCACCTTCTGTGCCAGTGGATCGCCCGGCCTCGCCCCTGCTTCGTTGACGATGACGGACAAAGGCGTCTTTAGCGCGTGCGCAAGATTGCCGACATGCGTGCGCGCGCGTTCGACAATCTCGCGATTGGCATCGATCAGCGCGTTGGTCTCGCGCGCCAGCGGAGCGATCTCGACGGGAAATTCGCCCTCCAAACGCTCGGCGCGGCCGGAACGGATGGCGGCGAGACTTTCAGAGATGCGCTTGAGCGGCGAAAGGCCGAAGCGCACCTGCAACGCGGTGGTGAGCAGGAGCGCGACGGCAAGCGCGGTGAAGATCGCGCCGATGGTGCGATCGAAGCTGCGCATCTCGTCGTCAATCTCCGACGCATCGCCCGCCACCTGGATCAGGTAACGGCCGTCGTCGCCGAGATCGATGTTGCGCTCGACGAGGCGCAGCCGCACTTCCTCGGGGCCTGGCGCGTAACCCTTACGGTAGCCGCCGGCGGCGGTGTCGGCCGCGGCGTCGACGATACGCGGCAGATTGGAATCCCACAGCGAGCGCGAAGAATGCAGCTCCGGTTTTGGCGTATCGAGCCGCGTGACCTGCCAGTACCAACCGGACAGCGGCAGCTCGAATAGCGGCTCGCCGATCGATTGCGGGAATTTGTCGTTGCCTTCCTCGGGCGACGCCACTTCGGCGACCAGCGTACGCAGATAGACGTCGAGTCTCCGGTCGAAGGCGCGCTCGACGGCGTGCCGATAAAGCGATGATAAAGCTACGCCGGTGACGATGAGGACGACCACGGTTAAGCCGGTCGCCCAGAGAAATAGGCGGAACGCTAGCGAGTTAGCGCGCATCGGGCGGGGTGAGCAGATAGCCGAGACCGCGCACCGTCTGGATCACGTCAACGCCGAGCTTTTTGCGGATGCGGCCGACGAATACTTCGATGGTGTTGGAGTCGCGGTCGAAGTCCTGATCGTAGAGATGCTCGACCAGTTCGGTGCGCGATACCACGCGACCGGTATGGTGCATGAGATAGGAGAGCAGCCGGTATTCGTGCGAGGTCAGCTTGACGGGATTGCCGTCGACGGCGACGCGTCCGGTGCGGGTATCGAGGCGGACCGGTCCGCACGTAAACTCGCTCTTGGCGTGACCGGCGGAGCGTCGCAGCAGCGCGCGCACCCGCGCCAACACTTCTTCGAGGTGAAAGGGTTTGGCGACGTAATCGTCGGCACCGGCGTCAAAGCCTTGCACCTTGTCGCTCCAGCGGTCACGCGCGGTGAGGATAAGCACCGGCATGGCGCGGCCGGCGCGGCGCCAGGATTCCAGCACCGAGATACCGTCCATTTTTGGCAGGCCGATATCGAGGATGACGGCGTCGTAGGGCTCGCTCTCGCCAAGGTAATGGCCTTCCTCGCCGTCGAACGCGCGGTCGACGACGTAGCCGGCGTCGGTCAGCGCGGTCGCGAGCTGCCGATTGAGATCGGGATCGTCCTCGACAACGAGAAGGCGCAAAAATTAGCTCCGTTCAACGCTCTCCGACCAGCGTGCCTTTGACCGCGTCGACGACGACGCGCGTCACTTTGCCATCGTGGCCCAGCACTGTCAGCACATAGGCGAAGCCTTCGGCGCGACGGCAAAGCCGGGCACGCACCAGGGTCCCGGGCACGTGGCTCCGCACCCCGTGCATGGCGGCGGCAAGGTGAAGCACGGCGCCGTTTTCGACCAGCGCGCGCCGTTCCTTCTGATTGAGACAGGTACGCGAGGCGGGGTCGGCGCCGCCATGCGCCGGACGGACAGCCTCCTGCGCGCGTACCGGCGCGAGCCCAATGGCAAGCGCAAATAGCGCGGCAGCAAACGCTCGTTCGGCGGTACCCATGCCAGATCATGCTCTAGGCGCGTGCCAGTAAACAAGACCTGAACGGCCGATTAGGCTGTCCTTTGGCGGCGCATCGGCGGGGAACGGGGGGATGGGCGTGGTCGCTGCTCGCAACGAAAACGCCTACGCTCCTGGATCGGCCAGCCGAACGGGCCCGTGCAACGGGCGTTCCTCGACCGCCAGCACGCACGCGAGCGCGACGGCGAGGAAGATCGCCGCGGCGATGAACACGACGCGGAAAGCCGGCGCGAAATCGGCGTGCCCAGCGGCAAGCTTCTCGAGCGTCACGACGCCGGTATGGTCGCCGGCGCTGCCGAGTACGATGGCCCCGAACACGGCGACGATGACCGCACCGCCGAGCAAACGAAAGAAATTCAACGCGCCAGTCGCGGTACCGAGCTGATGCAGCTTCACGGCGTTCTGCATGACGATGGTGCTGGTCGGATACATCGGCCCGATGCCGGCGCCGACGACGCCGAGCAGCACCGTGAACGCGCCAAGCGATAGCCCCGCCGGCTTGGCAGCGAGAAAGCCGAGCGCGGCGATGGCGATGATGAGTCCGGCGATCGGCAGGCGCATGTAATGCGTCAGGCGCACGAGCAGCCGTCCGGTCAATAACGAGCCCAGCGTGGCGCCGGCCAGGAACCCGATCAACGCCAGGCCGGAGACGCTTGCCGAAGCGCCCAGCACCATTTGGCAATAGAGCGGGGTGACGATAGTCACGCCCATGATCGTGCCGATGCTGAAAAACGCGGCGCAGGTGACCGCGCCCGTCACCTTGCCGCGCAGGATAGCGAGCGGAATAAACGGCTCGCGCGCGGTAAGAAGCCGCGCGGCGAACAACGTCCACAGCATCGCGGAGCCGGCGATGAGCCCGATGATCTGCCAGGAGCTCCAGCGATAGTGCGCGCCGCCCCAATCGAGCGCCAAAAGCAGCGCGACCGAGGCGGCGACCATCAGCGTCACGCCGGGAATATCGAGCTGGTGTGGACGATCGTTTCGCGGCAGACGGCGGAGCGCGCGCGAGCTCATCACCAGCGCGACGGCGCCCAGCGGCAGATTGATCCAGAAAATAAACGACCAGTGCAGATGATCGGTGAGCAAGCCGCCGAGCACCGGGCCGAGGATGCTGGCGCTCATGAACACGACCGCGGTGTAGCTCTGCGCCATCGGGCGCTCGCGCGGCGTGAGAAGGTCGGCAATGATGGTCTGCGCGATCGGAATGAGGCCGCCGCCGCCGATTCCCTGCAGGGTGCGCCCGATGACCAACACCCAGATCGTCGGCGCCAGCGCGCAGACCAGCGAGCCGACGATGAAAATTCCGATCGCCAGCAGCATGATGGTGCGGCGACCGTGGATATCGGTGAGTTTGCCGAACAGCGGCGTCGCTGCCGTCGCCGCAAGGAGATAAGCGGTCACCACCCAAGATAGATCGTCGAGGTCAGCGAGGCTTTTGCCGATTGCCGGCAACGCCGGCGCGACAATGGTCTGCTCGAGCGCGGAAAGAAACATCGCCAGCATGATCCCGGCGATGATGGTGCGGATGGCGGCGTGATCGAGCGGAGGCAGGACGGCAGTGTCTTGCGGTCCGCGGGCAAACGCCGCGGATGCGACGGACCGGCGCGCCGCGCCGTCCTCCACACGGGAGCACACGGAATCACCGCCCATGACATCGGGGGCGATGCTGTGAGCGTCGTCTGGGCTGATTTCGCGAGGCATGTTCCCGGTCATGTCGCGCGCCGCATCGCGAGGTAATCCATTTTAGGTCGGAATCGCCGGATTGGTCGGCCATGAATCGACCGCTTGTCCGACCCCTGCATCACTTGGCTTGTGTCGCGGCGGCACGCAACGTTGCTTTGCGCAGAGCAGGAATGCCCTGCTCCAAAGTAGCCGGACCTACCGTTTTCGCCTTGCCCCCTTCGGCAGCTTGAGCGGCCAGCTCACGATGTAGTCTTCGAGCATATCGTCTGGCACATCTTTCTCGCTCGCGCCGACACGGCCGCGCACCGAGACGCCGGCCGTATGCACGGTTTCCGGATCGCCGGAGACGAGCGGATGCCACCAATAAAGGTCCTTGCCTTCGGCAAGGAGCACGTAGGCGCAGGAAGGTGGTAGCCAGGTGATGGTTTTGAGGCTCTCAGGCGTGAGTCGCACGCAGTCTTCCACTTGCTCCAGCCGGTTCGCATAGTCGCTGCAGCGGCACGCCGTGCCGTCCAGGAGCCGGCAGCCGACGTCGGTGTAAAAGGTGCGATCGGTCCCTTCCTCTTCGAGCTTGTTCAGGCAGCAGCGGCCGCAGCCATCGCAGAGGCTTTCCCATTCCGAATCCGTCATTTCTTCCAACGACTTACGCCGCCAGAACGGGATTTCCGCAAGATCTTGATCGTTCGCCATCTGTTTACCCGACCGGCTTTGCGCCTGAATGGCCGTTCGCGGCAAGCGGTTTTACGCCTAAATTGCCCCCAATTTCCATTCACACTGTCATTGACGCGTCATTGGCCGGGACCGCTGGCTCGGCTAAATCTCATTGCCTGAAAGCGACAACGACGGGGCTCGCGCCCGTCCCGGGGAGTGCTTAGCGCGTGACCGACCTGTTTCCCGATCCCCGCAGCGACTGGCGGCTTAAGCTCAGGCGGCTTTTGCTCGATCTCGACGCGCGGATCGACTTTGCCGTTTTCCAGGGCGGCAAATGGGCGCGCGAGCTGTACGAGCGGTTCACCGCCATTATGGACCGCTTCCATATCGCCGGCTGGCGGCGCTGGCTCATCGTCGAGCCGCTTTCGGAAGCGGCGACGCTCGGCACCGGCGGGTTTTTGCTCATGCTGGCGCTTGCCGTACCCGCTTTCCGTGAGACGTCGGACGAGGGCTGGCTGAAAAAATCCGAACTCGCGGTCACCTTCCTCGACCGCTACGGCAACGAGATCGGCAACCGCGGCATCAAGCATAACGATTCGGTCGCGCTCGAGGAGATGCCCGACCATCTCATCAAGGCGGTGCTGGCCACCGAGGACCGCCGCTTCTACGAGCATTTCGGCATCGACTTCTACGGCACGTTCCGCGCGCTCTTGACCAACGCCCGAGCCGGCGGCGTCGTGCAGGGCGGCTCCACCATTACCCAGCAGCTCGCCAAAAATTTATTCCTGTCGAACGAGCGCACCATCGAGCGCAAGATCAACGAGGCATACCTCGCGCTGTGGCTTGAGACGCGGCTGTCGAAGAACGAGATCCTCAAATTGTATCTCGACCGCGCCTATCTCGGCGGCGGCACTTTCGGCGTGAACGGCGCGGCGCAGTATTATTTCGGCAAGTCGGTGCGCGACGTAAACTTGCCGGAAGCGGCGATGCTCGCCGGCCTGTTCAAGGCGCCGAGCAAGTTCTCGCCGCTCGTCAATCTGCCGTCCGCGCGCGCGCGCGCCAACGTCGTGCTCGACAATCTGGTCGAGGCCGGATTCATGACCGAGGGTCAAGTCTACGGCGCCCGGCGCAATCCAGCGACCCCGATCGACCGCAAGCAGGAAGACGCCCCCAATTATTACCTCGACTGGGCGTTCGACGAGATGCGCAAGCTCGTCGACACGTTCCCGAAATCGGTCAACGATAGCTTCTTCGTAGTGCGCACCGCGATCGATCCGAATCTGCAACGCTACGCCGATCGTGAGGTCGAATCGGCGTTGCGCCAATACGGCCACGACTACGGCGCGAGCCAATCTGCGGCCGTCATCGCCGATCTCGACGGCGCCGTTCGGGCGATGGTCGGCGGGCGCGATTACGGCGCGAGCCAGTTCAACCGCGCGGTCGACGCGCTGCGCCAGCCCGGGTCCTCGTTCAAACCCTACGTCTACGCCACCGCATTGGCGAACGGCTTCACGCCGAACTCGATCGTCGTCGATTCTCCAGTATGCATCGGCAATTGGTGTCCGCACAATTATTCCGGCGGCTATTCAGGCTCGCTGACGCTGACGCAGGCGATCACCAATTCGGTCAACGTCATTCCCGTCAAGCTTTCGATCGCGCTCGGCGACGGCAATCCCAAGCTCGGCCGCGCCAAGATCATTCAGACTGCGCGTAACTTCGGCATTTGGACGCCGCTCCCCGACACGCCGTCACTGCCGATCGGCGCCGACGAGGTCAACGTGCTCGAACACGCCGTCGCCTACGCCACCTTCCCCAACCTCGGCAGAGCGGTCACCCCGCATGCCGCACTAGAAGTGCGCACGGGCACCGGCGAGTTGGTGTGGCGCTTCGACCGTGACGGCAAGCGGCCAGAGCAGGTGATCTCGCCGCAAGTCGCACTCGAAATGGTCGGGATGATGAACTCGGTCGTCCAAAACGGCACCGGCCGGCGGGCGCAGCTCGACGGCATCCAGGTTGCCGGCAAGACGGGCACCACGAATGGTTGGCGCGACGCCTGGTTTGTCGGCTACACGGGGAACTTCTGTGGTGCGGTGTGGATGGGCAATGACGATTACACGCCGACCAAACGCATGACCGGCGGTACGATCCCGGCGCTCATCTGGCATAACATCATGGCCTACGCGCACCAGAGCGTCGAATTACGGCCGTTGCCCGGCCTGCCGCCGCCGCAGCACGCACCGACAGTGGCCGACGCGGCGCTTCAAGGCGCGCCGGCACCGCAGCAAATTCTGCTCACGCGCAAGGGAACCGAAGCGCTGGTCCGCGTCGAGCGGCTGCTTGACGATGCCAGCCACGCGCTTTCGATGCAGACCGTTCCCCCTGGAACGCTCGGCGCGCTCGGCGGCGGCGAGCGCCGCACCAACACACTCACGGCGGCAAGCGAACAGCAATCCTCCGGAGCTTCCCGCGGCGATTAACGCCGTCCTCGCGACATCATCGCCATTCAATCGGGTCGAACGTGCGCCTGTTCCTTGGTTCCTGCTTCACTTTGATACTGGCGGCGGCCATCGGCCTGGGCGCGACCTGGGTGACGCTCACGCGCGGCGTCGCTTTCGGCGCAATGACGATTGGCGCATGGACCGCATGGCCGAAGAGCGGGTCCGTCGACATCGATCCTTATGCCCGCGCCACCATCGCCCGCACCGGCGAACTGCCGATCGGCACCGGCGACGGCGTCGCCTTCTATGCCCGCACCGACGATGCGGGAAACGCGCTCGACGGGCGCTGCACGTTTGTCGTCAGCGGCATGACACCCGCGGCACGCTATTGGACGCTGACGCTTTATGATGCGCAGGGCCGGCTGGTCGCCAACACGACCGATCGACACGGCTTCACCAGCGCTGAGATCTTGCGCGAGGCCGGCGGCCGCTTCGCCATCAGCGTTGGGCCGCGCGCCCGCCCGGGCAATTGGTTGCCGAGCGGCGGGATCGAACAATTCGTTCTGGTATGGCGGCTTTACGATACTCCGATCGGCGTCGCCTCGTTGACGACGAAGGAGGGGCCGATGCCGGCGGTCTCGCGAAAGAGCTGCTCATGATCCGCCTGCCGCTGTGGATTCTCGGCGCGCTGCTTCTGGGCGGCATCGTCCATCTGTCGACGGTGCTGGCGATGCCGCAGGCGGCGACGCAGGACGCCTATTCGCGGCTCGCGAAGCTCACGCCGGTCAACGCCGTGGTGCCGCTCACGGCGCCTTCGGCGCAGGACACGACCATGCCGTTCATGGACCCGGCCTTCGCGGTGGCGGTCTGCCGGTACGATCTTTCCAGCGGCGCGATCAAGCTCAGCGCACCGCTGAGCCAAGCCTATACATCGGTGACGTTCTACACGCGCAAGAGCGTCGCCTACTACGCCATCAACGACCGCGCCGCCGGCCGGCGCGCGATCGAACTCGACCTCATGACGCCGGAGCAGCATACGCAAGTGCCCGAGGAAGAGGACGTCACCGCGGCCGACCGGTTGATCATCGAATCGCCGACCACGACCGGCCTGATCGTGCTGCGGGCGCTGGCGCCGGAGCCGAGCCTCATGGCGATGGCGCGGCGCGCGCTTGCCGGAACGCAGTGCCGCATCGAACCGGTACCGCAATAGCGTCGTGTCTATCTCACAATCGGTGCTGGTTGCGCCGCGACGTCGAGCGGCACCGCCGCGAAGGCGGGCACCTGCACCAACTGGTTGGCCGCAATTTGCTGCCGCAACAGGGCGAGCGCCACGTCCGCCTGGGCCGCGATGTTTTCCGGCTCGGCGACCACCAGATGATCGAGCGCAAGGCGATAGCCGGCGCAACGCCGCGCCAGCGAGTTTTGTACCCAGGCGATCGTGAAGGTGTTCTCGCCGACGCGCGCCAGCGCGTTGAGCTTGGCCAGCGGGGCAACATCGGGAAGAAGATTCATACTGGCCTGGCGTCGCCGGTCGATTTCGACGACGCGGTGCGCCATGTCGAAGAACGGGCCGATGCGCACCACGTCATCGCGAATATCGTCGATCAATTGGTTGTAACGGCCGGCCGTCGAGCGATAGTTGGCGGCCAAGAGATGCCGGTAATAGGCGGTGGGATCGACTACCCATAAGGCGCGCTGGAAATCGCGCTTTTGACCGTATTCGTAAACCACCGCATCCCAGCGGATTCGGTCGTAAGGCGGCTCGATCAGCGGAAATGCGAGGTCGCGCAAGGCGCGCTCGTCCTCGGTGAGATTGTCGAACGAGATCGGGGCGCCGGCGCGCGCCGCGGCTTCTTGACCGACCCAGGCATGGATGTTGTCGGCGACGACCGGCTCCTGCAGCCGGCCGAAATCGCCGATGCTGGAGCAACCCGCTAGCAGCGGCAGAGCAAGAACGATTAAGGTCAGCGTCGCTGCGCGACGGCGACGGCTGCGCGGCGACATCGACGCACGCCCGCTCAGCGGCGTCGCATACGCCGGCGGCCGCCATTCTCTGCCGGCGGAGGCAAGTGAGGTTCGGCGTCGTCCACACGC
>Ga0182024_10020209_pt1 | contig 12185 bp, 9 predicted proteins | sample P32metaG_FD_120480 | JGI IMG/M metagenome (GOLD analysis project Ga0182024, IMG submission 120480) | Permafrost microbial communities from Stordalen Mire, Sweden - P3-2 metaG (Illumina Assembly) | ecosystem: Environmental > Terrestrial > Soil > Wetlands > Permafrost | place: Sweden: Stordalen...
CAGCAGATGCCCAGAGCTGAGCAGCCCTTGTTGAACCAGCTCAACCTGGTCGTGCAGGACATGGACCGCACCGTCGCCTTCTACAGGCTGCTCGGCTTGGCGATCGACGCCGAACCGGGCGCCGCACTGACCGGTGCCGGTCACGCGGGCCAGAGCAACCCTACGACGCCTTCTGGGGGGCCCGGTACGCCATCGTGGAAGACCCTGACGGCAACCCAATCGGGCTCATGAGCCCGATTTCCGTCGACCGGAAGTTCTGGCCCCCGGCGCCGCCGCCAGCCAGTGCCGGGGGGCGGCTGGGCTTGGGCGAGTCGGTGTCGTGAGCGACGACGACGGGCAGGTTCTCTTCTTCGACCAAGGGAGAGGGCTTCCGTCGATGACATGGGCGGAGTCGGTCGATTCCAGCGCTCCGCGGCCCGTTGGTCGCCGGAGCGCCATGGCCTGATGGGCACTGCGCGCCTACGGCGAACTCTTGCCGGTGCACCTGGTGCAGCCGGTGCGGGCGTACACACGTTCGACTAGGATGCAGCGCGTGTCTGCCGGGGCGCGGCCCGACTCCGCCTCATCTCCCCTCGACGGGTTCCATCCTGTCGTGGCGGAATGGTTTCGCCGCACGTACCCGGCCGGCCCGACCGAGGCACAGACCTCGGGATGGCGGGCCGTAACCGCCGGGGAGGACACCCTCATCGCCGCCCCGACCGGATCCGGCAAGACGCTGGCGGCTTTCCTCGTCGCCATCGACCGCTGTTACCGGGCGACCGCATCAGGACTGGCCCGCTCGGGCACGGAGGTGGTCTACGTGTCGCCGCTGCGGGCGCTCACGGTCGACGTCGCCCAGAACCTCGGGCGCCCGCTTGCAGAGATGGCCGAAGTGGCCAAGGAGATGGGCTACGACCCGCCCGAAGTGCGCGTGGCCGTCCGCAACGGCGACACGCCTCCCTCCGAGCGGGCCTCGATGATCCGCAACCGTCCCGAGATCGTCGTCACCACGCCGGAGTCCCTCTACCTGTTGCTCACCTCGATTCGGGGGCGCGAGCTCCTCGGCGGAGTGCGCACCGTGATCGTCGACGAGATCCACGCGCTCGCCAGGGACAAGCGTGGCTCTCACCTGGCACTCAGCCTGGAGCGGCTCGACGCCAACGTCCGGCGGAACGGGAGTGAGCGCCGTCCCGTGCGGATCGGCCTCTCGGCCACCCAACGGCCGATCTCGACCATCGCCCGCCTACTTGTCGGCGCAGGGCCGGGAACCTCCGCGGCAGATGGCTCGCCGGCATGCCGTGTCGTCGACGTCGGGCACCGTCGCCCGCTTGACATCGCCATCGAGCTGCCCGACGACGAGCTCGGCCCGGTCTCGACCCACGAGCAGCTGGCCGCCCTGCTCGAGCTGATCGCCGAGCACGTGCGGGGGCACCGCACGACGCTCGTGTTCGTCAACACCCGCAGGATGGCCGAGCGGATCGCCCCCCGGCTCGGCGAGCTGGTCGGCGACGAGCTGGTGCAGGCTCATCACGGCAGCCTCTCGATGGACCGCAGGCTGCGGGTCGAGCGCCGGCTTCGGGCCGGCGATCTCCGGGCGGTCGTGGCGACGGCGTCTCTCGAGCTCGGCATCGACGTCGGCCCGGTGGAGCTCGTCTGCCAGATCGGCAGCCCGCGGGCGATCTCGACGTGGCTGCAACGGGTCGGCCGGGCCCAGCACCACGTCGGCGGCACCCCGACGGGCCGGCTCTATCCCCTCACCCGGGACGAGCTCGTCGAGTGCACTGCCCTTCTCGCCGCCACCCGGCGGGGCGAGCTCGACGCCACGATCCCGCCGGTGGCCCCCCTCGACATCCTCGCTCAGCAGGTGGTGGCTGAGGTGGCGGCGGCCGGTCCGGACGGGATAGCCGAGAGCGACCTGTTCGAGCTGGTGCGCCGGGCGGCGCCGTACTCGGAGCTCGAGCGGGAGAGCTTCGACGAGGTGGTGGGGCTCGTCACCTCGGGAGTGCAGACCGGCAGGGGCCGGCGAGGCGCTTACGTCTTCCGCGACGGCGTCAACCACATCCTCCGGCCTCGTCGGGGAGCCCGCCTCACGGCGACGACATCCGGCGGCGCCATCCCCGAGCTGGCCGACTACCGCGTCATCCTCGAGCCGGAGGAGACCCTCGTGGGCACGGTGAACGAGGACTGGGCGATCGAGTCGATGGCCGGCGACGTCTTCCTCCTCGGCAGTCACACCTGGCGCATCCGACGGGTGGAGGCCGGCACGGTCCGGGTCGTCGACGCCGCCGGCGCCTCGCCCTCGGTCCCGTTCTGGCTCGGCGAGGCGCCGGCGCGCACCGACGAGCTGTCGCGGTCGGTCTCCAAGCTCCGCCGGCTCGTCGAGCTCGAGCTCGAGAGCTCCCGCGCTGCGGCCATCGAGGCGGTGAAGGAGGCGGCCGGCGTGGACGCCCGGGTCGCCGAGCAGGTGGTCGCATATCTCTCCACGGCAAAGACGGAGCTCGGCGCGCTGCCGACCACGGAGCGGCTCGTGGTGGAGCGATTCTTCGACGACACCGGTGGCATGCAGCTCGTGCTTCACTCACCGCGCGGCGGCCGGCTGAACCGGGGGCTGGGACTGGCGTTGCGAAAGCGTTTCTGCCGGTCGTTCGACTTCGAGCTGCAGGCGGCCGCCAACGACGATGCGGTCGTGCTCTCGCTCGGGCCACAGCACTCGTTCCCGCTTGCCGACGTCGTCGGCTACCTGTCGCCGGCGACGATCCGCGAGACGATCGGCCAGGCCGTCCTGCCGACGCCCATCTTCGGGGCGAGGTGGCGGTGGAACCTGTCCCGCTCCCTCGTGTCGCCCCGGTTCCGGGGGAGCCGCCACCTCCCGCCGGCGATACAGCGGATGGAGGCCGACGACCTGATGGCCGCCATCTTCCCGGCTCTGGCGGCCTGCCAGGAGAACGTCACAGGCCCGATCGAGATCCCCGACCACCCGGTCGTGCGCCAGACACTGCACGACTGCTTCACGGAGGCGATGGACGTCGCCGGGCTGACGACGTTTCTCGAGCAGCTCCGGGCCGGCGAGATCGAGACGCGCTTTGTCGACTCCGTGGCTCCCTCGATCCTGTCCGAGGAGATCCTGAACGGCCGTCCGTACACCTTCCTAGACGATGCACCGCTCGAGGAACGCCGGACGAGGTCGGTGCAGCTGCGGCGAGGTGTGCCGATCGAGTCCACCGACCTCGGTCATCTCGACCCTGACGTCGTCCGCCGGATCGCTTCCGAGGCGCGGCCGGAGCTGAGGGATCCGGAGGAGCTGCACGACCTGTTGGGGGCGCTCGTGCTCGTCGAGCCCGAGGCGCAGTGGGAGCCCTTCTTCCAGCGCCTCGTCACAGACGGCAGGGCGTGCGAGGCGATGCTGCCGCCTCCGGACAGCGACAACCCCGACGTCTCGGCCCCCGGCGAGGGGCTGGCCCGCTGGGCGGCGATCGAACGGTGCCGTGACATCGAGGCCCTCCTGCCCGGGTCGACGTTCCGCCCTGTGGGCCCCCGCGCCACCCCCTCGCCCACCGCCGGCGCCGCCGGCGTCACTCCCTCGCCCACCGCCGGCGAGGAGGCGCTCGTCGCCGCCGTTCGCGGCCACCTCGAGGTGAGCGAGCCTCTCACCGCCGACGAGCTTGCTGTCGGGACGGGAGTGGGCTCCGGCCGCCTCGGTGAGGTCCGCTCGGCCCTTGCACGGCTGGAGGGCGAGGGATCGGTGCTGCAGTGCCACGTCGGTGACGATCCCGCCGACCGCTACAGCGCCCGTCACCTGCTCATGCGGATCCATGCCGCCATGAGAGACCGCTCACGCCGCTCGGTCGAGACGTTCTCCGCCCAGCAGCTGATGCGGTTCCTCGTTTCTTGGCAACACGTCGGCCCGGGCCATCGCCTGGTCGGGGCCGGCGGTCTCGGCGAGGTAATCGAGCAGCTCCAGGGCGTCGAGGCTGCCGTGGAAGCCTGGGAGTCGGCCATCTTGCCGGCGCGGGTGGCGGCTTACCAGCGCCCGCTCCTCGACGAGCTCTGCAGCCGGGGCGAGGTGGGCTTCGGCCGTCTCGCGCTGCGCGCCGGGGAGATCGGGGGAGGGCGGCCCGGTCCCCTTCCGGGGCCCATGGCCGGGGGGCGCCGCCCAGGCGCGACACCCTCCCCGGCGACGCCGATCGGTATGTTCCGCCGGGAGGACCTGGGCTGGCTGCTGGCGGCTATCCGGGCCGGGGCCGCTCCGGCGACGCCGACGGTGGGCGCTGCCGCCGACGTGATCGAGGCACTGGGAGAACGGGGCGCTCTATTCCTCACGGACTTGTGCTCGGTGACCGGCCGGATGCCGATCGAAGTGGCGGACGCGCTGTGGGACGGCATCGCCCGCGGCCTCGTCACAGCGGACGGCTTTCAGGCCGTGCGGTCGCTCCTCGGAGGACGAGCGCGGCTGGGCAACCTCGTGCGGGAGCCGAGCGCCGGCTCAGCCCTCGGCCGGCGTGGGCTGCCGAGGCCGGGACGCTCGCGGCCACGGGTCCGCCCCGCCCTGACCGGAGGCAGATGGTCGCTGCTCGATCGCGGGCTGCCCGTCGACGGTGCCGGCGACGCCACAGCCCTCGGCTCTCGTGGCGGAGCACTCGACTATGACCCGGACGAGCTCGCCGAGGCCCTTGCCGGCCAGCTTCTCCACCGGTGGGGCATTGTCTTTCGCGACCTCGTCGGCCGCGAGCTCATCGGCATCGGCTGGCGGGAGATCCTGTGGGCTCTTCGCCGGCTGGAGGCCCGCGGCGTCGTGCGCGGCGGTCGGTTCGTCGCCGGCTTCACCGGTGAGCAATTCGCGTTGCCGGAGGCTTACGAGCAGTTGCGCTCGGTGGCGAGGTCAGCTCCGGAGGGGCACACCGTACGCCTCTCGGCTGCCGACCCGCTCAACCTCACCGGCGTCATATTGCCGGGAGCCCGGATCCCGTCGGTGCGCAACCGGACGATCACGATCACCGACGGTCTCGTCACCGAGGACGCTGGCGACGCCCGCCCGGTCCCTTCGGCTCTGCCCGGAGCAGGCAGAGCAGGCTGAGGGGCGACCCGGCCGTCAGGACGGACCGGTATGGATGTGTGGATTCGTCATGGCGCAGACCAACGAGCCGACCGATACAGCCGGCGCAGCCGACGCCCACATGATGAACGGTGGGTGGGACATCTGGCGGCGCCACGCCGAAGGGTGCCACGCCCTTGCCCGGAGGTCCTTCGCGCTGAGCGGCGGATCGGGCAGGACGGCATCGCTCTCGGCGTGGTAGCCGGAAGCTCCCTCACCCAAGAACCTGAGCAGTGCTGAGCAGCGGGCCTGGCTGATACCACCGGTCCCCTCGCCCAAGGGCCCCCCCGAACCACTGGTCCGGTCGGTGTCCCGCCAAGCAAGTACGCCGCCCCTTATAGGCGCTTGCTCGCCAGGCCCGCTCTCAGCGACTTGAGGCGACTCGGGATCTTCGTCATCAGACGAAACCCCCAGCGCCGTGACCACAGGGCTCGCCGGCCCATCTGCGATTGCCGGCGGCGCTTTGTTCGGCCCTAGTCCGGCCGAACGTGACTGGTGCACCAACTTGGTCATGCGGGCGACGAAGTTGGCGGAATGAAGTGGCTTCTCGAAGAAGTCATCTGCGCCGCTCGATCGGGCGGCCTGTTCCATGTCGCACGCCGAGAACGAGGTCATGACGGCGATGCGCATCTCGGGGATGAGGCGCCGGGCGTCCGCAGCCAGCTCTATCCCGCTCCGGCCAGGCAGCCGGTAGTCGGCGAGCAGGACGTCGTACGACTGGTCCGCCAACAGGACGCTCGCCTGCTCGGCGTCGACGACCCAGGCGGCGTTCACCCCGTGGCGCCGCAAAACTCTGGTGACGAACAGCGCCGTGGACTCGTCGTCCTCCACGACGAGGACTCTGCCTGTGTCCTCTGCCTGGGTTGCTGACGTCATCACTGTCAATACTCACGCAACTGCGTGAGGAAACGAACCCTCAGCGGTTGCAATCACCCCTGCAGGTTGCAAACTCGTAGCAGTCTGACAAGTCCGTCACCGCCGGAGCCGGTACCCGAATCCCCTCACCGTCTCGAGCGGCCCCTCTCCGCTGTCCGACCAGCCGAGCTTGCGCCGCAGGCGGAGCACGGTGAACTTGACCCGGTCCGGCCCGGTCGCCGTGGGGTCGCGCCAGGCCAGCTGCAGCAGCTGCCCGGTCGAGAGGACGCTCCCCCGGTGCTGCAGGAGCGCCTCCACGAGGCGGAACTCGCTCGGCGTGAGGGACACCGGGACCCCGCTCACCTCGATGCGGTGGCAGCAGAGATCGATGAGGACGCCGTGCTCGTCGTAGAGGTCGTGAGCGGTGTCGGGCTGCCCGATAGCGTCCTCCGCCTGCGGTGGGGGCGGCGACTGCTCAGCGCGACCGCCACTGCCGCCCGAGGTTGCGACGTCTCCCACGCGTCGCAGGACGGCTTCGACGCGGGCGAGCAGTTCCTGGTTGCCGAAGGGCTTCGTCAGGTAGTCGTCGGCGCCCCCCCGCAGTCCTCGGACCTTGTCCGTCTCGCGGTCGCGCGCTGTCAGCATCAAGACCGGTGCAGGACTCAGCTCGCGGATGCGATCGAGGAGCGTCCAGCCGTCGAGCGACGGCAGCCCGACGTCGAGGATGACGAGATCAGGGCCGGCGGTGTGGAAACGCCGTAGGCCGGCCCGGCCGTCGGTCTCCACCGTGGCCCGGTAGCCGGCCCGCACGAGGAGCGTCTCCAGTGCCCTCGCGATGTCGCCATCGTCCTCGATCACGAGCACCGAAGTTGCCGAGGCGGGGCCGGGCTCGGTCATGTGCGCTTCCGCGGGCGGGTGCGGCCGGTCCGATCCGGCACGTCGCTCGGATCCGGGAGGCGAAACAAGAGCGGGAGCGAGGCGATTGCCACCGTTCCGCCGCCGGCGCCGCCGGTGACGGCAATGTCGCCGCCGTGGAGCCTGGCGATGGCGCGGGCGACCGAGAGGCCGAGCCCGGAGCCCGGGATCCGGGCGGCCCGAGCGTTCGAGGCTCGGTAGAAGCGCTCGAAGAGCGAGCCGCGCTCCGCGGAAGGGATTCCGATGCCCGAGTCGGCGACGGCGATCAGCCAGCGCTCGTCGACAGCCGTCGCCGTGACGAGGACGCGTCCCTTCTCCGGCGTGAACTTGACCGCATTGGAGAGCAGGACGTCGAACAGCTGCGCCAGCCGCTGGGCGTCCCCGGCGATGGGCGGACCCTCTCCGACGTCGGATTCGACCTGGATCTGCTTGGCATTCGCCATCGGGATGAAGGTGGCCACAGCCGCTTCCACCAGGCTCGGGACCTGGCAGCTTCCCCATTCCACCGCGAGCGCCCCTGTCTCGGCCCTGTCGAGCAGGAGGAGGTCGTCGATGAGGCGCAGCAGCCGGTGGGCATTGCGCGAGATGACGTCGAGGAACTCCGCCTGCTCGGCGGGATCATCCGTGCCGACACCGTCGTGGAGCAGCTCGGTGAAGCTCATGATGGACGTAAGGGGTGTGCGCAGCTCATGGGAGATCTCGGCCAGGAAGTCGGACTTGGCATTGGCCAGCTCGACGAGCCGCCGGTTCTCGTCCCGCTGAGCGGCCAGCAGCTGTTCCCACTCGGCCTCCGACTCCGCCTGGGAAGAGACGTCGCGGAACAGCCAGAGATGACCCCGGTACTCCTGGTCGACGTGGATGGGGACGAAGTCCCGCTCGAGCACGCGCCCGTCGGAGAGGGCGATCCGGTCACCGATGACGCGGCGCCTGTTGCGGAGCAGCTCGGCCAGGCGGTCCTGGCCCGGGTCGCGGGTCGGATCGCCGAACCGCCTCGACAACTCGGGGCCGAGCTCGTCGAGGGTGCGCCCCACGAGATCGCCAGGTGCCCGCTCGATCTCGAACAGGTCTATGAAGGCGGCGTTCGTGAGGATTATGGTCCGGTGCTCGTCCTCCACGAGGGCAGGCACGGGAAGGCTGGCCATCACCGTGCTGAGGCGCTGGTTCGCCTCCAGCATGCGGGTGTCGCGCTGCGACATCTCCGCCGTCGGCACCGGGGGCGCGGACGGCGATGCCTTTTGGCTGCGCACCGTCACGAGAGCGGATCGTACTGGACAACCTGCGGCACTACGGGTGAGCCCCTCGGCACGCGCCACCGGGCCTGTGGCATGGTGACATTGGAAGGACGCTTGACAGACGTCGTTGATGATGTCATTATGACGTCATGTTGCTGGCACCGATTGTGGATGGTCTCGAGGACGACCTGAAAAGGGCGGCCGCCATCGGGGGCGAGGAGACCCGGCGGGCAGCGCAGGTACTGGCCGAAGCCCTCGGGTCGTCGGTGAGGCTCCGCTTTATGGACGCGCTCCAGCAGGCCGCCGAGGAGCTCGCCGCTTCGCTTCCTGGCTTCGCAGTCGAGGTGCGTCTGCAGGGTCGCGACCCGGTACTGACGGTGACGGCGTCCGGGGCGGCCGAGCGCATCGGCGGGTCCGAGGCCCACGGTGCCGGCGAGGACGGTGACGACCTCGGATTCGGCAGCGAGGCCGAGATGGCGCGCATCACGCTGCGCATCCCCGAGCGGCTGAAGACTCAGATCGAGCGAGCTGCGCAGCGACAGGGCATCTCTGTCAACAGCTGGCTCGTCGACGCGGCAGCCGGTGCCCTCCGGCTGCCCATGGCCGGGAGGCGCGGACCGAGGCGCGTGACGGGATTCGTCCGCGGGTGAGCACGGGTTTGGTCGAGAGGGTCGAGAGGGTCGAGAGATCGGAGATGACGGGATGTGGGTGATCACGGGTGCGGCGCCTGTTGCCTCGCCGGCAAGCGGTGAGCCGCGGGCGACCGCAGCGCCTGCGCCGACGCCAGCCGGGCGCCGCGAGGAAGACGAGACCGCGCAGCAGCGGGAGAACGAGAAAGGAAACCAGTGATGGAGTGGACATTTCGCAGTGCCGAGCCGGTAGTCGCCGACCTCGAGTTGGCGGCAGGCGTGATCGAGGTATCCCTCGATGCCTCCGAGGAGATCCTGGTGCGCCTCGAGCCTCTCCAGGGCGACAGTGAGCGGGCGAGGGGGCAGATCGAGGCGGCGGAGGTGGGTTTCTCAGGGTCGAAGTTGACGGTCCACGTGCCCAACCGCAAGGGGCGCGACGCGCAGCTCCGCCTCGCGGTCTCGATCCCAGCCGGCTCGTCGGTGCGCTCCAGCACCGCCTCTGCCGATGTCCGCTTCCGCGGTCCGGCGGGTGCGCTCGACGTGCGCACCGCGAGCGGCGACGTTGTCGTCGAGGACTCGGCCGACAGCCTCAAAGCGACGACGGCGAGCGGGGACATCCTGTGCGCGGCCGTGGCCGGCGACGCCGAGATGCGCACCGCCAGCGGTGATGTGAACGCGGATTCTGTCGGCGGCGAGACCACCGTCCAGACCGCGAGCGGGGACATCCGCCTCGGCAGGATTGGCAGGAGCGCCCGGATGCGCACCGCCTCGGGCGACGTGCGGATCGGGTCGGCTGCAGAAGGGGATGTCTCGGTGAACACAGCGTCGGGTGACGTCACCCTCGGCGTCGAGCCCGGGGTGGGCGCCTGGCTCGACCTCCTGACGGTCTCCGGGGACACGGCCTGCACGCTCGTGTCCGAGCCGCAGGGCGAGACGGACGCAGCGCTGCGCATCACCTGCCAGACGGTGAGCGGCGACATCCTCATCCGGGAGAGCGACAGGATCAATCGCTAGGCGAGCCGCCCGGTCGGCGGCCGCTCCGGGTGCCGGCGGGATGCGTCAGCGCTCTGGCAGTAGTCCTGTCATCTGCGCCGACAATGGGCCGCCGTCACGGCTCTGGCACCGGAGGGGCTGCGACGGCGGGCGACCCCGGGGAGGTGGCCGGCCGGGTGGCCAGGAAGCAGCCGCTGAGTATGAGCACGAAGCCGACCCCCGTCGCCACTCCGAAATGCTCTCCCAGCACGGTGACGCCGAGCAGGACGGCGACGGCCGGATTGACGTAGGTGATGAGCGTCATGCGCATGGCCCCCACCTCGCCGACGAGGGCAAAGAACACGAGGAATGCGACAGCAGTGCACACCACGGTCAAGGTCGCGATGGACTCGATGGCGGCAGCCGAGACGGCCCTCGAGGGAAGCTGGAAGGCCGCAATGGGGGCGTATACGACGGCGCAGAGCGCAAGTGCTCCGGCGATCACACCGAGCGGCGGAAGCGAGGCCAGGTGCCTCGAGAGGATCCACGGCCCGACGGCGTAGCCCACAACGACGACGAGCAGCGAGACCGCCGCCAGCACCTGTGAGCCGCCGATGGCGAAGCCGACCAGCAGCCCCACGCCGGCGATGCCGAGCAAAAGTCCCGCCAGACGGCGGGTGTCGATGCGGTCCGACCCGCTCAACCAAGCCAAGAGGGCGCCGACGAGAGGCACGGCAGAGATGAGCAGCCCGGTGAGAGAGCTCGGCAGGTGCCGCTCGGCGTTGAACAGGATCAGCCAGGGCAGTCCCATCTCCGAGAGGGAGAAGGCGGCGAGCGCCTTCCAGTGGTGGACAAGCGGGCGGAGCTCGCCGCGGGCGCCGGCGATCGGGAGCAGCAGGAGCGCTCCTCCCCCGGTGCGCATGAGGACGAGGAACGGTGGGCTCACGTCGCGGACGGCCACTTTGATGAGCAGATAGGGAATTCCCCAGATGATCCCGAGGGCGATAAAGAGGATCCAGCCGCGTCGAGTCACGAAGAGGCGGTCTCCTCGTGGACGTCGGTAGCTTCCGAGGCGGTTCTGTCATCGGGGAGGGCGGGGCACATCGCTGCCATCCTGCCAAAGGGCCAGCCTGGTTCCGGCCATGTCGACGTCGCTGGCGAAATGGTGATCCATCCCGATTAGGGTCGGTTGGCGTGCCAGCGGCAGCTTCGGAGGGCCAGGGTGGTCGCGTGGACGGCGCGCAGGTCTTCGGCGAGACGGGGCGGTTGTCGCTGCCCGGCCTCGTCGTTCACGGCGGCGCGGGCGACTTCCGTGGCCTCGACGAGGCGGGCCGCTCATCCCGCTACGAGGAGGGCCTCGCCACAGCCCTCGAGGCCGGCTGGAAGGTGCTCGAGGGCGACGGCCCGGTTCTGGACGCCGTCGTCGAGGCGGTGGCGGCCTTCGAGGACGGCGGCCGCTTCAACGCCGGACGCGGCGCCGTGCCGACTGTGGACGGGACCTTCGAGCTCGATGCCAGCGTCATGGATGGCTCGAGCCGGCGGGCCGGTGCCCTCTGCGCGGCGACTTGGCCGGCCAACCCGATCCGCGTGGCGCGAGAGATCGCCGAGCGCGGCGGCGCGCCCGACGGCCCGCTGCTGCTGGCAGCGGCGGGAGCGGACCGCTTCGCCGAGGAGCACGGCTTCGCCCGGATGGATCCCTCCTGGCTCACGGGCGTCCGGCCGGCGCCGGCGGCGCCGGCGGCCGGCTCGGCCGGCTCGGCCGGCTCGGCCGGTGGCACTGTCGGCGCAGTGGCGGTCGATGCCCACGGTCACCTCGCTGCTGCGACGAGCACCGGTGGGCGGTCGGGACAGATGAGCGGTCGCGTCGGCGACTCGGCGATCCCGGGGGCCGGCGTATGGGCCGCCGACGACACGGTGGCGATCTCGGCGACGGGAGCGGGCGAGGCGTTCATTCTGGCGGGCTTCGGGCGGATGATCGACTTGACGCTCCGCCACGAGGTCTATCGCGGCGGCGTGCTCGACGAGGCGACGCTCGACGAGGAGTCGCTCGAGGAGGCCCTCCTCGAGGCGGCGGTCCGGGGCGCCCTGGCCGAGGTGGCCTCCCTCGGGGGGCGAGGCGGCGGGATCGCCGTGACGCCGGCGGGGGCGTACGCAGCCAGGTTCATCTCGGCGGCGATGGCCCGCGGGTGGCGGGACACCACCGGGACCTCTGTGCGGATCGGGCGATAGCCCTTCCGGCGCCCCCGCCGGCGGGGCGCCGGCGGGGGCGGTTGTCGCCGGCGGGGGCGGTTGTCGCCGGCGGGGGCGGTTGTCGCCGGCGGGTCGGTTGCGGCGGCGGATCAGTTGACGAGACGGCAGATGAGCGTGCCGAAGGCTGCGGTCACCCGGAGGCTGTGCACGACCCTCGCATAGCCGCGCGGGATGACGCTGAGCCGTCCCGGGAAATACGTCTCGAAAACGGCTGAGTTCTCGAGATGGCGTACCTCGAGAGCGGTAAATCCGGCTGTCTCG
>Ga0182024_10020210_pt1 | contig 12185 bp, 12 predicted proteins | sample P32metaG_FD_120480 | JGI IMG/M metagenome (GOLD analysis project Ga0182024, IMG submission 120480) | Permafrost microbial communities from Stordalen Mire, Sweden - P3-2 metaG (Illumina Assembly) | ecosystem: Environmental > Terrestrial > Soil > Wetlands > Permafrost | place: Sweden: Stordalen...
CCAGCTCGTACTGGAGCCCTTCAAGCCGTCCGATCTGGCTGAGGATTTCCAGCGACTCGGCCATGACTTCCGGGCCGACACCATCACCAGCGACCACTCCGAGCTGGATCAAAACGCCCTCCGGCCATCGGGAATTGAGGTGCGCAACGATTGTGCCGAAGCAAACGTCACCAAGTCGCCCGCCGTTCGTAAGTAGTTGCGCGAGCCGTATAATAATAGACGAAGAGCCGGCTCTCAAGCGCCCGCTGGAGCCGCGCGGCTGGTGCAATTCCGCGTCTGCGGCGGGCTCTCTGCTGCCCAGGAGCCTCAAGTTAAGAATTTCGTTGACAACTCGGTGGTCTGAAACATACTTTCATGCACCAAAGCCGGCGAGGCGAGTCCTTGCCTCGCATCGTACGAACCTGTAATTCGGTTGACCGATCACCTCGATAGGTCGAAAAGGCAACGGAGCGAGATCGTTCGATTTCACCCCGAGCCCGATCAGTGATCCGGGAGAGGTTCTGATGGGCAGTTCGGACCGAAGCAACCCCCAAACCAAGGATTTGCTCAGCGCTTCGAGGGTTGAGCAAGCTCAGCTCGAGAAGTCGCTCATTCGCCGCGGGCTGGCGACTCCCGCCGAAATCCAGGCTTGCAAGAGCCATCGCGATCAGCTCGCGGCCAACACCAACGAGCCAGCCAAGAGCTTGCTCGAAATCATGGTCGATGCCAAGGTTCTCACCCGCAGCCAGATGACCAGGCTCAAGCAAGAGACGGGAGAGGCCAGCAAGCGGCTCTCCATTCCCGGCTACCAGATGATCGACAAGCTGGGAAAGGGCTCGATGGGAGTCGTTTTCAAGGCCAAGCAGATCTCCGTCGACCGCGTCGTCGCCATCAAGATCCTGCTCGTCGACCTTGCCCAGAACAAAGAATTCATCAAGCGGTTCGAGCGTGAGGCGATGATCGCCGCCAAGCTCTCACACAATAACGTGGTCAACGCGATCGACGCCGGCCAGATCGACGGGCATTATTACTTCGTGATGGAATACGTCGAAGGGCCGACCATCAAAGATTATCTCGACAAGAACAAGGTCTTCGAGGAAAAGGAAGCGCTTCGGATCACGCTCGCGATCGCCGAAGCCTTGAAGCACGCCGCCCAGAAAGGGCTGATCCACCGCGACATCAAGCCCGAAAACGTGATCCTGACCAACGACGGGGGCGTCAAGCTGGCGGATCTCGGGCTGGCACGGTTGACCGACGATGAAAAGTGGGGCCTGGCCGAGGCGGGTATGGCCATCGGCACACCCTATTACATCAGCCCCGAACAGGTCCGCGGCGAAACCAATATCGACATCCGCGCCGACATCTACAGTCTGGGTGCGACGCTCTATCACATGGTCACCTGCAAGGTCCCCTACGGCGGCGATACTCCCAACGACGTCATGCGGAAGCACGTCGACCCCAAGATCACGATCGTGCCGCCGGACCACTTGAACGCTCAGCTATCAGGCGGGCTGGGAATGGTCGTGGAGACGATGATGGCCAAGAATCGAGAACACCGATATCAGACGCCCGACGACTTGATCCTCGATCTCAAATGCCTGATGCGCGACGAAAGCCCGATGATCGCCGGCCAGAAGCCCGAAACACTTCAGGCGCTCGCTGAGGGTGAGGTAGACGGCGAATTCCGGGGCGGCGGCGCATCCGACGAGCAACTGGCCGAGCTGGCGTCGTACGTCAACAACCGCAATCACATCATCGCCACCATCGCCATGCTGCTCGCCGTCTCGGTGATCACCAACGTGATCCTCTTCGTCGCGCGCTAATCGAAAAGTCTGCTCGCTTGCGACTGCGCCCCGTTCGCCTGCACAGAGCCGGCATTCGCATCATCGCCGGAGATTACCCGGCTGTCGCGCGACGACAGGGCGAGCGCTCCTGCGCACCCGCGTTCGTGGTTGCCGCGGCTTTCTGGCGCGGACCGAAATCGCGGCCGGTCACAGTGGTGCAACCGACAAATGTCAAAGTATTGTGTTGTTGTGGGTCGAGCATATTCCGGCAGACCCTGATGCCCCCGCTTAATCAATCGTTTCAGCGGAGGAAGGCCGAGGAGCAATCCGCGGCTGGGCCTGTTCCGGCGATCGCAGAGGACGAGACGAATCAGTCAGTTCTTGCTGAAGTCGAAGGAACGAATCGCGTCTTTCCCGAGCGGGTCTTTCACGAATTTGCTGTGACAGGAGGGACAGAGATCGAACCGAAAGCCCTTTTGCAGCGGGGCGGCGAGATCCTCAGAAACGAGGGCCTCGTCGCGCTGAAGGATTTGAGCAACCGCCTCCATCGGATCATCGTCGAGATCATCCTCCTTGATTTCTGTCGGGTCGAAGCCAGGGTAGGCCTCAATCTTGACCACGTACCGGCGGTCGCCGGAACTGGTCAATTCCTTGCCGCAGAGATCGCACGTGAAGTGGACCATCAGCGATACATCCCTCAGTTTGATGAGCCGGTAAACGAGTCCGGAAGATGTTATGAAACGATTCTAACCAGCGGGCTCAGCTCCGTCCAAGCCCCCTCTTCTCGCTATTCCAGGAATCCGAATTATTCGAATTCCTGTCAACACCAGAATCAAGAAAATGCACGATATAAATGAGAGCGCAAAACCGATCTGCACCTCGGCCGGAAGGTAATGCAGAATCACTTCGTGTTCACCTTTTGGAACGTCGATTTGCATGAAAACACTTGAATTCTGCCGTATTGTGGCGGGCTTGCCGTCAACAAATGCCTTCCAGCCGGGGTCGAAAGTCTCTCTCAAAACCAGGGCCTGCGCTGCCTCGGAATCAAATCGAATTCGCGCCCAGCCGTCTGCGCGGTTTACCTCTAATGCGCGCGGCGGCACCTCGAGCCAAGCCCACGGCATCGCTAGAAGCCAGACCGAATAAACCTTGCCGATCTGTTCGACCCGCGCAAAGCAGCCCTCAGGCGGCGGCGCCGCCGCCACGACCGCGTAAACCCCTGACTCGCGTAAGAGACCCAGGTTCCCCGCCACGCGCCCCCAGGTCGTCTCGCTCCGGCTCGAAACGGCGGCCGCCGGCTCGTAAAGGGGTTTGAAATGGCGCAAGCTCGTGGCGAGCTCGACCGAATCATAATTGCGAATATCCGAAAGTCCGAATCGCATGAGCACGTTGGGCGGCAGCTCTTCACCCAGGCCAAGCGCCCGCCCCCCGAGCGGGCACTCACGCCGCAGACGCGCAATCACCGGCGGTTCATATGAATGCACACTTGCCCCGATCGCCGGGTTCAAGCCCAGCCCCAGGCCCGCCAGGTCGGCAAGTACGATCAAGAGCACGGCCGGTCGAGCCCACACCAAGCTCTCGCTGCGCGCTCGCACTCTCAAGATCAGTGCGGCCAGGATGCCAAGCTCAAGCGCGATGAGACCGTAATAGCGCGGCAGGAACTCAATCGCTTGGCTTACGTGGCGCTGGGCTCGCTCGCGGTAAAGCTCGGCGTCAGCCCCGGCCGTTGCCGCCGCACTTTCGCGATAGTAGGCGAGTGCCCGGGCCGTCAATCGGCTTTCGAGCAAGGGTACGATTGCGGCCAGTGCCACGAAGAGCGCCGCAAATGCAATCCAGAGCCCGATCCAAGACCGCGCCAGCCGGCGCGAATCGGCGAACAGGTCCAGCCCGAACCCACCTAGAAGCACTAGCGCAAATGACACCCAGAGCGACAGCCGCCGATTGTCGGTGACTTCGAGCACGGGCAAAGCACGCAGCAGATTATCTACCGGCGGAATCCGAGCTGCTCCCATGGCACCACAGATCGCCAGACCCACCAGAAAGGCCACTCGAAACGATCGCCCGCGCGACACGACCGCCAGTGGTGCCAGCCACAACAGGGTGCCCAGCCCGGCAAAGCCGCCCGCCGACTCGTTCAAGTTGTTGGCGCCGAGTGGCCGGGCCAGATTGGGCTGCCCGCGCCGCTGGCTGCCATAGACGTAGGGAACCGCGGTGCATGCCAGTTCGAGCAGCCGCGGCCGCTCCAGTTTCCACCAGGCCGCGCGCTCGAGACGGCGGTCGCTCCACACCGGGCTCTTGGCGAGATAGGCCGCCAGCGGAAGGATCTGGATGCTCGCAAGCGCCAGACCCAGGCACACCCCGAGCGCCCAGCAAAGAAAGGCACCAAAGCGTCGGCCGTTCACCTCGGCCCGCGAGACCAACCTCGCCACCGCATAAAGGCCGCCAGCTAGCAAAACATGCGCGCTTGTCTGGATATGGCCGCCCAGAACGATGAGCGCCACCACGATCGCCAGCCGCCCGGCCGCCTTTGGCGACGGGCTGCGAAAAAGCACCTCGGTTGCCAGGAACAGCCAGGGCATCCAGATCGCCACTGCGGTGACCGGGTACAAGAGCCATACGATCAAGAAGCCGCAAAACGGATATGCCAGGCCGGCAAACCAGCGTCCCCAGTGACCCAGCCCCCACGCGCCGGCGAGCAGGAACATGCCCAGTCCGGCCACCCACAACCGGCACGCGGCCATCCAGCCCAGCGCGCGCGGAACCGTCCAGAGGTAGGCGATCAAGTGAAAGGGATCGAAAACCGCGGACTGGCCGTTGGCCAGATGGGGCGCTCCGCATCCGGCCGATCCGTTCCAGAGCGGCAGTCGCCCGCTCCGGATCATTCGCCGGTTGAACTCGAGCCACGGCTCGAACTGAAGCACCGGGTCCATGAGCAGGCGGTTGGCGGGCCGGTATGTTGCGCCCGAGTCGCCTCGAAAGCTCGCCGAGACAAAGAGCACGTCGGCCGGGCTCAAGACCTTGCCGAAGAAAAGCGACTCGTGAAAGAACGCCGCAGTGCACGCCGCCAAGCAGACGCCGAACGCAACGACCTCGCGGCGCCAGTTCATGAACTGCTGCCTCCCTGCCAACCGTCGTCTAACCTCGCAAGCGATGCCCACGCCCTGGGGACCTTTCCCAAGCGGCGGCGGACAGCTTACGATGATCAACGTCGATGACGCTGTCAAACTGATGCCGGGCGAGGTCATTGGAAACTACCGCGATCGAACCACGGAAACCCCGCCATGATTTCCTCGTGCCGGCGGCAACGAGCCTCGCGGCGTTCGTCCTGATCGTCTGCTTCTTCTCACCGCGATTTTTTCTCTGGTCGTTCTATGACCTCGAGCCGTCCGAGCACCATCCCGCCGAGTTCAATCGTGCGATTGACACGCTCCGGCAGCTCAAAGATCCGTTCGTGCGCGTCACCAACCCGACCAACCGGATCATCAGTTGGCGACTTCTCTTCCCGATCCTGGGCCATTACCTGCATCTGCCGGACCGGGCCTTTCTGAGCTTGCCGGTCGTGGGGTGCCTGCTGGTGCTCGCTTACGTCGCGCACCTGGTCCGGCGCGAGTCGCAAAGTGCATGGGCCGGCCTGGCAGCTTCGGCGCTGGCGGGTACCGCGTCGTGGTTCTTTGTCTCATCGGGCTGGCTCGCGTACTTCGACTCCTGGTACATACTCGGGCTGCTGGTTGCCGCGTTCGGTCGCTCCAAGATCGCGTCGGCCCTCGCCTGCCTGCTGACGCCATGGGTCGACGAGCGCTTTCTGTTGACACTTCCGCTCGTCGTCGTTGTCCGCGCCACTTACCTGAGCGAAATCGAAGGCACAAGCCCGGCGCGAAATCGATCCGATGCGTTGCGGTACCTGGCACTCGTCGCGCCTTATTGCATCCTGCGAGTGCTCGCCCTTGCGACGACGCAGGATGAAGGGTCTGCGATCCACTTGCGCAGCCATCTCGCCACCGTACACAATCCCCGCCAGATCGCCGATGCACTCTGGTCGGGTTTGCGGGCACTCTGGGGGTTTGTGGCGCTTGGCCCGATCTTGCTCTTCGCCAAGGGGCGGCCGGGCAGCTCGCTGCTCTTGATCGTGACCGTGGCCGGGGTGATGGTGCTCAACGTGCCGCTGGCCCACGACCTCAGTCGCTCGGCGTCCATCATGATCCCGGCGGCCATCCTGGGAATGCTATTGCTCGCGCGGGCCCGGCCATCGCTGGCGGTCTGGCCGCTCGCAGCGGCGCTGGCGATCAATCTGCTCTTACCCGCCCGGCATGTGACCGAGGGGTGGGATGAAGTCACCCCGCTCTATTCGTTGCGCACCGAGGTGGCTCGGCTCAGGCGCCCTCCCAAGCAACTGGCGGCGCTGCACCTGACACGCGGCAAGATCCTGATCGCGCACGACCGACAGCGCGAGGCCCTCGCCGAGGTCGAAAAAGCGATCCGGATCGATCCCACGTCGGTTGCCGCGCAGATCAACCGCGGCTTTCTGATGAACAAGATGGGCAGGCCAGCCGAGGCGGCCTCGTGCTACGACAACGCCGTGCGGCTGGCTCCGGCGCTTGCCGACCCCTATGTTCAGCGCGCCCATTTCCGGCTTGCCATCGGCCAGGTTTCGTTGGCCGCCAAAGATCTGCGCACCGCGGGCAACCTTTCGCCGGCGGGTTCTTCCGTCCGGAATTTACTGGAACGCGAGCTCGCTCAGCTCGAGCGGGCGCTGCGTGAGCCCTAGCCGATTGGACCTCGCCCCGTCACGGCCGTTTCGAGTAGAATCCTGCGAATCACGCTTTTGATCGAGTACGAGAACTCTTCATCCATGGCATACTGGCTGTTCAAGTCGGAACCGACTTCGTATTCATTTGCCGACCTTCTGGCCGAGCCGGCTCGCACAACCGGGTGGGATGGAGTCCGCAACTACCAGGCGCGAAATTTCCTGCGCGACCAGGTTCACCCTGGCGACGGCGTTCTGTTTTACCACTCGAGTGCCGATCCTCCGTGCATCGCCGGAATCGCAGAGGTCGTCAAGCCTGCGCATCCCGATCCCACGGCTTTCGACCCCAACGACTCGCACTATGACCCCAAGAGCGACCGCGCCAACCCGACCTGGTTTCAGGTTTCGATCAGGGCGGTCCGTGCGCTCGAGCCGCCGTTGGGCCTTCCGCTGTTGAGCAGCACCCCTGCCCTCAAAGCGATGGAGCTCTTGCGAAAGGGAAGCCGCTTGTCGATTCAGCCCGTCCGAGAGAGCGAGTGGAAAACCATCCTCGCACTCGCCAAACCCAAGAAGAAACGATGAGCTGAGGCGCCCTACGCAGCCATCATCATCCCGGAATTTCGCAACATGAGCCGCATCGAACACTTTGCTGTTTACGCCGACGACCCGACGGCCCTTAAAGAATTCTTCGTGCATGCCCTCGGCCTGCACGTGATCGTCTCGAACGCCGGGCCGCCGCCTGCGTATTTTCTGGCCGATGATCACGGCATGGCGCTCGAGGTACTGGCAAGGCCCGAGGGAGAGTCTGCCAGTAATCAGCGCTGGATTTGCCATCTCGCATTCTGGGTCGACGACTTCGTCGCCACGCGCGACCAGCTCGCGCGCATCGGCGTCGATTTCGAAGACGAGACATTGGTGGAAAACGACGACCTGAAGACCGCGTTCTTCAAAGACCCGGCCGGGAACCGCTGCCAGATCGTCTGGCGGCGGAAGAAACTCGGTGAATGAGCACAGCGGTTAGCTCGCGATCCTACCCGGCTTGAGCAGTCTCTGACGGGATCGTTCCGCGCCACTCGATGACAAATCGGTTTTCGGCCGCGAATTTCTCGATCGCGGCCTTGGACTGCGGAATCTCGATGCGGGAGACTTCGCGGTAAGACCCGCTGCCCGATCGCTTCCAGGAAACTTCCTCACCAACCCACTCGCCACCAACGTAGTAGACAATCAAACACTTCATCCAACCTGTCTCCTCATTCGATGGAAATTCTTTCGAAAGAAATGATACGTTATGAGTGTGGCGCCGCCAAGGCGACGAGCGGCGGGCATTGGCCCGCGAAGGCGTCTTCCCCTTCCTGGATTCCGAGACTGGCGAAACACCGATAAGGTGCGACGAGGAAATACCAGGATCAAAACGGAAGGCCGATCCGGTCATGGAATTCGCCTTTTCAGAATCACAACGGCACTGGCATGATGCCGCCCTCAAGTTCGCGCGGGAAGAACTTTCCGACCCCGACTCGGTCGAGCGTGAGCGGCGCGGCGAGTTCTGGCGCGAGGGCTACGATCGCTGCGCGCGATTCGGCGTTCAAGGACTGCCGGTGCCAACGGAGTATGGCGGTCGCGGCGAGGACTTGCTCACGACGGTCGCAGCGATCGAAGGGCTGGGGTATGGGTGCCCAGACACCGGCCTCGTTTTCGCGCTCGGCGCCTCGCTCTGGACGACCACAATGGCGATCCTGGCGTTCGGCACGCCGGCCCAGAAAGCTCGCTATCTCCCGGGTCTGTGCAACGGCAGCCTGCTCGGTGCCAATGCCGCCAGCGAGCCCGAAGCGGGCTCCGATATTTTTTCGATGCAGACTCGGGCGACGCGCCACGAGAATGGCTGGATCTTGAACGGTCGCAAGGCATGGATCACAAGCGCACACACCGCCGACATCTTCGTGTGCCTCGCAAGCACCGACCCTTCGAAGGGCGTCCTTGGAATCACTGCCTTTCTCTTGGAGCCTGGAACCCCTGGTTTCGGCAAAGGCGGCGCGGTTCCGACGCTCGGCCTGCGCACGGCTCCCATGGGTGACCTCGTTCTTGAGAACTGCGTCGTTCCGGCCGACGCGGTGCTCGGGCGCGAGGGGCGCGGATCGACCGTCTTCAACGCGGCCCTGGAATGGGAGCGAGGCGCCATCCTGGCCGGCATCCTGGGCACGATGCGCCGGCAGCTCGAAGCCTGCATCACGCAGGCGACGACGCGAAAGCAGTTCGGCCAGCCGATCGGCAAATTCCAGTCGATTTCGAATCGGATCGTCGACATGAAGCTGAGGCTGGAAACGAGCCGGTTCATGGTCTATCGTTATGCCTGGACGACGTCGCACGGAGACGACGCGGCCGCCTGGTCGTCGATGGCCAAACTGCATGTTTCGGAGTGCTTCGTTCAAAACAGCCTCGACGCCTTCCGCTGCTTCGGTGCCTCTGGCTTTGCCTCCGGATCGCCGCTCGAGAGAGACCTGCGCGACAGCACCGGCGGTCTGATCTTTTCGGGAACCAACGACATTCAGCGCAACTTGATCGCACAACATCTTCGGCTTTTGTGAACCGACTCGCGCTCGCTTACCCCGGCAGCGAAGCACCGCACCCGGCTCTTTCTCCACTTCACGGCACCAAGAATGTCTAGCGAAACGGCACCAGGCCGAACTTGGAAGCGGATCGCGAGGATCTCTAGCGCCCAGGAATCGGCACTGACGGCCGGCATTCTGGTGGTCCTGGCTGTCATTTACCTGATGGACCGTGACGGTGCGTTTTACCAGAGCTACAGTCTCCAGACCCTGTTGCACACGGTCGCGCGGTTCGGCGTGCTCGCCGTCGGAGCGGCTGTGGTGATCATCGCCGGCGGCATCGACCTTTCGACCGGCGCCGTCGTCTCACTGGCGTCGGTGGTGAGCGCCAAGCTGCTGACGGAGTGGCTGCGCACGTCTTCATCGGCTCCTCCATCGACAGGGCTGATCGCTCTTGTGATTGGCTTGACCCTGCTGATGGGAACGTCGATCGGGCTCGGTCATGCGCTCATGATCAACTTCCTGAGGCTGCCACCCTTCATCGCGACGCTGGCGACAATGGCCGGCCTTCGCAGCCTCGCGACCGTTTTGTGTCAGAACAGGACGATCACCGTGCCGTTCGCCGCCTACCGGGCGCCTGGCAAAGATCCCTGGATCACGCTGGCGATCTTCGCCAGCGTCGCGGTTTTCTTGAGCATTTTGATGGGGTGCACCGTCATCGGCCGGCATCTCTTTGCGCTCGGTGGAAATGAAACGGCCGCACGCCTGAGCGGGTTGCGGACCTACCGGCTGAAAGCGGCGGCGTACGCAATCTCGGGAACGCTCTCGGCCCTGGGCGGAATCCTTTTCACCGGCTATAGCGGGCAGGGAGACAGCCGCATGGGCACGACCTACGAGCTGACCGCCATCACCGCCGCGGTCGTCGGCGGCTGTAGCCTCTCGGGCGGCGTGGGCTCGATCCGCGGCACGGTGCTGGGCCTGCTGCTGACCCAGATCGTGCTCAAAGGCACCGGCATCCTCACCCCGCGCGGAATCGACAGCACCCAGATCGAGGGCCTCGTCCTGGGAACAGTCGTGCTGGTGGCCGTCGCCTTCAACCAGCGATTCCGCGGCGGAAGAGTGTGATCGCCCAGATCAGCGCTTCGAGAACTGGAAGCTCTTGCGGGCTTTCTTGTGGCCAAATTTCTTGCGCTCGACCATTCGGGCGTCGCGAGTCAGGAAGCCTGATTCACGCAGGGCCGGCTCCAGGTCGGGGCGAAATTCTTTGAGCGCGCGGGCCAGACCGAGCAAGACGGCGCCTGACTGGCTGAGCTTGCCGCTGCCGTTGACGTTGACGAAGACGTCGACCCGGCCTGCCATGTCGGTCAGGGCCAGCGGCGACTTCACGTCCATCTGCTGGACTTCCAGCGGGAAATACACCTTGTATTCAAGGCCGTTGACGATGAATTGCCCGGTGCCTTCGCGAATGCGCACCCGCGCGACCGCCGTTTTCCGCCGGCCTGTGCCCCACGTGAAGGGATTCTGATGCGTCGCCGCCATGTCTCTTTCTCTTCTCTCGCTCTAGGATCGCCTGCGGCTTTCCGCCGGCTCATGGGTAAAAGGGTCTGGCGTCGATCGACTCTCTCTGCTGGCGATTCCGTCAATCGATCGATCGCGAGCACGGAATGGGCCTGGATCAGTCGTCAGTGCCGGGTTCCTCGGCTTCGCCGGCGGTTGACTCTTCGGCACCGGCGTCGGTCTTGGCGCCGCCCGGCGGAATCACGAAGACAGCGCCGGTCGGCGCCGGCCTGCCCGACATCGGTTCGAGCGGAATCGGGCACTGCGCCTGGTGCGGGTGATTGGGCCCGACGTACAGTTTCAGCTTCGCCATCATGTGCACGCCGATCTTGTTCTTCGGCATCATGCGCTGGATGGCAAGCTGCAAGATTTGCTCGGGACGCCGCTCGAAAAGCTTCCACGCGGCTTCATCCCTTTGCCCGCCGGGAAAGCCCGAATACCGCTGGTAAAACTTCTGCTGCCACTTGTTGCCGGTGAATACAACCTTGTCGACGTTGGTGACGATCACGTAGTCGCCAGTGTCGATATGAGGCGTGTAGGTCGGCCGGTGTTTGCCCATCAAAATCGGCGCGATCTGGGCGGCCAGCCGCCCGACGACCTTCGAGTCGGCGTCGATCACGTACCAGTGCTTTTGCAGCTCACCCGTCTTGGCCTGATAACACTTCATGGATGCGATTCACCTGTTCCTGCCGTTAAACCCGCCGCGACGCCCCCGTTGCGACGAAAATCTTATCGTACCAAGATCTTGGCGTGCGTCAAGCGTTTGACCGTCGCTCTCAAAATGGAAGTCGCGATGTGTCGCATAGAGCTTATTGATACGATCTGAGTGAACCTACGTCGAAAGCCAATTGGAACGAGTGATTTAGCGTGACCGTCATGGATCAAGGCATGATCTCCAGGGCACGGCCTTCGGTCGTCCGGTAGATGGAGAAATCGCGTCGGTCAAGGGTGAAGACCGTTTCGATGCCCTCGCGCTCGGCGATGTAGATCAGGGCGGCGTCGGCCATTTGGGCACCGATGGACGCATATCGCTCGAGGAAGGCGACGATCCAGTGCAGGGCGACTTCGTCAAGTTCCACCAACTCGAACGATCCGCTGGCGACCAGACCGGCGATGGCTTTCAGTCCGCCCGGCTCGTTGCGTAACAGCCAGGCGGCCTCGGTGATCACTGGCCAACAAGTCAAGAGCGGTGGCTGAAACGCCTTCATCGCCGCCACGCATTTCTTGTGGGCGCTTTCCCGCTTGCGGACGATGGCGATTAGCGGACCGGTGTCGGCGACCGCCCTCTTAGCCACGTCCAAAGCCTTCCATGTGCTCGGGATTGGTGGCAAGGTCGGTTGGGCTGCCCGGCTTACCTTTAATACAGCCGATCAGCCCGGTTGGCTCCAGCATGTCGAACACCGTCGCCGCGGCGGGCTTGGCGGGCTTCCTAGCCTTCCGTAATGGCTTCGCCGTCCCCTGCCCCGCCTTGGGGCGGGCGGGCGTCAGCTTGCCGTCGAGCTCGCGGCGAAGCGCGGCCAGTTGCTCGGGGGACAAGGCACCCAGGCTATTCAGCAGTTGGGCGAATTCCCGTTGCGA
>Ga0182024_10020211_pt1 | contig 12184 bp, 12 predicted proteins | sample P32metaG_FD_120480 | JGI IMG/M metagenome (GOLD analysis project Ga0182024, IMG submission 120480) | Permafrost microbial communities from Stordalen Mire, Sweden - P3-2 metaG (Illumina Assembly) | ecosystem: Environmental > Terrestrial > Soil > Wetlands > Permafrost | place: Sweden: Stordalen...
CCTCCTTGAGGCTCCCAAGCCGCTCAAGCGCCGTTATGTGCGCGGGCTTGTCTCGGGAATCATCCTGAACCGCGAAAAGGCCATCATAACCGGCCCCAGTTCCGCCATCGCCGCAACCGTCACGTCCGGGGACTTCGACACCCCGGTTCTCACTTCTGTACGGGACTGGCGCACCGGGCAGGATTCGAACCCGCGGCCCCCAGATTCGAAGTTTGAATAGTAAACTTCGCAATCTCCTTGTCACACCGCGATTATCTTAACTAACTCACTGATATGCCTTTGTGAGTTGACATTGCACATGATTGCATCGCGTTTCACCGCGACGCAAGGAAAACTGTCTGCGTGCGTTTTTTGGCTGACAAAACGAACGGGATTTCCGGATCCATGCCACGCGCTCCTCTTGATCATGTGCGTATCGGTCACCATCGTTGCAGTCAGCCGTAACAAAGAATAGAGCGTGCAGCATGCCAGTTCGCGAGCTGAACACCAGCACCAAAATTGAGACCGCTGCCGCGCCGCCCAAGCCGGGCTTTCGTCTCTACCACGCGCCGCGTGCTTCGGGACATGCGGGCATTGCGCTGCGCGTCGTGCGCAGCAGCAACGGTACGGTAAGCCGGACCATCCAAGTGATCGCGCGCGACCCCACCCGTCGCGAGCGTCGCGTTACCGTGAGCCATTGGCCGCCCGGTGAAGGCATGCCCCTGGCCAGCGTTCTCGGGAGGGCGTGCGCGATTCGTGACCGCATCAAGCAGGGCCTCGACCCCTACCCGCCCGTCCTCAATGAAGAAATCTGCGAACCAACGCTTGAAGCGATCTGGTCGCGCTATGCCAAGACGCATGGTCCCGACAAGAAGCCACGGTCCCACGACAACGAAAAGCGGTTGTGGCGGCTCCATGTAAAGCCGCACCTGGGATCGAAGAAGCCATCGGATTTGACGTTCGACGTGCTCAAGCGCTGGTACACCGCCGTAGCCTCTTCCAGCGTCGCCAATGCCAACCGGGCGTACACGCTCCTCAATGCCATGTTCAATGCCGCCAAACGCAAATGGAAGGAGCCTTGGGCCACCAGCAATCCCATGGAGGTGTTGAGCGCGCAGGACCGCAAGCGGGAAGTCCCCCGCTCCATCGTGATCACGCGCGAACAGCATTTGAAGCTCATCGAGTGCATTCGCCAACACCCCGCAGCTCGTTCCACCGCCGTCAAGTCCAAAAGTTCCAAGAACAAGAAAGGGGCCGACGCCGGCACACTCGCGCAGCAGCAGTCCGCGAATTGTCTTCTTCTCATCGCGTTTACGGGCTGTCGGAAGAGCGAGGCGTTGGACGCGCAATGGGGGGAGTTCGACCTCGATCAGGGATATTGGACGATCCCCGCCACGCGGACCAAGCAAAAGAAAATGACGCGCATTCCGTTGCTGCCCGAGGCGCGAGCACATCTGTGCGCGCTCTACGAAAAGCGCGTCAGCAAAACACTTCTCTTCCCGCAGGCGCGCGATGCGACCAAGTCCCAGGACACGCTCAAGCGCAGCTGGCGGACCATCATTACCCGAGCGGGCTTGACGGCGGTCACCAATCTGGAAGATGGCACCACAAGCGAGTTCCGGATTCATGACCTGAGGCACAATTTTGGCACTATGGCGGTGGAGGCGGGTGTCGCCCTTGAAGTGATAGCCGGTCTCCTCGGGCACAGTCAGATTTCGACGACGCAGCGGTATGCGCATGTCCACGACCGAATCCTGAAGGCAGGCGTGGACAAAATGGCGTCACACTTCGAGGCGACCAAGCCAAAGGCAGCGGCGGAATGACGAAGAAGGAGCCTGGCGCGAAGCGGGGAGCCAAACCGCACAACGACGAGAAGCACCTCGACGCAATGGCGGAGGAGTTGATCCACCTTCACGACGCTTTTCTCGACGACGGTCGGGACCCCGACAAGTATTTTTACGATTACAACTACAATCGCGCGTACACAGCGATGAGGAAGAAGCAGGGCGATCCCCACGCCAATCATGAGGAGGCGGACCGGAAACGGTTATACCGAAAGCTCAAGGCCGAAATTGAGAACCCCGTGGAAGCCCACGGTTCCGACGGCTGGATGCCAATCGTCCCTCGACTCGAAAAAGCCGAATGCCGTGTTTACGAGCGTCCCTACACGTTAAAGACGTGGGAGGACTACGGCGATTGAGCCAATCCGAATTATGTCCCACGCCTGACGGCGCACGCGCATACGGTTTTATGGTGACTCAAACCGTGACACCGATATGCCGCGCCTCTCACAAAATCGTCAGCTACCAGCGCCCGACGCACTCTCGAAGCTCCCAGAACTCGTCAAGCCGGCTCAGCTGACGCACGCCCTGGGCATCGCCAAATCGACCTTGTGGCGGTGGTGCAAGGCCGGCATCGGCCCCAAGCGCGTCGCCGTCGGCGCGACGGTGTTCTTTCAGCGCGAAGATGTTCTGGTCTGGCTCGAAAAGCACAAGCGGGCAGGATTATGAGCGTCCGCCGGTACGGTTACACGCCATGGAAATAGTGGGCCGAAATGTCTGAATGTTCACTTGCGAAAAGCACCGAGGTGCAAGACGCGAAGCTCCCAACACGTTCGGAGCGAATTAAGCAAGGTATCGCGACGGCCCGAGAGCGGGGTGTCGAATTTGGACGCGCCGGGCGCGGCTTGGCGGACAGAAATGCTGCCGTCGCAAATGAACATGCCAACCGTCTGCGCAAGCTTGTGGCAGAACTAATTGCGCTCGGGGTTCGTCAGCCATCGTACATGGCGCAGTGCCTAAACCGTATGGGCGTGCCTACCTCACGGGGTAAGCGGTGGCGCGCATCGACAGCGACGCGCCTCATCAAGCGGCTTGGCCCCTCATTGAATAACGATGCTATGGTCGCCTTCGCTTCCGGCATCGGATGGCGGTTGCAAGATCGACTTTCCTACGAACAGTGGCTGGCGCTCAGAAATGTAGCGAAGCCATGAGTTCTGGCAGTAAGTCGATTGGCGCGACAGCCGCGATAACCCTGGTGAACGGCGCTAGATTTCCCAGAAGCAAGAACGTCCACGCCGAGAAGGTGCTCCTCCAGAAACTAGGGAAGCACCATCACACGGCATCGAAGCACTTCGACAATTACCTGTATTCGCTGAAGGGAGGCAAGAACGCCATAAAGCAGGCTGGGCATGAGCTGGTCCATAGCTTCTCGGTCAAATTGGCCTGTGCCATCGAGCAGAACAAACGCCTCCCATGCGTTCGCCGGATCAGCCTAGTCGAACTCGCCGACACCGCCGACGCTCTGCACCTGGAAGCCCCTTGTGACGAAATTGTTGGGCTGCACGCGGAGCCAAAGTCGAACAAGCCCGGTGAGTTTCGCCCGATCTGCAACTTCGGGCCTGCCCACAGCACCGCGCAGACAACTGCCCGCTGGATGATGGAAAAGTCCCTCAATCTCCGGTCCTGGCAGTATGACTTCAAAGGGACGCCGGCTGCGATCCTCGCCATCAAGAAAGCGATCCTGTCCGGCAAGCCCTACGTCGCGCATATCGACTTTGAGAGGTTCTTCGGATCGTTCGATCATTCGGCGCTCCGTGGATCACTGCCTGTTCCGGTGAGAATGGCAGACAACTACCTAGTTGGCCGGAGCCTGAAGTTCGCCCCATGGGGTCCTCTCGTTGTCCCTATAGGTGTCCTTCTGTCGGAAGCCCGGAAGGGAGTAATGCACGGCAGTTCCTCGTCGCCCATCATCGGGGCCGACACGGTCAGCAAGCTCGAATGGCAGCCCACGCAGAACGTTAAGGCGGCGGGCTACGTCGATGACATGTTGATCGTCGGAGCCTCGGAGCTGGATGTGACGTTGAACGCGAAAGCCGTGATTGCTGCATCGGCAGCACTCCCGACCGGTTCGTTCACCATCGCAATCAAGCACATCGGCCACGCTAGCGACGGCTTCGATTTCCTCGGCGTGCATACGAAGCTCGTCGGCGGGACCGTCAGCATCACTCCGGCTGCCGGGCAGATCGAAAGATTTTCCGGCAAATTCGAGAAATTGTGCGAGACCGCAGAGGCGGCGGTTGCCGTCGCGCTCCAAAGTCACAAGCTCCCGGACCGGAGCGCCGCGCTTCAGGCGATTGCCGAAACATGGAGCTATGGCAGGAGTTGGTACTCTTCGTTCTCAATGTGCCACAACCGCTTGGAGCTTTTTGACATGGTCTGGAGCCCTACCATGTCGCTCCTTTCCCCGCTGGGCTTGAGCAGCATAGAGAGCCTTAACCACTACCTGCCGGGCGCAAAGAAGTGCGGCGGAGACCTGTCTTGAAATCCCGGTTCCAAAATGGCCGGCCACGGCAAGACTGTACCGCTCAATGGCGGCGTCGCCGCGACTATGATGGAGAATGACATGACCGGATCGGCGTCACAGAAGACCTGGGCGCAGTTGAAGAAGGTGATTTTTTCAGACTGTCTGCCACCTCGAAACGAGACGCACAAGGCAATAAACGTATTGCGCGAATTGCCAAAGCAAGTGTCTAAGTGGACGAATTCAAACGTCTTTTTCAAGTGGGTGGCATTCAAGGCACTTGAGGACGATCCGCCAGCTCTTGGCGAGATCATCTGCGACGACGTGGTTTATACGCTTCGATCACTCAATGCTCCGCCTCTCCCGAAAAAGGTTATGCCGGTGATCGATGACCCGGACGAAAAATATCTTAAATATCCCTACTCGAAAAAAACGGCATCGAATTGGCTTCAACTCGCGAAATCGGAAAACCATATAGCGATGTTGGTCGTCGTGAGTCGTTGCTTTCGTGAACGCGCTTCTATGATCCGCGATAGGTTCTTACAGGATGATTCAGACTGGTGGATTAGGATGGCAATCAACGACGTGGACTTAGGTATGATACTGCTCCACGGAGCCGCGAACCTCCCAGAGCAAGAATTGTTTCCGAATTAGGTGGTTTGCATCTCGGCCATCGGCGGTGATGTGCCAGGGCGTCATCGTTGTTCGCCCAATTCGACGGGAGCGAGAACTAGGGGGCCGGGGCCGAATGGCGCATCGCCGCATCCGGAACCGCGTCGTTGGACTACCTCTCGATAGCGGCAAGCGCGTAATGAACCCGGGTGCAGCCCCGCCAGGCGCGACACGCCAGACATCGTCCATGGCCGATCCACCTCGGGCTGAATGCCTCGCGGCCCTGGAACGACCAGGGAGGGGGGTGGAAAATAAATTTTGTGCTTCGTCGCGGAAGAAGCTGTCGTGGCCGAAAAACAACCCTGGAATTCTGCGGTTCCTTCGTGTCCGGCATGTCCGGGGCCGACTTGACCGTTCGGAACGGATAGGGAACAATCGGCTCAATAAGAGCGCCTAAGCGCCGCCAGCATGGCCCGTTCGGTCTGCTACGGCGATTTCCGAAGGGAGCCCCGGATGAATACCGCCAGCGCCATCGCGAGCGTCACGCCCGCGCCCGTACCCGTACCCGCCGCTACCCCGGACGCTGGCCCGATGGCGGAGCCCGAGGCCATCGAACTCAATCTCGACAACCCGGAAAACCCTAACCGCACCGATGAGAGCGAATGGGCCGATCTCGTAAGCGTCCTGAACGACGAACGTGAGGGTGACCTCCTCAGGCGCATCTTCCGGCTCCAGCGCGACATCGGCGCTGCCTTTTATTTTGCCAACAAGACCGATGATCCGAGAGCAATCGCCAAACGAGCAAGCAACGCGATCAATGGTTTCAAGAGCATTCTGGACCAGATAAGGGCGCTGGACCGGCATCGTCATGGGACGGTGCAGGACATCATCGTTGAACAGGTCGGCGAGCGTCCCTGGAGGTACGAGCCAACAGTCAGGGACCAAAAACTGGCAACTTCCGACAAGCTCATAGACGAGATTTTTCTCAGTCATGGCGCAAATCTGGATGACCTGGCGTCGCGTTGCCGCATGGAAGGACAGAGGCTGGCCGCGCTCCCGAGCTCTGAACTTCTGCACATCGAATGTGGTCGCCGCAGAGGCCCCGACTGTCGTAATTGGGAAACGAAGTTCTTCGACATGGCCGCGCGATTGATGGGTCACACAACGAAATTTCGATTGGCCATTGAGAAGTGTCACGGTCACAAGCCCCAGCACATCCGCGTCACGCGCGTTGGCAACGTCCCGAAAGGCAAGCGCAAGAAGAACTCCGCAATGACGCCGAACGGATCAAACGGTGGCACGCCGCACGCGGACGTGGCCAGCACGGCGAACTGATCATGGACACGTCATTCACCACCGCTATCTGCGGCGCGCGAACGCCATCAGGCGCTCCGTGCCAGGCCACGCCAGCCGAGGGCAGACGGCGATGCCGACTGCATGGCGGCGCTCCCGGCTCAGGCGCACCGAAGGGAAATCAAAACGCACTCAAGCACGGTCTGACGACCAAAGAGCAGTGGGAACGGCTGAAATATGCCAATCGCTTCTGGCGCGATGCACGGGCGTCGTGTCGTTGCTAAGGTCGAGTGGCACCCGGGGCGAGCTATAAAGAGCCACGAAGTTCAAATAAGACGTTGTTGTCTCACGATGGCTCGCAAGCTGTACGCCACGTCCCTTCGCCAAAGCTTCCGGGCTTTTGGGGATCATCAGTTTCAACAACTCCGCTTTGAAACGCGATAAACCGAACGTAGCCAACGTACGCACCAAAACCGTTCTTGGCGTTCACTTCGCCACATACGATATGCGAGCCATCGCTCCTGACGTGAGCCTGAACATTTTGAAATTCTACACTCTCAGAATCGCGCATTTGCGAAGTGACGAGACGTTCAGCGGCAGCTTCTGTGAATCCGCCGTCAACGTCCTCTTGGTGCAATCCGATGGCAACGACTATGCCAAAAAGACCAACAACGGCCCCCAAGCCGATTAACAGTTTCGTCGCGGTTTTCATTGCGATGGTTGGCTCCTAAGCTCCCAAAAATGACACGATTAGGGGACATATTCTAGCAGCGAATTCCCGCTAAAGATCATCTTCGCGATGCGAGGGTACAGGACCCTGGCAGGCCTCTGGCCGCTGGCGAGATCGCAGCGTCCATCATCGCAGCCAAGGGGTTCCCGGATGCGGCCCATCTGGCCGTCACGAAGATGATAGTGGCGCGGCTCGGGGCCATGACGCGGCGTGGGGAGATCGAAAAAGACGGCAAGACCCGCAACGCCAAGTGGGCGGTAAGTCGCGACATTAACTAATGGGGTGTTAAGAATTTGGGAGCATATTTCGCGAACCCGTTTAGCATCCTACGGCGCATTCCAAACCCCACCGCTCCCCGAAGGCGGTGGGGTTGCCATTACGGAAACGCGGCATGGTCACGACGCGAACATATTCAGCAGCAGAAGTCAGCGAACTGATTGAAGCCCTACGCTCAAGTGGGGACATTCCTGCGTCTGAACTCGCGGGAATGGAAAAACTGGGACTGCTTCTACGTCGATTTGAGAAAATGTCGGATGCCGACATTGCCGCAGAAGCCCAACGCTATTTCCGATCTGTTTGACGGTAGCGCCGTCGAGAGGAGAGCGGCGTAGCCGCCACAAGGAACGGCCAACATCCCGAACGCGGATCACGAAGTTGCCGCCGGGCCGACATCACGTTCCACGCCCAACTCGGCCTCAAGCTCACCAAAAAACAGGTCCGCTCCGTTCAACAGCTCAACATCCTCGACCGACACGCACGCCCTGAGCTTGTCCAGCTCGGCTCTCGCGCCCGTCAGCGTCAGCCATGGGGTCTCGCCGGATGCAGTGAGGCGTTCACGCCGCCATCATCCTCATTGTCGTTGGCTATGGGCGGCAGCGACTCTAGCAGTTCCGCCAGAACTTCCACTTCCACCAGCTGCACCGGCATTCCCCTAGGGAGTCGCACTTCTGCCTTAGGGAGCCTATGCAGGGAGCGGCGTTTTCGCGCGTTATCGTTGGCGACATTCCCTCCCTCGGGCTTTGGATCGTGGGGCTACCTCACGACCGGGACTCCCGCAATCCACAGGAAAATACACTGGCAGACGGTGCGGACGTGAGGAGCAGCATGGCGCGTCAATCGTCCTCTTCGTCCTCGCAACCCAACCCGTGGTCTTCGAAGACTTGTTCAACCCGGTCTTCGATATCTGCCGGTGACTCGGTGCCTGCGATGGATTCCAAATCGCTCTTGACCGCGCTTTCGATACGCCAGGTATTGGTGAAGGAGAGGCCGTCAACGTCGCGCAGTTCGCGTTGCGCTTAGTCGCTTCCATTCTCCGCTCGCGAACTTGTTTTTCAGCTCCCGCAACACCTTGGCTGCGGTCTGAACATCATGCATCGAAATATCTGCAGCCAAGGGTGCGATCAGCTTTGTTTCGCGTCGTGTCAACGCCTCCAAAAACAGGCGCCCCTTTGGAGTCAAACGCACTAATTTTGAGCGTTCGTGTGCCGGGTTGGGAATGAATTCAACTAGGCCTTCTAGATTCAGACTATCTACTATCTTTTGGAAATGCTGACGCGCCACGGGCCTAGCGCGAGCCATGTGGGCAACTGTACGCGATCCATTACGGGCAAGTTCTTTGAGGATGCTTCGTCGTCCTGATGATCCAGCACCTTTCCCCATCAAGTCCGCAGCAGCAACTTTCATTCGAAAGTAGAGCAACGCAGATTCGGTCATGAGAGCGTCTACCGCCGCCACCTTGTCCGCGGTCATGGACTTCCTCTGTCTGGAGCGTAGTCTCTTGCTCATCCTGTGAACCCTGGAATGACGGCCGCTTCGACCCACGATTCCTGATCGTTCCAGCATATGCTGGCGGCGTCAAAACATCGGTGTTGGGATGTCACCCCAGACCACGTGCGCTGGAGGGATATCGACCGCGGTGACCGAAGCTGCGGCTATATTCACCCTGACAAGAACCAAGGGACTGCGACCGTAAGCCCATTTGACGATGTCCTTGCCCGTCGGTTCATGAAAGTGTGTGCGCGCCTCCGTAAATAGAACCTTGTAGTAGCGGCGGTCGAAGTTCTGAGGGGTGCGATGGCCACCAAGTTTGTAGAGCACTTCCACGGGCAAGTCCGGGAGATACCATTCCGACGGGATAACATAAACAATCAGTTTCGCGGACGGCCCAACAGAACGCAGTTTTTGCTGAACCACTGGATTCGCAGCTGCCAGTTCGTATGCCGAGGATAGCTCGTTTTCCGTGAGAACGGCAGGAGAAAGGACCGCTGCATTTTCGGAATACAGTGACGAAATCTTCGAGAGCGAATAATTCCTGAGTTCGAAGGCAACGCCAATCGCTACTCCCATGGCGACCGCATAGATTGCTAGCATTGCGGTGAGCCGTTGACCTCCGGTTTTCGGTAGCAAGTCTGGAATCCAGTGAATGAGCCTTCGAGGTAGAAACATTCCCGTCCGCGTCTGGTACGAATGGTAGCTTTCACCGTATTTCTCCAAGCATCGCTCTTCCTCCCAGCGAGCCAACAGAATATAGAGAAACAGCATAGAAACGTAACTCACGAGCACCAGGAAACGGGGCCAAATTAACATGGTTCCGAATCCCAGGATTGCCAAACCCAAATACTGGGGGTGGCGAATGTATGCATAGATTCCGCCGGTTACTGCTTGTTGGCGCCGAAATTTTGCCCAATAGATCTGGGCTGCTCCTATACCAAAAAACAGCAAGCCCAGGAGCCCGACAATTTCTCCCACTTCATGCAACTCATTGAGCAGCCAGCTGTTCGTCTGGGAAAAGTGGGGCAGGAAAAAAGCTGTCAGCCAGGAGGTGCTTGGAGATCGGTGCAACAAATTGAGTGCCGGCCCGTAGGCCGAGTAGAAGTAGAGAGCGAATGGGCTGATCATGTAGAGAAACTCAAGGACGATGACGAGGTAAAATCCCCACGCCGCAACCGCCACAAACGTCTTCCTTTTCTCCATCGTAGTCCTTCTTAGATCATTGACACATAATTGTCTATATGGCACTTAGTTGTCACTATGATATACGCGTTATGCAGCACTTAGTTCCCTAGCGCCTGGGATCGAGCTTTGATGTTTTCCCGTCGATACGTCGTCAAATTCAGCGCTGCGGCTCCCGTCGCAGCGGCACTCGGCACACTTCTGATGCAGCGTTGCGAGCTAATTCAGGCTAACAGCCCTGAGGTTGCACACTTCCATGTCCCTCTGCCCATCCCACCGGTTCTGAGGCCAGTCCGCTCCGATGATGAGGCGGATTACTACGAGATCACGCAGCGTGAGGCACAAGTAGAAATTTTGCCTGGGTTGCATACGACAGTGTGGGGATATGAGGGTATTTTTCCCGGACCGACGATCAAAGCACGTCACGGAAGGACCACCGTTATTCGTCATCTTAACCGTCTCGCGATACCCACGGTAGTTCATCTGCACGGGGGTGCGACACCATCAGAGTCGGATGGCTTTCCGACGGAATTACAAATTCCCGATGGTCACCCAAGCTACGTGCTCCAGTCCGCGATGTGTGACGTGACGCCGAGCAGCTCGGATCCAGGGCATGGCGACAGGTCGCGGTCGAGCAATTCGACGAGGACCTACGTGTACCCCAATAAACAGCGCGCCGCGACGCTCTGGTACCACGATCATGCCATGGGTTTTAATGGCCGCAACATCTATATGGGTTTGGCCGGCTTATATCTCATCGAGGACGAAGAAGAGGCCGCATTACCGTTACCACGTGGTATATGCGACATCCCGCTGATGCTCTTCATGCGCACGTTCGGCGCTGATGGCGCGCTTGTCTACAATTCCGTTGGACACACAGGCGCGCAAGGCGATGTGATGCTGGTCAACGGCGCACCCTGGCCGCGATTGGAGGTTGCGCGACGCAAATACCGCTTCCGCATTCTTAATGCTTCGAATGCGACAACCTTTCGCCTTGCACTGAGCTCTGGAAAGCCCCTCGTTCAAATCGCAACCGACGGGGGACTGCTTCCGGAACCCGTCACCAGTCCCAGCATTCCGCTTGCGATGGCGGAACGCGTAGAGGTGGTCATCGATTTTGCCGAGTACTCATCCGGAAGCACACTCGTGCTACAGAACCTGGAGATGGCCGGCGTGCTGGGTAAAATTATGCGTTTCGATGTGACGGGGCCGGAAGTCCATGATGATAGTTCGGTGCCACAACGTCTTGCCACGATGACGGCACTGCGGCCAGAGGCTGCCGTGCGCACGCGTGAGTTCCGGTTTGGTGGCATTACCGCATTCAATATGCCTCCGGTGGCATGGGCGATTAATGGCAACCGGTTCGATCCCTGCCGCGTTGACGCAGCACCACGGCTCGGCGACACTGAAATTTGGCATTTTTATAACTCGCCTTCCCGCTTCCATAGTAGAATCCACCCGCCTCACATCCATCTCGTGCAGTTTCAGATATTGGAACGAAACGGCAAGGCACCTTATTCCCATGAAACAGGTTGGAAAGATACACTCCGTCTCGAACCAGGCGAAGATGCGAGGGTCATCATGCGCTTTGGTGGTTATAAAGGACGCTATATCCTTCACTGCCATAATCTGGAACACGAAGACTACGAGATGATGGCGCGCTTCGATGTCGTATGAGAATTGATTGTAACGATAGATACTGTTTGGAATGAAATAAAACCCTTTCTCCAATCGAACTTGCCCCTAACCTTGGACCACTCGGGCTAGACAATTCTTGCTTCCTCGGACGCGTGGCTGTCCGGTGAGCGCGAAACGGCCCATACGTTGCGCCATCTATACGCGCAAATCGACGGAGGAGGGTCTTGAGCAAGACTTCAACAGCCTCTGATACTCTATCGTGACTCGCCCACAAACTGGAGCGTGTGAAATGAGCCTGAAAGAAAAACATTTGGTGCTGGACCTCGCGAGCACAATGTGCCGTCGAGGGGGACGGCAAATATCGCCTTCAACGCGGCATCACGCGTGCGGCAGCCATTCGCAGCGTACTTGTCGGGAAGTCCGGAGGTATGTGTGAGTAACTCCTCGACTGTTATCCGGCCGTTCCCTTCGAACGGTATGCGGACGATGCGATCTGCCACTGCCGGACGCAACAAGAGGCCGAAGCCTTGCGTGCCGCTCTGGATGAGCGGTTCGCGGCGTGTGGGCTGGTGCTTCATCCGCAGAAGACCAAGATCGTCTACTGCAAGGACACCAACCGGAAAGGGCGTCACCCAACGATCCTGTTCGACTTCCTCGGCTATAGGTTCCAACCGAGGC
>Ga0182024_10020212_pt1 | contig 12184 bp, 9 predicted proteins | sample P32metaG_FD_120480 | JGI IMG/M metagenome (GOLD analysis project Ga0182024, IMG submission 120480) | Permafrost microbial communities from Stordalen Mire, Sweden - P3-2 metaG (Illumina Assembly) | ecosystem: Environmental > Terrestrial > Soil > Wetlands > Permafrost | place: Sweden: Stordalen...
GAAAAGAGGTCCTTCCTCGCTTCGCTTCGTCGAGAGGACAACGAAAAGAGAAAGATCCTGGCAGGATGCCGGCTCTGCGACGAAGGTGCCGACGCCAAGACACGGGATGATGGGGCTACGCCGGCTTGAGTGCGCCTGCGGCGCAAATGGCGGGGCTGAGAAAAATCAGTAGAGATGGAAGGTCACTTCGATGCTCTGACGGACTGAGGCGGGTTTGCCGTCGGGGCCCAGCGCGGGGCGGAAGCGCCACGTGCGGACTGCCTCCACCGCTTTTTCGTCGAGGCCGAGGCCTAGACCCTTAGCTACGCGGATTTCGGTGGCGCGGCCGTCTGCTGTAATCACGGCGACGAGTAGGACGGTTCCCTGATATTTTGCCTTTACAGCTTCATCGGAAAATTGAGGCTGGGGGCAATAGAGGCATGCGGGGCTGCCGTAGCCGCCTGTGCCCGCGTTCGGGTAGCCGCCGCCAGTGTTGTATCCGTAGCCGGGGCCGAGACCGTTGCCTTGTCCGTTGCCAATTCCGTTGCCGCTCCCTTGGCCGAGCGAGTCGCCATCTAAAACTTTAGAGAGCGGATCGCCCCAGTTTTGAGCGGTGATATTCGGCACCTTCAGATCGGGATTGCCTACCAGCGTTGGCGTCATGGCGAGCTTAGGGTTTACCGGAGGCTTCGCCAAGGGCTTCGAGAACTGGGTCCAGTCGAATTTGGGGGCTTGTCCGCGAACCGCTGGCGTCGGGTTGCGTTGGCCGCCACCGCCTCCCGCCTTCTTCGCGGCGGGAGCGAGCTTGGGAAGGTAAGGAGAGATCGTAGTTACGTCGTATTTGGAATTTGCTTTCGTGGTGCTGGGCGACATCAACTCCGGCAGCAGCGGGACGATAATCAGAACCAGAACCAGCACGTGGAAGGCAACCGAGAGCGATTGCACGCGCGTGAATTGCGTGTTCTTCGACCAGATTTCTTTTACCGCGACGGGCTTGCTCGTGACGTTCAGCGGCGGAAGCTTCGGCGGGGAAATGATGTCCCGCACGTTCTGCCAGAGGGTGGCGCTCTGATTCCAATTTACGAGCAGGCTCGAGTTGACGGCGCCCCGCGGTGCGGGGCGGAAAAATTCCTTAAAATTGTCGCTGATGCTTTCGCCGAAACCGGTCATCGAGAAAACAGGCGCGCGGTCACCGCGAACTTTAATCGGACGCTCGGTGAGGAAATCCTTGAGGTTCGAGGCAAGGTTCTTCAGGTTCGATTCTTGCGTAGGGGATTTAAACCGGCCCAACTGGAGGGTTGGATCAGCTGGAGTTGTGATGGGACGACCGGCGGCGTCGAGTCTCGCGCTGATGTCTGACATTGCGTTACGTGTCCCCCGCGGCGTTCAATTCTAAGATCATTAGACGCGTCGCCGCAGAAAAGGATGTCCAGCCCCGGGGTTCGGCTGACACGCTTCCAAATTCATTGTAACATACCACGGGTATAGCAAGCGCTCGCCAGCCAAGCCGCAGAGCATAGATTAGCGATTCGTTGAATGCAATAGCAAGCGGGCTGCCATTCACGCTGATTTCTCGCCGTTTGGAGCGACAGAAAGGGCAGTCTCCGCCTCCGCAATGGAACTGAAAAACACTCTGAATCTGCCGAAGACCGACTTTCCCATGAAGGCGAAGCTGCCCGAGCGCGAGCCGCAGCAACTGGGCGCCTGGGAGGCAATGGGGCTGTATCGCCGGATCCTCGAGTCGCGTATCGGCGCGCCGCTGTTTGTGCTGCACGATGGGCCTCCCTATCCCACCGGGGAAATTCATCTGGGCACCGGGCTCAATAAAGTTTTGAAAGACATGATCGTGAAGTCGAAAACGATGGCGGGATTTCGTTCGCCCTATATTCCCGGCTGGGATTGTCACGGGCTGCCGATCGAAACGAAAGTTGAGAAGGAGCTGGGAGGAAAAACCTCCAAGGTCAGCGCCGCCGAATTTCGACGGATGTGCCGCGAATATGCGGCGCGCTACGTGGAAGCGCACAAGCGCGATTTTAAGCGGCTCGGCGTTTTCGGGCAATGGGACAAGCCTTACCTGACGATGAATCCGGAGCACGAGGCGACCATTGCCGGGGCGTTCATCGACTTCCTCGAGAAGGGATTTGTGTATCGCGGGCTGAAGCCTGTTTACTGGTGCATCTACGATCGCACCGCGCTGGCCGAAGCGGAGGTCGAGTACGAGGACCATAGGAGCCCGTCGATCTGGGTGAAATTTCCGGTAGCGGAAGGGGCGACATCCGCGAAGCTCGGTGCCGATGTGAGTGCGCTGATTTGGACGACGACTCCCTGGACGCTTCCGGCCAATCGAGCGCTGGCGTTTCATCCGGAATTTGAATATGTGATTGCCGATACGTCTGCGGGAAAACTCTTGATGGCGAAGGATCGTGTAAACGCGTGCGCCGAGGAGTTGAAGATTGAAGTGCACGGCGCGCACGGTTCCTGGAAGGGCGGGGAACTGGAAGGCGCTGCGTTCCGGCATCCGTTTCTAGAAATGCGCGTACCCGGTGTGCTGGCCGATTACGTCACACGCGACCAGGGCAGCGGAATCGTCCATACCGCGCCGGGGCATGGGGTGGACGACTTTCGCACGGGGCAGAGGTATGGCCTTGAAGCCTATGCGCCGCAGGATGACGAAGGGCGGTTCGTGGAAGGTTTGGCGGAATACAAGGGTAAGACGGTATTCGAGGCGAATCCGCTGATCATTGAGATGCTCAAGAAGCGCGGCATGCTCGTGGGCGAGCGAAAACTGACGCACAGCTATCCGCACTGCTGGCGGTGCCACAACCCAGTAATTTTCCGCGCGACGGAGCAGTGGTTCATCGGACTCGATCACGACAATCTGCGCACGAATGCGCTCGCGGAAATCGCCAAAGTGAAATGGAAGCCGGAGTGGGGCGAAGAGCGAATTCACGACATGGTGGCCGAACGTCCTGACTGGTGCATTTCGCGGCAGCGCTTCTGGGGCGTGCCGCTGATTATTTTTTATTGCGACGCGTGCCGAAAGCAGCTTACGGATTATGAGGCTCTGCGGCACGTTCTACCGTTTTTTGAGCGCGAGGGCGCGGACGCGTGGTACACGCATTCCGCCGAAGAACTGTTACCGCCGGGAACGAAATGCTCTTGCGGCGCGGCGAAGTGGCGGAAGGAAAGCGACGTGCTCGACGTGTGGTTCGACTCGGGGTCGACGCATCTTGCGGTTCTGAGCGAGAAAGATGGCACGTGGCCCGCCGATGTGTATCTCGAGGGGCCGGATCAGTATCGCGGCTGGTTTCATAGTTCGTTGCTCGTCGCCGTGGGGATTCGCGGGCGCGCGCCGTATCGGCAAGTGGTGACACACGGATGGACGCTCGATGATAAGGGCGCGCCGATGTCGAAGTCGCTCGGCAACGCGATGTATCCCAACGGAATATGCGAGAAGTGGGGCGCTGATCTGCTGCGTGTATGGGTCGCATCGCAGGACTACACCGCGGATATGCGCATGTCCGAGGCGATGATGACGCAGCTCGCCGAAGCGTATCGCAAGATTCGGAACACGTTCCGCTTTGCGCTGTCGAATCTTTTCGATTTCGATCCTGCCGAGGATGCTGTTTCCGGTAGCGAGCTTTGGGAACTTGACGCGTGGATGCTTCAGCGCACGGGAGCACTTGTGCGGCAGTCCCGCGAATGGTTCGAGAAATTTGAATTTCATCGTGCTTATCACGCGATTCATAATTTTTGTACCGTCGATTTGAGCGCCTTTTATTTCGACGTGCTGAAAGACCGGCTGTACACTTCCGCGCCGCAGAGTGTGGGCCGGCGTTCGGCGCAAACTGCCATCGATCGAATCGCGAGCAGTCTTGTGCGCCTGATCGCGCCGACTCTGGTGTTTACGGCGGAAGAGGTCTGGAAGTACTTGCCGCACGGTGCTTCCGATCCGGAAAGCGTGCACATGGCTTCTTTTCCCGCTGCAGAAGAATTGGAAAAACTGTTCGACGAAAAACGCTCCGCGAACTGGGAACGGTTACTGGCCGTGCGCATGGAAGTCTTGAAGGTTCTCGAGCAGGCGCGAGCCTCTAAGGAGATTTCCGGCGCGCTCGAAGCGCGCGTCACGCTAAGCGCTGACGGGAAACTCGGAGCGTTGCTGGCACAATACGAGCGCAATTTGCCTTCCTTGTTCATCATTTCGCAAGTCGAGTTAACGGGTGCCAAACTGGAAGGAGTCCCAGTAGCGTCGGGGATCGAGGGGTTGCAGATCCGGGTTGAGCGGGCCTGGGGCAAGAAATGCGAGCGCTGCTGGAATTACTCGACCCACGTGGGCGAAAGCGCTGAGTATCCTACGGTCTGCGAGCGGTGTCTGGCTGCGCTTGCCGAGATTGCGCGGGACCGCGCCTCGGAGACTGTGAAGTCCTGATGAGCGACAGCGCGCGTTCGGGATGGCAGGGCCTCGCGTTTCTTGCGTTTGCGGTGCTTGCCGGCGATCAAGCGACGAAGTATGCCGTGGAGCGGTTCACGCTGATAGGTTCGTCCCGCGTTTTGATTCCCGGGTTGTTGAATTTAGTGCACACGACGAATCCCGGCGTTGCTTTTGGGTTGCTTGCCGACTCTCCGACCGCTTGGCTCGCTCCGGTGCTGATCGTTTTCTCGGTTTCCGTGATCGGGCTGCTTGCGTGGCTTCTTGTGACGGGACGGGGCGGCGGTAGGCTTGGGCAGTGGGGCCTTGCGCTGATTCTGGGAGGGGCTGCGGGAAACGTTCTCGATCGCGTGACGCGTCACAGCGTAACCGACTTCATTGATTTCTACGTTGGGAGCCACCACTGGTATACGTTCAATATCGCGGATTCGGCAATCGTAGCGGGAGCCTCCTTGGTGGTGCTCGAACTGCTGCGCGACTGGCGGCATCATCCGTCGCACGAAAGGGCGTAGCGCGTTTCCATTTACATGCACCCGATTCTCGCTCAACTCGGTGCAATCACCGTTTACACGTACGGCGTTCTCGTGGCAACCGGTGTGATTCTCGGCTTGTGGTACGCGCGCCGGCAAGCCGTGCGAGCCGCGCTTCCTCCGCGGCAGATATGGAACCTTGGCGTCTATGTGATCTTCGGCGCGTTGATCGTCTCGAAGCTGTGGCTGATTTGTAGTGATTGGAAATATTTTGCCGCGAATCCTTCTGATATTTTCAGCCTGACGATGTTTCAATCCGCGGGTACATTTTATGGTGGATTGCTCGGCGCGATTCTGACGATCTTTTTGTACACGCGCTTTCAGACGCTGCCGCTTTTGCCCGTGCTGGATATTTCCGCGGCGGCCCTTCCGCTGAGCCACGCGATCGGACGGTTGGGATGCTTCGCCGCCGGATGCTGCTTCGGCAAGCCGACCGGGCTTGCTTGGGGAGTGACGTTTACCGATGAAAAGGCCGCGCGGCTTGCTGGCACTCCACTCCATACGGCGCTGCATCCGACACAACTCTACGAGGCTGCGGCGGAGTTCTTGAATTTTCTCTTGCTCGTGTGGCTGAGTGCGCGGCAGAGATTTGCGGGACAGATTCTCGGTACCTACTTTATCCTCTATGGCATTGAGCGGGGCATTATCGAATTCTTTCGCGGTGATCCTGGTCGCACGATGATGTTTCACGACACCGTTTCGCTGATGCAAATCGTGAGCGCCGGGCTGGTGCTTGCCGGAGTGCTCCTCTGGTGGCGCGGCATGCATGCTCGAAAGTCGCCGTCCTCCATTTCTACCGAGACTCCCTTCAATTGTGGCGACAAAGTAAAAATTTCTGACAAAGTTCTTTTGAAACGCCGGAGGATGGCTTTGCCAGTGCAGTGTTGCGCACGAGGCACAGTGCCGTCAATCGGACCTGCGCGCTGATGTGGGACAGATTTTCAGCGCTCCACGCAAAAGTTGAGTGAAAACCTCTGCTTTCAGGCCCGGGCGGGAACGTCGTGATAACGCAACGAGCCGGACTGCAAGCGGATGGTCGATACGTTCGTGGCACCGGTGTGGCCGCAGTTGAAACTGCACTTGGACGGTATCGGGAGCGCACCCCGGAACAACGTGATCGATACGCACTGGCATTTCGATCACACTGAAAATAACGCGCACGTGCGCGCGGCCTGAGAGAACGATTCTGGCGCATGAGGATACGACCACGCGCATGTCGCACCCGCACGACCTCGTGTCGCTCGGACTCCATTTCCCCGCATCGCCTGCCGACGCGCTGCCTCAGAAGGCTTTCAAAACGACTGAAAAGATGCCAAGCCATCTCAAAATGCACGTAGATGTCGGTATCCGTGTGAGCCGGCGGAATAGAGCCCAGGGAGATCTCCTCCCCGTGTTGCTTCGAAGCCCACGAGCGCATTTGAACCACGGGGGGGTAAGGGCATGTTCGCACCGGATACCTTCGCGGCGATTGTCTACCATACGCTTTAGCAAGTTGCCAAAAGGGTCGAAACCTTGCCTTAGGGGCTAAAACCCCTGATGAGCATGCAGGTGTCTGTCGGACGTTTGAGAGTCTGTGCGAAAACTAACACCAGCACCCCCAGCGAAGACGGGGGGGGATGGGACATTTTTCATCGTTTGCCCCGGTCGCCTGCTTTCGAAGTGTGATACTTTTCCGACTGCGCTACTTCCTTGTGAAAACATTCTCTGAGCAAATCGAGCTTGTCGTTTCAAGCGAACACGCCGGCCAACGGCTGGATCGTTTTCTCGTGTCGCAATTGACCGAATTGAGCCGGACTCGCATCCAATCTCTCATGGAGGAGGGATTGGTACAGGTGGCTGGTGCGGCGATGAAGCCATCGTATCGGGTCGAATACGGAGATAGCGTCACGGTGGAGATTCCGCCGACGCCGCCGGCGGGCGTCGAAGCTGAACCAATTGGGTTGGACGTTCTGTATGAAGACGAATATCTCGCGGTCATTAACAAGCCCGCGGGAATGATCATTCATCCGGGCGCCGGTGCAGACAGCGGCACCATGGTGGCGGCGTTGCTCAACCGCTTTGGCGGGGGGGGATTGTCGACAGTTGGTGGACCCTTGCGGCCCGGGATTGTCCACCGTTTGGACAAAGGAACATCCGGCGCTGTCGTCATCGCGCGAACGGACGCCGCGCATAAAAAATTAGTCGAAGAATTCCAGCAGCGGACCGTTCAAAAGACCTATGTCGCCCTCCTTCACGGGAAGTTGAAAGGGGACAAGGGGACTGTTGACCTGCCGGTGGCGCGCGATTTGCGGCGCCGGTCTCGAATGACCGCGCGCCGCCGGGAAGGCAAGGAAGCGCGCACCGATTGGCAGGTTTGCTTGCGGCTCGATCGATTTACATTCGTGGAAGCAAGCCTGCATACGGGGAGAACCCATCAGATCCGCGTGCATTTCTCCACGCTCGGATTCCCCCTGGTAGGAGACACGCTCTATGGCGCGCCGCGACAAGAACGGGTTTCGATGCAACTACTGCCGCTACTCGAGCGGAACTTTCTGCATGCAGCCCGCTTGGCCTTTGTGCATCCGGCGACAGGTAAACAGCTTGAGGTACGAGCACCGCTGCCAACCGAACTTGTCGAGTACGCGAGAGCCCTTGCTCAAGCTGCGAATGCGAATGCAAGTATAATTGACGCTAGCCTGAAAGAGTTCCTATAATCACTGCAATGAAAGCCGCACGTTCGCTACTTGCATTTGTTCTTTTGTTTTCTGTGCCGGTGCTGCCTGCCTCGGCGCAGGAATCCGCACCATCTAGCAGCGCACAATCGCAGAACCCGGACAACTCAAAGCCTTTGCCGAATCAGAGTCAGCTTCCCCCGATCAGTGTTACGTCCGGGTTGGTGCACCTAGTCGTCACCGTGACGGACCGCCGCCGCAGTTTCGTCACGGATCTCGATCAAAGCGATTTCAAGGTTCTTGAGAATGGAAATCCTCAGGACATTCGATTCTTTGGGCGTGAGACGGATTTGCCGCTTCGCATCGGCTTGCTGCTCGACACATCGAACAGCATTCGGCCGCGGCTGAACTTCGAGCAGGAAGCCGCCATTGACTTCTTGAACCGAGTAATCCGGCGCAACAAAGACATGGCTTTTCTGATGACGTTCGACAATGAGCCGGAAGTGGTACAGGGTTTTACAGGTGATCTTGCTCTGCTGACCGATGCGATTCACAATCAGCGGGCTGGTGGAGGAACGGCTCTTCACGATGCGATTTACCGGGCGTCGGAGATTTTGTCAAATCCGCCGCTGCCCGCGAAACCCGACCCCGAAGTACGCAGAGTAATTGTTGTGATCAGCGACGGCAACGACAATTTGAGCGATCACGCCTTGAGTGACGCGATCGAGTCGGCCATCCGCTCGGAAACGGCCATCTACGCCATCAGCACGAACACGGACTGGCTTGCGATCGATGACGCTTCCAAGCCGAGCAAGTATCATCTAGCCGACGGCGACAAGATGCTGCAAATGTTCGCCGATGAAACGGGCGGACGTTGCTACTTCCCGTACCGTATCGATGATCTGGCGCAGTCATTTCTCGACATTGGAAATGAGCTGCGCAGCCAGTACTACATCGCTTATGCGCCTACAGTCCCGCTTTCAAAGGGTCAATACCGCAAGATTGATATACAAACGGATCGAAAAGGGGCAATCGTCCGGACGCGCAAAGGCTATTACGCGGTGCCCACTGCTGCTGCGTCCTCCGCTACGAAGTGACCCGTCTACGAATCTCCGTGCATCGCGAAAAGTGGAATTACCTCACGGGAGCGTAGTATCCCTTGCGGGCCAGGACCCTGGTATCGGGGCGTGCTATATCGACCTTCACTTTGCGAAAAGTTCCGTCCCGCTTTGTGTTGGTGGGGTAGTAGCCGAGGACAAACTGTGAACGAAGTTCTTCTGAGATGAGAGCGAAGGCGCCTTCGAGATTTTTTTCGCTTTTAATTTCAACTTCGCGGCCTCCGGTTTCATCTGCCATTTTCCTGGCGACGCTGGAACCGCTGTACGACATTCCCATACTGAAGTAAAAGGGCTCATCCGACAGGCGGAGGAAGTGAATCACGGCGTCAGCGCGCTGCGCGGCCTCAATCGATTCATTGAGGCTAAGCTTGCTGCCGGTATCCTCGGCATCGGACAAGACAACAACAGCCTTCCGGCCCGCTTCCGTTGCGAGTTCATCGTGGCAGGCAAGATAAACCGCGTCGTACAGGTTGGTTCCTCCCGCGTTTCCCTGGGGAACCGTGCCGGGTGTCACCACGCCGCCGCTCGAAACAGCGCTGATCTGGGCGCGGTGAATGCCTCGCTCCAGCACTTCTGGATCTTCTGTAAAGTCCGCGAGGAGGTTCACATCGAAGTCGAAGCTGATCACCAGGGCTTCGTCTTTGTTGCGCATCACCGTTCTCACGAAGCGCGACGCGGCATCTTGTTCCGCTCCTAGAATGTTCTGCATGCTGCCGCTTGTGTCCATGAGGATGGCGAGCGTAATGGGGAGGTTCATGTCCTTCGAAAAATAGGCAATTTTCTGTTCCACGCCGTCCTCGTAAATCTTGAAGTCCTCCTGTTTGAGATCAGTGATGAGTCCATTTTTCTTGTCGCGGGCGGTAACAAAAACATTGACTAGGTTGGTCTGTACTTTTAGCGTCTGCGAAGACTCGGGGATTTGTTGATCGCCTTGAGGCGAGCCACCCTGCGGCGGCCGCGGCTCTCGGGAGGACGGTTGAGACGCATGGGCAGCGCCAGGCATTGAGCCGGCAATAGCGGGAAATCCCGCCAAGATTAAAGTTAGGATGCCCGCCGCCAGGCTGGTCAAGCGCATTGTATAATCCTCCTTAAGGGCTTCGGGTGATACGATGCAGCGTATGGCCCCACCGGATGTTCGCACGCTGTCGCGTAGAGCACAACGCGAGCCGAGCCTGGCAACATTTCGGAAGCGAGGAGCGAGACACCTACCATGGTGCAAAAAAATTTGGCGCTCGGCATCATTTCGCTTCTGAGCATGCCTGTGCTGGCGGGCGCGCAGTTGCCGCGCGGGCAACAAGCTCCACCGGCAGCATCAACTCCTCCAGCAGCAGCGCAAAATCAGGGCGGTGGCGGTATCCGCGTCGTAACGACCCGAGTGATCGTCCCGGTGACTGTCAAGGATAGCCAAGGTCACCTGGTGGGCGATCTCCAGAAGGACGAGTTTCGAGTGCTGGTAGACGGGATGGAGCAAAAGATACTCACATTTACGTCCGATCCATCGCCGCTCTCCGCGGTGATTCTGATCGACGACGATCTCGCGCAAAAGCAGGCCGAAGAAATTCAAAAGAGTCTCACGACGATTTCGGCCGGTTTCGGACCGAATGATGAAGCGGCGCTGGTAACCTTCAGCGAGTACCCGACCACCGTTCAGGACTTTTCTTCCAACAATGATGATCTTTTTACGCGCCTCAAGCGTCTGCAGGTTGGCTCGCATTCGGCGAGCGCGGCGACCGGTCCAACCTCGGTGCCGGGTCCGGTCATCAACGGCAATACGAATCCGGCCAACACGCCGGCGACGGGACTTGGTATACCTCTTCACGGATCTGGCCGGTATCAGACCTTCACTGCCCTCGACGATGCTCTCTACTCGGCGGCCGATATGTTTCAAGACCGCCAGAAGAATCGCCGGAAGATTATCTTCCTTATTTCCGACGGTAGCAATTCCCGGCAAAATCGCCACACTTTCAACGAGACCGCGCGCGAGCTGCTGAGAAAAGACGTTTCGGTGTATTCCATTTCCGTCAGCCATACCATTCCCGCCCCGGTGGGAAAATCTTTGATTGAGCGCGGACTCGCGGAGCTCCAAAAATATGCGGCGGATACCGGTGGAGATACTTTTTTCGCCGCGAAGCAGCCGGATCTCGAACGGCTTTACTCGGATGTCACTGAAGAAGCGCGAAATCAATACACGCTCGCATTTGAACCGAACGGCGTCGACAAGAGTCACGACTTTCATCCGATCGAAGTGAGGGTACGGCGCCCCGGCTTGAACGTGCTGACGCGGCAGGGATATTACGATAGCGGTCTCGGCCGGTGATCGAAAAAGTGTTTCCAGCCGGAGGTCCACAGCTGGAGTTTTTCTACTTGACTTCATTCGTCGCGGCCTTTATAGATGGACGAAGCGATTCGAACGCGGAAATTTTATGCGCGTCCTCGCAGGGAGAAGTTCCAAAGTAGTTCACGCGCGGAACCAATCCGGGCTTCCAATTTAAAGAGGCCTTCGGAAGTGAATAGCGGGGCAGCCGAGTCTTTCGGTTGCCCCGTTTTTTTATTGCGGCGTTTCTTTCTAAAAGACCGCGATGAGTGAGCTGCTAACTAAGAGGCTGTATGTTGATCAACTGCTCGTGCGCGGGGCAGAGGGGTTTGAAATCACAATAGCTACACGAAAAGCCGGGCTTCGCGGAAAAGTCTCCGGCTCGGATCTGATCGGCGACGGCGGCAATTTTCTGCTTCGTTGCGGCTAATGCCTTGGCATCGCGCGACGTGACGATCGCCTGATTCGTTGTAAGGTTGTAGAAGACCAGCCTGCTGGGCGCCATGTCGAGCACTTCTTGCGCGGCCAAAGCGTAGATACTGAGCTGCAGGTCCTCGGCGGCTTGTTTTTCGTGGCGCGGTCTTCCCGTTTTGTAATCGATGATCTCAACTCCGCCGTTGCCGACCCCATTCACCTGATCCATTCGACCGGTGACGATCACCTCGTGTGCAACAGGCAGCTCAAAGCGCTTTTCCTGGTGGAGAACTTCCGCGGGTGCGGCTGAGTAGGTACCGTGAAATGCTTCGAGTTGCTCGCGTCCCGCCCGGCGGTATTGCTGCTCGTGGTATTCGTCGGAGAAACCCGCGGCGGACCACTCGCGATCATAAATCGCAAGCACCTCGTCGAACGGAATGCGGCAGCGTTTTTGAATCTCGCTCACCAGCTCTTTGATTGTCGTGTGCATAACGTTTCCGAACGTCATCTGTGCGTGTGCTCCGCCGCGAATGCCCCAGATCTGCTGGAACATGTATTTCATCGGGCAGCGCTCGTACGTGTCGATCGCCGATGCGCTTAATTGCAATGGTTCAGGGCGCGGTGGATGAAAAGACTTCGCCCAGAGAGCCACGCGTGAATAGGCTTTTGCATTTTCGCGATTCGGGCCGAAAAGTTGGGACGGATCTACCGAGTCAGGCGCCGGACCGGCAATTTCCTGCGATGGAGGC
>Ga0182024_10020213_pt1 | contig 12184 bp, 11 predicted proteins | sample P32metaG_FD_120480 | JGI IMG/M metagenome (GOLD analysis project Ga0182024, IMG submission 120480) | Permafrost microbial communities from Stordalen Mire, Sweden - P3-2 metaG (Illumina Assembly) | ecosystem: Environmental > Terrestrial > Soil > Wetlands > Permafrost | place: Sweden: Stordalen...
AGTAGGACAGGTCCCCGCCCTGTCCTCTTTTAAAAAACAATCACCACCCGCCCCAACACCGCGCCCCGTTTCATCTCCTCAAACACCTCCGGCAGCGCCTCCAGAGGCCGCGTCTCGACATGACATCGAATCGGAAACTTCGCGACCAACTCGAACAACTCCCGCAAATCTTCCCGAGTCCCAACCGCCGACGCGACGATTCTAGTCTCACCCGCCACCATCGCCACCGCCGACACTTTGAACGGCTCGTTCGGCATCCCCACCACCGCCAGCGTGCCTCCTTTCCGCAAACATCGCAGAGCCGTTTCGTACGCGGCCGCGCTTGCCGAAGTGACCAGCGCCATGTGCGCACCGCCGATCGTCCGAACCGTTTTCGGAACCTGTTCGGTCGCCGCGTTCACCGTCCACTCCGCGCCCAGGGACCGCGCAAGTTCCAGTTTGTCGTCCGCGATATCGATCGCGCAAACCTGCGCGCCCATCGCATGGCCAATCTGCACTGCCAGGTGTCCCAGTCCGCCAACGCCGAAAATGGCCAGCCTTTCCCCCTTCGCGATTCCGGAATTCTTCAACGCTTTATAGACTGTGAGCCCCGCGCACAACAGCGGCGCCGCTTCTTTCGCGCTCAAATCGCCGGGCAATTTTGCGGCATGCGTCGCCGGAGCTTTAACGTACTCCGCGAATCCTCCGTCCACCGTGCAGCCGGTGATTTTCTGTTTGTTGCAGAGCGTTTCCCGTCCCGCGCGGCAATACTCGCACTCGCCGCAGGTCCAGTGCAGCCACGGCACTCCGACGCGGTCGTCGATCTTCAAATCGGTCACGCCTTCGCCAACGGACGACACAACACCCGCAATTTCATGCCCGCCGATCAGAGGCATTTTCGTGATCCCGCGCAGCATGTCCCAGTCGCCCTGCGCCAGATGCAGATCGGAATGGCACACGCCGCACGCCTGCACTTTTACCAACACCTCACCCGGACCAGCCACCGGTGTTTCCACTTCCTCGATCCCGATCGGTCCACCGAATTCTCGCAACAGAGCGGCTTTCATGCGATGGTCCGTCCCCCATCGATCACAATGGTCTGCCCCGTGATCCAACGGCCCGCTCGCGATGCTAAAAATACAGCAGCTCCCGCGATGTCCTCCGGCTCGCCCAGGCGGCGTAATGCCGTTCGATCCTCGGACCCTTTTCGCAATTCCGGATCTTCCCACAAGGCGCGGGCAAAGTCGGTCTTCACCAAGCCGGGCGCGATGCAGTTCACGCGAATATTACTCGGCCCCCATTCAACCGCCAGATTTCTAGCAAGCTGCATATCAGCGGCTTTCGAGATGGCGTAGATCCCAAGAATGTCCGTGCCCTTCAAGCCACCGATGCTCGATACAATAATGATCGAACCGTCGCGGCGCGCAGCCATCTCCGGCTGCACCAGATTCGCGAGCCACAAATTGCTGCGGACATTCGTCTCCATCACCTTGTTGAAAACCTCGTCCGTGAGGTTGGTCAAAGGCCCGTAGTAAGGATTGATCGCCGCGTTGCAGATTAACGTGTCGATTTTCCCCCATTTCTTATGGGTTTCCTCGATCAATGCCTCGCAGTCCGCGCGGCGTCCGATGTGGCATGGAATCCCGATCGCCTCATGGCCTTCCTTCACAATCGCCGCCGCGACCTCTTCGCACGCATCGGCTTTGCGGCTGGAGATGACCACCTTCGATCCCGCCCGCGCCATCTCCTCCGCGATCGCGCGTCCAATTCCTTTGGTCGACCCGGTGACAACGGCAACCTGGCCTGTCAGATTAAACATCACTTTTTCCTCGTCGCTGAAAATGTTCCGTTCGGTTGATAGAACACCAAATCATCGCCCTTGAATTCGACGCTGTACCCATTCAGCTCTTTAATGTTGAACTTGGTTCCGTGCAGCGGCACCAGATTGTAGACCGGCTGGCCGGGTAGCGTTAGCGTCAATGCGGAATCGCCTTTCAGCGAAATCGCCGCCAACAATGGGCCGCGCTGATAATCGCCAGTCAAAGGTTGAAGAAACGTCTTCTGCGTCATGCTGCGATCGCCCAGCTTGATGAACGTGATGTCTTTGAGCGTCGATTCGAACGGAATTCCCAGCGACTCTATTTCGCCCGCCAGGTTCGAGCGGAACTGCACTTTCTCCCCGGAAAAAGGATTCAGATCGTCCTTCGGAACCTCGAACACGTCGTAGTGAAAATGCGACAGCACGCCGCCGAGGCCATGATAGTCGATCTTCAAGGAGCCACTCGCATAGTCGATTTTGACGATCCCGTAACCCGGATGCTCGTATTCGCCCGCATATTCGGCAAGCTCGTGCGATGGATGGGTGCCGGTGCGCTGCGTCGTGTAGCCCTTCTGTTTCGCGTCCTGCTCCGACTTTTTGGTCAGCGCGCGTTGCTGCTTGACCCGCGCGGTCCAGTCGATTTGATCCATCCCGAGCAGCCGGTCCCACACGTTATATGCAACCACCGCGGGCAGCGGACTGGCGTTCTGGTTTGTCAAAATCACCAAGCCGACATTGTCCTGCGGAAGAAACGCCACCAGCGCACTGAACCCGTCAATGTTGCCGCCGTGATGCACGAATTTGTGGCCACGATAGCTGGTGACGAAGAATCCCATGCCGTAGGAAAGATCGCCCAGCTCTTTATCGGGCGAAGGTGCTTGAATCGCCATCTGCGGCGTCATCATCTGCATTTCGTTCGTCGCCGACACCACGCCTTTGCCCTTCGCCAGATGCATCATGACGTATTTCGTCATGTCCTCGATGTTTGAATTGATGGAGCCCGCGGGACCGATGGAATCGATGTTGCGAAACGGAATATCGACAGCGATATCGTTTACCACCTGGTACGGCTGCGAAAAATCCGCTGTTTTTTGCGACTCCGTGATGGAGAAATTCGAGCTCGTCATTCCGAGCGGTTCGAAGATCACCTTGTGCACAAGCTGCTCCCATGTCGTTCCGGCGACATGTCCCGCAAGATAACCCGCGGTCATAAACATCAGGTTCTGATATTGAAACGTGGTGCGAAAATCCTTGTTGGGCTCCAGGTATGGAAGGCGGTCGAATAATTCCTGGCGCGAAAAAGGAGAGCTGTACCACATCAAATCGTGGCGAGGCAGGCCGGAGCGGTGGGTCACCAGATCGCGCGGCGTCATGCGCTCCGTTGCGAACGGATCCCACATCTTGAAGTCGGGCAGATAGTCGCGCACGGGCTTATCCCAATCGAGCTTGCCTTGATCGACCAGCACTCCGAGCGACGTCACTGTGAACGATTTCGTGGCACTGCCAATCGCGAACAGCGTTTTCTCCGTGACCGGAAGATTCTTCTTCACGTCACGCAAACCGTAGCCCTTCGAAAGAATCACTTTGCCATCCTCCACGATGGCGACGGCGAATCCGTCACACTTCCAGTCGCGCAGTTCTTTATTGGCGAAGGCGTCGAATCCATCAAGTTTTTGCGCCGCGGCAATCGCCGCGGAGGCCATCACCAGGACAAGTTTTCGCAACATGAACGAATGCTATCACGGGTGTAAACTAGTCCTCATGTCTCGTTCACGAATCCTATTGCTCTTCCTGTCACTTGCGTCTCTCTGGGCGGCGAAACGGCCTTTCAGCCTCGACGATCTGGCAAAGCTTCGCGAAGTCCGCGACCCGCAGTGTTCGCCCGACGGGCAATGGGTGGCGTACACCGTTTCGACCATCGATGCGAAGGAGGACAAGTCGAGCGGGCATGTATGGATGATCAGCTACGACGGCAAGACAGACCGGCAAGTGACGTCGAGCACCGATAGCGAGTCGTCGCCGCGATGGAGTCCCGACGGAAAATACTTGTCGTTCACATCGTCACGGCCGGGGAAGGCGAAAGGCAGTCAGGTGTGGCTGCTTCCGCGCGCGGGCGGCGAGGCGATGCAGTTGACCGATGTGAAAGGCCGTTTGCAAGGCTATGAATGGTCTCCCGATTCGACCAGACTGGCACTGGTGATTGGCGATCCCGATCCGGATGCTCCGGAGCCCGGCGATGCTCCCGCCAAGCCGAAAACGCCGAAGCCGATTGTGATCGATCGCTACAAATTCAAGCAGGACATACAGGGATATTTGGTGAGCGGGCGCCACAGCTTCATCTATTTGTTCGACGTCTCGACAAAGAAACTCGACCGCCTGACGACTCAAAAATCTTCCGATGAAGCGGGTCCGGTGTGGTCGCCCGACGGAAAATGGATCGCGTTTTCGAGCAATCACGATGCGGATTCGGATCGAAATCCCGAAGCGCAGATTTATGTCTCGGAAGCGAAGGCCGGCGTGGCGGAGAAAGCGTTGACCAAGAACGATACGCGCGCTGGACGGTCGAGGCTCGAATGGTCGCCAGACGGAAAATGGATCGCATTCCTGATTAGCGACGAGAAAAAATACAGCGCTTACGGGATGGAGAGGCTGGCGGTGGTGGCTTCCGATGGAAGCTCCGCGCCGATGCTGGTGAAGTCGGCGAAGGATCTCGATCGTGGAGTATCTTCGGCGCGATGGAGCGCGGATGGAAAATCGCTGACGGTGCTGGTGGCCGACGATCGCAATGTGTATCCAGTGCGGGTGCCAGTTTCGGGTGGAAGCGCGGAACGATTAATGGCGACTCCGGTGGTGGTTTCGAATCCGACGGTCGCGGCGGGGTGCTCGGCGGTGTTGTCCGGCGGCGATTCCAGGCACAACGAGGTTTATGCGGTCGATGGCGGATCGCTCCGGCAGTTGACCCATCAGAACGATGAACTGTTCGCGGAGCTCGATATTCCGCCGACCGAAGAAGTGAACTTCAAGAGCAAGGACGGCACGGAAATTCACGGGCTGTTGACGTACCCGGTTGGATATGTGAAGGGCACCAAGGTTCCTTTGTTGTTAAGGATTCATGGAGGGCCGAATGGGCAGGACGCGCATCAATTCAGCGTGGAGCGGCAGGTATTCGCGGCCAATGGATACGCGGTGCTGGCGGTGAATTATCGCGGCAGCTCGGGGCGAGGGCAGAAACATTCCTACGCCATTTTCGCGGACTGGGGACATTATGAAGTTGAGGATCTGCTGGCCGGCGTCGATCATGTCATCAAAATGGGTGTTGCAGATCCGGAGAAGCTCGGCGTTGGCGGATGGAGCTATGGTGGAATTTTGACCGATTACGTCATTGCGACGGATCATCGATTTAAAGCGGCGACCAGCGGGGCGGGCACGGCGTTTACGGTTTCTTTCTACGGCACCGATCAATATATTCTGCAATACGATTACGAGATCGGGCCGCCTTGGACCGCGAAGGGCTGGGAAACGTACGTGAAGATTTCGTATCCATTTTTGCATGCGGACCGCATCACGACGCCGACGCTGTTTCTGGGCGGCGAGCGCGATTTCAATGTGCCGGTGCAGGGCGGGCAGCAAATGTATCAGGCGCTGCGGAGTTTGGGCGTAGAGACACAGCTCGTGATTTATCCCAACGAATTTCACGGCATCTCGCGGCCCAGTTACGTCAAAGATCGATACGAACGCTATCTCAACTGGTACAGCAAATACGTGCTGAAAAAGGCTGCTCCCGCAGCTTCCACCACTTCTGCTGACCAATAAAAATTATGGGCTACCCCACCTCTCGAATCGCAGAAAGGCTAAACGGCTGTTTCCACTAACTCAATAGCTTGGGGAATGTAGCGGGCGGGTCGGGAACCTGCCCCACTGGCGGCCGCGCGCTACGGCTGTACGGAGTGGGTCGCACGTGGGGGAAATGCAAACACAGTTCACGCTAAGGCGCGAAGCTCGCTGAGGAAAAGAAAAGTTATTCAGGTCCGAAAACGGCTAGTCATCGAGCGGCTACTGCTGCATAATCGATGCAGTGGAACTCACTCGCACAGTTTGCGACCGCGCCCGGCTGGCTCGGGATGCGCGATTTGACGGGCGATTCTTTATCGCTGTTACGTCAACGAAAATATACTGCCGTCCTATATGTCCGGCGCCGTCGCCGAAGCCTTCGAACATCATTTATTTCCTGTCTGCTGCTGCGGCGGCGGAAGCGGGATTTCGTCCTTGTCTGCGCTGCCGGCCGGAAACCTCGCCGGGTACGCCTGCGTGGATCGGAACCTCGACTAGCGTGTCGCGTGGATTGAAGCTGATCGCTGAGGGCGCGCTCGACGAAAACGGTGTGGACGAACTCGCCGGACGTTTGGGACTCGGATCGCGCCATTTGCGTCGAATGTTTCTCCAGCATCTTGGAGCCACGCCGATTGCGGTCGCGCAGACGCGCCGCGTACACTTCGCGAAAAAGCTGATCGATGAAACCGAGCTGCCGATGACGCAGGTGGCGATGGCATCTGGGTTCGGCAGCATCCGCCGGTTCAACGCGACGTTTCAGAAATTGTATGGACGCTCGCCGGGCGATTTACGAAGATCGACTGCGCGTGAGCGGAATGGAAATGAGCCTGGAGTGTACACGTTCCGCCTCGGGTACAGGCCGCCGTACAACTGGACGTCCATCATCCAATTCCTGGGACCGCGTGCGATTCCGGGAGTCGAGACGATTACACTCGATGAGTATCGCCGCAGCATTTCACTCGACGGCAATGCAGGGTTCATCTCGGTGCGCCCGATATTTGGGAAGAATTACCTGGAGCTGAAAATCGAGTTTCCGGAGCCGGCAGCGCTGTTTCGAATCGTGGAGAGAGTGCGCAACATCTTCGATCTTCGCGCCGATCCGACCGATGTCGACGAACACTTGCGAAGGGATTCGCGGCTTAAGCCGGTGGTTCAGGCGCACTCGGGGATGCGCGTGCCGGGATGCTGGGATGGATTTGAAATCGGGGTGCGCGCAATTCTCGGGCAGCAGGTCAGCGTGAAGGGCGCGACGACGATGGCGGGACGGTTAGTCGCGGAGTTCGGCCGCGAAAATTTTCCCACCGCCGATGCGTTGGCAGATGCAGACTTAACGCGTGTCGGTTTGACGAAGGCGCGCGCGCACTCGATTCGGGAGCTGGCTTCGGCGGTCGCGCGAAAAGAGGTTTCGTTCGACGCCTCGCTTGGTCTCGAAGCCTTCGAGGGAGCGATGACTAAGCTGCCGGGCGTGGGGCCGTGGACCGCGCAATATATCGCGATGCGGATCGGCGAACCGGACGCATTTCCGGCGGCCGACCTTTATCTGCGAAGCTTCGCGAAAGAATCGGAAGCGTGGCGCCCGTGGAGGGCCTACGCGGCGATGTACATCTGGAGCGGGAGTCACCTTTTATGAACTACACCTATCTCGAAACACCGATTGGAACGTTACTGATTGCGGGGGACGGAGACGCGGTCAAGCGCATCGATTTTCCCAAGGACGGCAAAGCGCGGGCGCCGGAGCAAGGATGGACAGAATCTTTACGCGGGCCTGTCGGGGTGGCGGCCAAGCAGCTAAAAGAATATTTTGCAGGGCGGCGGGCGGAGTTCGATCTGCCTCTGGCGCCGGAGGGGACGGAATTTCAGCGGAGTGTGTGGCGGAATTTGCAGGAGATTCCCTACGGCGAAACGATCTCCTACGGCGAGTTGGCGAAGCGCGTGGGAAATCCCAAAGCATCGCGAGCCGTGGGTGCGGCGAATGGTCAGAACCCGATACCGATTGTGATTCCATGCCATCGCGTGATTGGCGCGAATGGAAAACTCACGGGATTTGGCGGCGGATTGCCGACGAAGGAAGCTTTGCTGGCGCTGGAAACGAAGCAGCTCAAGTTCGCGGGCGCTCCACATGGCGGCTGAGCCTGTATACGGAACCGCCATGCGTAAGCATGCGGATAGACGTCAAAGACTTACTAGCTCATTTTTTCAGCTATAGATTTCGCCTGCAGGAATTGTAGAAGATAATCCGGTCCACCGGCTTTCGAGTCCGTTCCCGACATGTTAAATCCACCAAAAGGATGCGCTCCGACCATCGCGCCGGTGCACTTGCGGTTCAGATATAAGTTGCCGACGAAGAATTGCTCCCGCGCCTTGCGGAGCTTGTCCGGGTTTTTCGAATAGGCTGCGCCGGTAAGGCCGTACTCACTATCGTTGGCAAGCTGGAGGGCGTGATCGAAGTCGCGGGCCTTGGTCACGGCCAGGACCGGTCCGAAAACCTCCTCTTGAAACAGGCGAGCCTTGGAATCGATATCGGCGATCACCGTGGGCTGGATAAAATATCCGTCGCCTTCGGCAGCGCCGCCGCCGGCGATCAAGCGGCCTTCCTTTTTTCCAACCTCGATATAGTCGAGAATCGACTTGCGGGCGCTTGCGCTGATTACCGGACCCATGAAATTTGCCGGATCGTGCGCCGGACCGACCGTCAGCTCCGCGACTTTGTTTTTAACTTTTTCCAGAAACTCGTCGTAAACAGCTTCGTCGACAATCGCGCGCGAACAGGCCGAGCATTTCTGGCCTTGATAACCATACGCGGATTGGACCACGCCGCTGGCAGCGCTCTCAATATCGGCCTCGCGGTCGACGATAATGGCGTCTTTGCCGCCCATTTCCGCGACCACGCGCTTGATCCAGATTTGCCCTTTGTGCGGCTTGGCGGCAAGTTCGTTGATCCGCAGGCCGACGTCGCGCGAGCCGGTAAAGGAGACGAAACGGGTCTTGGGATGTTCAACCAGAAGATCTCCGATCGACGAACCGCTGCCGGTGCATAATGAAAAACTGCGCAGAGGGAACCCGGCTTCGCGGAGCACCTCGGCGAATTTTTGGGAGATGGTCGGGGTCTCGCTCGAAGGCTTGATGACCACGGTGTTACCCGCGACCAGAGCGGCCAGCGTCATTCCCGTCATGATCGCCAGAGGGAAATTCCACGGCGGAATAATCACGCCGGCGCCCAACGGAAGATAGATCATTTCATCGCGCTCCCCGGGCATCTGCACGGTGGGCTCGGGCGACGCGAATTTCTGCATTTGCCGCGCGTAGTATTCGGCGAAATCGATCGCTTCACTGACATCGCCGTCGGCTTCCGGCCAGGTTTTGCCGGCTTCGAGGACCAGCCATGCGTCGAAATCAAGCTTGCGTTTGCGGATCAGCGAGGCGGCCCGCACCACCAGTTCGACGCGGCGCTCGGAGGGCACGCGGCTCCACTCGGGGAAATATGCATGGGCGTCCTCAATGGCGCGGGTGGCGAGCTCGGGTGTGGCCTTGTGGTGCTTGCCGACGATCTCGGAAGTCTTCGACGGATTGACGCTGCTCAACAGGTCGCCTGTTTTGTGCGCGGCGCCGGCGATCCACAGCTCATAATCGCGGCCCAGTTCGACACGGACGCGGGCGAGCGCTGCTTCGGCCGCCGCGCGATTGGCTGGAATGGAGAAATCGGTGACTGGCTCATTCGTGAAGGCAGAGAGCCGCCCGGTTACGGCAGGAGTCGTCATAGGTTCCGTTTTATCCTTCTATAATGCGCCGGCCCCGCTCGAACAAGTCCGCGGCATCGTCGGCCATGCGGCGGCCCTTTTCGAACAGCTCCTTGCCCTTATCGGCAAGGTCGCCCCCCGCCTCGGCCAGCACATCGCGCCCGTGGCGAGTCTTTTTAGTGAGATACCGCCGCGTCTCTTTCCCCGTCTGCGGAGCATACAAAAGAGCGATGGTGGCGCCGATCGCCGCCCCCGCCGTGAACCAAACCAGTTGACTGCCGTTGTCTCGCGCCATATCCACATTCTACCCTTGTCCGCGCTAAAGAGCGTAAGCTCATAATATGGATGCTCGCGAAGAATCGCACGACCTGGACTTGGTGACGGTGTTTCAATCGGCTGGTACGACGTCGGAGATGGAGGCGCTGTCGGTGCAGTCGCTGCTCGAAGCGTCGGGAATTGCCGCGGTAGTGGTGGGCACGCAGAGCCTGCCGAATCTGCCGGAAGAAGTTCGCGTGGCGCAAGAACACGTGACGGAAGCCAAGCGGATTATTGCGGATGCCCTGGCAGCGGGGTCCGCTGGCGCACTCGAGGCTGAGAAGCAGACCGAATAGCTGCGCGGCGGTACACAAGAAGCGCGACTAATCCAGCCAGGGTGCAAATCCACGCGGAACCTTCCGGTGCGTCCGTCGAGTCATTCGCCACCGAATCGGGAGCCTGGGGCTCGGTAAGGAGCACGGCGTGCTCGACTCCATTCAGGACTCCGATGCCCACCACCTGATTGCTGTCGTTGATGCCGTACAACTGCGTGATCGCCCAGCCCGGCGCGTCGATCAGCAACGTGTCGATATCGTACATTACGCCGCCTTCGTCGAGGAATCCGGCCATTTGCCCGTTGCCCGTCCACGAATAGCCCACCACGTTGCCGAGATTATTAATCCCATAAGCGTAACTCGCGCTGCCTCCCAGCGTGCCTAGATCCGCGATCGAGGTTCCGTTATAGACGAAGGCGTGCACGTATCCGCTCCCGACCTGCGACGCTCCGGCGGCCATTCCTGAATTGTCGATCGCCATGGCGTAACTGTCCGCGCCGCCGAGCGTGCCCAGCGCCGCTGGCCGTCATGCCATAACCGGCGGCCTGCCCTTCGTCGTTGAGGCCGTAAGCGGCGGACCAGAAGCCTCCGGCGAAGGTGCCGAGATCGATCGCGGTGCCGTTCTGAGTGACGAATGCGCTTCCTTGTCCGTTGTCGATGAGCATCCCCGCGACGGATCCCGCGTTGTTAATCGCCATCGCGTAGGAACCGGCGCCGGCAACCGTCGTCGCGACGCTATTGTTCCATATCGCCGCGTAGGATTGTCTCCCGATATCCTGCGTGCCGGCGATCTGTCCCGCGTTGTTGATGCCGTTAGCCTGGCCCGCCGCCGCAGATGAGTTAGCAGTCAAATTCGCCGGGTCCGATCCGGTAAAGCTAAACGCGTTCGTAAAACCGGACGGCGTCGTCATCGTGCCAACGGCCTGCCCGAAGGAATTCACTCCCACGGCCATTGCGGAGGAGCCTCCGAGGGTTCCAAGGTCGGTGAGAGTGTAAATCGGCGAAGCCCCGGCCAATGCTGCGACCGTGGAAATCGATGCGAGGCGAAGCCAGATCATGTGCGGTGCCCTTAGTATGTGACTCCCGCGAATGAATTGGGAAGAAGTAACTTTCTTATTTGGAAAATATTGACTGATTATTCCTGGAATATTTAGGGAATATTGTCGAATTCATCCCAATTTGGAACTCAGCCGGATGCTCACACGGTCCAAGCAGGCAATGGCGTATCCTGACACTTTGCCCATGGCCTCCGACACCGATCATCCACAGCAGCAGTACGACTGGAAACGCACGGCGCGAGGCATGGTCGCGCTGGCTGCGGTTTATTGCGCCGTCGTCTATCTGATCCCGAAACCTGCCGCGGTGAAACCGGAGGGATGGAGACTCACAGGGATCTTCATCGCGACCATCGCCGGGTGCGTTATTCAACCGATTCCCGGCGGCGCGCTGGTGCTGCTGGCGGTCACCCTGGCGGCGATCTTCGGCGGGCTGACGGTGGAGCAGGCGCTCGCCGGTTACGCGGATAAAACAGTGTGGCTCGTCATGGCGGCGTTTTTCATTTCGAGAGCGCTGATCAATACCGGCCTCGCGCGAAGAATCGCACTGTTCTTTGTACGTCTGTTCGGGAAAAGCTCGCTCGGCGTATCGTACGCACTCGCGCTGTCGGATCTGGTTCTGGCCGGCGTGATTCCTTCCAACGGCGCTCGATCGGGCGGCGTGATTCTGCCGATCGTGAGATCTATCGCCGAGTTGTATGGGTCCAGGCCGGGCGCGACCGCGGCACTCCTCGGGTCCTTCTTAATGCCCGCGGTGTATCAAAGCGTCTGCATCACATCGGCGATGTTTTACACGGGCCAGGCGAGCAATCCATTGGCGGCGCGAATCGCGGCGGGTTTCGGATACCAAGTCACCTGGGCGAGCTGGATTGAAGCCGCAATTGTGCCAGGCATGATTTCTCTGCTCGTCGTGCCGTGGGTGGTGATGAAACTGAACCCGCCCAGCGTTTTGCATACGCCCGAGGCGTCGGCATTCGCGGCGCGAGAATTGCGCGAGATGGGTCCGTTGAAACATGGCGAACGAATTCTCGGGGTAGTGTTCGTTCTGGTGTGCGGATTCTGGGTCACGTCATCGTGGACCAAGATCGATGTGACGGTGACGGCGCTGATGGGTGGAATCGCTCTGATCCTCACCGGCGTTCTCAGTTGGGAAGACGTGAAGGGGGAGCGCAC
>Ga0182024_10020214_pt1 | contig 12184 bp, 6 predicted proteins | sample P32metaG_FD_120480 | JGI IMG/M metagenome (GOLD analysis project Ga0182024, IMG submission 120480) | Permafrost microbial communities from Stordalen Mire, Sweden - P3-2 metaG (Illumina Assembly) | ecosystem: Environmental > Terrestrial > Soil > Wetlands > Permafrost | place: Sweden: Stordalen...
TCAAGTCCTTTCCCGCAAGTGCTCCCCTCTGCATCGGCTCGTTCTTTCGCCCTCACTAGCCCGCTTCACAGGGGGCCGGACGTGGTTCCTCCTGAAGGCGACCTCCACTGGCCGCCCTGCTGCGCGGGCTTTTTTCGTGAAGGGCGAAAGACCGGACCGAACAGCAGAGCACAAAAAAAAGACTATGAAAACGAAGACAAACAAGAATCAGAAATCAGAGGCTCAGAGCCGTCCCGAACAGTTGAGCACAAGCACGGGAAACAGACCAAAAATCAACATGGAATTGCGCCGGGTAAACCGGGCACTGGACACCGAAAAATTGCTGGCGTTGCTCCGCAATCAAACACCGCGTTTTTTTGAACTCGCGGAAGTGGTTGGCAAGTGGGTTTGGATTCAGTTCACCGAGAAACAACCGGCAGAAGTCACCGCTGTTTTGGCCGAGCTTGGCTTTCATTGGAACAATGTCCGGCAGGTTTGGCAGCACCCTTGCGGGACAATTCCGGTTGAAGCCGGGAAGTTCTTGCGCAAACAAGTTCGAAACGCGACCGCGTCATTAAACTTTGTAAACCACTCTATTACAATATGTTGCAAATTATGTACTGCATAAAATGCGAGGATATTTACGGCCTGTTACCTCTCCATCGACGGCATCTCCGAAATTCCGAGACGGCTTGTTCTCAGCCCTGAACCCCGAATGGTTTCGGGTTTGCCAAGTTTTGATGAAAGGCGCGCTCCGTCCAAAATCTTGCAATTTTTGACTTTTAACCTGAACGGTTCCTCTGTATGAACATGGCCCGGTACACTCTGCGTATAGGGTGAAGTTAATTTGGCGGCCAAAGATTATGGCACGGTTTGAAGAAATTATGGGCAAAGATGACGGGAGGTTTGCGTTGACAGGCAGGGCCTTGGTGTTGCAGCCTGTTGGCCATGCTTTGTTGCCAATGGCCTGTTTTGTCTTTGTCGTCAAATCCTGATCCATTCCGCACAGAACTATGAGCATACATCCGCTGCAATTCAAAGTCGCAACCGAGGAATGGGAATTTGAACAAGTCCACGAACTCAATTACAGGACGTTCGTGGAAGAAATTCCCCAGCACCAAGCTTCCAGCACGCCTCGGCTGGTCGATAAATTTCATGCCGAAAACACCTACCTTGTCTGCCTTTGCAACAATCAGGTCATCGGCATGGTGGCCGCCCGCGGCCGACGCCCCTTTTCGCTGGACCAGAAGCTGCCCGACTTGGATTCCTATCTGCCGTCGGGACGGCGCGCCTGCGAAATCCGTCTGCTCTCGGTTGAAAAGGAGTTCCGCAATGGCCAGGTGTTTCGCGGGTTGACGGCTTTAATGTGGCAGTTCGGCACCGAGCACGGTTACGACTTGGGCGTCATTTCCGGGACGACCCGCCAGCAGAGGTTGTACCGGCATCTCGGTTTTGTGCCCTTTGGCCCGCAGGTCGGCAAAGGGGAGGCGATGTTCCAGCCGATGTATGTAACCCTCGAGAAATTTGAGAAACAGGCCGAGGTCTTTCTTCGTCAGCCGTTGCGCCCGCATCGACCAGTCAGCTTTTTGCCCGGCCCCGTCACCATTCCGGCGCAGGTGCGCAAGGCCTTTGAACGGCCCCCAGAGTCACACCGGTCCGATTTCTTTATCGCCGATTTCCAAAGGACCCGCGGCCGACTTTGTCAATTGGTGCGCTCCTGCCATGTCCAGATATTGCTTGGTTCCGGGACGCTGGCCAATGACGCGGTGGCGGCGCAGTTGACTCTGGAGAAAAAGCCGGGGGTCATCCTGAGCAATGGTGAATTTGGCGAGCGACTGGTCGATCACGCGAAACGATTCGGGCTGACGTTCGACACCTTGAAGTTCCCGTGGGGCCAGGCCTTCGACATCGATGTGGTGCAGCAGTTTTTATCGCGTTCGCCGGCAGTGGGGTGGCTATGGTGCGTCCATTCTGAAACTTCGACCGGCATGTTGAACCCGCTGCCCGTCCTGCAATCCTTGTGTGCGAAAAAGGGCATCAAAGTCTGCGCGGATTGCATTAGTTCCGTTGGGCTTGTGCCGGTCAACCTCGAACGGATTTATCTGGCGTCGGGCGCCAGTGGCAAGGGGTTGGCAGCGTATCCGGGGTTATGCATGGTTTATTACAATCATTTGATTGCGTCCACTTCCGCTCTGCCTCGTTATTTGGATTTGGGCTGGTACGCGGAGCATCAAGGCATTGCTTTTACGCACTCGTCCAATCTGGTGCAGGCCCTGGATGCGGCGGTCAAGCAGCAGGACTGGGAAAAGAAGTTTGCGGATGTGACCGAGGTGTCGGCCCGATTGCGAGGGCGCTTGCGCGAACTTGGCTTCCGCCTGATTACAACGGACCATGAGGCTGTGCCGGGAGTGGTGACGATCACATTGCCCTCGGAACAGAATTCGTCGGATTTCGGCCAAAAACTGCAAAAAGCGGGATTCCTGCTCAGTTACAACAGCGATTATCTGCGCCGGCGCAATTGGATCCAGATTTGCCTCATGGGCGAATATTCCAAGGATAAAATCGAGGCGTTATTGACTTGGCTAAGCCGGAACCCGGTGGCCACCGCAAAACAATCGGTGCAGGCTGCGGTTTCTGGAGCGTCCTGAGGGCCGGCTGTCGGCGCGGGAGTTGGTGCAAACCTGCGAATTGTCCCAAGTTTGCTTCAGTTTGCAGTTGTAAATCTTTTGGCGATCTGCTAATTTCGTGGGGTTTGCCAATGAGATACATGTCAACTCTGTTCGGGATTACCGCTCGGTTCGGTTGTCGTCGATCAAAGAGGCGGCCCATTCAAAGCCAGAATGAGTCCGCAGTCATTCATTTGAAAGGCGCGCAAACCGACATTTAAAACCAGAATTTCACCCAACAATCGCTAACCAGGATTTTCTTATCATTTTTATGCGCATCCCGAAGAAGTTTGGCTCTCTCGCAACCCCGGCCCGGCCCGCAGGCCGTGCTTTCGCCTTGGCGCTGGCGCTTTTTTGCCTGAGTGCAATGCAGCCCGTCTCGGCCCAAAGTTTCTTCGTGAACACAGATGTGGATATCAGCACGAACAAGGGCAACGAAACAGACCCCGCCGTGGCCGTCAACCCCAACACCCCCACCAATGTCTTTGTCGTAGGCGTCGCCAGCGCGATCACGAACGGGGGGCTGTTCACGACTTATACTACTAATTTTAATTTCACCAATGCAACGGCAACTATTTGGATTACCAACATAGTCGCCCCAGGAACGACAAACACGAATACTCTCATTCCGGCATCCGCCACCGGGCAGCCTTCGGCGGCGTGGGACGCGGCTGGAAACCTTTTCCTGGCTTACGTGCCGACCAATAGCCAGGGCATTGCCGTGGCAGTCAGCACCAACAGTGGCAAGTCATTTCTCCCATTGACCTATCTCGCTACCAACGATGTAACGGTTCAACCGCGGATAACGGCGGGACCGCCGTTGGTGGCCTCGGCTACTAACAACGTCTGGCTGGTCTATAGGGATAATTCCCTGGATCCGCCCAGTCTGGTCGCCGTGGGTTTGCAAACCATTAACATCAGGACGAACGTGGCATCGCCTATTCCGGGCGCGGGAACCAATATTACCGATGTAATCGGGACGCTCTCAATCGCCCTTAGCAACGCCACCGTTGGCACCAATGTATTGACCATCACCAATAATCAATTGGTCGTCGGCACGCAGTCCAATTCTCCCATCACTCTTACCACGAACACATTGATCGTCGCCGAAAATGGCACCAATCTCTCAACCAATACATTCAATACCAATACGGGATTCGCGACCACGATCACGCCCACAACAAACAGCGCCACTCCCAATACTAATTGCATTACAAATTATGCAATCCTCTCACATGCCATCGGTTCTTTCTCCAATCCGGAAGTCATTCCCAGCTCAAGCGCCGGAGGTTTCCCCGACATCGCCACCGGCCCGAGCAATCAAGTCATGGTGGCCTATCAAAATAACATCTTCTCCTCCGGCACATCCTCGGTTTTTGTGAGTGTCAATACCAACACTTTGCTGACCAACGGATTCGGGTCGCCCGTCACCGTAGCCAACAATGCGGTCGGCGGATTCACTTATATCCCCGCCGACGAGTCGGCGGACGGGATCAATGCGGCGGTCGGCGTGGCTTGGGATCAGAATCCGTTGAGTCTCTATTATGGGCGGGCCTATGTGGCTTATACGTCGGTCGGGGCCAGCGGCGTTCCCTCCATGAACGTCAGTTCATGCTATTCCACCAATAAAGGCGCCAAGTGGAGTTCCCCATTGCAAGTCAACGACGACACCGATACCTACAGCCATTTCTTCCCGCGCATTGCCGTGGATCCGGCCACGGGGAGCGTGGCGCTGTGCTGGTACGATTGCCGGAACGATACGGGCAATTATCCTGCCGATAATCCGGTCTACACGGTTGTAAACGCCAAAGCCATGACGACGAATATGTACACCAACGTATTCGATTTGGATGGCACGGCCAACGACGACTACATGGTGTATGGAACGACCAGCTTGTCCGGAGGGACAAGTTTTGCGCCCAATCTTCCCACGATTCCTTTCATTACTGCCACGACCGTTCCCGCGGCAGCGGCCGGCGCCGGCACCGCTTTCACCTATGTTTCCGAGACGGACCTGGCCAACAACGCCAACGGAGTGGGACATCATATCGGATTGGCTTACGCGTTTGGGAATATATTTCCCGTCTGGGCGGACAATTCGTACTTTCTTCCACCGGGCGGCACTCCCAGTAATCCGGATGCTTCTCCATTGACCAATTTTGATTTTTACCTGGGATTTTCGCAGTTGCCTACCGCCAACCTGGCCGTTTACATCACAATTTCCCCCACTAATCCGATCTCTGACGAAAGCCTGACCTATTATATAGTCGTGACGAATTTGGGCCCCTTCTCGGCCACCAACGTATTAATTACAAACATCCTTTCCACCAATGTCCAACTCGCGAACGTGAATCCCGGTCCCGGGGAACAGGTCAACATCAGTAATAATGGTCAGTTGCTTATTTTCAGTTTTGCCAACCCGAATGCCTATCTGACCAACGGCCAATCCATTACCAATTCTATCGTCGTTACGGCAGTACAGGCTGGCGTTGCCACCAATGTCGCGTCGGCGGGCGCATTGATTCCAAATCCCAATCCTGCCCAAGTTATCGCCACCAACGTCGTGACAATTGGAGCGGAGGATCTGGCTTTGAGCATGTCGGCTTCACCCACGAACGTTGACATCGGAAGTCTTGTCACATATACCCTGATCGTAAGCAACCTTGGCCCCGCGGCCAACGGGCTTATCTACATAACCAACACCTTCCCGACGAATTTAACGCAAGTCACAAACGTGATCGTCTCCCCCGGCGGTGGATACTCGGTCAGCAACAACACCGTCGTCTTTAGCCTGGGCACTTTGGGCGTCAATCAGTCCGCCACCAATTATTTTAGCGCCACCGCTGTCTCTCTTGGCAGCAAATACCAATACGCCACCAATATCGCCTTTGTCACCGGCACGGATTATGACACGAATCTAAGCAACAACTACGCGACCAACATTGTAACCATCCTCGGCGAGGACTTGGCGGTGGGCCTGTCGGCCACTCCCACCAATGTCAATATTGGGGATACCATTACCTACACCCTGAACATAACGAACCTTGGCGCATCGACCAGTGGAACTGTTAGCTTCACCAATCTCCTTTCGGACAATGTGGCCCAACTGGCAGTCCAGTCCATTTCTCCTCCCACGACGACGTTGATCGGGAGCATCACCCAAACGGCAAACATCCTTAATTTCAACATCGGGGAGTTGGGTGACAATCAAGTCTTCACAATGATTTATACCGCCGTCGCCCGCTCCGTGAACGCCACCGACACAAATGTCATCAGTGTAGTCACTGTTTCCGCGACCGATTTCGATACGAATTTGGCCAATAATATCGCCGAGGCTCAAATCGTTACCATCAATGGGGAGGATCTGGCCATCGGCGTGTCCGCATCACCCACCACCGCCTGGACGAACTTGCCGATTACCTACACGGACATGGTAACCAACTTCGGACCTTCGACCAATGGGGTTATCAACGTGACCAACATGCTTTCGGCCAATCTCATCCCTGTGGCGTCCTCTTCATACATCATTAGCGGTAACAACGTGATTTTCCAGGTCGGCACCCTCAATGCAGGTCAGACCACCAACCTCGTCTTCACCGCCATCCCCACCAGCGTCGGCACGGCCACCGATGTGGCCTCACTCGGCAGCGGCGATTTCGACACAAATTTGTTTAATAATACAAATGTTGTCATGACGCCGGTGATTGTTCCCGCGCCGGCTGTCACCAATTTCAGCGTGACGGCCTATGCCAGCAGCGCTTTTATCTCCTGGACCACCGCCGCCAATGCCGAGGTTCAGGTGGCCTACGGCCCAACCACCAATTATGGAGGCATTACATCCTTGTCCAGCTCCTCCACCAATCACGTCGTTCTGCTCACCGGCCTGCCGCGCAATGCCACCAATTATTTCAGCGCCCTGTCGTGGTGGATTGGGGAGTCGCCTTATACAAACCCTTATACGATCAATGGGAGCTTCTTTACTTCAAACACCCTGATTCTTAACACCGGCGACGCCGTTTACGCGGGCACGACCACCTGGTTGCAAGGTTCCAGCGCCGTCACCAACTACTATGGAAGTTATTTTAATGTCGCGAATACGACTCAGGGCAACCCCACGGCTTCTGCGACTTACACGCCGACCATTCCCACCCCGGGCCTTTACAATGTCTATACATGGTACCCCACCAACGGCAGTTTCTCGACCAACACCCAAATGTATGTTTCGGGTGTGACCAACACGGTCATTGATAGTGTCAATCAAACCACCAATGTGACCACCAACGGCCAAAGCTGGCAGCAGTTGGCCGCCAACCTGGTTTTCGTCACCGGCACGGGCGATGGAATGAACGACAATACTATCATTTATAATGATACCGGCGATGCGAGCAAGCTCGTTGCCGCCAACGCCATGATGTGGACTTATGTTTCAAATCAAGATTATGCCCCCGGCACCGTTCCGGCCTGGTGGTCCACTTGGTGGTCCAATTATCTAGGCACCAACATCACGGCCAGCACTTCCAATTACGACGCCTATGTTTTGGGCGTGCCTCCCGACGCGTCAACCTCCCTTAAGTTCTGGGTGACCTTCCCGACCAGCAATACCGTCACGGCCTGGTTTTCGCCGTACCAAGGCGGCCGCACCTATCAACTTCAAGCCACGACAAATCTGTCCAGTTTACAGTGGTCAAATTTGACCCTGACCCAGCCGAACATTGCAACCAATGCGTTCGGCATGTTCAGCAATGGGACCGGGAACGGCTTCTTCACCACCAACTTCTCCAATTCCACCCAGACCTTTTTCCGGCTGTCGGTCGGGCTCAGCACCAATTACTAGGCGGTTTCCTGGAACTCTTTCATTTACATTTCAGCCCGGAACCAACAAAAATACCGGACTCAATGCAGCAAAATTGTTTTGCTCTAAAACTCAACCTCTTGCGTTTATGGAAAAAATTGGATTCGTCGGTGTTGGCAGAATGGGCGCAAACATGGCGCGCCGTTTGAAGGACCAGGGACTGGCCGTTGTGGCCGTCCAGGATATTAACCCGGAAGCCGCCAAAGCCCTGGCCCAGGAATTGGGAGCGGAAGCTTGCGCGGATCTCAAACAAGTCACGCGCCTGTCGGACGTCATCATCACCGTAGTGACCGATGACAAGGCGATGAAGGAAATTTACAACGGCGGATTATTGGCGCGCAGCCGTGGCAAATTATTCATCAATTGCGCCACTCTTTCCCCGGCCATTCACGTCTGGGTCGAACAAAAGACGGCCAAGGCCGGCGCGCAATCGCTCGAAGCCTGCATGGCCTCCAGCATCACGCAGGCGCGCGAGGGGACGCTCTACTTGATGTGCGGCGGAGCGGAAGAGGCGTTTAACCGCGCCAAACCGGTGCTCGAAAGATTGGCGGCCTCGGTGCGCTACGTTGGCGCGGCCGGCAAGGCGGCGCAGGTCAAGGCCCTGGTCAATATGGTGATGAACATTAATACCGCCGGCTTGGCCGAGGGATTGGGCTTGGGCGCGGCCCTGGGACTCGATCTCACCATGCTGCGCGAAGTGTTTTCACAAACCGGCGCCAATTCCCGCGTCCTGCAAACCGATGGCGAGGACATGCAGAAGCGCGATCACAGTTGCTTCTTCTCCGCCGCGCACGCCGCCAAGGATTCGGGCATCGCCTTGCGCCTGTCCAAGGAGCAGGGCTTGAATCTGCCGCTCGCCACCGCCACGAAAAAACAATTCGACAAAATGGTGGCCGAAGGCCTGGGCGAATTGGACAAGTCCGGCATCGCCGAACTGACCTTCAAAGACCGCCACGCGGCAAAATAGCGCGAACCGAAGGCCACCCGCCGCCACTCACTTTCGACGAGGCCTTGCGGCCCGGCATGAAATCTTCGCGGCAGAAAATAGTGCGCTGGGCCAGCGGCGCGGCGCCGTCAGGCGCAATGGATGATTTGGCGGTGGAAGAGCCGTTGGAAATACGCGTCGATAACCAGCGCGTCAGCGTCACCATGCGCACCCCGGGCCACGATGACGAGCTGGCCGCCGGATTCCTGCTCGGCGAAGGCTTGATCAAGCGCCGCGCCGAGGTTCTCAAGATCGCGCCCTATCCGCGCAACAACGATAAAAATGTCCTGGGCGTTTTTCTGGCGCCCGACACGCCGCTGGACCTGCAACATCTGACCCGGCACTTCTTTGTATCGTCCAGTTGCGGATTATGCGGCAAGGCCAGCATCGCGGCGGTGCGGCGGCATTTTCCGGCCATCAAAACCAAAATCTCCGTGGCGGCGGTGGTCCTCCTGCAATTGCCCGAAAAACTGCGTGCCCAACAGGAAACCTTTGCCCGCACCGGCGGCCTCCACGCCGCCGGACTCTTCGACTTGACGGGAAAGTTGATCGTGGCCCGCGAAGACGTGGGCCGCCATAACGCGGTGGACAAGGTTTTGGGGCGCGCTCTGTTGAACGATTTGCTCCCCTTGGACGGGCACATCCTGTTCGTCAGCGGACGAGTTTCATTCGAGATTGTGCAAAAAGCCCTGGCCGCCCGGGTGGCGGTAATTGCCGCTGTATCCGCGCCCACGAATTTAGCCGTGGAATTCGCCCAAGCCAACGGCCAGACTTTAATCGGCTTTGTCCGTGAAAATCGCCTGAACGTGTACACGCACACCCGCCGGGTAAAGTTCAGGAAAAAGTCTTGAACCACGAAAACGAAGCGAAGACGGGAACCTTGACCATTCACGTTTCCTCTCTCCGTTTTCAATTTTCTGCTTTCACATTTCAGCTTTTCCGAATTCAGGGCGAGCTGATGCGGTAGTAGCGGTCGGGCGTGTTGGCCTGGAAAGGTTCGCTGAAATAGAACAAGCCGTTGGTGAGAGTGACGTTCGTTAGCGACATCCAAACGGGATTGGCCAGATTGGTGCAGGCTTGCACCGCGACGGGAATGTTGGCCGTGCCGGTGATGTTAAACCCGAATTGATTGCTCCGCATTCCAAAGTTGGCAGCGCTCGCTTGGATCCGCGGGTTCCACAGCAAGGCTGGGGCACCAGAAAAAGCGTTACTCCAGCCAGTCGTGCTAGGCAAATAATAGACCGTCGTGCTGTTGTCACTATAGAACGCAGGCCCGTCATACACATTCCCGACAACAGCGGGAGCGTTGCCTTGAAAATAGACGCTGGTCAGGGCGGTTGACGCAGCAAACAATGCGTATCCGATGTTGGTGACACTGGCGGGAATGGTGGCGTTGGTTAGGCTGCCGCACCAGGCGTACGCATAGTCTCCGATGGCGGTGACGCTGGCAGGAATTGTCACCGTAGCCAGGGCGGAGCAATAAGCGAACGCATCCTGCCCGATGGCGGTGACGCTGGCGGGAATGGTGATGCTTGTCAGTCCGTTACATCCATAGAACGCGTACGCTCCGATATTGGGGACACCTTTAGCAATAGTGACGTTTGTCAGACGGCTGCAATCTTGGAACGCATATTCCCCGATGTTGGCGACGCTGCCGGGGATAGTGATGCTAGTCAGGCTGCTACATCCATAGAAAGCAAAGTCCTCAATGCTGGCGACGCCTTGGGAAACGGTGGCGTTGGCCAGGCCGGTGCAGTTAGCGAACGCCGCCTGCCCGATGCTCGTGACCGTATCGGGAATCGCGTAACCGCCGCCCAAGCCGAGCGGATATTGAATGAGCGTGGTTTGTCTTTTGTCGAACAGCACCCCGTTCACGCTGCTGTAGTCGGAATTATTTGAATCCACCGTTATGGATGTCAGACTGGCGCAATTTTCGAAGGCATCCGCCCCGATGCTGGTGACGCTATCGGGAATAGTGACGCTGCCGAGAGTCGTGCAGCCATCGAACTCATCCGGCACGATGCTGGTGACACCGTTGTCGATGGTGACGTTTGTCAGGCTCGGGCAACCGTAGAACACGTTCCCGAAGTTGGTGACACTGCTGGGAATTGAGACGCTGATTAGGCTGGGGCAACCCTGAAAAGGAGAGGGGCCGATGTTTGTAACGGTGTTGGGAATCGTGATAGACATTAGAGCCGAGGAATTGGCAAACGCCCACTGTCCAATGCTGGTGACGCCGGTTGAAATCGTGACGTTTGTGACGTAGACGCGGTCGAATGCCGCATACGCGATGCTCGTGACCGTATCGGGGACAGCATAATTCGCGGTGGGTTGAGACGGAAATTCCAGGAGCGTTGTTTGATTTTTATCGAAAAACACGCCATTCAGACTGCTGTAAAATGCATTGTTTGAATCTACGATTATTGCGGTCAGGCTCGTGCATCCTATAAAGGGCGGGCTCTCGATGTTGGTGACGCTGACGGGAATCGTTATTTTAGTTAAACCGCCGTCGTTTGCAAACGCGCCGCTTCCAATGGAATTTACGTTGTTGCCCAGCGTGACGTTCGTCAGGGTGCCGCAATCGTAAAACGCTCTTTGAACGAGTGTGGGCACATCAATGGTGAGACTAGTGAGACTGCCGCAATAGTCAAACGCGTCACTCCCGATGGCCGATAAGCTGGAGGGAAAATTGATATTGAGCAATTGGTTGCAATCAAAAAACGCGTACTCTCCAATATTGGTCAGGCCGTTGTCGATCGTGACATTGGTCAGCGCGGTGCAGTAGCCAAATGCAGAACCTGCGATATTGTTGATCGTGGACGGAATAGCTACTGCGGTGACGGACGCGTTTTGATAAAACCCTGGATATCCAATGACGCTAACTGTCAGGCCATTTATGTTGGTCGGAATGGCCACAACCTTGTTAGCTCCGGTGTACTGGGTGATGGTCAGGGTGCCGTCTGCATTTGTACTGCAACTGAACTGGGCTTGCACCACACCCGGCGCGGCCAGGAGCAGCGTGGCGATAAGCGCAAGGACGGTCTTTTTCTTATTTTTTTGGAGGGTGCCCATACCAATGAAAACATCATTGGATGCTTTCTATCAGCAATGGGAATGCTAAAGATTTTCCTGATTTCCGTCAAGCCAAATGTTTTAAAGGAATTCGTCAAGCCGGCGGTCAAAATCGTATGCAACCAACTTAAAATGAGTTGCTTGCGGAAACAGTGCGATTCCAATGCGCGAAGAAACGGAGCGGTAAGAAATGGGACGTAACGGCGCCTCGGCAGAGCGCCGCCAATCTAGTCATTCGCCGCCAATGGGCTACCGCCAAACAATCTGTTTTTGTGGAAAGAAAACCGCGTCAAAGCCAATAAACATACTTGACAAACAGGCTGCCGACACGCGTTTCGCCCCATGTTTATGCGGGTTTCGTGTTGTAAAAAAAGATCGGTTCATGGGATGCGGGTTTTTGGGCTTTTGTGCCAGAATCGACCTGCAAAATAAGAATTATGAATTTTGATCGGGTGAACAGGATAAAAGCTTCCGCCTTCGCGCTGCTACGGCGCGACAAGTCCGCCTCCGCCGCCATGGCTAAGTCGGACGAGTTGGCGAAGGTGAGTCGCACCAACACACAAAGGGCAGAAAGAAAAATCGGTAGGGTGAGACTCCGTCGAACCCTAGATCGATCTATTAAGGGCTCGA
>Ga0182024_10020215_pt1 | contig 12183 bp, 8 predicted proteins | sample P32metaG_FD_120480 | JGI IMG/M metagenome (GOLD analysis project Ga0182024, IMG submission 120480) | Permafrost microbial communities from Stordalen Mire, Sweden - P3-2 metaG (Illumina Assembly) | ecosystem: Environmental > Terrestrial > Soil > Wetlands > Permafrost | place: Sweden: Stordalen...
CCTTCGGCATACGTCCGCGGTTCGTTACCCGCGCGCAACACTTCCTCATCGCAAGCGCGCTCGCGCTCCTCAACCAGCCGCGCTCCGATCCACCACACCAGCGGATGAAACCAGCAGACAGCTTCCACCGACATATGAACGGCCGCCGCCAGATTGTCGCGCCGGCGGATGTGGCATAACTCGTGCGCCAGAATCGCCTGTAACTGTTCGGGAGTCAGACGGCGATCGATTCCTTTCGGCAGCAACAAAATCGGGCGGAGAATGCCGAAGACGCCCGGCTCCAGGAGCGCGGGCGACGACATGACCCGGACGCCGATTTCGAGCGGCAAAGGCGACGCCGCGCGGACTGCGGCGGCCACGGTTCGCCAACGCCTCCACCACGAGAAAAGCACAGCGACGCAGCCGCCAAACCACACTGCCAGGAGGATGTAAGGCAGCGGGTCAGCCGCCGTGGCGGGGGTTGGAACAGCGCGGATGGGCAGCGCAAGGAACGGCTCGCCGAGGTATTCCACTGCCAACTGGAGTCGCGCAGCCGGGGCCGCGGACGCTTTCAACCATCCCAGATGGCTGCCGATGTTCGTGAACAGCCACAAGGGGATGAGAAACTTGACGGAGGCGATCATCCAAACCCAATGCCGCGCCCGCGCGTGATTCTTCTTTAGCGCCACGACTAACAGCCCGGCCGCAGCGGCGAAGAGACTCGAGTGCCACAAGTGGTTGGCCGCAAACAACAGCGCCGCGTTCACTGCCGATTCTCCTTTTTGCGCAGTTCGCGCAGCAGCTGCTCGGCTTCCTTGACGTCTTTAAGCGTGAGCTTCCCCGTTTCGATCAGGTGCGCCATCACCGGCTGCGTGCGGCCGCCGAACAGTCCCAACAAGTCGTCGATCAGCCGGCTCTGCGCAGCATTGCGCGAAACTATGGCTTCGAAAATATGCGCATTGCCGATCTTCCTGATTCGCCGAAGCGCCAGCTTGCCCTCCAGGCGGTAAACCGTAGTTTGGATGGTGGTATATGCCGGCCGGCCGCGCTCGGGGAACGCCTCTTGGATCTCGCGGATGGCGAGCGTCCCGTGGTCCCACAGCGCTTGCATGATCTGAAGCTCAAGCTTGGTGAATTTGGGCTGCGCCATGGCTGATCAACTATGCTTGTTTGTTATGCTACTACGGCGGTGTGCCGGGCGCAAGAGGTTTTTTGGGGGGGATTACGGCACGACCATTGGAAAAACCGCTGAGGCTCGCCGGGGTGACAGACGAAAGCGTCTGTCCTACCTATACTTGCGAATGTACGCTGGACCACATGCCTTTTCCATTCTACGGTTTGTCTGCCGCCGATTTGGAACTATGATGAAAGTTGTGAAGGTCGGCTGGGAGACTGAAATGCAGATGGAAAAAACGTTGAAGATCGTAGCTGGAGTCGCAGTGACTCTGGTGGCCCTCGGAATCATCGCAAACTTGAAAGATATAAAGCGCTATTGGCGCATCTCCACGATGTGAGCAACGCCTCGCAAGCCGGCGTGCTTGCCGGGATTTGAGGCGATCGGCACAGGATGAACCGGCTTCGATCGCAAAAACAGTCTCCCGCCGCCGATGCGCCTTCGGAAGCCTCGAAGCCGCGCAGTACGCGGCTCTCCGCCGGGCAGATTTACGATAACATCCGGGTGGCGGCGCAGGAAGAACTGCGACGGCCGGCCACAGCACTCTTCTGGTCGGCAACCGCGGCCGGGCTGACCATAGGATTTAGTTTTCTGGCGGGCGCGTATCTGATGGCGCTCGTGCCGGCCGCTTACAGCGGGGCGGCAACGGCTGTGGGCTATCCGCTGGGATTTGTCTTCGTGGTGCTCGCCCGGGGCCAGCTCTTTACCGAAAACACGCTGGAGCCGATCATCCCCTTGCTGCATACGCCTACCCTCAAGACGTTGCGGCAACTCTTATCGTTATGGGTGGTGGTGCTGATCGGCAATTTGGTTGGGGCCTGCGCGTTCGCGGCCATAGTGGCATTGACGCCGATGCTTGGAGAATCCTTACGCCCCACGCTGATCGCGGTAGCGAAAACGGGCACGGACGGCGGCTTCTGGCTGGTAGCTTTGCGGGCCATTTACGCGGGTTGGTTGATTGCGTTGATGGCCTGGCTGATTGCCTCTACGCGCGCAACCGGAGCTCAGGTGCTCTTGATCTGGCTCACCACGGCGCCGATTTCGGCGCTCGGATTTCGTCACTCCGTGGCTGGGTCGGTGGAGGCGTTTTACCGCGCTTTCGAGCACACGGCGGGCTGGCGCGAGATGGCCGGCGGTTTTTTGGCGCCCGCCGTGGTGGGAAACATTGTGGGCGGATTTGTTTTTGTCGCGCTGCTGAATCATGGACAGGTTGCGGCCGACAGAGCCGGCGATGCGACGCCCGAGCTGTGAGGGTGTTTAGGACTTGTCGCGAAATCACCTTGCCATTTTCGAGACTCATCTCGACGTGTCCCGGCGCGGGGCCGAAGCGCGTTCGTATGAGAGAGCCGGCTGAAAGCCGGCTGCAGCCAGGATTGGCAGCCCCACTAGAGCCTTAGTCGCAGATAGATGTTCATTCCATGGGGTCTGTCTCCATAGTACGGCTTGATCGCCGCGGGTAAGCTATAAGTGTCGCATTGACTCCGACTCCCGTTTCGACGCCGGGAATCAGTTTGGGTAAGTCGTGCGTTATGCCCATCGTATATGCACCGATTCGGAATTTGGACCCGGCCGTGTGGTCGGGTTCTTTTTCAAGAGTTGGATTGTCGCTGAATAATTCGTCCTTATCCACTAACTCAGCTGTTCCAGTTAGAAAGTTCTTGCGCTAAAGCATGCCCTACCCGTCTTAGCTAGATTCGGAGAATCGCGATGGAAGATGGATCCGCTAGAGGAGGCGACCAGACTTCGGTTAGGACGGCGTTCGCGAGTCTTGCGGGCGCCGCGCCGGTTGGATCGGCGGTCTCGAAAATAATCGCCATGGCCTGTAAATCCGGGGGCGGCGCCGCGCTCGAAAACGCTGTCGGCGAAAGCCGGCGTGGGGTGCGCGCAAAGTCCGCTGGAGGGCTGATGGCGATGGCAAGGCGCGTCCGCCGCATTCGTCGTCTTCGAGGGACATAAGCCCGCGGAACACGATGCCATGCACGGCGCATTGAAAATCGCGAGCGCAATCATGGCCAGCACGGCAATTTTGCCGATGGATTTCAGCACTCTGGACGCTAGGCTAGCACGTCCGGGGACGGCTAAGGCTTCGCGCTTATATGATGGGAGTTTTCTATGAATTTGTCTTCGCAGGCCATGGGCCCGCGCCACTGTTATAATGTAAGCGGTTCCATCTTCACGCAGGAGTATTCCATGAGCGATGCGAAGCGACTCAGCCGCCGCAATTTCGGCGCATTTCTAGCTGCGACCACGGCGGCCCCGGCGGTTCTGGCGGAGCAGGCACAGCAACAGACAGCGAATCCCGGGAATGCGCCCAATCCCAATACCGCGGTGCAGCAGGAACAGCAAATGCGCCGCCCGCAACGCCCGCCGGATGTACAGCCTTTCGATTTGCCGGTTGAGTTTTCGCGCGCGGATGTGCCGCTGAAGCTGGAGCCCTTTCCGTTGAAGCAGGTGAAGGTGACCGGCGGGCTCTATAAGGAAGCCGAGGATTGGAACCGCGGATACATGAACCGGCTGCCGGCCGACCGGCTGCTCTATAACTTCCGCGAAAATGCGGGCATGCCGACGCTGGGCGCGAAACCGCTTGCAGACATGGAAGCTCAGCGCGTTTCGAGCTGGGAGCATCCGAACGACGGCAAACGCGCCACCGAACTGCGCGGCCATTTCACCGGGCACTTCCTTTCCGCGCTGGCTCACCAGGCCGCCAGTGGCGACGCCGACGCGAAGGCCAAGGGCGATTATATGGTGGCCGAAATGGCCAAGGTGCAGGAGAAGCTAGGCGGCGGCTATCTGAGCGCTTTCCCCATGGAGCTGTTCGACCGCCTGGACCGGCTGTCGGGCCGCCCCTACGACCCCGCCGCGCCGCGAGATCCGAACGCCGCTGGCTTGCCGTGGGCGCCGTTCTATACCATTCACAAAATCTTCGCGGGCATGATCGACCAGTATCAGCTTGCCGGCAACCACCAGGCGCTGAAGGTGGCGGAAGGCATGGGTATGTGGGCGGATAACTGGACCGCGTCGAAGACTCCCGAACACATGCAGCAGATACTTGAGGACGAGTACGGCGGCATGGCGGAATCGCTCTACAACCTGGCGGCGCTGACTAACAACCCGAAATGGGCGACGGCCGGCGACCGCTTCACCAAGAAATGGTTCTTCAACATGATGGGCATGCGCGTCGATAGCCTGCATCGCAATCCGCGCGGGCAGCCGATGCACGTGAATACGCACATTCCGCAAGTGATCGGAGCCGCGCGCCGGTATGAGATCTCGGGCGACGCGCGCTTCCATCAGGTGGCCGATTTCTTCTGGTCCGAAGTTACCAGCCAGCGGTCGTTTGTCACTACCGGAACCAGTAACGGCGAGAGTTGGAATAAGGAGCCCGGACGGCTGGCGGCCGATTTGAAAGAGACTAATACCTCCGCGACGGCCGAGTGTTGCTGCTCCTACAACATGCTCAAGCTGACACGGCAACTTTACACCTGGACGGCGGACCCGCGTTACTTCGATTATTACGAGCGATCGCTGCTCAACATGCGCATCGGCACCATCCATCCGAAGAGCGGCTACACTCAGTATTACTTGTCTCTGATTCCGGGCGCTTACAAGACATTTAACTCCGAGGATAATTCGTTCTGGTGCTGCACGGTCACTGGCGTTGAGGAATACTCCAAGCTCAACGACAGCATCTACTGGCGCGATAACGACGGCCTCTTCGTCAACCTGTTCATTCCATCCGAACTGAACTGGACGGAGAAGGGCTTCCACCTGCGCCAGGAAACCAGGTTTCCCGAGCAGCAATCCACGGCGCTCATAGTCACTTCCGATAAGCCGGTGCAGATGGCGGTCCGCTTGCGGATTCCTTCATGGCTGAAGAGTGGCCCCACGGTGAAGATCAACGGCAAGGCGCTCGAAGCCACGGCCGCTCCGGGCAGCTATCTCACTCTTAACCGGACATGGAAGACGGGCGACCGCGTGGAAATGGATCTGCCCATGCATCTGACAGTTGAGGCCACGCCCGACGATCATACCTTGCAGGCGTTCCTCTACGGTCCGCTGGTGCTGGCCGGCGATTTCGGCGGCGAGGGTCTCACCGAGAACATGCTGATTGGCACGAACGCACCGCGAGGCCGCTGGCCGAGGCCGGAAGGCGCCGCAGCTCCAACTAATGCCAACAACCCCAATGCCGCGCGGTTCACGCCTTTGCCTCCGGTGGACTTCGCGCTTAAAGCGGCGGGCGCAGATCCATCGGCTTGGATTAAGCCGGCGGAAAAGCCGCTGACGTTTCATATTACCGGTCAAGCGAAAGAGATCACTCTGGCGCCTATTAATAGCATCTTCGATAAGCGCTATGTGGTCTATTGGCAGGTCTCGTAGGCGGGTTTCAGAGCCGCGACCGCGAGGGAGCGATTGACCAAGGTGGCGGGAACATGTCACTCTAAGTCCGAATGGGAGTGCTTACGATTTGTCGCGAAATAACCTTGCCATTTCGACGCGGAGCGCGAGGGCCGAAGCGCGTTAACACCAGCGGCGGACGATCCCTTCGGGAGAGTCTATTGCGGCGGAAACCGACGGGGTGCGTAGGTGGAGAGAGCCGGCTGAAAGCCGGCTGCAGCCAGGATTGGCTGCCCCACAAAGCGTGCGCCACGATGGGATTAATCGGTTTGCTTGCCGCTGTTGTGCCGCTTAGCGCTGCAATCGACGGCCCGATCCGGGTCGACAGCGGCTTACTGGCCGGAACCACAGACGCTACGCCGGGTGTCTCGGCTTTCAAGGGCATCCCGTTCGCCGCTCCACCGGTTGGCGCGCTACGCTGGCGCGCTCCGGAGCAGCCGGCCAAGTGGGAGGGCGTGCGCCAGGCTGCCAAATTCTCCGCGGCGTGCATGCAAACCCCCTATGCCGAGGGCTCGCCATATCGAACACAGGCGGAACCGATGAGTGAGGATTGCCTCTATCTCAACGTCTGGACGGCGGCGAAATCGGCCAGTGAGCGGCGGCCGGTGATGGTGTGGATTTACGGCGGCGCACTGACGCGCGGCTCCGCTTCCCTGCCTACTTACGATGGCGCCGAACTGGCTAAGAAGGGCGTGGTACTGGTGAGTTTCAATTACCGGCTCGGAGTATTCGGTTTCTTCGCCCATCCGGAGCTGACTGCGGAGTCCGCTCATCACTCCTCGGGTAACTACGGATTTCTCGATCAGATCGCCGCGCTTCAGTGGGTACAGCGGAACATCGCGCAGTTCGGCGGCGACCCGAACCGGGTCACTATCTTCGGCGAATCCGCCGGATCGTGGAGCGTGAATCTTCTGGTTGCGTCACCGCTGGCGAAGGGACTGTTCCAACGCGCCATTGGCGAGAGCGGCGCGAACTTCTCTCCCATGGCGAAATTAGCGGATATCGAAAAGGCGGGCGCCGGAGTCACCCGGTCACTGGGCGCCGATTCGTTGGCCGCTCTAAGGACGAAAACCGCCGAGGAGATACTCCGCGCGAACGGGGAGTCTGCGGCCAATGTCGATGGCTGGGTGTTGCCGGCGGAAGTCCGCGCGATCTTCGCCGCGGGCAAACAGAACGACGTGCCGGTACTGATTGGCTCCAATGCGGATGAGGGCACGGCTTTTACGTCACGAACCCTCACCCTGGCTGCGCTCCAGAATTCGGCGCGCCGTTATGGCGATCGGGCGGACGCTTTTCTCAAGCTATATCCGGCGGATTCGGACGCGCAGGCGCAAGCGGCGCAGGCGGCTGCGATCGGCGATCAGTTCTTTGGATGGGAAATGCGCACGTGGGCGCGGTTGCAGGCGAAGACTGGAAAATCGAAGACCTATCTGTATTACTTCAGCCGTGTGCCTCCAGGACGGAACAGCGAGTTACTGGGAGCCTATCACTCGGCGGAAATCGCGTATGCGTTTCACAACCTCGGCATAACTAACCGGCCATGGGAAGAGGCGGACCGGAAGCTCGCCGATGTCATGTCGTCGTATTGGGTAAACTTCGCAGCTAACGGCGATCCCAACGGAAAGGGTCTGCCGGCGTGGCCGGTTTATGACGGCCGGAGTGAGCGGGCCATGGGCTTGGGAAACCGGATTGAGCCGATGGATATTCCGCATAAGGCGGCTCTGGATTTTTTCGATGGGTGGTTTGCGCAGCGGTAGGCGGCCCGACGAACTTCACTCGCATCTTGCTTGCCGAGCGCTCGGAGCGGCTCGGGACGGGGCAGGCCATGGGCCCACCCCACATTGATTTTCGGCCTTCCAACGCATCGCCGCATAGATGCGCGTGCGGCCGCTGGGGTGGTCGAAGAATACGAATTCTTCCAGGGCGCCCGGCTCCATTTTGCGGTATTCCCCCAACAGTAAGGCTGACTCGGCGAAGCCGTCCGGCTGCCGCGCGGCGTTGAGTCCGAAGATATCGGCCTCGTATTCCTGCGTGCGGGTCAGCGTGTTCTGAATGGGAGTCGCAAGGAAACCAAGTATCGCCAGAATCAGCGCCGCCAGCGGCAGCACTGCCGGGTCGCTCACGCCGCGCACCTGCCACCGCGCGCCCCACTTCGCCAGCGACCAATCGAGGCCCCATCGGAGCGCCGCAAAGTATCCCACGAACAGGATGGTGAGGAACGCCATCATCTTATACACATGGTTCAAGACGTAGTGACCCATCTCATGGCTCATCACCGCCATGATGGCTTGCGGCGAACAGCGGCGCAGCAGATTGTCGTTCAGTGTAATTCGCTCCGTCCCCAGCAGCCCGCTGACGTTGGCGCTGATGCGGTTGCTTTGCCGCGAGGCATCCACTTCGTAGACCTTGGTGGCGGGAATGCCATTCGCCCGCGCGATGCGCAGGATGGGATCGCGAATGCCCGCGTCCTGAAGCAATGTATATTTGTTGAACATCGGCGCGAGGAAGACCGGGAAGATGAGCGCCCCAATCATAGTGATGAGAATGGCCGCGCCCGCGCACCAGAATTGCCATGTCCGCGGCAGGCGGCGCACAATGCCGAACAGCGCCATGACCGCGAGGCCGCCGAGTAGAATATCGATCGCGAGCGATTTGCATTGATCGATGAACCAGGCTGCGAAGGTCTGGTTCATGAAGCCGTACTGCGATTCCCGCAGGAACCCTTCATACACGGCCCACGGAAGACTCAGGATGAAAATCGCCAGCGAGTATTGCGCCCAGTAGAGCCAGGTGACCAGCGGTTGGCGCGACGCGATTTGCTGGGACCAGTCGCGGAATTTCGCCGAAAGGCGCGTTGACAGCAGCAGGATGGATATGCCGGCGCCGATGAGCAAATCCCAAAGCTGGAGCCAGTAGCCGCCCTCAAAATACGCGTCGGACCGGGCTTTTTGATCCGGCTTCCAGGTCGCGAGGTAGGCTCTGGCCGCGGTCTGGGCATCGAATCCGGGACTGGCTTCCGCGCCGGGAGGTATCTGCAGGGTGGGCCGCGGCGGGGTGGTCTGTGCGCCCAGCGAGAAGGCTAGGCATAGCAATGACAGCAGCAATCGCATCGGTATTCGAGATGGTATCGCAATCGAGGCCGGATCGACAGCCTTGGGACAGCCAAACGCTGGAGGCGTCGCGAAACAATGGATAGCTCAGGGAATCAAGGTTTGTTTTTCCTCGCTGGTCAGGACTAACAAGGTAGCTCTGAAGGCTAAGCCGGCGCCAACTACAATTTCTTGCCGGTCGCGGATACTTAGCGCCAGAGTATCTCTCACTTATAACACGGCGGCGGAGGCTTTGAGTCTCGACATTCGATGTCCGCGGGAAAGAACTTTCCACGGTGGAACCTAGGGTTGGCAGGCAAGAAGGCGGATTCGCAATCGGCCGCAGGTTACCAACCTGCCCCACAAAAAGCTTGCGCACGCAGGGCGCGTAGACGACTGTGCTAGACTCGCGGCGAATGCGAATTCTCATCATCGGCGCAGTTTCGGCGCTGCTGCCGGCGGTCTATACCAGCGGCCAGACGGAACAGGAAACCGACGCCAAACGCCTCGAATACGTACGCGCTCATTACACCAAGTACGACTTTCGAATCCCCATGCGCGACGGCGTGAAGCTGTTCACCTCCGTCTACGCGCCCAAGGACGCTTCGCAAACCTATCCCATCCTGATGAAGCGCACGCCGTATTCGGTGGAGCCTTACGGAACCGACCACTACCCTAACTCGCTCGGTCCTTCGGACTTGTTCACCAAGGAAGGCTTTATTTTCGCCTATCAGGATGTTCGCGGCCGCTATCTCTCCGAGGGGACTTTTACCGATGTCATGCCACACAAGACGCATTTTGCGGGGCCCAAGGACACGGACGAAAGCACCGACGCCTTCGACACCATCGACTGGCTGGTGAAGAACGTCCCGAACAACAACGGCCGCGCGGGCATCTGGGGCATCTCGTATCCCGGACACTATGCAGCCTACAGCCTGATCGATGCGCACCCGGCGGTGAAAGCGGTCTCTCCGCAGGCGCCCATGGGCGACGTCGGTAACGGCGACGACGCGTATCACAACGGAGCTTTTTTTCTGGCCGCCAATTTCGGTTTCTATGTCGGATTCAAGCCGCGCGGCGCCGAGCCCGAGCGCAAAGACAACGTCGACAAGTTCGATTACGGAACGCCCGACGAATACGATTTCTATCTCCGCATGGGCCCGCTGGCGAACCGCGCCGCGCTGCCGACTGGCGCCAACTCCTACTGGGAAGATTTGCTGAATCATCCCAATTACGACGAGTTCTGGCGCACGCGCGCCCTTGCGCAGTACATGAAGAATGTCCGCCCGGCCGTGCTCTTCGTGGGCGGATGGTTCGATGCCGAAGACCTCGCCGGTCCTTTGAAGCTGTTCCGCGCGGTGGAAGCCAACGGGCCGTCATCGCCGGTCACGCTGGTGATGGGGCCGTTCTCGCATGGCGGATGGGCGAAGGTCGCCGGAGATACGCTGGGCAATCTCAACTTCGCGTCCAGGACCGGCGATTTCTACCGCGAGCGCATCGAACTGCCATTTTTTGTGCAGAACCTCAAGGGTAAAGGCGACGGGCTCAAGGAGAAGCCGGATGGCTCCATCCCCAAAGCCTGGCTGTTCGAGACTGGAACCAATCAATGGCGCCAGTTCTCGGCGTGGCCGCCGGCGAATGCGCAGACACGCTCACTGTATCTGGGCGCCAACGGCAAGCTGACGTTCCAGGCGGAGAGCGCCACGGGCTTCGACGAATATGTCAGCGATCCGGCGCATCCGGTTCCGGTGACCAGCGAAACGGGCGAGGGGATGCCCTCCGACTACATGACTTACGACCAGCGATTCGCTTCGCGGCGCGCGGACGTGCTCACTTATGCCACCGAAGCGCTGGATCGCGATGTGACCATCGCCGGGCCCGTATCGCCGCTGCTGCGCGTCTCAACCAGCGGGACCGATTGCGATTTCATCGTCAAGCTGATCGATGTATATCCGGGCGATTATCCCGATCCCGACCCCAACCCACGCGAGGTCAAAATGGGCGGCTACCAGCAAATGGTCCGCGGCGAGCCATTCCGCGGCAAGTTCCGCAACAGCATGGAAAAGCCGGAGCCGTTCCAGCCGGGCGCGGCGGCGAAGATCGATTTTGCGATGCCCGACGTGTGTCACACGTTCCGGCCGGGCCATCGCATCATGGTGCAGATTCAGAGTAGCTGGTTTCCGCTGGTAGACCGGAATCCGCAGCAGTTCCTTAGCATACCGGCGGCGAAGGCGACCGATTTCCGCAAGGCTACGGAAAGGGTCTATCGGGGCGGCGCCGATGGGTCATTGATAAGAGTGAGTGGCGCGGGCCCATGGCCTGCGAAGTGAGAATTTCTCTGCTGTGAAGCCGCTACTCAAGGGTGAGCTACTATCGATGACGCCTGCCTCGCTGGCTCAGTGGCGCGGGCCCATGGCCTGCGAAGTGAGAATTTCTCTGCTGTGAAGCCGCTACTTAAGGGTGAGCTACTATCGATGACGCCTGCCTCGCTGGCATCCGGAAAACGCAGCCCTGTTCATTACCTGGCGATTGCATGGGTCACTTCCTCGGCATTCGGAGTTTCTCGTAAACCCAACAGAATCTGAAGGGCGCCGCTTCGTGGCGCTTGATCGACAAATGGATCGGGCGCCTACTGGACCAACGTGGCTGAAAGATCCCAGGATAGCGGGGGCTGTTCAAAACACCCTGCTCGCCGGCTCCGAACGATGGGGACTATTCGATCTTTACGCCTGGGTAATCATGGCGAACCACGTCCATCTGCTGTTGCAGCCCCATAAGAAGCCAGCGGAAGTCATGTGCACCCTTAAGAGCGCCAGCGCCCGCGAGGCCAATCGGATATTGGGTAGGCGCGGCCAACCCTTCTGGCAGCGCGAATCTTATGATCGCTGGGTGCGGGATAAGAAAGAGTTCGATAAGATTCTTCATTACATCGAGTGGAATCCTATGAGCGGATTGGTGAGCCAGGCCGAGGACTGGCCTTGGTCTAGCGCTTCGCAACGGCTTGACAACGTCGCAGGCCATGGGCCCGCGCCACTGAGCTAATTTGCGGTCGGCCTTTCGATTCGGTCGATGACGATCATTTCTACCGGCGTCTTTTGTGTCTCCAGCTTCAAACCCAGTTGCTCTTGCAACGCCGTGAATATCGATGGACCCAACGACGGCTCCGCAGCCTCGCCGCCAGGCTTGGCCGGAGACTGCACTTCGTCGGGCGTCCACTCCAGCGCCAGGTCAAACACGCCCTTGATACCGGTCATGTCCACCACCGGGCTGGTGAGCAGGCCGGAAATATTCCGGGCTAGTAGCTCCATGGAAATCTCGTGCGCCGTAAATTTTCCGCGGTTCGAGCCAAAATTTGCCTTGCCGTCATCCGTAGTCTCCTTCAGTTTGAACCCGTTCTTGGCCACCGCCAGAACGTAGCCCGGCATCATCTTGGTTTCCCGATGAATTACCAGTTGGAAGCGATCCGCCAGCAGCGCCTGAAGCGCCGCCCTCATCTGTGGCAAGCGCTCGGGATCCCGCGGCGCCTTCACTGCCCCAGCCGCCACC
>Ga0182024_10020216_pt1 | contig 12183 bp, 31 predicted proteins | sample P32metaG_FD_120480 | JGI IMG/M metagenome (GOLD analysis project Ga0182024, IMG submission 120480) | Permafrost microbial communities from Stordalen Mire, Sweden - P3-2 metaG (Illumina Assembly) | ecosystem: Environmental > Terrestrial > Soil > Wetlands > Permafrost | place: Sweden: Stordalen...
ATCTTTAACGGTTTTTATGTCATCATCCATATTGCCTCCAGTTTTTGGACAAAGAAAAACCCCACCAGAATTTGATGGGGTTAAACTACGATTAATATAAGTGTTTATAGATACTGAGTTTAAAACGCTCCACCTAGATAGGTGATCTTGCTTTGTCCCGCACGGTAAATCCCACCAGGTTCTCCCTTTGACCCTACAGGCATGTGGCTTTTTTCGCGAACAATGCCATTTTGGCCAAAACCTTTTACTGGAGCGTGGGTCATTCCAGAATTTGGGGTGTTAACGCCTTCGCCTACACCACCTTTATGTGAAACCGGATGACTTGAACTAGAATCACCTTTAATCATAGGTGCCTTGCTTGGTCCACTATGGGGCCTTCCCTCATTAGGTTGATTTAGGCCCGCTCCAGGAGCACCACTTGCGTATGATTTGTCATTTTTTGAGTATACCATAGAAAAAACCCTCTTTCTTTATATTTTTTATCTTTTTTGATTTTATTTGTTTAATCTATGATATAATACAGTCTTTTTTAAAATTATTTCAAAATTTACTGTTAGAGATGGGACTCGAACCTCATATTCCTCGGCTTAGGGCCGAATTTCCTATTCCAATTAGAAGACTCTAACGTTTAATAAACGACGTAAATCAAAACCACTACAGTATTATTACCAAAATAACCCTCAATATACGCGGTTTTTTCTGTTCCCGGTTGCGGAAATTCAATCCAATGGTAGTTCCAGTCTGAGGTATTGTGAATTAAAACTATTCCACGGTGTTTTTTTTTGACTAGATCTTTTAATGTATCAAAATCGCCATAAACCAAAGTAAATTTATATCCATAATGGTTCAGGGTGTTTTCTAATTCAGCCGGAAATGTTATTGAATACATTCTCCTGTCGATAAACCCCAAAAAATTTCTTAAAGAATCTCCAAACCAATTATTTTCTAAAATATACTGGCTAACTTCTTTACTATTTACACTTTTCCTATCATCAATCAATAAACTTTCAATAGACAATGCCCCACAACTTGTAATATGATCATGAGTTTGTTTATCCAAGCTGCAACCGGATAGTATTAAAAATCCGCATAACACTATTTTTTTAAGCATATTATTGCCCTTACTGGCGTTTTTGGGAGAACAACCACTTTAAAACTTGCTCGGATTCAAGCACCCATATTGAATTGTGCCCTGTGTTTTTTAAGATAGACAGTTTGCTATCGCGACTTTTTAGTTCGTGAAACATATTGCGTGATTCTTCGGGTGAAACCACTGTGTCTTGGGAGCCATGAAACTGCCATGTGTTGCAATCGATACGCCATCCCCGATGAGGATCTGCCACGCCTGCCATTATCAAAGCTCCGGCGTAATAGTTCTGATGGTTGATCAAACACTGATATTGAATTCTCGCCCCCAAGCTAAACCCTATTAAGTAAATTCTTTTTGGATCTGCGTTTGGGTTTTCCCTTAGCGTAACATCTATTGCGTCTTTAACCCCGTCGATATCAACATAATCCTTATCATAGCAAATCTGGATATAATAATATAGTTCCTTAATTTTATTAAGACGATCCGTGATATTGCAATCTAAAAAACTACCCATTCCCGCCGAAGGTAAAAAAACGCAAATCGGGAATTTTTTATCCCCCAGTTCACCTTCAGGAATCATTAACCCATATTCAATATCAACCGGTTTGGAGATTTCGCCGCAAATAGCTCTTTTTTTGATGCGGTCGTGTTCATTGAGTTTATCGAGATATTTAAACATTTAATGATTTTCCTTGGTTTTTTCGTTAATATAGTGTATAAACGCCCTAATGTCATTTGGCGTACGGCCAACAACCACCCTGTTTTTAATTTCCCACAACACATTGGATAAATCAGGATTAAAAACCCTATCCCTTATTACTTCATCATTTGCTAAATATAGCTCCATTCCTCTATCTCGTAATGATCTAAGCAGAGCGTTTTTTTCTTCTCTAAGATTATCTTGTTTTTTGGGGTTTGTCATTACAGGAACACAAAGTAGTCTCCCGGTTGAATTGAACCCCACTGTCCAGTAATTTAATCTGCATTGATTAATGGAGGTTTTATATTCAAGCATTGGATTGTTGCTCCTAGGGTTTGATTCTAGCTTTCTAACCTCAGGGGTTAGCGAATTACACTATTCGAGAGCAACATTTAAAATTAACTAGTAACTACAATTTTTGCCTCGACCTTAATAAGCTGGTTGTCGCTATGCATTTTATAAACTTTGCCGGTTAAAAGCATGACAAAAAATATGCCATTTTTTTCGCCCCTTACTTTTCTTATATAATTTGAATCAACCAACATAAACACTTCTGGATGCTCAGTCTTGTCTTCATAATCAGTTAATTGGATATATACGGTTTCTCGTTCTGCGTTTTTAGCAAGAACTATTAGTGATTCCATTATGTGTTCAACTTTTAACATAGTATTTTCCAAAATCTCATTTTCTATAACAATTGAAGAATTGACTTCAATTACGCGATCTTCCAGATTATACCGACTGATTGTTCCATTTTGTAGATTAAAAACAAAAACTTTATCTTTACACTCCTCGGGATTTATCCATGGATTTGGTTGAACAATAGGTAAAAAAAATCGGTTGTACATAATCTAGAATGATAAACTGAACCAAGTTTCATATTTTTGGCTGCGATAGAATTATCTTTTGGGGCCCTTTTGTCAATAATCTTCATAAATTTCCTTGTGTAATTTTTCTCTCGGCGGGTTTTTGGTCATCAAATTTGACTATTTTAACCATTTCTAGTTTTTAATAGATATGCATTCCAAAAAACGCTACTATTAACAGTACAAATAAACAAAACCATGTATAAAATATGGGTTGATCTTAATTGCATAAATCTCATGGTATAGAATAGCCCTATACCTTCTAAAAATAGGAGGAAAGGCCAAATTACGCGGTGTTTTTTATATCCGCACAGTAGAATGGTTGCAGAAAAACCAAATAGGAAAATAAGTAGCGGTTTGTCGAGTGGGAGAATTGTGGGCAGGATTGACATGATTACTGGGAAAAGACAACAATGGATTCCGCACAAGATTGAACCAACTAACGTTAGGCCAGTTAGGCATTTCGACCATTTGTTTTGATGGCAGATGCAACTGCATTTGGTTTTAATCATCGTATTTACCTCTACCAGATTTGATAAAACTAACCCCAACTGCATAATACCCGTTACTACTGCCATAAAACCTGATATTTACATAACCACGGACTGTGGCCAAAAGGTAATATGTCCACATTCCATATTCTGAAACGGTCTCGTCGTCTTTTATAGACTCTTCTGCCTTGGTAATTGGTGTACCGATCAAGTCTTTCAGATCACCAGCAATATCCTCTACACTTACATTCTCACAGCAATCTTGATAATGTGTTAGAAAATACTCTCTACCGTCTTCAAGAGTAAATTTAATTCCATCGTTGCCAGATCCTTGGCATGTATCTACTTGTTCGACATTGCTTAGTGTTTTTCCCACCAAAAAAGAAATATTTCTATCATTTTCGCCTGCCATATTAGACTCCATTTTCATCGGTTTTTTCCTGTGTTTGATTCAAACTTTCCAAAAACCCATCTATATTTGCAATCTGTTTTTCATCTAATAAATAACTCATGGCGAATTTTTGATTGATAATTTGGGTTAAACGAAAAACCGCAACTTGCCACCCCAATCTAATTGGGTCAGTCGGCTGATCTTCAATAATTGTGCTTTGAACACCATTTATAACTGATATTGCCCTAAAACCAATAAATTCACTAGGTTTTAAAACCCATTTGATATTTTCATTTACGATATCGTCAGCAATATAAAAACTACAGTTTTTTCTCCACTTTAAAAACATTGTTTGAAAATTATCTACCATAGAACCTTTAATTAATGATGATTGTGCGATTCGAACGACACATCTACACTCTCAGGGAGTGGCGTTTTCGAAAAACCTCGATATTCACAAGGTTAGTCTTCCAATTAAACTAAATCATCTTTTGTTTGTATATATTTTTATATGAGGAGAACTGGATGAATTATTTTTATAATCTAGTTGATAGAATTACTTTTATTATTATAAATTTAGGCGACAACGCTGTGTTCCTTGCGTTGCTTACGCTGTGGCCCGCAATACCAATAAAGTATTTGGTTATTCTTCATATTGCAGTATTAGTTGCTAGACAAATTTATTCCACCAACTCGTTGTTTGATTCTCAAAATGGAGGAGTTCAGCTTCCTCCATTACCAACTGAATCCGTTATCACCAACCCCACAAAAATTACCACAGTAGTTGAAAAACCAAGTTGAGTTTTACCCATAGGTTTTTTACAGGTTTTCCTTTTTATAATTTTCTCTCGCTTCTCTTTCATCTTTAGCTATTTGCCTCTCCAACACAGCGATTTTTTGCTCAATCAAATCAATGATTTCATACGGCGTTTCTTTAGGATAGCCTAGATAAAGCCTAAAACCACCGAATTTTTCCTTGCATTGGTGACATTCAAAATCAGGCAAAATAACCGCTATCTCCTCAAGTAATTTATCAATTTTTGGGACCCAAACATCAGGTATGCCATCAAAACCATACCAAGTTGACGGAACCCTGTGTTGGTATTTTTCGAATAAATCAGCCTGTGTTTTACATTTCATTTGATAAAACCTTCAATTCTGTTTCAAGTTTTTTAACCTCGTGGTTTTTTGACATGATATAAAGTGTTCCGGTATCCAAACTTGCCACAATTATCATATCTGGATGCTCGCTGGTTAAAAAACGATCCATTTTAGGCCAATTATTAAGACCTAATTTTTGATATATATCTCCAGAGAATGTTTCAAAGGTGTCGCCAATATTCAGTGATGATAGAGTAGTTTTGTTTGGTTTGGGTTTAATAATTTTCATGGTTTTTCCTTTTAATTCTTACCAAATTCACCAACCAACTCTTCCCGCAATTTATCCTGCTCCTCAAGTGTAGCGTACTTAAAAGTAACAATAGCTAAACGACAAAGAATATAGATTCGTTCAGACTGTACACGCTCGACAAAGTTTGAGACCATGTAACTATTTGGCGAAAATTTGTTAAGCAACCCAGTAAGTTCTAGCAAAGTGCGTTTTTCCAGTGCTGAAAGTGCTAACGCATATAGCTCGTCATCTGAAATCTCTTCAATAAAACCACGAATTTCAAAATTATTAACCCCAAACTTAGTGTTCATAAGATCATCAAGGTCGGCCAAAAGCGGCTTAGCTAACCTATGATTGTAGTTGAGAGGATGACCAATTTCAGAACGGCACTCCTCGAAATGATCAAATTGACGCTCTTCATATCCTTCCGCAATCCATGACCTACCCTTCTTCTTCAAAATTTGTTGTGGTTGAACTTGATTCAAAACTGACGCCTGAACATCTTTCTTAAGTAGCATCTAAAACCTCTAAAACGAGTGATGAAACAAAACTACAATAATGATACCAGCAGGATTCAAACCCTAGCCAAATTAATGGTGCATTTTCAAGTTTAGGACTTGATATTTTAATCAATTAAATTATGGTATCAGACAAGAATTATTTTCTCTTGGGTTTTTCTGCAAAAAAGCTATCTATCAACGATTCTACCAAAATGATAAGTTTTTTATCTAATAATGTATAGCCACACTGTTGATTGATGTATTGTTTGCAAGACGAAGCTGATGGGTTGATAACGTGTTGGGAAAAAGCTAGTACGTCGGCTTTTACCTCTGTTAATAGCGTTTCTCTAAGTCTTGCCGGATTGCTTTGCCCAATCTCATCTTGGCGATTGATCCAATAACGAGGAAGTTCGACCCTGTGATCATGGTCAAAAGTTTCTAAAAGAGAAAAAACCCTATGTGTGTTCGACATAAATAAACCCTTTCCTTTGTGGTTCTAATCCAAGCATTAAAGATATTCAACAACTTTCGGCTTAAAAGCAGATAATTCTCGGTAATAAGCGATATCTTCCTTGATATCTTCTATCTTCTTATAATGAGAATAGTCTTTCAAAACCCAAAATGGCCACCACCATCTCCAAACTTGTATATTATAACCGCCATACCTATTTGTTACAATTCTCATTCTCATGGCTTATGCCTTAATATTTAAAAAATGCAAAACTTATTGGTAACATATCAACCACTCAAGTTATTTGGTGTATCCAAACAAATTTCATCCATTGGAATACTATGCCCAGACAACCAATGGCTAGGAATAACATAATTAAAACGATAATGACGCCAAAAACGCAACTCATAAAATCCATAAAACTCATATTTGATCCTCAAGTTCTAAATTTTGAACTCCATTCATTGACAAAGTGTTCTCTACCATTATCCAACTCGGTTCCTTCTTCAACTTGTCCAGCCCCATCAATCTTATCCAAAAAATCTAATGGATGAACTATATTATGTTCTGGTGGTAAAACCCTAACTTTAGCGGTTTTTTTAACTGGAAACCACTCGCTTTTGGGCACCATAGTCACGAAAGCTTCATTACGTTTACAAAATAAGTCTGAAAAAACGCTATCCGATTGTGCCAACTCAATGATTTCAGCCCATAGACCAGAAGAATGTTCAATGCGTTGTTTTGCTAAATCGTAGATAACCCGTTGGGTGTTTATGTCATTTGCGTTGTCATCGAGTATGACAATCCAAGTCTTATCAGAAGCGGAGGGTTGAATTCTTAGCGGTTTTGACGGAGTGACGTAACTTAGCAACACTAATAAAACATCTAGCCTTATCGGTACAGCCTTAGAAGAGTAGAAGCGTTTTGGCAAGTCGGTGTAGTTACATGTGGCTTGACTGGGATTCGGAAGCATCAACTGTTGTTTTGGGGGCTGGGGCGTTTGAAATGGAAGTTGTGGCATCTTTTGTGACCAGTGGGGTAAATTTTATCTTTGCGATCTGGCAATCTAACTTTAGAGATTCAATTAACGGAAGCATTTTATCCGATGTGGTTAGTATAGCTAGTTGATTATTAAGATCAAAATGAAATACAGATCGAAATGGACGATTTATCCGAATTGTTGCGACTAGCGATTTTTGACAGACAAAAGGTGAAACCTCGAACTCTAGCTTTCTAGCTATCATAAGTCTCATAAGTGCATCAATTGTGATTTTTTTACTTGTCATATCAAGCATTCTGACAGTTGGGTTAGTAACTAACGCCTTAATTTGATTGTCTTTATAGCGTTTTTCTAAATCATAAGCTTCTTGCGGCTCATCATGGAAGTAAAAATAAAAAAACCACCACAAGTTTTTCCACATTATAAATCCTTTGGATTAATAAAACCCCTATTATATAGATTTACCGCCTTCTGTATTCTTTCCTCTGATTCTTTGCTGTTTTTGGAGGTTTGCCAAGTCTCGCAAACCGCCCCAGTAAAAGGTCGCCTTATTTCTAGGCGGTAAGCATCCACCCTAATCCAATGGTATCTATCTTTATCAATGGGTTTTACTTGGTTTTCTTGTAGAAGTTTTTGTACTTCTTGAAAAACCTCTGGAAATCTTATTGTGTACTCTATCTGCATATGTTGATCCTGGGTTTTGATCCGCAGATTTCCGAACTTAGGGTTCGGCGAATTACTTATTCTAGATCAACTAATAATCTATGTTGAATGGCAGAATTGCACTAGCCGTCTCCATTATTAGGTAATGGCGGTTTGCTATATTAACCTAATCCAACTTTTTAATAAATCTAAATTAATTTATTATTCAAAATCCGCAAATTCTTCAAAAAAATCCTGTTCTACCTCAGACTGCCACTGACAATATTTATCAAAATCGTCATTAAAATTAGGTATGTCTGCTTCTGTTCCTTCTTTGAGCGAATATTCCTGTAGGTCATACAGGGTTTCTATTCCGTTTTCTATTACGCCACCCTCAAAACAACCATCCGAACTCGCCCAAACTACTTTTCCTATTCCGCCTGAAAATAATTGGTCTAACACATAGGATAAATTACGATGAAGACCAAGGGGAATTTCTATGGTTTTTTCTTTTGTATCGATATTAGGGTTTTTTGATATGTCTTCTCCGCATTCGTCTATAATAAAAACCCCATCTAGCCACCCTCCGTCCGTTAAAATCTTTAATGATTTTTGGAAAGATTCTTCAGTTTGGTAGGCGATTTTACCTTGAATTGTCGTGTAAAGTGACATAATTATTTCCTAGATCGATTTTTTACCAAAATCTTCAACCTTGGCGAAAAATTCTCGTGCGGTCATATTAATATCTTTCTTCCCTCAATTTAACGCCCATCGTATCTGCGATCTTTCTAACACCGTCTACAGCAGTTTGTTCCATTCTATAAACCACTTCGTTAATGGCTTTGAACTTATCCTCAACCAATTCCTTAGCTTTTTCCAGAATCATTCCATCTAACTGTTCGTCCAAACTCATGACGGTTTTGACAAAGTCACATTCAACTCCGTTAATAATCAGTTTGATATCTATATTGATACCTTCGAGTTCTTCCCATCCGGGCACCTTTTGAAAATTGCCGTTTGTTCCTTCTGTTTCTTTGGCCTTCGCACATATAGTCCGTATAAAAAACCAATGTACAAAATTACGCAAATCGTGTGGAATCTTGACTTTCATTGTTTCTCCAATACTAAAAGACAAATTACAATCTCAACTCCATTCCCGGACAACCAGTTTCAAAAAACCCGAATCTCTTATACAAAGGTACTGCCTTGCGGGTGGCACTCAGCGTTATTCTCTTAGCCTTCATTTTTCTGCAAAGTTCTATTGCATATGCGAGTATGATTGAACCTATTCCTTGGTTTCTAAACTCTGGATAGATCTCAAACTCAGTAAGGTGGCAGCGGCTTTCATCTGGATGACAAACCACGACTATACTACCTAATTCCACTGTTCGTCCAATATTTATAACCGCTTTTATTTCATATTGAGCACGATATTCACCCTGTGCTTCGTCATAAACCGACTCAATCACAATCTTAGATTTGTCAATGGTCTTATAAAACGACGCCCGTTTCAGCTTTTCCAGCAGCATAACCACTCCAAAAACGCAACCATTTTTCTTTATGAATTAACAAGGACGCCAATTGGACACCACCCTTTTTTACAAAAGTCGCAACCATTTGGATTGGTGTAATTTCGCCATGCCCGCCAATATCATTAGTGGTATTTCCTTTATAGATCGTGAAAACCTGATCTGTAATATTTGGTGGTTGAATAATAGACAAACCATTTACAGCCGCTCGGTAGCATTGTAACTCAAGATATAGATTCATCTTTTTCTACCAACCTTTGCGATACAACGCATAATCGCAATTGCATCATCCCCTTCAAAATCCACTGAATCAGGAAAGCCCTTATCTAATAAAGTATAGTGATCCCATTCTTTAATTTCGACCGTTTCGTTGATTAGATCTAGGTTTTCCAATTCATCTCGCGATATCGTGATAATCATAAGTTTTTTCCGTAAAAACTATGTATTTTTATTTGACCCCAACCCAAGATATAATTTTTCCCATTGAGAAAGCACAGATACATTCATACATCCATCTATCGGGTTTTCTATTGTTTCTAAATCCATCAAAAGTAAAAACCCATCCGAGCATTCAACCTCTATTTTAATCTCTTCATTTGGATACTTCTCTTCCGCTAAGAACTGGTAGTTTAACTTCATGTCCTGCAAGAAGGAGTTAAAGGTTTGGTCGGCATATTTGCTATAACATGGGAATCTATGGACCTCAAAGTCAGATGTAATGGCGTGCCAGTATCCAGTGCTCCATAGATTAATTTCTACTGTAATTACTTTCACACTTCCACCTTACTTTCTTCTGTCATTTGGGATTGTGGTGTCACAGTTTGTACTGGGCTCTTCCACACCGAGCCAATGTGGTCTGCTAGCTTAAAATAATTGGTTTTAACATGAACTTTATGATGCGTGGCCGTGGAAGGTTTGGTTTGTACCAAAAAAACTAGGTTGGTAAATTCCTTGGGGTTTTGTAAAGCCAAAAAACGACCGGCTTCTTCCATCAGTTCAAAAATATAGTGTTCATGCAAATCCGCAGAGATAGTGTACATTGTTTTCCTTTCCAAATACGCTTTTCCCTTTAAGCTGGTCAAAACCCCATTGATAAATTCACAACTATTATCCTGTAATCTTTTTAGGAGTTCTAATTGTAGGCCGATCAGAGGTTAATTTGATGGGTTCATACTGTATACTAGCCCGATTGAGTCGAACAATCATCTAAAGGATACAATCCAATGCTCTACCGTTGAGCTAAAGCTAGCAAAAACCTTATCTTGGTTTATTCCACTTATTCGGCGACCTTTTCTTTCCGACGCCGAGTAAAAACCTTTACATTTATTTCTCTTGGGATAACTGGAGTTTCTTTATCCATCCATTCCAGTTTTGCATCGTCCATATTAACCACAGGCACGTCTTCTTCTTCAGCCGCTTGTTCTAGTCGGATATACAACGGTTTCGTTGTTGTCGCTTTGTAGAAGGGCTGGCCCGTTGCCTGTTCTTCCAAAGTTACTTGATTTGCTGCTTCTTCCAAATGCTCAATCTTAATCATCTCAATTCCTTTGACCTTAAAGGTCGATAAAATTACGATATCGTAGTGGTTAAATTACCACCAGTTATTTTTAGTCCTTTTGAGTTTCATTTTAGTATCCTTTTCTCGTTTTAAATAATTAAATACGTCTTTCCTACAACCAATGATTTTTATGGTGGCGAAAATCTCATCTCAAACATATAACAGCCTTGCCCGAGAATCAACCCAGCAATAATAATCGCCCCTAAGATAGCGACAATTCCAAAAATCGCTGGAATAATCTCATTACGATGGCAAAACTTTACACAGCAAAGGGAAAATGCGAAAATAACAACAACCACGAGAATCAAGACAACAGTCCCGCTATGATGATGTGGCATTAAATATCCTCCGCATAGACGAAAAACCTCAAACAAAACCTCGTTCCATTAATCATCTGGGCATGGTAAACACAATCGTTAGATAGCTCAAGCAACCCAGAAACGTGTATATATTGTGGTCCATTTTCTCCTAGGTCGATACAAAACGCTTCAGCTTCTAAGACAACCCCGTCTTTATCATGGCCCGTATATTGCAAAAATGCCGGGTTTTCCCATGGGTGTTTTTCTTTCGTATCTACTTGCAATAGATAGATTTTTTCGCCAACCTGCCTGATCGTTGCATTTCCGATATTTGTTTCGATTTTGGGCTGGGTCATAGATCACCTATTCAAACCATGATAGTGTTCTTCAATTCTCTCTTGTTCATCATCCCTTCTATTTTTATGACTGTTATACCTTTTTGGTTCTTCTTCCTTTTCATTGAACTCACCCAAAATCACTTTCCCATTAGGCAAACGGGTGTGAATTTCTCCACGTCCAACCCACACAATCTGTGGATAGTTTTCAGGATGGCTCAACTTTGGAATGTTCGGGGTGCCGTAAATTGGCAAATCAACCAAAATTTCGACTGGTTTAGCTTCACTTTGACGGCTACGAAACGGTGCGACTGAACGTGTAAACATCATACAATTTCTTTCTTGGGTAAAAACTTGATAATCTTTACCCATCTGCCACTTCCCCCTTGAATTAATTCTGCTTGAGCTTTCACGACTTCACACAGCGGTAATTTGATTAACGGAACAGAAAAGGTAGAGAGAACCATATAAGAGTTTTCTCTATCTCCATTCGGCGTAAACCAAAACCCCTGCTCTTTTTCATTATAGTACAAATCTCCTATCATTTGCCCTTCCAAAAGAAAACCCTGACATTCTCCCCCAACACCGGTTTTTCTATATCATCCGCAAAACTTCGCCACCCATTAGCTTTTGATGATGGAGTGTGTGTTACAAACGAATATAAAAACCCTTGATCCTCCAATGAGCATAAAGCCTTAAACATCACCTCTCTCTTCGCATCTTCCTCGACAAACTCCCACATCGCATTGTCGGAGTTAATATCGAATAAATCTACAAAGAAAGATATGGCCAAACCTTGCTTTTTCCCCTTAGGCATTACAGAAAAAACCGTTTTGATATGCTCAATCAGTTCGGTTTGAGAAACGCTTGGTGGATCTGGTGAATCTGACATAGCTACCTCTTAAGACGCAGTTTGTTTCCGCATTTTCTGAAACGCAAAA
>Ga0182024_10020217_pt1 | contig 12182 bp, 12 predicted proteins | sample P32metaG_FD_120480 | JGI IMG/M metagenome (GOLD analysis project Ga0182024, IMG submission 120480) | Permafrost microbial communities from Stordalen Mire, Sweden - P3-2 metaG (Illumina Assembly) | ecosystem: Environmental > Terrestrial > Soil > Wetlands > Permafrost | place: Sweden: Stordalen...
ACAAAGAACGAAGAAAATTTTTCAATTGCAATCCGGCCTGTACATAAGATACGCTAATCCGATCAGTTCGCCGCAATCTTTTTCCATCCACTTACGTTAATAGGTGTTGACGAGGCTTGATGATTGCGGGTGTACTCGAGGGATCGAACGACGTTGGCTAAACTGCGGGTCGCAAACCAGACGAAAGGGCGCGTGCTCGCGGATCGGGCGGACATTGCCGATACCAGCGCCAAGCGCCGCACAGGGCTCCTGAAGCATTCGAGCCTCGCGCCGGGCGAGGGACTGTGGATCGCGCCTTGCGAAGGCGTACACACCTTCGGAATGAAATTTCCGATCGATGTAGTTTTCCTGAGCCGTAAGAAGCAGGTGCTCAAAACGCGTCCTGCCATGGTGAAGCGCCGCATCGCCTTCAGCTTACGAGCTTATTCCGTTCTTGAATTGCCGGCCGGGACGCTGGCAGAGACGGGTACCGTCGCCGGGGACCAACTGGAGTTTGAGAAATACGATGTCTAAGTGCTTTGTGCTGGCTGTCGCTGCATTATGCACATCGTGCACCCGCCAGGTAGAGGTTGCGTCGCAGCCATCCACGCATACCAAGACTCATGCGATGCTGATGCGCCAGGTGGAGAACGCGGTCGATCTGGGGGACGGCGATGCGGAGGCGCGGAGATGGCGTCAGAGGCTGGCCGCGAATGCCAATGATCTGGACGCGCGCATCGCGCTTGCCAAGCTATACGCGAGTCGAGGTTTGCCGGATCTGGCGATCGAGCATTACCGGCTGGCGGCGGAATTGAATCCTGGATTGCCCGGAGTGACGCTGCTGCTGGCCAAGTCTCTGCGCGACATGAATGAACCCGCGGAAGCGTCGCGCGTGATCGGGCTATTCGTAACGAAGCATCCGAAAGAAAGCTGGGAGTTGCTGTCGCTCCAGGGGATTCTCGAAGATGAGCAGGGGCGCTTCAAGCAGGGCGAGGCTTCCTATCGCGCGGCTTTGACCATCGATTCCGCGCAGACCTCCCTGCATAATAACCTCGGCTATAACCTGTTGTTACAGGGCCACGCCGATGCGGCGGCGGAGGAGTTTCGCAAGGCGATCGCGATCGACCCCCATTCGGTCATCGCCCATAACAATCTGGGCACCGCGCTGATGTTTGCGAAATCCGGGAAGTCCGAACAGGCCTTCGCGGAGTGGCGAAAATCGGGTGACGCGGCGGCTGCGCACAATAACCTGGCCTCTGTATTCCTGGAGCAAGGTCATTATCCGGAGGCGCGCCAGGAGCTGGAATCGGCTCTAAAGCTCCGGCCCGACTATCCCGCTGCCCTTAAGAATTTAAGGTTGGTGGCGGCCGCCGACGGGGGTCCGGCCAGGCCTCCGGCCGCTGAGGCGCGCGTAAACCTTTGGAAGAAGATGACGTCAAACCTGTCTAAGGACAAGAGCGCGGATAAGAATGGGACTATGATTGGTAAACCTGCGTCCGGTGCGGGGGAATCGCCGGCAATTGCGCAGAAGTAGTACGGAGAGTCGTTCGAAGGGGGATTTTGTGAAGGAATTTTTCGTTCGGCTGGCAAAGGATGAGCAGGGACAGGACCTGGTCGAATACGCGTTGATCGTCGCCGCCGTGGGGCTCGCTCTGATCACTACCGTAAATCAGCTTTCCTCCGCCATCGTCAGCTTGTACTCCAGCATCACGACAGGCTTGGCGAGCATTGGCGCCGGCGGAGCCTAAAACCGCCGCGGCGGCGGATGGAACAGCCACGACCGCACCGTTCGCGTTGCCGGACATGGCGACCCTGATGGCGGTGCTGACGCTTGCCTTCTGCCTCTTCGTATTTAACGGCGGACGCAAGCTGTTTCGGGACTCCGACACGGGCTGGCACATTCGCACCGGCGAGCGGATTCTCATGACGCACGCCCTGCCACGCACCGATCCTTATTCCTTCTCGCGCTCCGGTGCGCCGTGGGTGGCGTGGGAATGGGGATCGGACGTTTTAATGGGACTCGCGCAGAGGATCGATGGCTTGCGTGGTGTCACCGCGATGTTCGCGCTCGCGATCGCGGCGTGCACGTGGCTGTGGTTCCAGCTGCACTGGGCCGCGGGCGGAAATTTCTATATCGCCTGCTCCATGATGCCTCTGATGATCAATACCGCCAGCCTGCACTGGCTGGCCAGGCCGCACGTATTCAGTTGGTTGTTTCTGATAGGCGCGGTTTGGTACGCCGAGCGCGCTCCGCTGCGATTCGGGATTCGCCAGGCGATCGGGATTGCGGCGGTGACCTCGCTGTGGGCGAACCTGCATGCGAGTTTTTTCTTCGCTCCGTTGATCGCATCGATTTTTGCCGCCTCGCACCTCATCCGGCCTCTGATCTGGGATCTTGATCGAACTTTTGAGTTTGCGCGCGCCCGCTGGTTTCTTCTGGCCTCCGCCTCCGCGCTGGCCGGGAGCCTGGTGAATCCTTACGGCTGGCGTCTGCACGCGCATCTCGCATCTTATTTAATGGACGGCGAACTGCTGGACCGCGTAGCCGAATTTCAGAGCTTCAATTTCCATGCCGCCGGCTCGGCGCAGATTCTCGCGACGCTCGCGCTGGCCGCGATGGGCGGAACGTTGGCGCTGACCCAGAAGACCGTCGCACATTTATTGCTCGCGGCCGTGATTTCGATCGCCGCACTGCGATCGGCGAGGGCGCTGCCCCTGGTCGCGCTGCTGATTCTACCTCTGGCCAACGCGGCGTTTTGTAACGCCCTTCGCGCAATGCACCAACTCAGGCCGGGTTTGTCGCGATGGCTCGATCACGCGATGATTTACGCGCATCGCACGCTGACTCTCGACCGGAGGCTGAACGGCGCGCCCTTCGCGATCGTCGCAGCCGCCGCTCTGGTGCTTGCTCTGCGGATTCCGGCCGCTGCCGCGCGCATCGGATTTCCACCCGATGAATTTCCCGTGGCCGCCGCTGCCGCTATCGAAAAACTTCCTTCCGATGCCCGCCTGTTCGCCCCCGATAAATACGGAGGCTATCTGATTTATCGTTTCAACGGCGAACGAAAAGTGTACTTCGACGGCCGCAGCGATTTCTATGGCGCGGCATTCATGAAACAATACATCGAACTGGTGGAGGTCAGGCCGGGCTGGCGGGAAATCCTGCGCCCGCTTCACTTCACGCACGCCCTGCTGCCCAATCGCTACTCGCTGGGCGCCGCTCTCGATCAGAGCGGCTGGAAAACGCTTTATAAAGACAACGTCTGTACGCTTCTGGAGGCCAGATAGTGGATCGGCAAAAAATGGTTTTGATCTTCATCGCCGCATGGATCTCCGCCGCACTGCTGACATGGTTTCTGTATGCGACCACCAAGGCTCCTCACGCCGAAAAAATGGTGGCGATCACCGCTGCCGCGCGCGATATGCCGGCCGGCACCCGTCTGCAGAAGCCCGATCTGAAGACCGTCCGCGTTCCCGAAAAAGATGTTCCGAAGGCCGCCATTCTCGATCAGAAGCAAGCCATCGACCGTCCGCTGCTATTTCCAGTGGGCGCGAACGAGGCGATCATTTCGAACAAAGTGGCCAGCGCCGCCGGCGCAGAAGGATTGCCGGCATTGATCGAAATCGGCAAGCGAGCCGTCTCTGTTCCCATCACCGATTCGAGCGGCGTAGCCGGAATGATTCAGCCGCGGGCGCATGTCGATGTGTTGTTCACCAAGCCCGGCTCGATGTCGGAAGCCGTCACCACCACCATTCTTGAAGACATCGTGGTACTCGCCATGGGCCGGATCACGGAGGTCGCCAATTCAGCCGCGGCGGCGCTGACAACCGCTGCCCGGCCCACCACGCAGGCAGCAACGCTGCTGGTGACTCCAGAGCAGGCCCGAAAATTGGAATTGGCGAAAAATCAGGGAAAGATCAGCCTGTCGCTGCGCAATCCACTCGATCATTTGAATGCGAAGGATCAGTCGGCGACCACTTCCGATCAGCTCTATGCGGGTTTTCACCCGAAGCAGAACACGCCCAGCGTGCGCGACGATCGCGTGTGGAACCAGTTGATCGCCAAGCCGGTGGAGAAGCCTCCGGCACCTAGGCATGTCATCGATGTCTATCGCGGCGATAAACACGTGCAGGAAATATTTCAATGATGCTGCGCTGGGCGAGCCTTGTTTTCGTTTTCTCCGCCAGCGCCGCCGACGTAGGCCATCCGGTATCGCTCATCGTCGGCAAGGGGGAACTCATTCAGTTCGCCAACGACCTTATTAAAGTGGTTGTCGCCGAACCAAAAATCGCCGATGCCGTCGTCGTCTCGCCCAAGGACGTCATGGTCACGGCGAAGAGCGTCGGACACACCACGCTCGTCATTTGGGAAACGGGCTCCTCGCCCGCGCGTTATGAGATCACCGTGGTCACCGACACCAGCGAGCTCGATCACATGCACGCGACGCTGGCCGCGGAGTTGAAAGCCGCTCTGCCGGAGGCTTCCGTGCAATTCAGCGGCAATGCCGAAACGCTGGTGTTGACTGGTAAGGCCGAAACCGGCGGACAATCGAAGCGAGCCGAAGCCATCGCGTCCGCGCACTCGAAAAAAGTCGTCAACATGATCACGGTTCCGCCTCCACCCGAGCCCCGGCAGATCATGTTGTCCGTGAAATTCGCGAGCGTGGACCGCACCGCGCTTTCGCAGCTCGGGTTCAATTTGTTCAGCCGCAATGGAGTCACCATCGGGTCCACCAGCACGCAACAATTTACCGGTCCCCTTTTTTCCCAGCTCAACAACGGCGGCACGCCCTCCGTCAACGTCTCGAATCCTCTCAACCTGTTCTTGTTCCGTCCCGACTTGGGCATTGGCTTGACGCTTCAGGCGCTGCTGCAGCAGAACCTGGCGCAGATTTTAGCGGAGCCGAACCTGATCGTGGTGGAAGGTTCGGAGGCGAGCTTCCTCGCCGGCGGTCAATTTCCGTATCCCACCATCACGTCGACTCCCACCGGCAGCGGCATCGCTCCGGTGGTGACCATCCAGTTCAAGAAGTATGGAGTGCAGCTCAATTTCACTCCCACCATCATGGCTTCGGGAGCCATCAATCTGAAAGTGAAGCCGGAGGTAAGCACGCTCGATTACACTAACGCCGTAACCGTCGACGGTTTTCAGATTCCAGCGCTTTCCTCGCGTAGCGCCGAAACCGAAGTGAACTTGAGAGACGGCGAAAGTTTCGCTATCGCCGGACTGATCGACAATCGCGTCACGCAGATTCTTAGCAAGGTTCCCGGGTTGGGCGACATCCCGATCCTCGGCCAACTTTTCCGCAGCCGGTCCACCGAGAAGACCTCAACCGAGCTGGTGGTGGTGGTGACGCCGCATTTCGTCAAGCCTTTACCCGTTGGCGAAAAGCCGAAGCTTCCCGACATCGTGGTTCCGTATCTGCCGACGGTGGGCGAGGAAAAAGCGGCGAAGGATAAAAAGAAACCGGAGTTTGTAGGACCGCGTGGATACCAGGTTCCCAATCCGTAGACGACGGACCGAGCGCGGCGCGACCGCTGTGCAGGTCCTGGTGATTCTTGTGCCCGTGCTCTTCGGACTGATCGGATTCGCCATCGATCTCGGTGTCATGTACGTGGTAAGAGGCGAGTTGAAGACTGCCGCGAACGCAATGTCGCTGGCAGCCGCGCAGCAGCTTATCGGCACCGATGCGGCGACCGACGCGGCCAACGCCGCCGCGCAGCTAACCGTTCAGAACGGCGTCAATGCGGGCAACCAATACGATTTCAACGGACTCCCGATCGGCCAGACGACCAACAATCTGAGCAGCACCGCGCCTCCGCCCAGCTACTTCTCCACCGCGGCCGATGCCATCGCCGCCAGTGGAAACGGTGGCGTCGGCTCCGTCGGCGGATCGCAGGCGAAGTACGCGGTAACCACAATCAGCGGGCAGATGCCTCTGGTCTTCTGGAATTTTCTTCCCATCGTCTCCAGCCGCAACATCGCGGTTGTGGCGACGGCTGTGGCGGGTATTAGCGCGCCTCTCTGCACGGCCTGCGCCATCGAACCTTTCGCCGTCGCAGCCATCGATCAGTCCGATACCACCGACTTCGGCTACACGCTTAATGAGCTGTACTCGTTCACGTATCTATGCACGGGCGTCCCCGTCCCCGCGCCGTTGGCCGGAGCCGCGCAGGTGCTCAGTTATGTTCTGCTGAATCGCCTGGATCCCAACGCGACCGTGTATCCGGACGAAACTTCGCAGATATATCGCGACACCGCCGGTGGTCTGCCGGGCAATACCAACAGCGCCGTCGCGTGCTTCGTCATTAACAACACTGAGGTGATCTGGGTGGATGCCGCGCCCGTCGCCTGCTCCGCCGCCGCGCCCGCGGCGGTGGTTACCGACGCGCTGTGCGGTCTCGATTCACGATTCGAAGTATCCACCAACCCCGCTTGCCAGGCCATCGTCGGTTTCGATGTTCTCTCCACGATTTATCCCCCCGACACCGATCTCAATACCTACACCACTTATACCGACTACACCGGCGACGGCCGCCGCATCATCACCATCCCGATTGTCGACGCGATCTCCGCGACCGCAAATATGACGGTGCTCGGATTCCGCCAGTTTCTGGTGATGCCCGCCGAGGGCGGCACGGCGATTAATCCCGACGATCCGAACGGTCGCTTCGTCGCGATGTATATCGGCAGTGTTGCGCCGGTGAAGCAAGGCCGATTCGACGGATGCCAGCAGACAGCGGGTCCGGGGAAGGTGGTGCTGCACCAATGAAGAACCGGAAAGGCGGCGCCCTCATCGAATCCGTGCTGATGCTGCCTTTGCTGCTTAGCCTGCTCATCGGCACCGTCGAGCTGGCGCGCGTTTTCTACACTTACACCACGCTCGAAAAGGTGATGTACGATGTGGCCCGTTATATCGGCACGCAGCAGGGCGTGAACTTTTGCAATCCCGCCGACCCGAATATCACGGCAGCCGAGAATTATGCGCTCACCGGCTCGACCGATACTTCGCAGGATCCCGTGGTTCCCGGCCTGACTCCGGCGATGTTTCAAATCGCGATCGAGCGGTATGATCCAGTCGCGCAGGCCATGGTTCCCTGCGATTGTTCCGCCACCGGTTGCGACGCGAGTCAAGGCGGCCTTCTGCCGGATTACATCCAGGTATCGCTAACCGACGGTTATTCCGTGCAGCCCTTTTTCTGGGGTTTCACCATCGATCCATTCCCACTGCGGCCGTCGGTGACGGTCCCCTATGGAGGCACGTGATGCCGCTAATCGCTCCCTCCAAGCATGCGGGCAGATCCGGCCAGGCGCTGGTCGAATTCGCCCTGGCCTGGGGCAGCATCATCATGCCTCTCACCTTCGCCATCATCTTCACGTCGGAGCTGCTCTGGATCTGGCACAGCGTCGCCGACTTCACCCGCGACGGCGCACGCTACGCTGCTACCCATTGCTGGGAAGGCGACGGTTCGAACGTCGTCAATTACATGAAGGCCAACGTGCCCCTGATGCCCGATCAGAACCAGTTTCTAAACGGGCCCGCGCAAATCGAAGTCTCTTATTTTTCGAGAGACCCCGATTCGGGCGATCTGCTCCCGTTTTCCTGCTCCGGCGATTGCAGCACGGCGTGCATTCCCGACGTGGTCACCGTTGCCGTTACGAATTATCAGTTCACGTCGTTTGTGACCACGCTCGGAATTCCTCCCATCCCTGTCCCCGATTTTCATACTTCCGTTCCCATGGAGAGCGCGGGCTGCGATCCTGAGCAAGGCGTCTGTCTGCCTTAGAACTATCATGCCGATCTCTTTATTAGTCGCCTCGTCTGACCCGCACTTCCGGGAATCGATTACCGAAAGCCTGCTGAACGTGCCCACCGCGAAAATGATCTCCGAATATCCGGAGGTCTCCTCGAATCTCTACATCCGCGTGATTCAGGACCTGGAGCGTCATCCCGACGCGGCGCTGGTCGTCGATCTCGCCAGCGATCCCGAAGGCGCGCTCAAAGTGATGGAGAAGGTGAAGCAAGCTGCGCCTGACCTCTATATCATCGCGTCGAATTATCATGCGGACGGCGAAACCGTGATCGCCAGCCTTCGCGCGGGCGCGAACGATTTTCTGGTCCAGCCGCTGAAGCGCATCGAGTTTCGCGATGCGATGGCTCGCCTGGAGAGGGCGCCGCGCCGGACTTCCGTTACCACGAGCCGCCTGGGGAAGGTGTATAGTTTTCTCGGCGTGAAAGGAGGCGCGGGAGCCACCACGCTCGCCGTCAATTTCGCGGCGGTCCTGGCCCAGCGCAAGCAGCAGGTGGTTCTGATCGACCTCGATTTCACCGCCAACGATTGCGCCATGCAAACCGGCACCACGCCGCAGCATTCGCTTACCGACGTCGGCGAGAATCTTTCGCGCATGGATCAAGCTCTATTTGAAGGCTTCGTTACCAGGGATCCTCTGGGCTTCTTTCTGGTCGGGCCGCCGGATCAGGTGGAGCAGCGCGCGGTCTTCACCGAGCCGATGTTCCGCGAGTTCGCGAATTTCCTGGTCGAGAAATACGAATCCGTGGTCATCGATGCCGGCCGCTGGCTGTCGGATGAAGTCGCGCTCGCCGCTTTGCAGAGTTCCAGCACCGTATTTATCGTTCTCACCCAGGATTTGCCCGCGATCCGCAACGCCCAGCGCTACATCGCGGCGCTCATGCGCCTGGGCTTCAATCAGGATCAGCTCAAGATCGTCGTGAATCGTTATCAGAAGAAACCCGGCGCGTCCATGGCGACCCTTGAACAGATTCAGCAGACGCTCAACCAGCCGGTATATTACGGAATCCCCGCTTCGCCGGCGGCGATCGCGGCGGTGAATAAAGGACGCCCGTTTGTGGCCGATCGGGAAGCCGCGGCCGACCTGGATCGCGCATTTCGCGCCTTCGTCGATAAAGCAACCGGCGCGAAGCAGGCCGCGAAGACGGCATAAATTATGGGATCTCGCCCCACACCGCGCATAGGCACCGGAGCCGATCGATGGTTCGGAATTAAATCGCAGATCCATTCCAAACTGGTCAACTCGCTCACACCGGATCAGCTCAAGACCCTCAATAAAGAGGGAGTGCGCGACCAGATCGGCAACGTAGTCGAGCGTCTCATTTCCGACGAGCAGGTTCCCATGACCGTGGCCGAACGGGAGCGCCTGATCGAAGAAATCCTCGATGAAGTGTTCGGCCTGGGTCCACTCGAACCTCTGCTCAAGGACGCGACCATCAGCGACATCATGGTGAACGGCTTCGATAATATTTACATCGAGCGCTTCGGCAAGGTCGTCGAAACCAACGTGCGATTTAAGGATCAGGCGCACGTGCGGATGATCATCGACCGCATCGTTTCCAATATCGGCCGCCGCATCGACGACTCCTCGCCCATCGTCGACGCGCGCCTCGCCGACGGCTCGCGCATGTGCGCCGTGATTCCTCCTTTGTCACTCATCGGACCGGTGCTGTCCATACGAAGATTCGGCAAGAAGCTCCTCACCACCGATGACTTGCTGAAGAACGAATCGCTCACCCCCGGCATGCTGGATTTCCTGGGTGGCTGCGTCGAAGCGCGTCTCAATATCGTTATCTCCGGCGGTTCCGGATCGGGCAAAACCACCATGCTGAACACACTTTCCCGATTCATTCCCGAAGCGGAGCGGGTGGTCACCATCGAGGATACGGCCGAACTGCAGATGCAGCAGGATCACGTCGTTCGCCTCGAAACACGGCCGATGAACATTGAGGGCGCGGGCGCCATCACGCAGCGCGACCTCGTCATCAACGCGCTGCGCATGCGTCCCGACCGGATCATCGTCGGCGAGTGCCGCGGCGCGGAGGCTTTCGACATGATGCAGGCGATGAACACGGGTCACGACGGATCGATGACCACCACGCACGCCAACTCCGCGCGCGACGCTTTCGCGCGCATGGAAACCATGGTCATGATGGCGACAAAAAATGTTCCCGATCACGTGATCCGCCAGATGCTGGCATCCGCGATTCAGATCGTTGTCCACTGCGCGCGTTTAAGCGATGGGACGCGCAAATTCACCGGCATCAGCGAAGTGGCGGGCGTCGAAGACGAACAGGTCGATATGCAGGACATTTTCGTGCTGGAAAGAACAGGCATCGGCCCGCGTGGGAACATCACCGGAAGATTCAAAGCCACCGGCACGCGCCCGCGAGTGCTGGAACGTTTGAAATCTTACGGCGTGCATCTTCCCAATTCCATCTTCACCGAAGTTCAGGAGATCAAATGAATTTTGGCTACTGGCTACTGACTACTGGCTGCTTCTGATGTTCCTTTTTATTTCATTCCTGATCTTTACCGCAGCCCTGGGCGCCGCCGCTTACTACGTCTGGCACATTCCCAATGAGCACGCGCAGGAACTGCTGGCCAGCCGTTTGCGTGAACTGCGGGTCTCCGGCGGAGCAAGGATCCGCGCAGCCACCGACCTGGTTCGCCGCGAGCAACGCGGGTCCCTGGCCTTTCTGGGCGATTTCGTTTCTTGGCTGGGCGTGCTGCGCCGCTTGCAGCTTTACATCGATCAGGCCAATTTGAAATACCGGGCCGCCGAGGTATTCGCTCTCTGCCTGATCATCGCCGTGGCGGTTTACATCATTCTCGGCTTCGTGGGATTGAGCCTGTTGATCCTCCGGCTTGGCCTGGCGCTCGGCCTGGGCGTGCTGCCGGTTGTTTATATCTCCCGCGTCCGCAACCGGCGGTTGCACAAATTCGAGGAAATGCTGCCCGATGCGATCGACCTCTTCAATCGCTCCATGAAGGCGGGCCACAATATCCATGCGGGTCTGGAAACCATCGCACAGGAGACATTCGATCCCGTGCGCATGGAATTTCGCAAAGTGGTCGAAGAACTGGCCCTCGGTTCGCCGATCGACGAGACCTTGCATAATCTGGGCAACCGCGTCCCGATCATCGATCTGAAATTCTTCGTCACCGGCCTGATCCTGCAAAGGCAAACCGGCGCGAACATGGTGCAGGTGCTTGAAAATCTCGCTCTGCTGGTGCGGGAGCGCCTGAATCTATCGGAGAAAATGAAAGCCGCCACCGCGCAGCAGCGCTTTTCCGCCGCACTTTTGTGCGCGATGCCCATCGTTGTCGGCATCGGCTTCTGGTTTCTCAAGCCGGAATATATTCGCCTGCTCTATACCGATGAAACCGGACAAAAATTCCTGACCTACGCCATCGTTTCCGAAATCGTCGGCATCCTGGTGATCCGAAAAATCGCAAACCCGAGAATCTGATGCTTATTGACGCCATATTTTTCCTGCTGACCTTCGCGACTCTGGTTGCACTGGCAATCTCCGGATACGAATTGTTCCGGCCCAAAGAAGACCCTCTCGGGGATCGCCTGGAGGAGTTGCAAGCGCACGCGATGGCCACCAAATCGGCCGTCGAATCGCGGCGCCGGGGCGGAGGAGGATTTTTCAACACTCTGCTCTATACCGTCAGCGCGATTCCGGGAGGCGATTCGTGGCTGGCCGATACGGAAAAGGAGCTGGCGCAGGCGGGCGTCCGCAATCGGAAAGGGCTCGCGTATTACACGTTATTTCAGGTCATTTTCCTGCTGGCGCTGGTGATCTTCATGGTCTGGGTGAATCGCAACAACGAGATTGCTCCGCGAATCGGCAGCGTGGTGGCTGCGCTGATCCTGGGCTGGCTGCTTCCGCAACAGGTCCTGCATCGCCTGGTGAAACGCTATCGCAGAAAGCTTCAGGACGCGCTGCCGGATACCATAGATCTGCTGGGGATCGTGCTCGGCACCGGACTGGCGCTCGATCAATCGATGCTGCGGGTCAGCGAAGAGATGGAGTTCATCTATCCGGAGCTGGCGGCGGAATTCTACACCGTAGTTTTGCAAGTGAAGGCGGGGCAGGATCGCGCCACGGCGTTTAAACAACTGACACGGAGAACCGGGATTGAGGACATCAAATCCCTTTCCGCGATGATCATCCAGAGCGAACGTTTCGGCACCAGCCTCTCGCAGGCCTTGAAGGTTTACGCCGATTCTCTACGCCAGCGCCGCCGACTGCGATCGGAAGCGGCGGTCGCGAAGGCGGGAATAAAAATGCTGTTTCCAATCGTTTTGTTTATACTTCCCGCGCTCTTCGTGATCACCCTGGTCCCGGGTGTGCTCAGCGTGCTGCATGATTTGAAACAAG
>Ga0182024_10020218_pt1 | contig 12182 bp, 5 predicted proteins | sample P32metaG_FD_120480 | JGI IMG/M metagenome (GOLD analysis project Ga0182024, IMG submission 120480) | Permafrost microbial communities from Stordalen Mire, Sweden - P3-2 metaG (Illumina Assembly) | ecosystem: Environmental > Terrestrial > Soil > Wetlands > Permafrost | place: Sweden: Stordalen...
CTCTACCCGCTCTGGGACCTCGGCCTCAAGGTCGGCCACTCCACCCGCGCCATCAACGAAACCATCGAGGAGGCCAAGGCCAACATGCAGACCAAAAACTCGCTCCTCGAGTCCCGCCTCGTCACTGGCTCCGACAACCTCTTCCAAGTCTTCGAACAGGCCTACCGCAACTACTGCCGCAGCGAATCCCCCCGTGAATACATCCAGGCCCGCTTGCGCGACCTCGCCGAGCGCCGCGCCAAATACGGCGACACCGTCTTCCTCCAGGAACCCGAGGTCAAGAACGGCGTCGGCGGCCTCCGCGACTTCCACAACATCCTCTGGATGGCCCGCATCCGCCTCGATGTCGGCACCCTCGACGATCTCGTCAGCCGCCAGTATCTCCGCCCCGACGAAAGCGTCGCCCTCGCCGCCGCCTACGACTTCCTCCTGCGCGTCCGCAACGAGCTCCACTTCTCCAGCGGCCGCCCCAACGACCTCCTCGACATCGAAAAACAACCCCAGGTCGCCTGGGACCTCGGCTACCAGCAGCCCGACGTCTTCCGCCGCATCGAGGCCTTCATGCGCGACTACTATAGCCACGCGCAAACCATCTACCGCCTCTCCTGCCTCCTCGAACGCCGCCTCGCCATCACCGGCGACGAAGAACGCGGCCTCGCCGGCTCCTTCAAGGCCCTCATCACCGCCCGCCGCCATGTTCGCCAGAAACACCTCGAAGGCTTCGTCCTCACGGGCAGCACCCTCGCCTATGAAAACCCCCGTGTTTTCGAGGAAGACCCCTCGCGCCTCATCCGCGTCTTCCGCGTCGCCCAGCAGCTCAACGCCTCTCTCGACCTCGAACTCACCCTGCTCATCCGCGACAGCCTGCACCTGATCACCCCCGACCTCCAGCGCGACCCCCACGCCGTCCGCAGCTTCCTCGCCATCCTCCAGGAGGTCGGCCAGGTCTACCCCATCCTGTCCCAAATGCACGAACTCGGCGTCCTCGGCGCCTTCATCCCCGAGTTCAACGCCCTCACCTGCCTCGTCCAGCATGAATACTACCACCGCTACACCGCCGACATCCATACCCTAAACACCATCAACGAGTTGGATAAGGTTTTTATCGGCGAAGGCGAGTTCACCGGCCGCTACGGCGTCGAGCTCCGCGAAACCTCCGCCCCCTGGCTCCTTTACCTCATCCTCCTCCTTCACGACATCGGCAAAAGCCTCGGTATCAAGGACCACCCCGCCAGCGGCGCCCAAATGGCCGAACTTGTCCTCAACCGCCTCGGACTCGATTTCAAAACCAAAGAGACAATTTTGTTTATAATTAGGCATCACATCGAAATGGCACGATTCTGGCAGAGGTTTGACGTAGACGACCCGGATACCGCAGCCAAGTTTGCCGAATTGGTCGGAGACCCCGAGCATCTCCGCTACCTCTATGTGCACACCTACTGCGATGCCCGCGGCACCGCCCTCTCCCTGTGGAACAGCTACAAAAACATCCTTCACACCCGCCTCTTCACCCACGCCCTCGAAGTCCTCGAGGGCCAGGAAGCCACCCTGCTCAAACATCGGGAACGCAAGCAGATGATGCTTAAAGACATTCTCGCCATCAACCAGGAAGGCATTGCGCCCGAGGAAATCGAGGCCCACTTCAACCTCCTGCCCGAGCGCTACTTCATCCACTGCTCCCCGCAGGAGGTCTACCTCCACCTGCGCATGGTCAACCAGCTCCTCAGCAACATCTCCGAGGCAGACTCCCTCGGCTCCCTCGTCCCCGTCATCGATTGGCAGGACGACCCCGACCAGTCCTTCACCGTCGTCAACGTCGTCACCTGGGACCGCGCCGGCCTCTTCTACAAACTCGCCGGAGCCTTCACCGTCGCCGGCGTCAACATCCTCAGCACCAAAGCCATCTCCCGCACCGACCACATCGCCATTGACACATTCTACGTCAGCGATCCCGGCGGCGGCCCCGTCCAAAACAAGCAGTCCCGAGAAATCTTCAGCAAGGCCGTCCAGGAAGCCCTCCTCCACCACAAGGACTTCCTCCCCGAAATCGTCGAGCAGGCCCAAAAACTCACCCGCCTGCCCTACCTGCGCGAGCACGACCGCCTCCGCGCCCCCATTCCTCCGAGCATCGAGGTCTACCACGAGCTCACCCTCCGCCGCACCATCATCGAAGTCCAGGCCAACGACCAAATCGGCCTCCTCTATCGCCTCGCCAAAGCCATCTCCGACCACGGCTTCGACATCACCTTCGCCCGCATCTCCACCGAACGCGGCGTCGCCCTCGACACCTTCTACATCGAGTCCCTCAACCCCAACGAGCCCAACCCCTCCCCCCAGCTCACCGCCCTGCGCGACTCCCTCAACGACATCGTCTCCCTCGACAAACTTCAGGCCGTGGGGTGACTACCGACGTGAAATTTTCCCTTTCAAATCTTCCGGACGTAATGGGGTATTAATTGGGAGATTGACGAAGAAAAATGTTTAACAGCAGGCCAAAAATGTCGTTGAAACATTTCATGAGATGCTTGTGGGATTCGGTAAATGCACCCTCTCGGTCAGCCGCAACGCCCAAAATCCACTCCAATTCAATCGGCTTGTAACTGTTTATTCCCTGGGGATCGGGAGACCCTTTCTCCAAATCCCAACATTTGCTGAATACCGCCCCCAGCAATACCGATAAATCCTCCTCCCTATCATCATTAAGCTGATATTCCCAGGTGTCTTTGTCCTTCGATCCGGTTAGCAGAACGCAATCTTGCTTGTGCTTCTCAAAAAACGTGTTCCGTAGTGAGTTAACCATCTTGGAGTTTTTTGTCATAGGCCTGGTATTTTTCTCCCGCTCGTCATTGTCTACGTCTCCGACACGAAAAATGGTGACGTATTCATCTACTTTCGCCCCCGTTTTTCGTTCACGAATTGAAGCAAAAACCTTCGTCCCAGGAGGAGCTAATAGCCGAAAAGTGTTGGCCACCCGCAAGAGCATTCGCTCAAGCATTCCCGTATACAACAACGGCACAATTGGTTCTCCGAATCCACGGTTTTGAATGGGTGTTTTTCCATACATTTGAACCACCAAATCGCGCGCTTTGTGGGCAAACTTGTGAAGTTCGCTGGTGCGCTTTTCAAATTCCTTCAGTTGCCGTTTCTTCTCAATTTGCTTTCCAATGATAAAAATGAAGAAACCAAGAATCCCCTGAAGGAAAACCACGATAATAATCGTTGAGTAAGTATGTTGGTCCAATTGAAGCAGATAGCGCACTAAATAACTCGCTGAAACTGCCAGCAGGGAATAAATCGATGCGGCAATGACGCCTTCTATAACTCCTCGAAACCTTCTGTAAAATGAATCTCGCTTGGGGTCTTTCATCTGAATGAACTGATGGCAATGACGCCTTCTCGGATTGCCGGGGGATTGGGGATGAGGGTTAAGGGGTGACTGGAGGAAGGAGTAGGTGGAGTTTAAAATGCAGAATTGACGATAAGCCGAGACAAAAATTTACGCCGGAAGAACCCGGGCATGATTCCGGGCATTTTTTCATCCGAATATTACGATAAGTTGAATATTGGCAATAGGGAATACATCATCTCCCTCGACAAGCTCTAGGCCGTGGGCTGAGTCGCCCGCGCTTTTATTTTTCGCAAAACCGCCCCATTCGTGGTAAGCTTCCCCGCTTCCATGAAGTCCCCGCCCGCCGCGCCCAAAAAGATCCTCACCGTCAACGGAGGCTCTTCGAGCATCAAGTTCGCCCTCTTCGAGTCCACCCCCACCCTTCGCCGCGTCTGGTCCGGTTCCATCGAACGCATCGGCCTGCCCGGCGCTTCCTTCTCCGTCAAAAATTTCGCCACCGGCAAATCCTTCTCGCACAAAACGTCCGCCCCCACCCATCTCGCCGCCGTCGGCGCCCTGACCGCCTGGCTGCAAAAAAACCTCCACCCCGGCGAGCTTGCCGCCATCGGCCACCGCGTCGTCCACGGCGGCCCGAAGTTCAGCGCGCCCTGCCGCATCACCCCGAATTTCCTCCGCGCGTTGCGCCGCCTCATCCCGTTTGACCCCGAGCATCTGCCCGAAGAAATCATCCTGACCGCCGCCTTTCTCCGCCGCTTTCCCAAACTCCCGCAAATCGCCTGCTTCGACACCGCGTTCCATCGCACCATGCCGCGCGTCGCGCAACTGCTGCCGATTCCGTTTCGCTACTACGCCAAAGGCGTCCGCCGCTACGGTTTTCACGGCCTGTCCTACGAATTTCTCCTCGGGGAACTTCGCCGCCTCGCCGGTCCGCGCGCCGCCCGCGGCCGCCTCATCCTCGCCCACCTCGGCAACGGCGCGAGCCTCGCCGCCGTTAAAAACGGCCGGCCCATGGATACCAGCATGTCCCTCACGCCGACCGCCGGCCTCGTCATGAGCACCCGCGCGGGCGACCTTGATCCCAGCCTCGCCGGTTTCCTCGCCCGCACCGAAAAAATGTCCCCGCGCCAGTTCAACCAACTCGTCAATTTCCAGTCCGGTCTCCTCGGCCTGTCCGGCTCCAGCTCCGACATGCGCGACTTGCTCCGCCGCGCGCCCCGCGATCCCCGCGCCGCCGCGGCCGTCGCCGTCTTCTGCTATCAGGCAAAAAAATTCCTCGGCGCCTACGCCGCCGCTCTTGGCGGACTCGACACCCTCGTCTTCGCCGGCGGCATCGGCGAACGCGCACCCGTCATCCGCGCCCGCATTTGTGACGATCTCGCGTTCCTCGGAATCCAACTCGACAAGCGAAAAAACGCCGCCAACGCTTCCGTCATTTCCTCCCGTGCCAGCCGGGTTTCCGTCCGCGTGATTCCCACCGACGAGGAATGGATCATCGCCCAAACCGTGGGCCGCCTTTTGCGCTTCTAACTTCGCCGCAACCTCCGCCATGAAAAAGAAAAAACCTCGCGCGCCGCGCCGCGCGCTTTCGCCCGCGCTCCGCGATAAAATGCACGCCTACTGGCGCGCCGCCAACTACCTCTCCGTCGGCCAGATCTATCTCTACGACAACCCGCTCCTGAAGCGCCCGCTCGCCCTCGCCGACATCAAGCGCATGTTGCTCGGCCATTGGGGCACCACCCCCGGCCAGAACTTCATCTACGTCCACCTGAACCGGATTATCAAAAAATACGACCTCGACATGATTTATGTCTCCGGCCCGGGTCACGGCGGCCCGGCCGTCGTCGCCAACACCTACCTCGAGGGCACCTACAGCGAGATCTACCCGAACATCAGCCAGGACGAGGCCGGCCTGCGCAAACTCTTCCTCCAGTTCTCCTTTCCCGGTGGCATCCCCAGCCACGCCTCGCCGGAGACTCCCGGCTCCATTCACGAGGGCGGCGAGCTGGGCTACTCCCTCAGCCATTCCTTCGGCGCGGTCTTCGACAACCCCGACCTCGTCGTCGCCTGCTGCGTCGGCGATGGCGAAGCCGAAACCGGCCCGCTCGCCACCGCCTGGCACTCCAACAAATTCCTCAACCCCGCCACCGACGGCGCGGTCCTGCCCATCCTCCATCTCAACGGCTACAAAATTTCCAACCCCACCCTCCTCGCCCGCATCTCCCGCGAGGAACTGGAGCAACTCCTTCGCGGCTATGGCTGGACCCCTCTCTTCGTCGAGGGCCACGACCCCGCGCCGATGCACGATGCCATGGCCGCCGCGCTCGACACCGCCGTCGCGCAAATCAAAAAAATCCAGCAAAACGCCCGCGTCCGCGGCCACGTCAAGCGCCCGCGCTGGCCGATGATCGTCCTCAATTCCCCCAAGGGCTGGACTGGCCCGAAGTTCGTCGACGGCAAAAAAATCGAGGGCACTTTCCGCTCGCACCAGGTTCCGCTCTCCGACCCCGCCGCCAATCCCGCGCACCTCAAGCTCCTCGAGGACTGGCTCAAAAGCTACCACCCTGAGGAACTCTTCGACAACGAAGGCCGCCTGCAATCCGAACTCGCCGACCTCGCGCCCACGGGCACCCGCCGCATGGGCGCCAACCCCCACGCCAACGGCGGCATCCTCCTGCGCGACCTCCGCATGCCCGATTTCCGCGACTATGCCGTTGATGTCCCTGTCCCCGGCACGCGCGGCATTGGCGACACCCATGTCCTCGGGAAATTCCTCCGCGACGTCGCCAAGCTTAATCAATCCCAGCGCAATTTCCGCATCTTCGGCCCCGACGAAACCCTCTCCAACGGCCTCGAAGCCGTCTTCGAAGCCACCAAGCGCCAGTGGGATGCCGCCACCGTTCCCGGCGACGAATTCCTCGCCCCCGCTGGCCGCGTCATGGAAGTGCTCAGCGAACACCAGTGCGAGGGCTGGCTCGAAGGCTACCTGCTCACCGGCCGCCACGGCCTGTTCAACTGCTACGAGGCCTTCATCCACATCGTGGATTCCATGTTCAACCAGCACGCCAAATGGCTCAAGGTCACTTCGCAACTGCCCTGGCGCCGCAAAATCGCCTCATTGAACTACCTCCTCGCCTCCCACGTCTGGCGTCAGGACCACAACGGCTTCACCCACCAGGACCCGGGCTTCATCGACCACGTCGTCAACAAAAAGGCCGAAATCGTCCGCGTCTACCTCCCGCCCGACGCCAACTGCCTCCTCTCCGTCATCGACCACTGCCTGCGCAGCCGCCACTACGTCAACGTCGTCGTCGCCGGCAAACACCCCGCCCCGCAATGGCTCACCATGGACGCCGCCGTCAAGCACTGCACCACGGGCATCGGCGTCTGGCGCTGGGCCGGCAACGACCATGGCGTCGCGCCCGACGTCGTCATGGCCTGCTGCGGCGACGTCCCCACCCTCGAGACCCTCGCCGCCGTCTCCCTCATGCGCCGCCATTTGCCCGACCTCAAAATCCGCGTCGTCAACGTCGTCGACCTCATGAAACTCCAGCCCCAATTGGAGCACCCCCACGGCCTCAGTGACCGCGAGTTCGACGAGCTCTTCACCCGCGACAAACCCGTCATCTTCGCCTTCCACGCCTACCCCACCCTCATCCACAAGCTCACCTACCGCCGCGCCAACCACGCCAACATCCACGTCCGCGGCTACAAGGAGGAAGGCACCATCACCACCCCCTTCGACATGACCGTCCTCAACGACCTCGACCGCTTCGACCTCGTCATCGACGCCATCGACCGCCTGCCGCAAACCGGCCCCAAGGGCCTCCAGCTCAAACAGCAGCTCCAGGAAAAACTCATCGAACACAAACTCTACATCGACAAATATGGCGAAGACATGCCGGAGATCCGCAACTGGAAATGGGAACCCACCCCCGCCGCTAAACCGGTGTAAACCGCCGGCACGCTCGGGCATTTCCCGTTTAGCTGGACGCATGACCAGTCATAGAAAAACCCGCCATAGACACATAACCTGCCTCGCGTAGCGAGGCCCTGAACCCTGGCCGTGAGCTTACGCCCCCCTTATATTTTCCGGCGCCGCAGCGCCGCGGCACCCAGCGCGAGGGCGCCGGCGAGCGCCGCCCAGGTGGCCGGTTCGGGCACGATGGAGATACTGCCGCTGGTCAGGAAAGTGGCGGTATCCCACGAGAGGTGGGGGTTGGTGAGTTCGGGGAGGTTGTAGGTGGAGAAATTGCCCGTGACGTCGCCGGTGCCGTAATTGAACAACTGGAAGATAGAGCCGGAGGCCGGTTCGTAGCCACCGATGAGTTCAATCGTCAGGCTGCCGGCAAACGATGTGTTACCCGTCACCGAAATGTTCCCGTAACCGGAGACATTCCCCGCACTAAACTCCTCGAAGAGGGTGGAGTCGGAGATGATGGTGAAATTGCCCGTGGAAAGCTGGCCGCCGGCGCCCAGCGTCAACTGCCCCGTGCCGTTGCCGCCGAGGGTGAAGTTGCCGTTATTGATCCAAGTCGAGCCCGCGCCCGTGATGGTGGCAGTGCCCGTGTCGATCGAATTGTTGCCGAGTATGGCCCCAATACTCGTCACATTGCCGCCGTTGGAGATGACGAGGGTCCCATTGCTGCCGAATGCGCTGCCGCCGCCGACGATCAGCGTCGAACTGTTTTTCCAAATCGAGCCTGCGCCGTCCACGGTCACGGCGCCGTTGCCGCCTTTATCGCCAATCGCGCCCCCGGTATCGGAGACATTGCCGCCGTTGGAGATGGTGAGCCTCCCAGTGCCGGCTCCGCCTACCTCCAGCGTCGAACTGTTTTTCCAAATCGAGCCTGCGCCGTCCACGGTCACGGCGCCGTTGCCGTCTAAACCTGCACCCAAAGAACTGGTATTGCTGCTGGAGACGTTGCCACCGGAAGAAATGGTGAGGGTCCCATTGCCGAATGCGCTGCCGAGGATCAGCCCACCACCACCAATTTGCCAGATCGAGCCCGTGCCCGTGACGGTGGCGGTTCCGTTGTTGCCGAAACCCACGCCAATAGCGATTCCAGTGCTGCCGACATTGCCGCCGTTGGAAATGATGAGGGTCCCATAGGAGACGACGGCATCCCCAGTTTGCCAAATCGAGCCGACGCCCGTGACGGTGACGGTGCCATTGCCGCCGGATCTCGCGCCAAGAATGACCTCTGCTAGGCTGGAGACGTTGCCGCCGTTGGAGATGGTGAGAGTCCCATTGCCGGAATAGCCGACGTTCACATACCCACTACTTTGCCAACTCGAGCCGGCGCCTGTGACGGTGACGGTGCCGTTGCTGCCGGAATTCTCACCCATCGTGCCCCCAGCGCTCGACACGTTGCCGCCATTGGAAATGGCGAGGGAGCCGGTGCCGCTGCTGCCCACAGCCAAGCCGGCAGTAATACTCCAAGTCGCATTCGGGCCCGCGACACTGACATTGCCGGTGGCGCCGCTGACTGCGCCAATATTGCCCGAGGCGCTGACCAATAACGCGCCGGTCTGGATGGTCAGGGTGGTATTGGCGCCGCTCGCGGCGGTGGCGCCGATCGTCAAGGCGGCGGTGTTACCCGCCCCGGCAAGCACCGGTTGGTTGCCGGTGTTCGTGTCAATCGCGGCGTTGGTGGAGCTGGTCGGCACGCCGCCGTTCCAGTTGGCCGAACTTCCCCAATCGGTACTGGAAGAGCCGTTCCAAATAGTCTGCGCCTGCGCCGGGGAAAAGCCGAGGGCGAGCCCCGCCGCGAGAGCAAGCAGCAGGGAAAAGTTAAGTCTCTCCCGGTAGAAAAAGAGCATCGTGGCCCTCATGATTTTGAAGCCAGCCAATATGTTTGATTAATCGTCAGCTATAGGGTGCGTCAATTGTAAAAGGACCAATCCGACCCGGGAACGGTTAAGATTGGGTGATACTATTTCCCGTGGTCATTCGAGGGGCCGGGAGGCGTTTGTTCTACGTAGCGCTGGGCTTCAGCCCACGAAAATTCCCAAGTTTCCGCTGTAGGAGCGCCGCTTGCGGCGGCCCAAACGTTCTGCCCCCCGGCAGGGTTTCTCCCCATAGCCGCCCTCCCCGCCGCGTGCTATCTTGCCACCTATGAATCTATTACTCATCATCATCGTTCTGTTCCTCTTGTTCGGCGGCGGCGGCTTTTACTTCGGCGGCCCCATTGTGGGCGGCAGCGGCCTCGGGCTCATCCTGTTGGTCTGCCTGATCGTCTTTCTCATGGGTGGTTTCCGCACGCGAGCCTGAGCGGAGCCGGCAATGAACGCTCCCGTATCCAAGCCGGGACCCCAGCCAGTGCCACCGGATGATTTAAAATCACTCCCCTTGGCGGAAGTGTGGAAAAAACTGGGCTGCTCGCCCGGCGGGCTCACGCTGGCCGAGGCGCAGAAACGCCTCGCCCAATACGGTCCCAACGAGCTTGCGGAAAAAAAGACCAATCCCCTCCTCAAATTCCTCGGCTACTTCTGGGGCCCCATCCCGTGGATGATCGAGATTGCGGTGGTTCTCTCCGGCATCGTTCGCCACTGGCCCGATTTCTTCATCATCCTCCTTTTGTTGCTCGCCAACGCCGTCATCGGCTTCTGGGAGGAACGCCAGGCCGGCAACGCCATCGCCGCCCTCAAGGCCAGGCTCGCCATCACCGCCCGCGTGTTGCGTGACGGCCAGTGGACCACTCCCCCCGCGCGCGAACTCGTGCCGGGCGACGTCATCCGCGTCCGCCTGGGCGACATCGTCCCCGCCGACGCCCGCCTGCTCGAGGGCGACCCCGTCGAGGTTGACCAATCCGCGCTCACCGGCGAGTCCCTCCCCGCCGAGCGCAAGTCCGGCGACGCCGTCTTTTCCGGCTCCATCATTCGCCAGGGCGAAATCGGCGCGCTCGTCTACGCCACCGGCGCGCACACCTACTTCGGCAAGACCGCCCAGCTCGTGCAGGAGGCGCACACCGTCAGCCATTTTCAAAAGGCCGTTCTCAAAATCGGCAATTACCTCATCCTTCTCGCGATCGTGCTGGTCGTGTTGATCATCACCGTCGCGCTTTTCCGCGGCGACCCGATTCTGACCACCCTGCAATTCGCCCTCGTGCTCACCGTCGCCGCGATTCCCGTCGCCATGCCCACGGTTCTCTCCGTCACCATGGCCGTCGGCGCGCGCACGCTTGCCAAAAAACAGGTCATCGTCAGCCGACTCGTCGCCATCGAGGAATTGGCCGGCGTCGATGTGCTCTGCGCCGACAAAACCGGCACCCTCACCCAGAACAAACTCACGCTGGGCGAGCCGTTCGCCGTTAACGGCATTTCCGCCGCGCAGGTCATCCTTGATGCCGCGCTCGCCTCCCGCTCGGATAACAACGACCCCATTGACCTCGCCGTGATCGGCGGTCTGAAAAATGACCCCGCCTTCAAAAACTGCCTTGTGCTCCATTTCCAGCCGTTCGACCCCGTGCGCAAACGCACCGAGGCCGCCGTCAAGTCCGCCGACGGCCAAACCTTCAAGGTCACCAAGGGCGCGCCGCAGGTGATTCTGGCCTTGTCCGCCAACGCCGCCCAGGTGCAGTCCGCCGTCAACCAGGCCGTCAACGCCTTCGCCGCGCGCGGTTTTCGTTCCCTTGGCGTGGCCCGCGCCGACAGTGACGGCTCCTGGCAGTTCGTCGGCGTGCTGCCTTTGTTCGACCCGCCGCGCGATGACGCCGCCGCCACCGTCGCCACCGCCCGCCAAATGGGCGTCAAGGTCAAGATGGTCACCGGCGACGCCCTCGCCATCGCCCAGGAAACCGCCCGCAAATTGGGCATGGGCGCCGACATCCTCGACGCCGCCTGCCTCGGCGACGTCAAAAAGCAGGAAACGCCCCAAACCGCCGAATCCATCGAGCGCGCCGACGGCTTCGCCCAGGTTTTCCCCGAGCACAAATTCCACATCGTCGACGTCCTGCAAAAACGCGGCCACATCGTCGGCATGACCGGCGATGGCGTCAATGACGCCCCCGCCCTCAAAAAAGCCGACTGCGGCATCGCCGTCTCCGGCGCGACCAACGCCGCCCGCGCCGCCGCCGCCATCGTGCTCCTCACCCCCGGCCTCTCGGTCATTATCGACGCCATCAAGGAGAGCCGCAAAATCTTCCAGCGCATGACCAGCTACGCGATCTACCGCATCGCCGAAACCCTCGGCATCCTCGTGTTCATGACGCTGGCCATCCTCATCTTTAATTTTTACCCGTTGACCGCCGTCATGATCGTCATGCTCGCCCTGCTCAACGACGGCGCCATCCTTTCCATCGCCTATGACAATGTGCAGTATTCCAACCAGCCCGAAAGCTGGAACATGCGCCTCGTGCTGGGCATCGCCACTGTGATCGGCCTCGTCGGAATCATTGATTCGTTTGGCCTCTTTTATTTCGGTGAACGCGTCTTTCACCTCGACCGCGCCGTCATCCAGACGCTGATATACCTGAAGCTTTCCGTGTCGGGTCATTTTAAGGTTTTCCAAACCCGCACCCGCGGCCCGTTCTGGTCCCACCGCCCGGCCACCGTTCTTTTCATCGCCGTCATCAGCACCCAAATCATCGCCACGTTCATCGCCGTTTACGGCTTGTTTATGTCGCCCATCGGCTGGCGCTGGGCGCTCATGGTCTGGGGTTTGTCAGTGACGTGCTTTGTGGTCAACGACCGCATCAAACTCCTCGCCTACCGCATTCTCGACCCCGCCAAGTCCTCCCCGTTGTCCCGCAACCCGCTCAACCTCGCGCCGCAAATCGCCGCCCGCGCCTACGCCCTCTACGAGCAGGAGGGCCGCCACGACGGCCACGCCACC
>Ga0182024_10020219_pt1 | contig 12182 bp, 14 predicted proteins | sample P32metaG_FD_120480 | JGI IMG/M metagenome (GOLD analysis project Ga0182024, IMG submission 120480) | Permafrost microbial communities from Stordalen Mire, Sweden - P3-2 metaG (Illumina Assembly) | ecosystem: Environmental > Terrestrial > Soil > Wetlands > Permafrost | place: Sweden: Stordalen...
CCCGGCTTCAAGCCCATATAATCGAGCGCGCGCAACATGCCGTTGCGGCGCTCCTCGTCCGGCTCGTCGGCGGGATTGGGGATGATGCCGGTGATCGGCACGACATGCTCGGGCTTGGTGCCCCAGGTCACGAGCGGCGAAATCGCCGAGGCGTCGAGCCGGATCGTGGTGTCGTAACGCGCGCCCCGATCGGACGGCAGCGTGCACCAGAACGCAACCGCCTGCTCCCAGGCCCCGCCCTTCGGCGCATAGGGCCGGCCCTTCAGATAGTCGTAGGTCACGTCGTCGGGCGCGATAAGGCCAGCGCGCGCGCCCGCTTCGATCGACATGTTGCATACCGTCATGCGGCCTTCCATGCTCAGCTTGCGGAAGGCATCGCCCGCATACTCGATGACATGGCCGGTGCCGCCGGCGATCCCGATCTGCGCGATCACCGCCATCACCAGATCCTTGGCGGTGACGCCGAAGCCCAGTTCGCCCGTGACCGCGACCAGCATGTTCTTGGCATGGCGCTGGATCAGCGTCTGCGTCGCCAGCACATGCTCCACCTCAGACGTGCCGATCCCGAAGGCGAGCGCGCCGAACGCGCCATGCGTCGCGGTGTGGCTGTCGCCGCAGACGATGGTCATGCCCGGCTGGGTCAGGCCCTGCTCCGGCCCGACGATATGGACGATGCCCTGGCGGATATCCTCGATGCCGAAATAAGGGACGCCGAATTCCTCGGCGTTGCGCGCCAGCAACTCCACCTGGACGCGGCTTTCGGGATCGTCGATGCCGTGCGAGCGGTCGGTGGTCGGCACATTGTGATCGACGACGGCAAGCGTCGCCTCGGGCCGGCGCACCTTACGGCCCGTCGCGCGCAGACCCTCGAAGGCCTGCGGACTCGTCACTTCATGGGTGAGATGGCGGTCGATATAGAGGAGGCCGGTCCCGTCCGGCCGCATATCGACCAGGTGACTGTCCCAGATTTTGTCGAACAATGTCCGCGGCTTGTCCATGCCAGGCTCCGCTTCCCACCAAGATCAATTCAGGTTTGCGCGCTTTCGGCCGCGGCCGCCGGCGATGCGGCGGTCTCGGCCGGCTGTTCCCGCTCGCGCTCGGCGATGCGGGCCCGCTTGCCGGTGAGGCCGCGGAGGTAATAGAGCTTGGCGCGCCGGACCGCGCCGCGGCGCACCACCTCGATCGCGGTCAGCCGCGGCGAATAAAGCGGGAAAATCCGTTCCACGCCCTCGCCGTAGGAAATCTTGCGCAGCGTGAAACTCGAATTGATGCCGGCGCTCTTGCGAGCAATGCAGACGCCTTCGAAGGCTTGAATGCGCTCGCGTTCGCCTTCGACCACTTTGATGCTGACCTTGAGCGTGTCGCCCGGGCCGAATTCCGGCACGGCGCGCGCGGCGGCGAGCTTCTTCGCGGCTTCGTGTTCCATGGTCTGCAAGCGATTCATGACGATTCTCCGACTTTTTGTTTCTCGCCGCGTCGGCGGCCGAGATAGCGTTCCCACAAATCCGGGCGGCGCTCCCGCGTCGCCCGTTCGGCCTCGGCATCGCGCCAGCTCCGAACTTCTTCGTGATGCCCCGACAGGAGCACCTCCGGCACCGCGCGGCCCGCCCAGATCTGGGGCCGCGTATAATGGGGATATTCGAGCAATCCCCGCGCGAAGCTCTCCTCGACCAGCGCTTCGGCGTCTCCGACCACGCCGGGCAGCAGCCGCACGCAGGCATCGAGAAGCGCGATCGCCGCCGGTTCGCCCCCGGACAGCACGAAATCGCCGATGCTCACCTCCGCGACCGCGTGCGCCTCGATGACCCGCGCATCGACGCCCTCGAACCGGCCGCACAGGAGGCGAACGCCCGGCCCTGCCGACAATTCGCGCACCAGCGCCTGATCCAAGGGACGACCGCGCGGCGACATAAAGAGCAGCGGCCCCGGCGCGGCGGTTTCGACGATGGCGCGATCGACGATATCGGGCCGCAGCACCATGCCGGCGCCGCCGCCGAACGGCGCATCGTCGACCGAGCGGTGCTTATCGCGCGCGAAGGCGCGAATGTCCAGAGCATCGAGCCGCCACAAGCCGTCCGCCAACGCCTTGCCAGCCAGCGAATGCGCGAGCGGTCCAGGGAACATCGCCGGAAATAGCGTCAGCACGGTGGCGGTCCAGGGCGCGTGGCTCATGATGGAGGCCGCCGCAATAGTCTACGCCTATGCGTTCTTGGAGTGACGGGCGCGTCCGTCTTGCCTCCAATGTCGATTGTAATAGAGATTGCCGACGCTATTGGGGCCGCACGCCCACCCAGCAATATCGCCAAATCTTGATCGTTAGAATCGATAAAAAGTCTTCCCTCGCGGCAGCGTAGGACCTCATCAGCGATAAAGGCTTCTAGTCGCCACCCGTGAGAAGAAAAATCGTCCGATTTTTCCGTTCGTTCCGGGATCGCCATTTCATCGAAAGTTGGCGATTTTCCCGCGACTACCTTCGCCAGCGCGGCGTGGGCGTCCTTAGAGGAGATTACGCGGCAGCCAAGGGAATTTCTAACTAGAGGGATGGCTCCTGCGGTGGCGGGATAGAGGCTGCCGTACGGCAGTTGAGGTGGATTATAGAAATTGTAATAGACCGGTATTCGTCTCTTTTTGACATAGTCTTCAATGTGTGTGATTTGGCTACTACCCGCCGCCATGGCGCCATAGACACAATTTCCGTTGAACGAAAAGGCTCGTTGCCGCGTAAGAGGTACTAAGGGGTCCGTTCGCTGAGAAAGGCGTGCGATACCGATGACGTAATCTGCTTCATCAAGTCCGGTCACCGAAATTTCTTTCGAGTAGAGGCGTTTCGTTTGTAACAGCGCGACCTTCTGCTCGATGAGTTTACCGTTTTGGCGCAGCAAAATAAAAAGGGCGATATCCGCGATTTCCCACCGTCCAAATTGGCGACGTCCACCTAACCAATGTGTTTCTATTTCTACGGCAATATTTTCGTTGGCAAAAAAAGTCGGGGGCGTCGCAACAGATTTCATGATTAATTGATGATCCAGGGTCTCCTCATGCATTGAAGGATGCGTAGTTAAGACTGCCGTAACCGAGTCGTTTGCCTCTCTGAACACGTTTCTAACGAAATCAATAACCGCCGGGGGGATTTGGTCGAACATGGATCAGCCTCGGTCGTCACAAGAATGAATCCCGCTGTCTTCCAGCATCTCCTCCTGCAGATCGAGCATTAGTTGGCAACCCATAATTATTGTGCTTCGCCAATTGTCGGGATGCGGTCCGCATCCAAATCCCAATGGGTCGCAATTTCATCGACCACTCGGCTGCCGACGCGATAGGCCGCGACGAGCGACGGGATGAAGGCGGAATAGCCGCCGGCATGCTCATGCGCCAAGCTTTCCGCCGCCGTCTCTCCCGGATATTGCATCGAATAATTGCTGGCCGTGCGCAGCACCAGCGCGCGCCGCACATCGGCGCGGCCGGCATGGCTGAGGAAGGTCAGCGCTTGCAGCGTGCCCGTATCCTCCATCGCGGTCATCGCGAAATGGCCGGCGCCCCCCGTCCAGTATTGGACCCACGAGACCGCCCAGTCGTTCATGAGCTTGCCGTGCCAGAAATTCTCGCCCGAGAGATCGTCGCCCCTGAAGACGAAGGGCGGACGCTGCGCCTCGGGGTAGCCGTCATAATGCGCCCGCAATTTCTGCAGCGCCTCGCTGTCGTCGAGCTTCACGTCGCGCGACACGCCATAGGCCCACGCCACGAGGCCGGGATCGAGATGGTAGACGGCGCCGCCGGTATCGGCCGGCACCGGCTCCTCGTAGGGCTTGTTCTTGCTCAGCGGGAAATGGCCGGTTGGCCAGTCGGCCGGCATTTCGCGCGGATCGATCTCATGACCCAGATCGGCGTCGACCACCCATTCGGCCCAGGCCGCCGAACCGAGCGAACCCATTTGCGGATTGACGCCCGCAATGCCCGCGACCAGCCAATAGGCCTTGGTCAGATCGAAGCGCGGATCCATGCCCAGCGCCATGATCGACGATGCCGAGCGCGCCGTTCCGACGCCGGTCACGATGCCGAGCACACCCTTCTCCGGATTGTACCGCAGATGCCGATAGCCCTGCGGAAACGGCAGCGTTTCCGGCAGCGGGAATTTCTCGACCCAGTTCTGGAATTCGCCGGGCGTGTCGCCGGTGTCCTCGCCGATCTCGAACATGGTGACGACGACGACCTTGATCGGAATCGGCTCCGCCGCCGAGGCCGTGCCTGCAATCGTCAAAGCAACGGCGAGAACGGACGCTACGAATGCCACTCTCAAAGCGATATCCCCAATTACGCCATACCGGCGAACGCCGGTGCCCATGACAAAAATGGGTCCGGGCCTTCGCCGGGATGGCGCCAGTTCTTGGCTGCAAAAGATCGGTCGAAGATCGTCGAGCTTTTCCGGTGTCATTGCGAGTCCCGATCGTCCAATAGGCCAGCGGGCGGATCGAGCACGACATAGCCCGCGGCGAGATCGACCGACGGCACCGAGGCGCGGGTGAAGGGGACCAGGATATCGTCGCCGGCGTCGCGCTCGATCTCGAGCGTGTCGCCGGCGCCGAAATTCCGCACCGCATGGATTCGGCCGAAGCGCGAGCCGTCATGGAGCCGGACTTCGAGCCCGACCAGATCGGCGTGGTAGAACTCGTCGTCCTCGGCCGGCGGCAGCGCGTCGCGACGCACATAGAGTTGCGCGCCTTTGAGCCGCGCCGCGGCTTCGGGCGTATCGATGCCCGCGATCGCGGCGATCAGCGCGTCGTTCTTGCCGCCCTGCAATGTCAGCGCGAAGTGGCGCTCGCCCGTCTCGTCCTCGAGCGGGCCATAAGCGGCGATCGCCTTCGGATCGGCGGCGAAGCTCTTGATGCGGACGAGACCGCGCACGCCGTGGATTCCCGTGACGACACCGAGGGCGACGCGTTGCTCAGGGTTGCGCGCCACCCGCCGCTCCCGCCGCCGCGGCCGCTGCCGCTTCCTGGGCTTTCTTCTTGGGCGCCGATTTTTTCGGCGTGTCGCGAATTTCCGGCTTCGGCCGGATGCCGGCGTCGCCGAGGAATCGCGCCACGCGCTCGCTCGGCAGGGCGCCAACGCCGAGCCAATGCTGCAGCCGCTCGGCCTTCAGCACCACGCGATTGGGATGATCCTTCTTCAGCATCGGATCGTAGGTGCCGAGCTTTTCGATGAAGCGGCCGTCGCGCGGACTGCGCGATTCGGCGACCACGATGCTGTAGAACGGCCGCTTCTTTGCGCCGCCCCGTGCCATGCGAATCTTGAGAGACATTTCGATCCTTTGCTATGGAAGAATTGGATTCAACGCCCGAAGCCGGTGGGCAGGAGCGCCGAGATGCCGTGGCGCATCAGGCCTTTCTGGCCGAGCTTGTTCATCTTGCGCATCATCGTCGCCATGTCCTGATACTGCTTCAGGAGGCGGTTGATTTCCGGCACCGACGTGCCCGAGCCGGTGGCGACGCGGCGGCGGCGCGACGCGTTCAAAACCTTCGGGTTTTTCCGCTCTTCCTTGGTCATGGAAGAGATGATCGCTTCCTGCCGCTTGATCACGCCGTCATCGAGATTGGCTTGGGAAATCTGCTTCTTGATCTTCTGGATGCCGGGCAGCATGCCCATCACGCTGCCCATGCCGCCCATCTTGCGCAGCTGCCGCAACTGGCCGGCGAGATCGTCGAGATCGAAGCCGCCCTTCGCCAGCTTCTTGGCGAGCTTTTCCGCTTCGTCGCGATCGGCCGTCTCGGCGGCCTTCTCGACCAGGCTGACGACATCGCCGAGATCGAGGATGCGGCCGGCGATACGCTCGGGGCGGTAGACCTCGAGCGCGTCGAGCTTTTCGCCGACGCCGAGGAATTTGATCGGCTTGCCGGTGACGGCGCGCATCGACAGAGCGGCGCCGCCGCGCGCATCGCCGTCGACCCGCGTCAACACAATGCCGGAGATGCCGACGCGCTCGGCGAAGCTCTTGGCGAGATTGACCGCGTCCTGCCCGGTCATCGCGTCGGCGACCAGCAGGCTCTCGGCCGGCGTCACCGCCTGCGACACCGCCGCCACTTCGAACATCAGTGCGTCGTCGATATGGAGGCGGCCGGCGGTGTCGAGAATGACGACATCGAAGGCTTCGCGGCGTCCCACTTCCATCGCGCGCTTGGCGATCGTGACCGGCTGCTCGCCGGGCACGACGGGCAGCGCGGCGACATCGATTTGCTGGGCCAGGATCGCGAGCTGTTCCTGGGCGGCGGGACGATGGATGTCGAGCGAGGCGAGCAGCACCTTCTTGCGCTCGCGCTCTTTCAAAAGCCGCGCCAGCTTCGCCGAGGTCGTGGTCTTGCCCGAGCCTTGGAGGCCGAGCATCAGAATCGGAACCGGCGGCACCGCGTTGAGCGCCAGGCCCTCGCCCGCGCCCAGCGTTTCGACCAGGTGGTCGTGCACGATCTTGATGACCATCTGCGCCGGCGTGACCGAGCGCAGAACCTCCTGCCCGATCGCCTTCTCGCGGACCGCATCGACGAATTGCCGGACGACCGGAAGGGCGACGTCGGCTTCCAAGAGCGCGATGCGGATTTCCCGCAGCGCCACATTGACGTCCTCCTCCGACAGGGCGCCGCGGCCGCGCAGGCGGTCGAACACGTCGGTGAGGCGGGAACTCAGGCTTTCGAACATTCCAACTCCGGCGCAACGCGATCCAGCAAAGCCGGACGGGTCGGCGCGCGACACTCGCGGACCGGCCAACCTCCTCGGAGGCATCCTGGCAAAAGCTTCGACGGAAGCGCCGGAAACCTAGGCATCCGCGTCCGCAATGTCAATTCGGGCGGGAGGCGAAGGTGTTGCCGATGAAACGGCGGGCGGCCAGTATTGTCCGGTCCCCGTACGATTCGTTGTCGGTCGAAACTCGGCATGCTAGACCCACGTTATCGCGCCGCAACGCGACGAGAAAATCGGACCATGGCCAAGGTGAAATCGAAGGAACCGGCCGAGAAGGCGACAGCCAAAAGGGCCAAGTACACTTGGCCAAAACTGTCTTTGCCCAAGCAGGGCCGTGTAGATACGACCTCCCTGCGTGTGATGCGAGGTACCACCGCGTCCCTCCGCGTCGCACTCAAACGTTTGGCTAGCAAATAGCTGGGCGTCACTACAGAATTAAGCTGCATGAGGTTCTAGCAGCGCACGAGGAGGTGCTGGAGAACTTTGGCGGCTTGGCCGGCGTCAGAGATCGGGGATTAATCGAGGCCGCTATAGCGCGTCCATACTGCGGCTATTACCGCTCGATCGCGGAGAAGTCCGCGGCGCTCCTTCACTCGCTGGCTCTCAACCACGGGTTTGTAGACGGAAACAAGCGCACCGCTATCTACATGGTTGCTCTGCTAATTTACCGAAGCGGCTATCGAATGCGGTTTGCTAGCCAGCGGCGGGCGAATATGGAGATGGAAGAAATCGTGCTAGCGGTGGTTTTGCACGACATCGATTTCGATACATTGGTGTTTTGGTTCCGCGATAGGCTATTTAAGGCGTAGCTTGCTCGCGGCCCGCGGTATCGAACAGGCCCACCCCATTCTCGCTTAAGCGAGTCCCGCTTTGCTAAGCGTCAGAAGCGCGATCCAATTTCCGAGCGTGCTCGCCGGCATCGGGGTGATCCTGCCGCTGTTCGTCGTATTGGAAGCGGCGCTGATCGCCTTCCGCCGCCTCGATCTGGCGCTGCGCTGGGGCGCGGGATTCGGTGTCTGCCTGGTCGGGACCTACATCCTGAAATGGCTCGACCAGCAGGCCGACTATCCGCCCATGTTTCCGAGCGGCCATGTCAGCATGGCGGTCTATACCTATGGCGGCTTGGCGTTCCTGCTGCTGGCCAGGGACAAGCGGTCGGAGATTGCCGGCGTGCTGATCGTCGCCATCGTCGGGCTTTTCGTCGGCCTCTCGCGCGTCGAGATCACCCGACACAATTGGTTCGATGTCTGCGGCGGCATCGCGCTGGGGATCGCCTGCCTGCCGCTGGTGGGCTGCCCGCGCCGTTGGCCCGTCCTAGCGCCGCGGGCGCGGATCGCGCTCGCGATCATCTTCGCAATCGCGCTGATTCCCGTATTGCGCTTTGGACCGATCCTCGATTCGCGGCTTCATCGCATCGTTGCTTACTGAGCGGCGAAGGACCGGCGCGAGCGCGCCGGCACGCAGGTATAGGTCGAATGGTCGGGGAGTTCGACCACTTCGACGGCGACGCCGTAGAGATGTTCGAGTGCCTGCGGCGTGATGACCTCGGCGGGCGGCCCGAGCGCCGCCAAGACGCCGCCCTGCAACAGCGCGACGCGGTCGCCGCACCAGAAGACATGGTCGGGATCGTGCGTCGTCAGGACCACCGCCATGCCGGACCGTGCCAGCGCCGTCACCTGATCCAGGACCCGGAGCTGATTGCCGAAATCGAGACTCGCCGTCGGCTCGTCCATGACCAGGAGCCGCGGCTCCTGCGCCAACGCCCGCGCGACCAGCACGAGTTGCCGCTCGCCGCCGCTGATCTCGGTATAGATGCGGTCGCGCAGATGGGTGACACCGAGCGAGACGAGCGCTTTTTCGGCGGCGGCGACATCCTTGGGACCGGGCGAGGCGAAGAGGCCGATATGCGCGCTCCGGCCCATCAGGACGACATCGATGACCGTGAACGGGAAAAACGCCGTGCCGGCCTGCGGCACATAGCCGACGAGCCTCGCGAGCCGCGCGCGCGAGAAATGCTTTATGTCCTCGCCATCGAGCCGCACCGCGCCGCCGAGCGCCGGCAGCAGGCCGAGGATCGTCTTCATCAGCGTGGTCTTGCCGCCGCCATTGGGGCCGAGCAGGCACAGCACCTCGCCGGCGCGGATTTCGAGATCGATGCCGTGGCCGACCTGCTTCCTGCCATAGCCGAAATCCAGCTTCTCGGTGACGAGGATCACTGCCAGCCTCGGCGCGACGAGGCCAGGAGCCACAGAAAGAACGGCGCGCCGATGAAGGCGGTGAGGACGCCGATCGGAATCTCGATCGTCGCCACGGTCCGCGCCAAGGTATCGACCATCAGCAGATAAGCCGCGCCGAAAAGCATGGACACCGGCAGCAGCCGCGAAAATTCCGGGCCGGCGATCAGCCGCGCCATATGAGGAATGATGAGTCCGATCCAGCCGATGATGCCGGAAATCGACACCGCGGCCGAGGTAATGAGCGTCGCGCCGGCAATGAAGAGGATGCGGAGAATCCCGGTTTCGACCCCGAGCGACCGGGCCTCCTCATCGCCCAGGGTCATGACGTTCATCCGCCAGCGCAGCAGATAAAGCGGCACCAGCCCGATCACGATGGCGGGGAGCGCCGTGCCCAGATCGGGCAGGGTCACCGCGGTCAGGCTGCCCAAGAGCCAGAACGTGATCGCGGGGAGCTGATTATAGGGATCGGCGAATACCTTGACGAGCGCGATCGCGGCGCCGAGCAGCGTCCCCATCGCCACGCCGGCCAGAACCAAGACCAGAATCGGATCGCGACCTTTCATCGCCGTGCCGATGAGATAGACGATCGCGACCGAACCGAGACCGCCGACGAAGGCGAACAATTCGACCACGAGAATTGGCACCGAGAGGAAAATGCCCAGGACGGCGCCCAATCCGGCTCCAGCCGCGACGCCCAGTATGTCGGGCGAGACCAGCGGATTGCGGAACAGACCCTGATAGGTCGAGCCGGCGCCGGAAAGGGCCGCGCCGACGAGCACGGCCGCGGCGATGCGCGGCAAGCGGATGCGCCAGACCACGGCGTCGATGGCGGGCGAAACGCCGCTACTTACACCGGTGAGCTTGGACCAGACGACCGCGAAGAGGTCATGCGGCGACACCGGAAATTTGCCGACCGCGAAGGCGACCATGCACAGGACCAGAAGCAGAATGAAGGGCAGCCCGATAAAGACGAATCCGCCGCGCTTCATGCCGCCAGGTCCAAAAACATGGCACCAGTCTAACAGCAGCCTTCCCGGGCGCAATCGCGGCAATGTGTCTGGCGCGGGATCGCGCTCCGCGAACCCCCATGGGACTGGCCCGGTCGCCACCGGCCATGGGTGCGGCTAGATCGGGATCGCGCTCGTCGGCCCGGCTACCCGCGCCGAAAGGATGAGCGTGGCAAAAACCACGCCGACCAGGAACGCGGCAAACGAGAGCAAACCGAAACGCAAGGCCCGGCGACGTGTGCGCTGACTTTGCTTAAGGCGACGCTCCAGCTCCTTTCCGCTGCCGATTTGCGTCGCGAGGGCGCCATTTTGCGCCAGCATTTCGAGATGCCGCCCCAGATTCATGGAATCGGCGAACAATGCGAGGAACGAGAGGAGCGTCGCGACCGCCGCGCAGGTGAGGCCGATGACGAAGCCGGCAACGCTCAGGAGCGCAAGCGGCAGGTGATCGGCCAGCTTCGTGCCGATCAGTTGCGCCAGCACCGGAAAAATGACGACGCCTCCCGCATTCAGGGCGAACAGCATGACAAGCGCCATCCGCGCGAAGGCGAATGCCATCTCGCGCGAGCGCGCCAGAGCCGTGAATAAAGGCGCGGTCTCGACGTGCCAGCCTTCGCGACGGGCCTGCGCCGCGATAAAATCCTCGCGCAGCGGCTTCGGCGGCGCGATTTCCGGCTGGTCCTTCATGAGGCGGACTATAAGTGCGCTTTCTTAACGACCGGTAGCGAAAGCGCGTCTCGGGCGAAGTCGGGCGTGCCGGCGGCCGGCTGACACCCCATGGCCAGAATCGCGTCTGCGTGCTGTTGTGCTATACCGTGCCCATATGAATTCGGAAGACACGGACATGGCAAAAAGCACCACGATGACCGTCCGGATACCGCCGGACGTGAATACGAAACTCGACGCGCTCGCGCGAGATACCAAGCGGAGCAAGTCCTATTTGGCGGGTGAGGCGATTGCCCCGTTTGTCGAACGCAATGCGTGGCAAATCGAGGAGATCAAGGAAGGCTTGCGCGAGGCAAAGTCCGGCGCACCAGGCGTCTCCCACGACGAGGTGGAAAAATGGGTCCGATCGTGGGGAGGAGGGAAGAAAGAGCGTGCGCGCCCGAGTCCGAGAAAATCGTAACGCCTTATGGATATCGTCTGGCGCCAAGTCGCGCTCGTTGCATAGGATGTTGGGAAAAGGCCAAGCCGACGTTGTGACGTTGCAAAGAAAAATGCGTCCAGGAATGTGCGGGGAAACCTTAGCCAAATGAAATTTGCATTTCCCCAACCTTGATTTTAGCCAATCCCTTCGCCGCCCTGGCAATCATACAGGCTCAAAAATCGCGTCAGCAAATTGCGGTGTGGGGCGATATTGGGGCAGCGCGTGAAAGCCATGGCTCGGCCCGAATGATCCGCCGCAATTCACCCCGAATAGCCGTAGCCGAACCGCTAAGGTCTACGGTCGCGAATGCAATTGAATGGCCCTGGATTATAGAGTGCTCGTAAAGTTGTAAGCCGACCGCTGGGTGCAAAAATAACCCTGCCGATATGTCCCATCGTTGATCCCTGCCCTCCTGAGATCGAAGGTAGGCGTACATTTGGTAGAGATATCCACTCTTCAGACTGGCGTCGCCAAAGCGACCGACTCCCAAAATGGAAGTGAATTTGGTGTCGATTACGAGTCTTCGGGAAGCGTCCGGCAAGTCGATAATGATGTCGGTCACCATACGTGGGAGGATTGTGACGAGTTGCGCTGACGCGGATGACAACTGCCATTCGAGGGGAATGCTCCCACGCACGGACCACCCAAGCGGCTCCAGATCGACGCGCGCAAAGCCGAGGATTGCCTTCTCAAACAACCGACGCACCCATGCCTCTTCCCGATCAGGAGCAACAAGCGGCGTCGCGCCAGCATCTTCAGTAGGAAGGGCCAAATCGAAGGCTAAACGAGCAAGGGCAACCATAAACCGGTCGGCAGCGTCGTTTCTTCCGATTTGATCGGCTGCAAGTTCAGTGCGAGACGGACGCGTCCCGCCAACGCCGGCCCGGCCGAGAGTCGCCGCCAAGGCACGGCATTGGCGAATGAGGTCGTTGTTCCGGACGAGCCGAGCCATTAATTCCAGCGCCGCCCTGACAAGTCTATTGCGCGGCGTGTCCATAGTAAGCTCTTCGAAGCGACAAAAGACCTCGCCTTTAGAAAGGAGCTGTCGCGATTCAGTAGTCA
>Ga0182024_10020220_pt1 | contig 12182 bp, 19 predicted proteins | sample P32metaG_FD_120480 | JGI IMG/M metagenome (GOLD analysis project Ga0182024, IMG submission 120480) | Permafrost microbial communities from Stordalen Mire, Sweden - P3-2 metaG (Illumina Assembly) | ecosystem: Environmental > Terrestrial > Soil > Wetlands > Permafrost | place: Sweden: Stordalen...
ATCGCTTTGCAGATCGAACGCCGCATCACCTCGCGCCGCGCGATGAAAAAGGCCGTCCAGACCACCATGGACATGGCCGGCGCGGAAGGCATCCGCGTCCGTTGTTCCGGCCGTCTCGGCGGCGCGGAAATCGCCCGCACCGAGGAATACCGCGAAGGCAAAGTCCCGCTCCACACCCTCCGCGCCAATATCGACTACGGCTTCGCGGAAGCCCTGACCCTTCAGGGCAAGATCGGCATCAAATGCTGGATCTGCCGCAAGGACGAACCCACTCCCGTCAACGCCTAATCATTCACCGCCATGCCACTCCTTCCCAAACGCGTCAAATACCGCAAATCCCAGCGCGGCAGCCGCAAGGGCTTTGCCACGCGCAATCTCAAGATCGATTTCGGTTCCTTCGCGCTCCAGACCCTGGAACGTGCCTGGATCACCAACGTCCAGATCGAGGCCGCCCGCGTCGCGCTCACCCGCAACATGAAACGCAAGGGCAAGCTCTGGATCCGCATCTTCCCCGACAAATCGGTCACCGCCCGCCCACCGGAAACCCGCATGGGCAAAGGCAAAGGCGCACCCGAATACTGGGTCGCCGTGGTCAAGCCCGGCAACATCCTGTTCGAACTCGACGGCTTGTCCGAAACGGTCGCGCGCGAATCGCTGCGCCTCGCCGCCACCAAGCTCCCCATCCGCACCCGGTTCATCAGCCGCGCCACACGAATTAAAGCTTTATGAAAATCGTAGAAGTCCGTACCCTCACCGACTCGGAATTGGTCTCCAAAAAGAAGGACGCCCGCCAGGAGTACTTCAACCTCCGCCTGCAGCAGACGACCGGTGCGCTCGAAAAGCCGAGCCGCCTGAACGAACTGCGCAAGGATGTGGCGAAACTGGAAACCGTTTTGAGCGAACGCCGTCTCGGCCTCAAAGTGAAGAGCCGCGTGGCGAAGAAGTCCGCTCCGGCGGCCGAGAAGAAGAAATAATTTAACATCATCATGAGTACCGAAACTATCAGCACGCCAGTCGCCGAAACGAAGCCCGCCCGCAAGGAGCGGACCGGCGAAGTTCTCGCGTCGAAGATGCAAAAGACCATCGTCGTCCGTGTCGAACGCCGCGTGCCCCACCCAAAATTCAAGAAGATCGTCCGCGTGCACAAGAAGTTTTACGTTCATGACGAAAAGAGCGTCGCCAAGGCCGGCGACCGCGTCCTCATCCGTGAAACCCGCCCCTTGAGCAAGCTCAAGCGCTGGGAACTCGTCTCCATCATCAAACACTAACCGCCATGATACAAATTCGCTCCTGGGTTGATGTCGCCGACAATACCGGCGCCCGCCGCGCCACCATGATCGGCGTCATCGGCAAGAAATCGCTCTATGCCGTCATCGGCGATGTCATCACCGCCAACGTCAAGGAAGCCGCCCCCGACGGCACCGTGAAGAAAAGCGAAGTGGTCCGTTGCGTTGTGGTCCGCACCCGCCAGGCCATCCGCCGCGGCGACGGTTCCTACCTCCGCTTCGACAACAACGCCGTTGTCATCATCGATAAGGACCTCAATCCTCGCGGCACACGCATCTTTGGCCCCGTCGCGCGCGAACTGCGCGAACGGAATTTCATGAAAATCATTTCTCTCGCACCGGAGGTTGTCTAACCATGGCTCTTTATCGCGTCAACAAGCCCCGCAATCCGCAGGCTCATTTCCACGTCAAGAAGAACGACGAAGTCGTCGTCCTCACCGGCACCCAGCAGGGTAAGCGCGGCAAGGTCCTGGAAGTCCTCCGCGACCGCAGTCGCGTCATCATCGAAGGGGTCAATTTCATCAAGAAATCCTCCCGCAAATCGCAGGAACAACCCCAGGGCGGCATCATCGAACGCGAAGGCGCGCTCCACATCTCCAAGGTCATGCTCGCCGCCGATTACGATTCTCGTAAAGGCGCCGTGACCCAGGAAGACAAAAAAGAAGCCGCGCCCAAGCATGTCGCCCACAAACATGCCGAGCACAAACATGCCGAGCACAAACATGCCGAGCACAAACACGACGCCCACAAAAAAGCCGCTTCCAAAGCAAAGAAATAACGAAAGAACCAAGCCATGCCCGCCGCCGCCGTCCCCCTCAAAGAACCGACCACACTCGCCCGTGAGTACAAGGAAAAGGTCATTCCCGCCCTCGTCGCCAGCCGTGGCTATAAGAACGTCATGGAAGTGCCCAAGGTCCAAAAGGTCGTGGTCAACTGCTGTATCGGTTCCAGCGTCGACACCAAAGTCGCCCTCGAAGACGCCTTCAACGAAATCCAGATGATCACCGGCCAGAAGCCGATCAAGACAAAGTCGACCAAGAGCATCGCCAACTTCAAGTTGCGCGAAGACCAGGAAATCGGCGTCAAGGTCACACTGCGCGGCGCGATCATGTACGAGTTTCTCGAACGGCTCATCCGCACCGCGCTGCCCCGCATCCGCGATTTCCGCGGCGTCTCGCCCCGCGCCTTTGACGGCCGTGGCAACTACACGCTCGGCGTCAAGGACCAGACCATCTTCCCCGAAGTTGAACTCGACAAGGTCAAGCGCAACCTCGGCATGGACATCACCATCGTCACCACCGCCCGCAAGAACGACGAAGCCAAGGAACTTCTCGCCCTCTTCGGCATGCCCTTCTCCGACCGCAAACTCACTCCTCAATAACTGAACTGCTATGGCCAAGACCACCTGGATCGTCAAACAGAAGCGCCCCGCGAAATTCTCGACGCGCGCCTACAACCGCTGCAAGCTTTCGGGCCGCCGCCGCGCCTATATGCGCAAGTTCGGCCTCAGCCGTATCGCCTTCCGCGAACTGGCGCTGCGCGGCGAGATCCCCGGTGTGACGAAAGCTTCCTGGTAACCGACTCTCTCTATGCAAACTGATCCCCTGGCTGATTTTCTCACCACCATCCGCAACGCGGCGCGCGCTTCCAAGAGCGAGATTCGCGTGCCTTGGTCACGCATGCGCAGCGATGTCGCCCATGTTCTCAAGAACGAAGGCTACGTTCTCGAAGTCGAAAAAGTTTCCGACAAGGAAGCCAAAGCCGGCAAACCCGAGCTGCGCGTCAAGCTGCGCGGCCAGGGCAAGACTCGCGCCATCACGCAGATCACCCGCATCAGCAAACCGGGCCGCCGCCAATATGTCGGCTCTAGGGAAATCCCGCGGGTCCTCGGCGGCATGGGCGTTTCAGTTGTCTCCACTCCACGTGGGGTCATGTCCGGCCATCAGGCCAAAAAACAAAACCTCGGCGGCGAATTGCTGCTCACCGTTTACTAGAGTCTCGACTCTCCAGGAAAAAAATATATGTCTCGTATCGGACAAAAACCCATCGCAGTACCCGACAAGGTAAAAGTCGCAGTCAACGGACCTCTTGTGAACATCGAAGGGCCGCGCGGCAAACTCAAGCACACGCTGCCCTCCGGCATCGAAGCGCGCCTCGATGGCAAGACCCTGCTCGTCGAGAAAAAGGGCGAAACGCGCCAGCATCGGGCGCTGCACGGTCTTTCGCGCGCCTTGCTCGCCAATTTTGTTCAGGGCGCTCATGAAGGCTTCCAGAAAAAGCTCGAAATCCAAGGCGTCGGATTCAAGGCCGCGCTTCAGGGCAAGAGCCTCAGCCTTAACCTTGGCTTCTCGCATCCCGTGAATCATCCGATTCCGGACGACATCAAGGTCACGGTCACCGATAACACCAACATCCTCATCGAAGGCGCCGACAAGCAGAAGGTTGGGGCCGTTGCCGCCGACATTCGCGCCTACTACCCGCCGGAACCCTACAAGGGCAAGGGCGTCCGCTACGCCGGCGAACAGATCATCCGCAAGGAAGGCAAGACCGCTCAAAGCAAGTAAGGATTCCCTATGGCAAAACTAACCTCCAAAGCTTCCCGTATCCGCACTCATGTGCGCGTCCGCCGCAAAGTCAAAGGCACCACCGAACGCCCGCGCCTCGCCGTGAATTTTTCCGGCCACCACATTCGCGCGCAGGTGATCGACGACGTCACGGGCAAGACCCTCGTCAGCGCGTTCACCACGGAAAAGTCGCTTCTTGAATCCAAGCTTCGCCCCAACGTCAAAGGCGCGGGCGAAATTGGCAAGCTCGTCGCCGAGCGCGCCAAGGCCAAGAACATCACCCAGGTTGTCTTCGACCGCGGCGGTTTCACTTATCACGGAAAAGTAAAAGCCCTGGCCGACGCCGCTCGCCAGACCGGGCTCCAATTTTAATTATCACACCTATGCCCCCCAAGCCCGATCCGATCATTGAAGAGAAAATTGCCGAAGAAACCGTGGTCATCGACCCGGTCGTCGACGTGCCTGAAATTGCCGCAGTTATTCCTGCGGCCCCAGGCGCTCCCGGAGCCGAACGCGGCGGCGACCACCGTGGTGGTCCTCGCGGCGGCGGCGGTGGTCAAGGCGGACGCGGACGCGGTCGCGGACCCGGCGGAAATCGTGGCCCACGTCGCGATGAGAACAAATCCGATCTGCTCGAAAAAGTTGTCTTCATCAATCGATGCGCCAAGGTCGTCAAGGGCGGTCGCCGTTTCAGTTTCAGTGCGCTCCTCGTCGTCGGGGACCGCAAAGGCAAGGTCGGTGTCGGTTTCGGCAAGGCCAATGAGGTCACCGAAGCGATCCGCAAAGCCACCGATGCCGCCCGCAAGCATCTCGAACCCGTTTCCCTCCGCGGCCCCACGATTCCCCATGAAGTCATGGGTCAGTTTGGCGGCGGCAGGGTCTTCCTGCGTCCCGCCTCTCCCGGAACCGGCCTCATCGCAGGTGGTGGTGTGCGTGCCGTGGTGGAAGCCGCCGGCATCAAGGATCTTCTCGCCAAGTCGCTCGGTTCCGGCAACCCGGCCAACGTTGTCAAGGCAACGCTGGACGCGCTCAAACAACTCCGGCCCAAGGAAGCCATTTTCCAACTGCGCGGCAAAACCATCAAGCCGGCCGCTCCTGTCGATGCGGCTACTGATGCAACGAAAGCCGAAGCTACCGAGCCCGCCAAGGGCGGCAAAGGCAAGGGCAAAAGTGCGAAGTCTGAAAAACCCGCGAAAGTTGAAAAAGCCGACGAGTCCGATCCCGCACTCGCCTCCTAACCTGAAATAATCTTTATGTCATCCTCCATCCGACTTCACAACTCGAAGCCCCGTCCGGGCTCGCGTCATCGCGTCAAGCGGCTCGGCTGCGGCGAAAGCTCCGGCCACGGCAAAACCAGCGGCAAGGGCCACAAGGGCCAGAAAGCCCGCTCCGGCGGCAGCATCCGTCTCGGTTTCGAAGGCGGCCAGATGCCCCTCATTCGACGCATCCCCAAGCGTGGTTTTAACAATACCGCTTTCAAAATCACCTACGCGCCGGTCAATCTCTCCGACCTCGAATTGCTTTTTGAACCGGGTGCGATCGATGAAAAAGGCCTGCGCGAAAAGGGCCTGGTCAACGGCAACTGGGACGGCGTGAAGATTCTCGGCGGCGGGGAAATCACCAAAAAGTTTTCCCTCAAGGTCAATGCCATCAGCGCATCGGCCAAGGAAAAGCTCGAAAAGGCAGGTTGTTCCATCGAACTCATTGCCGGCAAGACTTATCCCGCCCGCAACAGTGCGAAGGTGCTCGCCAAAACGTCCAAGCCCGCCAAGGGCAGGGCCCAGGCGGCAACGCCCGGACAAGCCTCGACGCCCGGCAAGGCCTAATCTTCAACGGCTCCGCCACGCCACGCCCGCATCATGCTTTCGGCATTCGCCAACTGTTTAAAGATACCTGAACTGCGCGCGCGCATTTTCTTCACGCTCTGCGTCGTCGTGGTCGTCCGTATCGGCGCGGCCATTCCATGCCCTGGGATCAACACCGAAATCCTTGCCCGATTTTTCCACTCGGTCATTGAAAAGGATCCGAACAACACGGTCGTCGGCCTGTTCAATCTTTTCAGCGGCGGCGCTCTGGAAAACTGCGCCGTCTTCACGCTCGGCATCATCCCCTACATCAGCGCGAGCATCATGCTTCAGTTGATGACCGCGGTTGTCCCCAGCCTGGGCAAGCTCGCCCGTGAAGAAGGCGGACGCCAGAAAATCACCCAGTACACGCGCTACGCCACCATCGCCATCTGCCTGGTCCAGGGCTACTTCACCGCGAAGCAATTCGAGAATCCCAAAGCCAGCCAGTTGTTCGCGGGCATCGACGCGATCACCAGCAAGTTCGGCCCGCTCGTTTCCCATCCCGGACTCACCTTTGAATTCACCACCGTCATCAGCCTGCTTACCGGCACGCTGCTCTTGATGTGGCTCGGCGAGCAGATCACCGACAAGGGAATCGGCAACGGTATCTCCATGGTCATCACGATCAATATCGTTTCGCGTTTGCCCGCCGCACTTTTGCAGGGCTGGCAGATGCTCTTTTCGACCGGCACTGGCGCCGAACCGACTGTCCCGATCATCGTCTTTCCGATGATGCTTTTGTTCCTCTTCTCCGTCATCGCCGGTACCATCGCCATCACCCAGGCCCAACGCAAGGTCACCATTCAGTACGCCAAGCAGGTCCGGGGCAACAAAGTCTACGGCGGCCAGACCGCGTTCCTGCCGCTCAAGGTCAATTATTCCGGCGTCATGCCGATCATCTTCGCCCAGTCGATCCTCATCGTGCCCGCTTTCATGATCAAGATTCTGCCCATCGGCGCGGCTCCCTGGGCGCGCGACATGGCCGATTCGCTCACGGGCGGTTCTCTCCATTACATCCTTTACGTCGGAATGATCTTTTTCTTCTCCTACTTCTGGGTCTCCTTCATGTTCAACCCGATTCAGATTGCGGAGGACGTCAAACGCAACGGCGGCTTCATTCCCGGCGTGCGTCCAGGAGCGCCCACGGCCGAGTTTCTCGAATACACCATGACAAGGCTCACCCTCGCTGGCGCCATCTTTCTCGCCGTTCTCGCCATCCTGCCAATGGCCGTGCAAAGTTTGGCGCACGTCCCCGTGCTCACCAGCCAATTTTTCGGCGGCACCAGCCTGCTCATCATGATCGGCGTCATGCTCGACACCATGCGCCAGATGGAAACTTACCTCCTGCAACGCCATTACGACGGCTTCCTCAAGAAAGGCCGCATCCGGGGCCGCTCTTCTGGTCCCGCGCTTGCGCCGGGACAGGGTCAAGCCGTCGATTCCGGCAAATATGTCTGGCTGTTTGTGGCCATTGCCATTCTCCTCATCGTCGGGGCCGTCGTTTCGCTGCTGTAAAAGTTCGAAGGAAGCACGCAGAAGTAAGACGTGAAAGGCATCTGCACGCCTCGATGCCGGAGTTAAGTTCCGTAATTTGACTTCTACCTTCCCGCTTCTAGCTTCATACTTCTTCTCTTGTGAGCATTCCCATCAAAACGCCTGATGAAATCGAGTCCATGCGCGTCAGTTGCCGCGCAGCCCGCGAAATCCTCGAGGAAGTTTCCCTGGCCGTCGTGCCGGGCGTTTCCACGGGCGAGATCGACAAGCTCGCCGCACGTCTGATCAATGATCGGGGCGGACGCAGCCCCTTCCTCAACTATCGCGGATTTCCCGGCCACATCTGTATCTCCGTTAACGACGAGATCGTCCACGGCATCGGCGGCGCGCGACGCATCCAATACGCCGACATCGTCAAGCTCGACATCGGCATCATCCTTCACGGCTGGGTGGGCGATACCGCCACGACCATTCCGGTCGGAGTCGTTGCGCCGGCGGTCACGCGCCTCCTCGACAAAACGCAGGAAGCGCTCGCGGTCGGGATCGAGCAGGCGCGGGTCGGCAACCGCATCTTCGACATCTCTCTGGCCATTGAGAACTTCGTCGTCTCAAACGGCTACAGCGTCGTGCGCGAATTCGTCGGCCACGGCGTCGGACGCGCGCTCCACGAGGAACCGCACGTCCCCAACTATGGCCGCGAAATCAAGGCCAAGCTCAAACCGGGCATGACGATTGCCATCGAGCCGATGGTCAACATGGGTCGCGCGCAGGTGCGCCAACTTGCCGACGGCTGGACCGTCGTCACTGCCGACGGAAAGCCCTCCGCCCATTTCGAGCACACCGTCCTCATCACCGAGGAGGGCCCGGAAATCCTGACCTGCCTGCCGGAAAAGGCGGAGCTAAGAACGAAGAACTGAGATTGTAGAATTTCAGACTTCTAAGTTCCACGCTCTTCGCTCTAAGTTTCCCCCATGGCCAACGCCAACCAAATTCAAGCGCGCGGCACGGTGGTTGAGGTCCTCAAGCACGGCGCCTACCGCGTCGAGCTGGCCAACGGCCACCGCTGTATCGCCCGCGCCTCCGGGGAGCACCGGCTCAACTTTATCCGGCTCTCCGCCGGGGACCGTGTCCAACTCGAGTTCCATCCCTACGACCTCTCCCGCGGGCGGATTATCCTGCCGGATTGAGGCGCGTCTTGATAGGGTGTTGAAAAGAAAGCCTAAGCCACAGATTTTCGTATAGTCCTAATTTGAATTGGCTATCGCCTTCTTTGCCAATTTGTCGCGAAGTTTCGCGCCGCGCCTGGTGGACCGGAAAAGATAGTGGTCTGAAACCGTCAGGATGTGGTCAGGTTTCCAATCAGCGAAAAACGAGGTGGCGGCATGACCATACGTGACCAAATCGACTTGCCCCGTTTGAAGTTGTATCTTGATGAAATTTTCTATGAGCAAATGACCGGGAGACACCTTGGAATAGGCTTCATCGTAGCCTATCACATGCATAAAATTGATTCGGCCTGAAACGACGCACAACAAACCGGCAATGGCGCAATCGCCCAATTGCAAGAGATGAATTTCAAAACCGCCGACCGGTTCAAAATAAAACATCAAATGCTTTAGAAAGGCATCGAATTGGGGATGGTTGGCGATGCTAAATTCCGAATCACGCTTCCAGCCGGAGGCTTCGACCGCCACCAGTTTCGGATAGGCTTCTCTTAGGTCTTCCGGCGTGGAAGCAGTCAGGAACCGGAGTTCCTTGGAAGCGAGCCTGTTGTGAGCGTTTCTGAGCCCCTTCTTAAATCCCGTCGAGAGCCTCTGGAACGGCATGTCGTTCGGTCCACACGAAATGGAATCGATATGTCCGCCGCACGCTCTTCCGAACGTGGTCAGACTCGGAAGCGTCGAGGTTTTCAAAAAGGCCGCATGGGCATGGGATCCCTCAATGACGTCGGTGAGTGCAACGACATCCCACCAGGAATTTAACTTATCCAGGTATCGCATCAGTCCGGTAAAAATATCGGCATCGATAACAGATTCCGCGAAAATGACGTCCCGAACCGCCGGGGTCTCACGTACATTCGATAACAAGCGCAATGCCTTTACCGGGACCGCGCCTTGGACTCCGTAAACCCAGGCCGTGGTGATGCGAAGAGGTACTATGCCAACGAGCTTGTGGGAATCAAAAATGGCGACATAGAGGTAACTGCCGTCACCGAACTGATCCATCGTTCGGGTCAAAGCTAGAAACCATTCGACTTGGTGAAAGTGGCGGGCTGGTTTCAGCCCTTGTGTTAGTTGACGCCAACCGTCGGCCAGCTTGAGCAGTCCGTCCATACTGTGAACGATCTCAAATCGCAGCCCGTTCCATTCGGAAAACGATTTTCCGCGGTGAACCGCCCATGCCGCTGGGAAATCGGAAGCCGGGTTAGGCTTGGGAACTGGCCTGTCCTTGATTCGTGATAGTACGAATTTAACCGCTCGCTTGGAAAAGCGGACGAATTGGGCCATCGAAGCTCGCAGTCCAACCGAAACTTTCTCTCCCATAACCAGATTTAAGCCTGCGGACTTGGGTAAGTCCAATCTCCCCTTTTTTTGAATTAGGACGCCACTCAGATTTTGGCGTGTAATGTTCTGGTGGGTGGGGCAGCGTGCTTAAGAGTAAACAAGGCGGAAACGTGCTAAAAAAACTTCAACAAGGCGCTTGCCATGAGGTTGGCTTTTGATAATCTCTCACTCTTGCGCTTTATCGCGTGGAGGCATTTTTGTCTCCGCGCCCAGAGTGTAAACCACCTTTTTTAAGAGATAAAATAATGAGAGTTCGCGCTTCCGTCAAACGCCGCACTTCGGACTGCCAGGTTGTCCGTCGGAAGGGCCGTGTTTATATCATCAACAAGAAAAACCCGCGCCTGAAACAGCGTCAGGGTTAATTCCGTTTTCACCCTTCTAACTTCTAATTTTTAAATATGCCTCGCCTTCTCGGTATCGACATTCCCGGTGACAAACGGATTGAAGCCGCTCTCCCTTACATTTACGGCATTGGCCCGACCCGGGCCAAGCTGATTCTCGAACAGGCTGAAATCAGCCCCGATGTTCGCGCCAAGAGCCTGAGCGATCAGCAGCTCAACCGGATCATCCAGATCATTCAGGAAAACAAGTATGTGATCGAAGGCGATCTGCGCCGCGAATTGCAGCAGAATCTCAAGCGGCTCCAGGCGATCAATTGTTACCGCGGCATCCGTCATCGTCGAGGTCTCCCCGTTCGCGGTCAGCGCACCGGCACGAACGCCCGCACGCGCAAGGGCCCTCGCAAGACGGTCGGCGTGCAGCGCAACAAAGACGCCAAGGCCGGCAAAGTTTAATTTATCGTATAGCCCCTTATTCCCATGCCCGACGAAACTCCGATTACTCCCGCCGCCGCTCCTACTCCTGAGCCGGCTCCGAAACCCGCGAAAAAAGAAGTCACGACTTCCGCCGCTCCTAAAGAAGCTGCTACCGCTGTGGCTGAAAAAGCCCCTAAGGCCGAGAAGAAACCTGCAGGCGAAAAGAAATCGTCTGGCGAGAAAAAGGGCGCCGCTGCCGCCGAGGTCAAGCCGGCCGAGCAGATTTCGACCAGCCTGTCGCTCGATCCGAACGACATGGAGAAGCCGAAGATCGTCAAGGCGAAGGGGAGCAAGAATGTTTTCATCGGCATCGCCCACATTTCGGCGACGTTCAACAACACGATCGTTTCGATCACTGACATGACGGGCAACGTCATCGGCTGGTCGTCCGCCGGCAAGTGCGGTTTTCGCGGCTCGAAGAAATCGACCGCGTATGTCGCCCAGGTCGTTGCGCAGGATGCTTCCCGCCAGGCCATGGGCCACGGGTTGAAGGAAGTTTCCGTCCGCGTGAAGGGTCCCGGCACGGGCCGCGAATCGGCGATCCGCGCGCTTCAGGCCATCGGCCTGGAAGTGACCTCCATCACTGACGTGACGCCCACCCCCCACAACGGTTGCCGCCCCCGTAAACAACGCCGCGTGTAATTACCCCTTTTATCTAAACTCCTATGGCTCGTTATACCGGACCCCGCACCAAGAAAAGCCGCCGCTACGGCGTACCCCTTTTCGGCCCCCACAAGGCGCTCGAACGCCGCAATTATCCGCCCGGCATGCATGGCGACAAAGGCCGCCGCAAGCAGTCGGAATATGCGACCGCGCTCGGCGAGAAGCAGAAGCTTCGCCTGATGTACGGCCTGCTCGAACGGCAATTCCGCCGCTATTTCGAGACCGCCCTTCAGCGCCGCGGCGTTACGGGCGAGACGCTGCTTCAGCTTCTCGAAACCCGGCTCGACAATATCGTTTTTCGTCTCGGTCTCGCCAATTCCCGCCGCTCGGCGCGGCAGATGGTCAATCACGGTCATATCAACGTGAACGGACGCCGGGTCGACATCGCGAGCTACAACACGAAGGTGGGCGATGTGGTCGAAGTGCGCAACAACGCCGTCTCGCGTCAGCTCGGCACGCGCGGTCTGGCCGCGACGCAGATCACGGCGGTGCCTGATTGGCTCCTGCTCGACAAGGACAATTTCAAGGGTGAAGTCAAACGGATCCCAACTCGTGAGGAAATCGCGCCGATCGTCAACGAACAGTTGATCATCGAGCTTTACTCCCGATAAACAGAATTTATTGCGGTTCCGCTGTTGCGGAATCGCCTGACTCCTTCTCGACCGGCGGTGCGGGAAGGGCAGCGACAGAATAACACCGCCATTTGGCTGTTGGTCCGGTGACGTGATTGCATGTTGCGTCATTCGGGTAACACAGCCAGGAGAAATACAATGCCTATCCGCCTCGGTCGTTTCGAAATGCCCAATCGTCTGGCTAAAGACGAAGCCGCCTCCAAGGGCAACTACGCCAAGTTCGTTGCCGAACCCTTTGAAGCCGGTTACGGTCGCACCCTCGGCAACTCGTTGCGCCGCGTGCTGCTTTCCTCGCTGGAAGGCGCCGCCGTCGCGAG
>Ga0182024_10020221_pt1 | contig 12182 bp, 9 predicted proteins | sample P32metaG_FD_120480 | JGI IMG/M metagenome (GOLD analysis project Ga0182024, IMG submission 120480) | Permafrost microbial communities from Stordalen Mire, Sweden - P3-2 metaG (Illumina Assembly) | ecosystem: Environmental > Terrestrial > Soil > Wetlands > Permafrost | place: Sweden: Stordalen...
CCTCCACCCCTTTGGGGTTCGGCTGCGCTCGGCTCGCTACGCTCGCCTTCGCTCCGCCTCACCCCAAAGGGGTGGAGGCGCAGGGAAGAAAGACAATTTACAGAAAGAGTTTTACACCCCCTGGTCACGCTGGTCCCGTTGGTGGAAATGATCAACCCACTATCTTACTCTGTCAATCACCAATGTAACATTGCTAGAACTGACCCGTTCATCTAACGACCTATGTTAATTTTCACTTGGCGGCCTCACTTCTCCTGTCAAAATTCCAACAAAATAGGATGAGAGCGGCATCAAAGACTACGAGAATGACCATTATCGTCATCTTACGCTTGCTATCATGTTGATAAAGCAGCGTCATTTCTTTCTGTACTGCCGACCAGGTAGCTGACGAATGGATGTGCGAATCCTCATTCAAAGCTTCCATTCGCTCTCGATTACGATACGAGTCCCCCATAAGGGATTTATGACTTGGAAGCACCAACCAAGCTAATTCAACCACTAGGAGAAGTACAATGACAAGCCTAAGAATGTTAGTTTTCATTGGTTAGAAGACGTGCTAAGGAACCTCTGTATTTAATAAATGATCGGCCCTAGTCCTGTCGGGGTCTTGTCATACGTCCATTGGTAACCCCAAAGAACTGTCGCATAAACCTTCCCGGCATCCGTGCCTTTCGTGCACGTTGCAAAATTCCAAATTGGTTTCGGCGATGTTGCAGGGCGGTCTAAAGGATTAATTGATTATTTGATTTGTACGTATAGCAAATTCGACACCAGTTTACGTTTTTCACGCTTCGGGCTGACACTGCGAGTTACCTTTAGTGCTGGATCGCGTTCACTATATGCTTATCACCCTCATAATCAAACTTTTTCAATCAAGATATCGCTCAGCCATTCTTGCCGCATTTTGTTTGATTTGCCAGGAGCCTGTCCCATACACTTATGGCGCATGGCAGAGCAGCTTGTGGTGAAAATGCTCGCATGGAGTCAGCCGATTTCATTTAACCAGGAAAAAGAATGAACTTGATCCACGTTAATTGCCCAAAGTGTCGGGAACCGATTCAAATAGATGCGCCTGGGCGGAAATTAATTTGGCCGCTGCTGGCGGCGGTCTTGGTTGGTGTGGTTATCGGCGTTGCAGGTTTGGCCTCCGTGCTGCGCCATGCGCCGACTCAAAAGGCGTGGGTCCCGTCCGGACCAGCGCAAGAGTTGAAGGATCTGTTGCCTTCCACTAGTGAGCAGGAATTGGCGCAGGGAATAGTGCGCTCCAAATCCTGGGACAAAAAATCGCTGCTTATCATCCATAACAAAACCGCCCAAACGCTTCGAGTTTGCTGGATAAACTACGATGGCCAACGCGAGACAGGCCACGAGATGGAGCCTTTCGGCAGCTTTACCTCCGAGTCTTATGCCACACACCCGTTTCTGGTGCTTGCCGGTGTCAGCCCTGAATGGCCCTTAGATAAGGTCCTAAAACTTTCTTGTTCAAGTGCTTGCGGTGGACGGCCCCGGGCACTGTGTCAAAGAGGATTTGTCGTGGAAGCGTCCGCATCTTGTCACCGATTCTCTTGAGTTTCCGCTGGTTGGCTGCCGCCGGCGCGCCGGCGCGTTATCTTTGACAAAAGATCATTGCTCTGGTTGAATCCGCGTGGCTAAAAGTCACGCCTGAAACCGCATTGGTTCACAAGTTGTGACAAACGAATCACTATGAGCGAGCAACCTGAAAAGAGCGCCGGCGCATCCGCCTGCCAGAAAACATTGTGTGGCGTTCTGCGTTGCGCGTTGGTTGGCGCCACGATTGCCATCATTGTCTGCTTCTTCGTTTCGCCCCATGCCAGGCTGACGCGGAGACTCTGGATACCCGTTGTGGTCGAGACCAACGGCAACCAGTCGGTTCTGGGCGAGACCCGGCAGATGGAGTTCTGGACTCCTTCAGTCAAGACCAAGGATTACCTGCGCAAGTATCAGGGTGAAGTGGACGGCAAGGAGAAATGGCAGGTTATTCCGAATGATGACGTTGTCACGCAATTTGGGACGACGCTCCACTCCAACAAGGATGTATTGGGCTATCGCAGGATTGAAGTGTGGGGGCAAGGCCGGACGAGTTTCAAGCCGGGTTGGTGGTGGACGATGAACGTCCTGACCAATTACTCGGTCGGTGATCTGGCGGCGGTTTATCGGGGCTATTGGAAATCGCCTCAACCGGTGCTCGTCGAGGTGATTGACAATCGCGGCAGCACTGAAAAGTGATTGAGCTTGCGGGGGACGGCGCCCGTGCCTGGGGCTCAATAATGTTTTGGATTGGTGAACTACAGAGATGACGCGCCTACGGCACTGCAAATCACTGCGTCAGATAGTGCTGACGGATGCCGTCTTGGTTTTTTGCCGGAACAATCCATCCCTGACCCGAAGCCTCTGGCGGCGGAGGATACGGATTGATTTTTGACGCCGCGGGATTAACATCCGGGTATGCGTAATTTCTACGGCTTAATCTTTTTGGCCGGAGCCTTGGTCGTTGGCGGCTGCGGCAAGGAACAAACTTCCCCCGCTTCACCCGCTCCCACGCAAAGCGCCAGCGGCGGCGGGTATCTGGGGACGCTGGTCAAAGGCCAGCAGGTGGCGGTCAAGGGCATCGATACCGCTTCGTTGAATCAGGAGGTCCAGCTTTTTAACGCGCAGGAGGGCCGTCTGCCCACGAACCTGGATGAATTGGTCGCAAAACAGTACCTGGGCAAATTGCCCGAACCTCCCGCCGGCATGAAGCTGAATTATGACGCAACCTCCGGCAAAGTGTCTGTCGTCCCGCAGTGATTGTGTCCACTCAGCCGTCAGGGCCGGGCAGGCGGGTTGGGGGCGGTTTTTCATTGCTGGAATTGCTGATTACCATGGCGGTGCTTGTCATCTTGACAGTGCTGATGAGCGGCGAATTTGGCGTGGGTGGCCGGAATCGCGCCCTGGCCGCTTGCCGCGACAACCTGCAAAAGATTTATCTGGCTTTGAGCATTTATCAAAATGACAACAATGGGGCTTTTCCCTTTTTGAAAGACGCCACCTCTCCCGCCGGGCCGCTGAGTTTGCTGGTGCCGAAGAGCACGACGGTGACGGAGATGTTCATCTGTCCCGGCAGCAAGGATAAACCGTTGCCCGAGGCCGAATCCTTTGCCAATCGAAAAATCAGCTACGCCTATTACATGGGACGCACGACCAACGATGACGGCAGCGAGATTATCGCTTCCGACGCGCAGGTCGATGCCGCCCCGAAAAACAAGGGGCAACAGATTTTCTCCGGGAACGGGCGGGCACCCGGGAACAATCACGGCAAAGAAGGCGGCAACCTGCTTTCGCGCGGCGGCGAGGTGACGGGCAGCGGGCCCAAGTCGTCGCGCGACGTGCGTTATCCGCCAAGCGTGCGTCTGCTCAATCCGGAATGACCATCAAAGTCCAATGCAGTTGCGGGACGCGGTACGCCTTCGATGTCGAGCCGCAGGGTGGAGTCATGCCTTTCAAGGTGACTTGCCCCGCTTGCCAGGCGGACGGCACCGAAGCGGCCAACCAGATCATTGCGCAAATATCGGACGTGGAACCGAAAACGCCGCCTCGCTTGCGCATGAAGGAATCCGCGGCTTCGACCACTGCCGCCGCAGCCGCAGCCGCCGGCCCGATTCTGCCGATGCCCGCCCCCGTCCCCGGCGCAGCCGTCCGCAAACTCAAGGCCGAAGCGCGCCAAACGCGCCTGATCGGCTGGATGATTGGCGTCTTTTTCCTGTTGATCTTCGGGTTGCTGGGGGCCTGGGGTTGGTACAGTTTTGTCGGCTCGATGCCGAGCATGGTGTTTTCAATGAAACTACCGGGGCCGGAATCGGAATGGCATACGGAGTTTTTGCACGGCGGAAAAATTCTGCTGGCCAGCGCGGACCGCGTTATTCTCCACGACGTTCACACGCAAAAAGACGTGTGGACCACGGCCCTGCCGGGGGAGCCGGCGAACGGGCCGGTTCCAAAAATATTTGTTGACAAGAATAATATTTGGGTCTGTCCCGGCGATCAGGTCGCGCGCCTGGACGCGGCGACGGGCGAAGTGAAACAGACCATCCCCGTGACCGGCCAACTGGCCAGTTTCACGCCTGCGGAATCGAGCCTGCTGGTGGTGTCGGCCACAGGCGAAACCCGGCGGGTGGCGATGCGAATTGACCTAGCTTCAGGTGAAGTTTCGAGCCGGAACGTCGAAGTTCCGCGCGCGCAAAAAGTCGCCATGCCGGATGAGTTGCCGCCCAATGTGCAACCGACGGCGGGAGTTTTGCTGGCCCAGGCCACCGACGAACAAAAGTTCAACAAGCCCCTGGACGCGGTCAGCAGCGAATTTTTTTCGGCGGGCCAGAATCTCATCGAATTGCGCGTTAAATTATTGGAGCCAAAAGTCACCTGGGTGAAATCGATCAAGCCGCGCGGCCCGTCGCTGATCAATGACAAGACCAGCGCGTCCACCAGCACCGCCGGGGTGGAGGAGGAGGTTTTCAACGATATCAAGCGCGACCAAACCGGCGGCGTCAAAGCCATCGACGAGAGCCGTTATGAAGTGCGGCTGCGCCGCTGGCTGGGCGACAAACCGGTGGAATGGCAGGGCGAGGTCACGGGTGCGCCGGCGTTTTTCGCGCGGCAAACGGTCGATCTGCTGGTGGCGGGAAAAGGTTTGACAGTCTTCGACAAACAGAACAACAAACTTTTCGAGACGACATTGAGCTACCCGATCAGCGCGCGTTTTACCTCTGGAAACGTGGGGCATCAGGTGCCGGCGGTGGAACGGGCGGGAGTGCTTTATTTCTTTGACCAGGGGGTGTTGACGGCCCTGTCCCTGCCGGGCGGCCAGGTGCAGTGGCGGCTGACCAGCATCGGCATCAGCCGCGCCCAATTCGACGACGAGGGAAATCTTTATATTGACTCGACCGCGGCCAGCCCCGACGACATTCAATACTCGGAACAGATCAAGTTCGAAGCCACGCCGCCGGTGATATTGAAAGTGGACCCGCACTCGGGGAAAATTCTCTGGCAGGCGCAAAATATCGGGCAACGCTGTTGTCTGTCTGGAAAATATGTTTACACGGTGAGCGCAGACAAGGGCGGGGTGGCGATGGCCGTGGGGCTGGCCGACGCGCTGGGCGCGCCGCGTCCGGAAGCGCCGGTGCATTTTCACGTCCACCGCCTGGATCCAGCCACCGGCCAGGAGATGTGGGATTTTTTCCGGGAGGAAGCGCCCGACGAAGAAGCCTTTCAACAGAATTGGTTTGTTTTGCGTTTTGGCAACGAAGTGCAGGCGTGGAAATTTTTAACCTTTTGAACAGACGAACGGGTTTTGCAAATTGCATTTGGCGAGATGGGGCTTTGCAAAAAGCAAAGGACCGGCCATTTATCTACACCAATAGTTTTCTGTAAACTGTTTCCATCCAAGCCATTGGGCACAAGCAGAAAATCTGGCATAATTTTGGCTACTTGACTACGACGAGAAAGTTGACGGAAACACCTAAAGGAACTAACGGAAATAAATATGAAAACAAAAATAATCCTCGCAGCAGCGGTTCTGTTTTATGGCGCGGGCGCGATGTTGCAAGCCCAGGACATGACCACAACCAATAACAGCCACTGGTGGAACAATTCGAGTTCGACCGATCTCTATCAGGCCTACGACGTGAGTTTGGAGGCGTTTGGGATGGGGACGATCAATGAGCATACGCTGTATCACCTTTCTGGAAGCCGCATTCAACGCACCGGCCATCTCGGCGCGGGCGCGGGTTTGGAGTTTTTCTTCAACCGTTATATCGGCATTGAAGCGGAAGGTTTTTCGGAGACGACGCATAACACCTTTGTCAATGACGCCGGAGGGAATCTGGTCTTTCGGTGGCCCATTGGCGACACCGGGCTGGCGCCTTATGCGTTTGGCGGCGGCGGACACGAATTCTATCCCGTGTCAGACGATAATTACGGCGACGGGGGTCTGGGCTTGGAATATCGTTTCACACGCTGCATTGGCGTCTTCGCCGATGCCCGCTTTGTGGCGACTGAGCACACTGGCACTTACGCTCTGGGCCGTCTCGGGGTGAAGTTTACCTTTTAGATTCCGTTCCTACTGCGCGCCGCCAGCATTCACCGTGTGGAATGCTGGCGGTTTTTCGTCTTCAGAACTTCAGAGGGATGCCGCCTCTTAAGACTTGCCGGACGAGGTCACACGCGCTAAGATTACCATGGCTCAGACGCGCTGTGGAATTTGATAATGTCATTAACCCCTTTAGGCCTCTGCCCCGGGTTTTCCTTTGGGCTGCGGTTATTCTACTGGGCGGAATTTTTCCGGTAGTTGGCGGGGACTTGAAGGTTTTACCCGGGCATGTGCCGAAAATCATTGCGGGCCTTGCGCCCCTGGGCCGGCTGGCGGCAACGAACCAGTTGCGGCTGGCTATCGGGCTGCCGTTGCGCGACCCGGCGGGTTTGGATAATTTTGTGGCGCAGGTTTCCGACCCGGCCAGCCCCAACTTTCGCCACTTCCTGACGCGGGAGGAATTGACCGCGCGATTCGGCCCCGCCGAAGAAGATTACGAGGCGGTGAAAAATTTTGCGGGAACCAACGGCCTGGCCATCACCGTGACTCATGCCAACCGATTGTTGCTGGATGTGACCGGCCCGGCGGCGGCGGTTGAAAAGGCCTTTCATATTGCGCTGCGGACATATCGGCATCCGACCGAGGCGCGCAATTTTTTTGCGCCAGACACCGAGCCGACGGTGGACGCGGCGTTGCCGGTGATTGACATTCAAGGCTTGAGCGATTTTTCGCGGCCGCATCCGAAGTTCGTCAGGCGGACCAATAACAATACGGCGAAAATTGTGGCCGGAGGCGGCACCGCTCCGGACGGTTCCGGCGACTTGTTCGGCAACGATTTCCGCAACGCCTACGTGCCGGGCGTGACATTGACCGGCGCGGGACAGAGCGTCGGGTTGGTGGAATTCGACGGCTATTTTACCAACGATGTTTCCAATTATGCGGTGGCGGCGGGGATGGGGCGGACGAACATTCTCATCCAGCCCGTTTTGCTGGACAGCTATAATGGCACGCCATCGACCACCAGCATCAACGGCGGCGAAGTTGAAGTTGAGCTGGACATTGAAATGGCCATGTCGATTGCGCCGGGACTGGCCAAAATAGTTTCTTTTGAAGCTGGTGAAAATGGGATCCAGAATGACGTTTTAAACGCGATGCTGGCCGACAGCAACGTGGTGAATTTGAGTTGTTCCTGGGGCTGGCCCGGCGGTCCGACCAGTTCCACCGACACCATTTTCAAGATGATGCAAGGGGTGGGGCAAACGTTCTTTAACGCGTCCGGCGACAGCGGCGCATTTACGACCGGCGCCACGACAGCGAATGGTGTTGACAACCCTTCCCGGGACAATGCGCCGTCCAGCAATCCGTACATCACGCAAGTCGGCGGGACAACCATGACGATGAACGGCGCGGGGGCGTCCTGGGCCGCGGAAGTGGTTTGGAACTGGGGCGGGGGCGTCGCCAGCAGCGGCGGCATCAGCAGCTATTATTCCATTCCAAGCTGGCAGGCTACTGTCAATAATATGGCAGCCAGGGGAGGCTCGGCCAGTTTTCGAAATATCCCCGATGTGGCGGCGAACGCGGACAACGTCTATGTGCTTTATGGCAATGGCCAGGCCACGGATGGGATTGGCGGGACGAGTTGCGCGGCGCCGATGTGGGCTGGTTTCATGGCGCTGGTCAACCAACAAACGGTGGCCAATGGCGGGTCGAATACCGGGTTCATCAATCCGGCCCTCTACGCGATAGCGGCCGGGTCAGGCTACGCCACTTGTTTGCATGACGTCACTTCCGGGAACAACACCTGGAGGAAGAGCAAGAGTTTGTTTTATGCGACAAACAATTACGACCTTTGCACCGGCCTCGGCACGATGAACGGGCAAAGTTTAATTACTGCCCTGGCCTATGCCGGTGTCGTCGTTCCCACATCGATCACTAATTTGACCGCCAGCCAGACCGTCACTTATGGCACGACTGCCATTACCCTCGCCGGCAAGATCAGCGCCGCGGGGCCGATTTATCCGGCCAAAGGAGAGCCGGTTTCCGTAACGATTGACGGCAATGCGCAGTCCACAACCATCGACGACGCCACCGGCGATTTTTCTTTCAGTTATAGTCCGCACATCATACCCGCGAGCGGGACCGCCTACACCATCACCTACGCGTATGCCGGTGATGCCTCGTTGCATCCCGCCACCAATACCAGCACCACGCTGACGGTGAAAGCCGCGGCGTTGAGCATCACGGCTGATGCCCAAAGCAAAACCTATGGCCAGACGATTGCGTTCGGCAGCGGCAACACAAACTATACCAGCAGCGGGTTGGAAAATGGCGAGACGATTGGGACAGTGACGCTGACCGTGAGCGCCAATGGCGGTGCTGCCACTGCGGCGGCGGGGACTTATACCATTACGCCCAGCGCTGCGACTGGCGGGTCGGCAGCGCAGGGCAACTATGCCATCACATACATTACCAACGCATTGAAAGTGAACCCACTGGCGGTGACTTTGAAAGGCAGCCGTCCGTATGACGGGACGGCCACAGCCCAGGCGGCTATTTTGACGATTGTCACCAACTACGACGGAGCGAATCTGACATTGTCCGGCAGCGCCACCCTTGCTGGTCCGGGTGTCGGGGTGCAAAGCATCACCCAATTTACGGGCCTGACCCTGGGAGGTTCGGCGGCCGGCAATTATACATTGACCGGAGCGAGCGGCACGGTGACGATCAGCAATCCACAGACCCCGTTCTCGATCACTTCATCCTCCGTGAGCACTGTAGGAACCAACATTGTCGTTTGCTGGCAGTCTGTTCCAGGAGTTGTTTACGATGTGCTGACCAATGCCAGCCTGGCCCCGCCCCAATCCTGGACGGTCGCGGGCAGTCCGATTTCTGCGACGGGCACAAACACCTGCATCACATTGCCGGGAGGGACCTCCGGGAACACCAATATTTTTGTGATCATCCAAGAACAGTGACGAGGGCGGTGGAATTGAGACGTTCGCGCTCGACTCTGGCAGGGAATTCTGTTATGATAATGAATCATGGTCTTTTTCCCTCGCGTGGGATGCGTGTTGGCAGTGGCGGTTCTATTGTGCGGCATCCAGTCGCGCGCGCAACCGTTTACCAACGGGGGATTTGAAGTCACCGCTGGAGTAACCATCGCCGCCAATACTTCCATGACGCTAAACCCAGGCGATACCTGGCTGACGGGTTGGAGCGCCGGCGGCCCGGATGGCACTGTAATGGTGCAAAATGGTTACGTGGGTGAATATTTCTTCGGAACTTTGGACGGGATAGCCCCGTGGCAAGGGCAACAATGGGTGATTTTTCCGGATGACTCCCTGGGCGGTTTGTTGTCTCAAACCTTTCAGACTGCCGTCGGCGGATATTGCACGGTGAGCTTTGTGACAGGAAATGTTTATACGGCTGACGACCCGCTTTTGGGAGTAACGATCGAGGCGTCCGATGGCTCGGTTTTGTCGAACAACGTCTATGCGCCGTCTTACCGGGAGTGGACGGGTTTTCAGTTGTCATTTTTGGCCACCACGCCGACCACGACGCTTGCGTTCACCGATGCCTCGTCCGATGCCGAAGGCGCGGATATTGGGCTGGATGGCGTGACGCTCGTTGCCGAGCCTCCGGGCTGGCCGTATATAATCACTTCGCCCGAGAGTCAAACTAACGCCGCCGGTACCCAGGCAACTTTCATCGCCGCGGCTGGCGGGAGCCCCGCCACCGTGCAATGGTATCTGGGCAACATGCCCGTGCCAAATGGCACCAACACCACCCTGACAGTGATTGCGAGTGAGTTGACGGCGGGAAGTTATACGGCCGTGTTCAGCAATGGCATCGGGACCAGTGCCTCTCAAGCGGCAGTATTAACTGTATTGCAGGTTGTCACTTCGCCGCTCAGTCAAACGGTTTCGGCGGGGACACCAGTGGTATTGACAGCATCGGCCAACTTGAGTCAGGCGACGGCGCAATGGTATTTAGGACCTTACCCCATCATCGGCGCAACCAGCCCGACATTGACCGTCACGGCCAACAACCAAACGGCCGGGAACTATACTGCGCAATTCAGTTACGGGACCGCTACCGCGACCAGCGCCACGGCGCTTCTGACCGTTCTTAATATTCCATTTATCAACGGAAGTTTTGAAGCGACCAGCGGCACATCCATCGCGCCCGGCGATGATCAAGTGGGCAACGTGGGTGACACCTGGCTGACGGGCTGGAACTTTGGCGGAACGAACGACGAAATTATTGTGTTCAATGAATCGTTTCTGGGGTTGGATCCGGCGGATGGAAACCAATGGGTGGTTTTTGACTCGGAAGATTCCCCTCCTCCCGGCGTCTTGTCCCAAACCTTTAGCACAACTCCTGGTCAAACCTATCTTGTAACTTTTGCCGCGATGGCCGTATATTATGACGGCGCTCCCTCCAAAAGCATTGCGGTGACAGCGCAGGGTTCCGACGGCTCGATCCTGGCCAGCAGCCAGGTCAATCCTCCGGCGGAATGGTCCACGAATCAGTTGACCTTCACCGCACAGGCCGTCAATACGACTTTGGCGTTCACAGACACCTCCGCTCCCAACTACGGACCAAGCGTGGCGCTGGACGCCGTGACAGTCGTTGCCGAGATGGTGGTTGGTTCGCCCGGCATCCTGACAATTTTGGCGTATCAACCTGCATCCGGCTCGTTTCTCGTGCAACTTGCCGGACAAGCCGGGCAGTCTTATGTCATGCAAACCTCGACCAATCTGATGGTCTGGTCCCCGGTATCCACAAACGTTTTGACCGGCTCTTCTGTCAACATAACGAACACGCTGATCCCGGGCGCGGCCCGGCAATTCTGGCGAGCCGTGCCGACGCTTTAGTTCGAGACGTGGACGGCTGAACCGGCTGGATCGATAAACGGCGGGACGCCGTTGCTGGAAGGGTTCAAATACTGGTTTTGATAGAGAAACCAGCCAAAGCTGTTGGTGAAGGACAATTGCACATGGAAAGTGGATCCCTGACCCAATATGTTGTTCAGGATATTGGCGCTTTGCAGCGAGCCTCCATTTTGGGCGGGGCCGATGCCCCGATAGGTTACGTTGGCGAAATTATTGTCCATGATCACCGCATTGCCGCAACTGCCGGTGAACACAACGCCGTGTCCGCCAGATGCGAGCGTGTTGCCAAAAACATTGGCCCAAGAGACATTTTCGTCGTTTACCGCAGCCCCCGGATAGCTTTGGGGCAATGGCGGGTAAAGAGTTAAATAGTTTCCCGAGAAATTGAGGGAATATAAGGCGGGACTCCGGGCTTCACCTTGCGGTGACACGCCGTTTCGACCGCCGTAGACAAGGTTGCCGATGAAGCAGGTGGAATAGTTTATCGCCGCCGTGCCGATCACGGCCTCTCCGCCGCCATGATTCAGGGCCAAAGCGCAGCAAGACCCGTCATTGACCAGCGTGTTATAGGTGTTGCCGACGATGGAGCTTGGCCCTGTGCTCATTTGAATTGCTTCCAATTCGTAATTTAAGATGGTATTCCGCGCAATAAAGTAGTTCCCGCCGCTCTGGAACCATACAAATCCATCTGGAGCGATGTGCTCAAATTCATTGGTGCTGACGTATCCGAATGAATTGTTGGTGGACGGCACGAGGTTGGTATTTCCATTGTAAGTATTCTCCAGTATGTTGACGTTATAATCGGGCGTGGCGGAGCAAAAAATGCCCACGCTGCCATTCCAGTTCGTTGTGCGCGGAGTGTTGGTGGGAAATGGATTCATTCTTCCCATGTAAACATTTGTTCCGCCCCAAATATTGAAATCGCAATGGGTAATCAGACAATCGTTGACGTAGAAAACAATTCCGATCGAAACGTCGCCGTATAAGAATTGGCAGTTGGTTATCAGGATATTTTGATCCAATTGGGTGGGATTGTATCCTTTGAATACAGTGAGATATCCCGTGTAGATATTCGGCGTCAATTGGCCCAGTTCGAAAGTAGTATTGGTGACGTTGAGCACGGCTAAATGAGGTTGGGCTTCGAGGGTCATGTCCCGCAATGTGAAATTGGTGCAGCCCGCGTATTTTTGCGGACTTTGCCC
>Ga0182024_10020222_pt1 | contig 12182 bp, 10 predicted proteins | sample P32metaG_FD_120480 | JGI IMG/M metagenome (GOLD analysis project Ga0182024, IMG submission 120480) | Permafrost microbial communities from Stordalen Mire, Sweden - P3-2 metaG (Illumina Assembly) | ecosystem: Environmental > Terrestrial > Soil > Wetlands > Permafrost | place: Sweden: Stordalen...
CGGCGCACCAGCGCGCGATCCTTCTCGAAATGCTGGCGATATTCCTTGTAGGTGGTCGAGCCCATGCAGCGAATCGTGCCCGATGCCAGCGCGGGCTTCAGCAGGTTGGACGCGTCCATCGCGCCGCCCGACGTTGCGCCGGCGCCGATCACGGTATGGATCTCGTCGATGAACAGGATCGCGTTCGGATGGGCCTCGAGTTCCTTCAGCACCTGCTTCAGGCGCTCCTCGAAATCGCCGCGGTAGCGGGTGCCGGCCAGCAACGTGCCCATGTCCAGCGAGAACACGGTCGCCGCCGCCAGCACTTCCGGCACCTCGCTGTCGACGATGCGCTTTGCCAGACCCTCCGCAATCGCGGTCTTGCCGACACCGGCTTCGCCGACGAACAGCGGATTGTTCTTCTGCCGGCGGCACAGCACCTGGATCGCGCGGTTGATCTCGGCATTGCGCCCGATCACCGGATCGATCTTGCCGTCGCGCGCCTTTTTGTTGAGGTTCACGCAGTAGGTTTCCAGCGCCTCGCCCTTTTTCTTGGAATCCTCGTTGCCCTTGGTCTCGGTTTCCTCATCGACGCCGCGCACCGGGCGCGCTTCCGATACGCCGGGGCGCTTGGCGATGCCGTGGCTGATATAGTTCACCGCATCGTAGCGGGTCATGTCCTGTTCCTGCAGGAAATAGGCGGCGTGGCTCTCGCGCTCCGCGAAGATCGCGATCAGCACATTGGCCCCCGTCACCTCCTCGCGGCCGGATGACTGGACGTGAATCACGGCGCGCTGGATCACGCGCTGAAAGCCCGCAGTCGGCTTGGCGTCATCGGCGCCGTCGGTCACCAGGTTTTCGAACTCGGTTTCCAGGTAGTTGACAAGACTGGTGCGCAGCTTGTCGAGATCGACGCTGCAGGCGCGCATCACAGCCGCTGCATCGGAATCGTCGATCAGCGACAGCAGCAGGTGTTCAAGCGTCGCATATTGGTGGTGAAGCTCGTTTGCAATCGCCAGCGCTCGGTGCAGGGATTGTTCAAGGCTCTGGGAAAAAGTCGGCATTCGCGTCCTCTGTGGCCCCCTGCCATCATGATCGCCGTTGTCCGGTCAGGCAACAACAACCTTCTTCCTAGCATATATAGTTACCTTGGATCATGGCGAAAGACCGGTTCCCACGGCTCGTTCGCGCCCCGGCTTGCGCCGAGCCCGCGCGTGGAATTCGCCGGCCACACCATGTGAGCGCGCAGGTCAGCCTGGCTGACAATGCAAAACCCGTTCCGGTTTTACTGGATTCCAGCCCGAGTCTACTTCTTTTCCATCACGCATTGCAGGGGATGCTGGTGCTTGCGCGCGAAATCCATCACCTGGGTCACCTTGGTCTCGGCGATCTCGTAGGTGAACACGCCGCACTCCCCGATACCGTGATGATGAACATGCAGCATGATCTTGGTCGCGGCCTCGACGTCCTTCTGGAAGAATTTCTCCAGCACATGTACGACAAACTCCATCGGCGTGTAGTCGTCGTTCAGGATCAGGACCCGATACAGATTCGGGCGCTTGGTCTTCGGCTTGACCTTGGCAATCACGGAGGTAGCCGGGCCGCCGGTCCCACCGGTCCGGTTCTCGTCGTTGCTCATTCGGACGGCAGATGCGGCGACAGCGGGCGGCACCGACGAATCAAATCTGGTAGTTAATTGTGGCATGGCACAGGCGTTCGACATCCCCACGGTAAACTGGACAACGACCGGGTGATGTGCCCTGTCGGAGCCATCTCAAGGAGTTCCCAGACGTTTTCAGACCGCCGCTCCCGCCCGACCCGACCCATCCGCTGGATCGATATCGGGAATATGGGTCCGCTACCGGCTCGCCGCAAGCACGTAAACACCGTCCGAATCCAATCCGCGGCGGCCGCACTCCGGGCTCGACGGCCGCGCCAAGGTTAACCAATCCCTTTGAATTTGACAAAGCGGGATCGCGGGCCATTTAGCGCGCATTGACAATAGCAGCGGCTTTTTGGGCCGAATCGCCGTTGCGCGGCTATTGACCCAGTTTTATCGGAAGGAATTTACCACCTGTTTAGCGGCGGCAACCGAAATGACGGAATAACCCTAAACCTCGGTGGCAAGCCATGTGCGGTGCATTCATTAGACTTCGTGTCCAGCAAGCGGTCCGCCGCTTTGCCCGGGCCAATGAGGGCAATATCGCGGTGATCTTTACCATCGCGCTCATCCCCCTTATCAGCTTCATCGGCGCGGCAATCGACTATAGCCGGGCCAATAATGCGCGCTCGACGATGCAGGCCGCGCTCGATTCGACGGCATTGATGCTGTCGAAGGACCTCTCCGGCGGGGTGATCACGACGGCCCAGATCGCTACCCAGGCCCAGGCCTATTTCAACGCGCTTTACAGCAACCCCGATGCGCAATCCGTTTCTGTCACTGCGACCTACACCGCCAATGCCGGCACCATGGGCTCGACCGTCCAGGTCAACGGATCGGCGTACATCAACACCGACTTCATGAAGGTCGCGGGCTTTCCCACCATCCCATTCAGCAGCACCTCGACCACCGCGTGGGGTAATGTGAAGATGCGGGTGGCGCTGGCGCTCGACAACACGGGATCGATGGCCGACAACGGCAAGATCGCCGCGCTGCGCACCGCCGCCAGCAACCTCGTCGATCAGCTCAGCGCGCTCGCCAAGAATCCCGGCGACGTCTACATTTCCGTGGTTCCCTTCGCCAAGGTCGTCAACGTCGACTCCAGTAATTCCGGCGCGACGTGGATTGACTGGACCGACTGGCAGAACCCGCCGACGCAGCAACCGAACAATGGCACCTATCAGGCAACATTGCCGAGCAGTTGGGCCAATATTGGACCGGGCTCGACCTGTCCATTCACCAACAGCAGCAGCGGTTTCGTCTGCACCAGCAGCCCGGTGAACGGCAGTTCGACGGTCTCGGCCGTTCCGTCGAGCGGCACCTACAAGGGCTACATTTGCCCGAGCGTCGACTACAACTCGCACACTCTTTATAACGGCTGCTGGACCAGCACCCAAACCACCACGCAGGTAACCTATTGCACCGGCTCCTCTTGCAGCACGAGCGGGGCCAACAGCACGGCGACCTGTACCGGCAGCGGCAGCGGCAAGGTTTGCAAGGAATACACCTTCACTCACGCCTGGGTCGCCAACGCCACCAGCACGTGGACCGGTTGCGTCACGGACCGCACCCAGAGCTACGACACCACCGGCGACGCGCCGACCTCGAACATCACCGCCACGCTGTTCCCGGCCAACCAGTATTACGAGAACAGCGAGGCTTATTGTAAGCCCAATAACTCGCCTCCGCTCGAGCCCATCATGCCGATGACCTACAACTGGAGCACGCTCAAGACCAACATCACTGCGATGCAGCCGACCGGCGGTACCAATCAGGCGATCGGCCTCGCCTGGGCCTGGCAGACGCTGCTGCAGACGGGACCGGTACCCGCTCCCGCCGAAGATTCCAACTCCACCTACAATCGGGTGATCATCCTGCTGTCGGACGGCCTCAATACCGAAGACCGCTGGCCGGTGAACGGCAACGGCAGCACGCAAAACAATGGTGCGATCGATGCCCGGCAGCAGTTGCTGTGCAACAATCTTCGCAACGCCAAGGATGCCAACGGCAAGGCAATGTACACGGTCTACACGATCCAGGTCGACACCAGTACGCCGGCGGATCCGAGTTCGGCAATCCTTCAGTCCTGCGCCAGCTACAACGGAGCCTCGGATCCCAGCAAGTTCTTCCTGCTGACCAACGCGAACCAGATCGTCACCACGTTCAACACGATCGGCACCGCGCTCAGCGAGCTGCGCGTCGCGAGATAACCGCGACAGCCACCGACAAGAAAAAGCCCGGCCGCAATGGCCGGGCTTTTGATTCGCAATGACACCAAAGCCGCCTAGCCCTTGGCGGCCGGCACCAACCTGGCGGCAATGCCTTCCAGCGGTTTGAAGCTTGTCTTGGCAAGATTGCCATAAAGTCCGGCGATCTTCTGCGCCTCCGCCACGAAGGTCTCGTAGGCCGACCTCGCATATTCGGTCTGCACCTCGACCGCCTTGTCCAGCGACTTCACGCCGGAAAACTTCTCAACGAACTGCCGGGTGTCTTCAAACGACTTCCGGGTGTAGTCGCCATAGGCGCTGGCGATGGCTTGAATGCCGCTCTGAAGGCTGGCGGCCGAAGCCGTGACGGTCTCGAGCTGCGCTTTGCCGTATTGCTGGAATTCTTCAATTTTGAGCATCGGTGCGGTTCTTTCCCGGACTGAGGTGATTTGCCGGGAGGTCCGGCGCCCTGACGGCTCACCGATAGGCAATGCACAATAAAGTCAAGCTTTATTGTGCATCGCACAAATCGAGGGAATTTATGGCAATTTCCACAGCACGGTGCAAGGCATGCTTAATCTTTTGGAAACTCCGGCCCCCTAACCTCAATCCAAACTTGCCCCGGATCGGGCGATCCGCGAAAAGTATTGGTTCTGCAGTAGTTTAGCTAGAATAGCGACCTGATCGGCCATCCGGGTGAACCCAGTTTGCCCGAATCACGCATTGAGCAGGGACAAATCACGGGTCGCGTTGGGCATAATTTGGCCTCACGAACCGGTGAACTAGACAGAGAAAATGGGACGGGGAAGTTCATGCTTCGCACAACCTTGCCTTCCTCGCGCGTTCTGCGGGCTTGTGTTTTCAGTTTCACCATCGCCACCGCGGTCATCCTGACCTCCAGCGCCGCCGATGCTCGCCGCGGCAGGCATCATCACGGCGGCCGGCACCATGAAGCGCAGGACAGCTATAGTCCGCCGTTCGCTTCCATCATCGTAGACGCCAATTCGGGCGCCACGCTTGCCACCAGCAATCCCGACGCGTCGCGCCATCCGGCTTCGCTGACCAAGATCATGACGCTCTATCTGCTGTTCGAGCGCCTCGAGAACGGCAAGATGACGCTCGATACCCAGATGCCGGTATCGGAGCACGCCTCCGAACAGGCGCCCACCAAACTCGGCCTGCGTCCCGGTCAAAGCATCCGCGTCGAGGACGCCATCAAGGGCATCGTGACGCGTTCGGCCAACGATGCTGCCGTCGTGATCGCCGAAGCCATCGGCGGCGACGAAGATGATTTCTGCAAGATGATGACGCGCAAGGCACGCGCCCTCGGCATGACCAGAACGGTCTATGTCAACGCCTCCGGCCTGCCCGATGACGCACAGGTCACCACCGCGCGCGATCAGTCGATCCTCGGCCGGGCGATCCAGGACCGTTTTCCGCGCTATTACCATTACTTCTCGACCGAGGCCTTCAACTACCACGGCCAGTCCATCCGCAATCACAATCACCTGCTCGGCAGCGTCGAGGGCGTTGATGGAATCAAGACCGGCTACACCCGCGCATCGGGCTTCAACCTGGTCACCTCGATCCGCCGCGGCAATCGACATCTGATCGGCGTCGTGATGGGCGGCCATAGCGGCGGATCGCGCGACGCCATCATGCGCAACCTGCTGGCCGAGAACATGGACAAGGCCGCAACCAGGCGGACCGTCGCCGCGATCACCGAGCGCAATCCTGCCGACGCCAATGCCGATGTTGCGGAAGCCGAAGCCGAGTCGCGGCCGACCCAGACCATTCAGGTCGAGGGCGCCGTTCAGGCGGTATCGTCCGAACCGGCCGCGGCACCACCGGTGCATTCCGTCGCACCGGTTTCGCGGTCGGTGCTCGCCGCCGCGACGGCGGCTGTGCCGCCGCAGGCCAAGCCTGAACCTGCACCGCTTACCAGTGGCGTGATCCAGACCGAGTCGATCGCCGCGATTCCCGGCTCGTCCGAACCGATGAAACCGGTCCGGGTGAAGACCGTCCAGATCAAGGCGGGAGCGCTCAAGCTGGCCTCCGCCGGTCCGTCGCAGCCGGCGACGCCGGTCACCAATTCAATACCGTCGTCTCGTCCAGACGTGCCGGAGACGTCGGGCGCCATCGTTGCCAGGGCCGAGTCCAACAAGCCGGCCGCCGCGCCCGAAATGCCGCCGCAGCCGGCCAATTTCGGCACCGGCCACGGCGTGCTCGGCGTCTTGCCGGCATCGAGCGTGCCGGCTTCCGCCGGCTCGCAGGCATTGGCCTACGCCGATCCCGCCCCCCGACCGCAGGCGGTCCAGCAGAACGGCGCCATCAGGCCACTTGCGGCTCACACCGGATGGATCATCCAGGTCGGCGCGCTGGACAGCGAGAGCGAAGCTCGCGAACGCATCGAGGCGGCACGAAGCCAGGCCCATGGCCTGCTCAGCAAGGCCGATCCCTTTACCGAACCGGTCGTCTCCAAGGGCGACAAGAAGCTGTTTCGCGCCCGCTTCGCCGGACTCGATCGCGATCAGGCCGAAGCGGTGTGCCGGACCCTGAAGCGCTCCGAGATCTCCTGCATCACCGTCAAGAACTGATCGCGGCACGCATCAGGGCGCGCCAAGTCGGCTGCGCTGCGCAGGCGACGTAACCCGGCCTGGGTCCGGCCCCGTGCGCTTTGATCGCACAAATCCTCGCACCCGCAAACCTCTCGTCAAGATTTGGCGATTACAACGGCAGAAGGGAAAGATCGACCACGTCGGACAACGGCGGGCGGTAAGGGGCGTCAGCCAGAGCGACCAGCAGAAGCACCTCGCGGACAGTAGCGTTTGTAGCGTTGCCGGAGTTAGCTGTGATGCGTGCGAAGCAAAGTATCCTTGGCCTCGTTTACACGGGCAGCGAGGTACGTCGACCCCCCTTGATCGGGATGCAGTTTCTTCATGAGCCCACGGTGCGCGCGGCCGATCTCGTCACGCCCCGCCCCCGGCTGCAGGCCAAGGATCTGATAGGCCTCCTCGTCCGTCATTTTGCCGCTCGGCGCCGCGCGGCGCTGCCCGCCTGCCGCGTCTCCCTGCGCGTCCTGACGCCAGGCGGGAAACCTGCGGTCCAGATAGCTTTCAAGTAAGGCGACGCTTTCGGCGTCGAAGCCCGGGATCATCGCGATCAGCTGCTGCAGGTCGAATTCGTCCAGCAAGTGGCCGGCGTTCGGTCCAGCAACGATCTGGCCGCTCAGTTCGCCGCTGTCATGGTCGAGCCTCATGTCGAGGAATTGCGAGCGGACCTGCGAGGTCTGGCCGGCGGAGCGCTGGGCGCCCGCGCGTGCAAACCATCCGCCGATTTGGCCAAGGCCAGGGGTTCCGAACGGTGACCAGCCCAGCAGCCCCGCGCCGAAGATTCCGAGCGGAACCGCCACCGCAAGCTCGCCCCTGAAGCCGGTAAAGGCCGCCACCGCCAGCGCCAGCACGCCGCCCGCGATCTTGATCGCACGCGCCAGCACGACCGGATTGGCTGCCCGAAACATCTGCAGCAGCGAGTACAGAACGATAACGGCGACAAAGCCGGCAATCAGGGTGGGCATGGATTCAATATAGACCGGTCGGTGCTAAAAAGCATGCCGTCCACCGCGGCACGCTGGCGACGAAATCACTTCATCTGCCCAAGCAATTGGGCCGCGCCGCCTGCAGTCTTCGACAGCCGCAGCAGCGCCTCGCGTCCGCCGGCAGCATAGGCCGCCGCCGCGCGGAGCAATTCGCGCAATTGCGCCGCGGCGCCGGGATCGAATCGGCACCACGCGCCGCCTGTCAGCCGGGCGATCTCACGGAACGCCTGCTCGGCCACCTCGTCATGGCCCTCCTGGAACATGAACACGGGCACCTTGAGCAGGCCAAGTTCACCCGCCTTGGCACACAATTCGTCGATGGCCTCCTCCATGGCGTCGCCGACAAAGACCACCGCGCGCACGCCGGACGCCACCGCTTCACGCCGCGCTTCGCCCAACACCTTGCCGATCTGGGTATTGCCACCACGGCAATCGATCTTGCCCATCAATTTCGCGAGCTGGTTGCTGTCGGAAATCCATCCCGTGGCGCGGCACTCATTGAGGCCACGGTAATAGACGAGGCGGATATCAAGGCTGCCAAGCGCCGCCGCCTCGCGAAACATATCGGCCTGCAGCGCGCAGGCCATGTCCCAGGTCGGCTGCCGGCTCATGGTGGCATCGAGCGCGAACACCAGCCGGCCCCTGGCGCCTTCGGCATGGGGCGACATCGCACGGGCCTTGGCGACGAAGGCGGCAATGTCTTCCGCAGCCGACGCCCTCTGCTCGGGCAGCGACCCGGTCTTGCCGGACTTCTGCGCCGAAGACAGGTCACCTGCGGATTTCGGTGTGGTGGGCTCGCCCGACATGAGCACTCGCTGATTGCCGCCCGCTCTATGTGGAGCGGGATCGGCCAGCGGTCAATGCGCGGCAGCGATAATGGCCTCGCCCGAAGCGAGGCCGGTCGAGTGCCGGAGCGGCCAATGTCAGTCCTTGATCGGCGCGTAGAGCGCAACCGGGCCGGGCTCGGTGACCTTCGGCATCTTCGTCTCCGCCGGCATGAGCGGGCTTTCGTCGTCGAGGAACTTGTCGAGCATGCCCTCGATGGTCAACTTGGCGTCCTCCGGCCCACGATCGCTCATGTCGGTATGCTGGAAGCCGGTCTGCACGACGGTGATGCCGGATTTTTCACAGACGTCCTTGTCGGGTATGACGCCGGGATCGGTCTTGAACACCGGATCCTTGGAGCGGAATGACAGGATCTTGAACTTGCCGTCGGTCATGAACGGCACGCGCAGATTGTCGAGCGTGACCACCTTCTTGATCTCATCGGGATACATCTTGGCGAAATACATCGAGATATCGCCGCCATTGGAATGGCCGACCATGGTGAGACGATCGTAGTCCGCGTTCGGATCGAGCTTCTTCATCTGGTCGACGGCAAAGCGGATATTGGCGACGCCGCGCTGATATTGCGGCAGCCGCCCGACATAGAGTTCGCCGACTTTCGTCACCATCGGGGCGTCGGTCGGAAGATCATGCTGGATGCTGATGGCGAGATAACCGCGCGCGGCAAAGACGTTGGCGAGGAATGAGTATTCGGTGAATTTGACGGTATTGCCGTGATTGAGGATGGCTACCGGCAGCGTGATCATGCCCGCCGTCGCCTGCATCTCCTTGTCACGCCGCACCGCGACGTCGACCGCCACCGGCCGGTTGTCCCGCGCCGGATCATAGAACGTGATCGTCTGGTGACGGATCGCCCATTTGCTGGCGGTGAAGTATGCGACCGTGACCAGCACGCAAAGCGAAAGCAGGATGGCAATTCCACGTTTCATCGTTGTCCTCGACACATTCACCTGTGGGAACAAGCCCAACGGGACTCTCCGGCCCTTATGCGCAAATATACGTCGCGGCGATGTGACAGGAAGGCCAAATGTTGTGATTTAGCCGCCTGACCATTGTGCGGCGCACCCTTTTGTTGTGTGCAAAGCACAGCGTCAGGTGTAGCGGCTCGCTGGCGATGGTGGGACGTTGAAGCGAAGCGGCGGTTCAGGCCTTCAGTAAAATCCCTCGTAAATCCCGTGGCATGAGGTAACCCGATCCGGCGGTCTTCGACCGCTTGGCGGCAGCGCCGCCATCATCCCTGACAACCTAGCTCGCGGGGCAAAAAGTCAGGCACCGAAGATATCGTGCACTTCCAGCGGCTTGTCGACCTGGTTGAACCATTCGGCACGGTTGGCGGCGCGGCGGCGGCCACGCTCGTCGAGCGGCAGCTTCAACTGGCGCAGCAGGCTCGTGACCTCCTCGCGCGCGGTCACATGGCCCATGCTCGGGCGGGTGCCGAGCGTGGTCTCGTCGAGGTCGTCGAGCGCGGTCAGCCCGCGCGGAAAGAATTCGCGGTAGACCACCCGCTCGGCGAAGCCATCGATCGCCCGGAAGCCGAGCCGGAACGACAGATCGTTGAGGCTTTCGGCGACGAGCTGCTTGTTGCGCGATCCCAGCATCGACAACCGGTTACGGACCACGATCCAGTCGCAACTGGTGCCGTCGAGCTGCCGGCGCGAGCGCCGGGCGTCGCGCACCATCTCGGCATAGTGGCTCTCGCCGGTCACCGAATAGGTCGCGGGGTCGACGGTACCCAGCACGTCGAAATCCAGGAAGCTGTCATTGATCGGCGTCACCAGCGTATCGGCCATCGAATGGGCAAGCCGCATCAAATAGCTATCAGAGCCCGGCGTATCGATGACAATGAAATCGAAGGTGTGCTCGACCGCGCTCACGGCATCCATGAACTGCTGGAACTCGGACGATTCGTTGTCGGCGATCTGCATGGTCTCGCCAAGCTTGATGCAGTTATGCACCGGAAGCTCGAGGTCGAGACCGGTGCGGGTCGCCCAGGCGCGCCGATTGCGGATGTAACGGGTGAAACTCTGCTGCCGGCAGTCGAGATCGATGGTGGCGACGCGCTGGCCGGCTTTCAGCAGGGCGACGGCAATATGCAACGCGGTGGTGGATTTGCCCGACCCGCCCTTCTCATTGCCCAGTACAACGACATGGGCCGAGCCCGATTGTCCCTGAGTTGCCTGCACCAGCATGTTTCGACCCCTTCGATATCTTCAAATTACGTACGACTGCGGTCAAGTAAATTGCGCGGCAGCGATGTTGAATAATGACGCATCTGTCTTAATCATGAATTGCACGCACGATGCTGCCGCATCGGTGTGCACGGCGCGGCTGGTCGAAGCCGCGTCGCGCACTGTCCGCTTGGCGAAGGTGCGCCGGACTTGATAAGGTCGGCACTCCCACCGCAAGGCCGCAGCGAGCGGCCTCCTGTCCCCCGAGATCGAGTGCCGATGTCGCGAAGCCCGATGATTGTCCGCACGATGCCCGCGCTGCGGCGCGCCCTCGAAGGTCTTCGCGCGCGAAGGGCCACCGTCGCCCTCGTGCCGACCATGGGAGCGCTCCATGACGGCCACCTGTCGCTGGTTCGACTGGCCAAGCGGCGCGCGACCAGGGTTGTCGTCTCGATCTTCGTCAACCCCGCTCAGTTCGCGCCGACGGAAGATTTCAGTTCCTACCCGCGCAGCTGGAAATCCGACGTCGCCAAGCTGGCCGCCGTGGAAGCCGATCTGATCTGGAATCCGGACGTCAAGACCATGTACCCGGACGGCTTCGCCACCAGGATCCTGACCGAGGGGCCGGCCACCGCGGGGCTGGAGGATCGCTTCCGTCCGCATTTCTTCGGCGGCGTCACCACCGTGGTCGGCAAGCTGTTCACGCAATGCCGGCCGGATTTCGCGATGTTCGGCGAAAAGGATTTCCAGCAATTGCGGGTGGTGACGCGGATGGCGAGGGATCTCGACCTCGGCGTCAAGGTCACGGGATCGCCGACCGTGCGCGAGCGCGACGGCCTCGCGATGTCTTCGCGCAACGTCTACCTGTCGCCGGAGGAGCGCCGCGCCGCGCCGGAACTTTATCGCGCGATGCGGGAAAGCGCCCGCCGGCTGCGGGCGGGCGACGACATCGGCGCGGTCGTGGCCGGCGGCGCGGAGCTGATCACCGGCGCCGGCTTCGGGCTGGACTATCTGGAAGTCCGGCATGCCGAGACGCTCGCCCCGGTCGCCTCGGTGAAAGACGGACCGGCCCGGATACTGGTGGCGGCCAGAATCGGAAAAACGCGGCTGATCGACAACGTCGCGGTCTAAAGCAGCCCGAGTTCGCGCAGTTCGCGGCGCAATGGCTCCGGCATTGCGGCAATGCCGGCGCCGGCGGAGCCGAGATCCGGTGGCACGTCGCCGTCGGCGAGATAGCGCCAGCCCTGGAACGGCCGCATCGGTCGCTGCAGCACGGCAATCACTTTGGGCTGCATGGCGAGCCGGCAGCGGCCGATCCCGTCGCGATCGCGGAACGGCTCGATACCGATGATCTTTTCCCGCGCCGCGATCTCGCCGCGGATGACCCAGTAAAGCGAGCCGCCCGCCAGCAGCTCCTCACCGCGTTTCGGTGTCATGCGGGTGATGTGGATATGATGACGCGGCAGGCCCTTTTGCCGCGCGGTCCGCATGCGTTCGGCGACCCAGCCCGTCAGTTCCTTGACGGACTCGCAACCCACGGCAAGCTTGATGAGATGAAGCGGCATGGTTTTCGGTGTCGGCGGTCAGCGGCGGCAAGTGGATCCGGGGATGGATAGCGGTTTTGCGATCAGAATACGCGCAAATTATCGCGATGCGCACAGGATCAATCGTTTGAAGCTGCCGGCGCCGGAATGGGAATCGGCGCCGCTGGCGTTGCGGGCGCA
>Ga0182024_10020223_pt1 | contig 12182 bp, 11 predicted proteins | sample P32metaG_FD_120480 | JGI IMG/M metagenome (GOLD analysis project Ga0182024, IMG submission 120480) | Permafrost microbial communities from Stordalen Mire, Sweden - P3-2 metaG (Illumina Assembly) | ecosystem: Environmental > Terrestrial > Soil > Wetlands > Permafrost | place: Sweden: Stordalen...
CGCTTCGCTCTGGAAACTGCGCCTGCCCTGGGCTCTCCCGAATATCTTCACCGGCCTGCGCATCGCCGCCGGCCTGGCGGTCATCGGCACCGTGGTCGCCGAGTTCCTCGTCGGACAAATCGTGGGAAACGTCGGCCTCGGCGTGCGCGTCATGAGCGCGATCCACGAAAGCCGAATGGACCTGGCCTTCGCCGCGGTCCTGCTGGCGTCGCTGCTTGGGCTCGCGATGTTCGGCACCGTGAACCTCGCGGCTTACCTGTCCCTTCGCCGGTGGCACGCGTCAGAGCAGTAGCTCGCTGCTTCTCCTTAATTTCTCGAAGGCAACGGTTGGTCGTAAGAGTGGTTTGCCTCTGCGATCTCTACCGACATCGCGTGCGCAGCACTCCCTAGCCGTGGTTGGCCGTCCCAGCTTGCTGGGCGCGACGGGAACCAGACCAAGGCGCAGGGCGTGGGGATTGGTCCGAAAGCTTCCCCGGCTCATTCATGCGTTGTCATACACGGTAAGGTCCCTGTCGCGCCCAGCAAGCTGGGACGGCTAATCACAGCTGAGGAACCGCTTCGCGGTGCGATGGACGATAAGGTCGGACAAAGCGAGACTGAGCCATTGTGGGACATCTGTGACAGTCGCCAAGCGGCCAAAGGTCAGACGGCACGGAAGTCGCGGTGCTTGGGGTCGGCGACCGCCAGCAGGAGGGCCGAGAGGGATGCGGGGCGGGCGGGGCGAAGGGCGCGGGCGACGGCTTGCAGGGTGGCGCCGGTGGTCATCACGTCGTCGATGACCACGACGTGTTTGCCGCGGATCGCATGAGGGGCGGTTAGCCTGAACGCCTTGCGGACGTTGTCCATCCGCTTTTGCCGGGTGAGCTGCGTTTGGGATTCGGTGTGACGGACGCGCGTCAGGGCGCGGGCCATTGGCTTGTGCGAATCGCGCGAAAGCTGGCGGGCGATGATCTCAGCCTGGTTGAAGCCCCGGCGGAATTGCCGGAGGAAATGCAGGGGGGCGGGGACCAGAACATCAGCGCGATCAAGCAATTGGCCGACGCCCTCATGCACGAGCAGGCGCTTGGACAAGTGCTCGGCCAAGGCCCATTGGCGGTTGTATTTCATCTGGTGGATCAGGCCCTTGAGCGGCTCGCTGAAGGCGCCAAGGCGAAGCACGCAACGATAGTGCCGGATGCCACGCCCCTGGCAGAATGGGCACGGCGCGCCATCAGTCGCCAGCGGCGCTCCGCACCGGTCGCAGGCCGGGTGCAGTTCCAGTTCCTGCAATGCCTGGCAGCACGGTTTGCAGAGAAACGAAGCGGCATCGCATGCGTCCTTGCAGTTGGCGCAGAGGCCGGGGTAACAGAGGTCGATGACGTCGCGCAGCAGGCGTTGAAGAGCCAGCACGCTGGCATTGTAGCGATTGGCGTTGTGGCGGGTGTAACTCGTATTTGGCCACTTCGTGGGAAGCGTATCAGTCCGGTCCGGACGGGGTGGGGGTGTCTACTGGAACCGCCGGTGCTTCGGAGGGGGACGCTTGCGGGACAGCGGGCCGTTTGCGACGTCCAGGCGGACGGCGGCCCTGCTTCACGTCCTCTTCCAACTGCGACTTCCGGCGAAGAATGTGATGGTAGTGCTGGGCGAAACGGTGGGCTTCGTCCCGAACATATTGGAGGAGCTTGAGGCCGAGGTGGTTCCGGGCGAGCTTGATCGGTTCGGATTTGGCTTGAACGAAGACCAACTCATCCTTCTTGGCCAGCGAGATCACCATTGGCGGCTTGATGTCCATGGTGCGGAAGACGTCCATCGCGGCGTGGAGCTGGCCCAGGCCGCCGTCGATCAGGATCACGTCGGGGTAGAGCTCGTTGCTCGCGCCGGCCTCGCGGTAGCGGCGGGAGACGACTTCCTGGATGGACAGATAGTCGTTGTTCCCCTGGCCGTGCTTGATCTTGTAGCGGCGGTATCCGTCCTTGAATGGGACTCCATCGATGAAGCTGACTTTGCTGCCGACCATCTCCCCGCCCTGAAGGTGGGCGATGTCAATCCCTTCGACGATTCGCGGCGGCTCGGTCAGGCCGAGCGCGGATTGAAGCTCGATCATCCCCTCCTTGGGATTGGAGACGAAGGATTCGGGCTGCCAGTATCGTTCCTCGCCTTTCTTGGCCCGGCCACCGAGGGCGTTGAGCGCTTTAATCTCGTCGCGCAACCGTGCGGCTCGCTCGAATTGCATCGCCTTGGACGCCTCGATCATGTCCTTCTCGAGGCCCGCCACCACGCGCTTCTTATTGCCCTCGAGGAACTGGATCAGTCGCTTGACGTCGTCCGCGTAAGTGTCCTTCGAGATCTTGGCGGCACAGGGGGCGGTGCATTGGTGGATGGGATAAAGCAGGCACGGGCGGAAGAAGCGGCGGCTGTCGTCGTTGTCGCGAATGTCGAGATGGCAGGTGCGGAACTTAAACGCTTTTTGTAAATGCGTGACGGCTTCCTTGAGCGCGTAGACGCTGGTGAACGGGCCGAAGAGCTTCACGCCCTTGGTTCGCGGCTCGCGCGTGACGTAGACGCCGGGGAATTCGTCGCCGGTGGTGATCATCAGGTAAGGAAAGGTCTTGTCGTCGAGCAGCCGCGCGTTGTACTTCGGCTGAATGTCCTTGATGAGCCGGTTCTCGGCCAGCAGGGCTTCGACTTCGCTGTCGGTATCGATGGTCTCGAAGTCAACGACGTTGTCGAGCAGGCCGACCTTCTTGCGTTCGAGCTTGGTGGACGCATGGAAATAGCTCGAGACTCGATCGCGCAGGCTGGCGGCCTTGCCGACGTAGATCACCCGCCCCTTGTCATCCTTCATCAGGTAAACGCCGGGGGTCTTGGGCAGCGACCTGGCTTTCTCGGCAAGTTGTTCGATTCGCTCGTCCATGAGTAGGAAGACCCGATGCGCGGGATTATATGCCCGGGAGCATCTGCCCGTCGGCATTCCTCATTGCCGCAGCGGCGCGGGCGGGTGGTGTCCCGCGGCGCGCGCGATGAGTCGTAGGTTCTGCAAAAAGGGCCGGTTGAGCCGCAGGCTTTCCACTGTTACCCGCCCAATCGGTGTCTTGGCGAGAATCAAAACATACGTCGTGTCCCACTCAAAGTGCTCGTCCCAGCGGTCCCGACGAGGGTGAAAGAGAGGGACAATTTCACCACTTACCGAATCGCGCCCTCGTGTTTTGACGTACTTGGCGCCATTACACCCTTGGCAACTGAGGGCCAGATTTTGGCGATGGTTCGATCCACCTTTGCTTCGGGGGACAATATGCTCAACAGAGAACGAGCTGGGGCAGAATCGTTCCTGGCTCTGGCAATACTCGCAACAACCACGGGCGCGCTCGGCTACACTCCTGCGAATGGAGATCGGAAGCCTCGGATCAGGCATCCGCGCCGCCTCGCACATGCGGCCCGATCCCCAACTGCTTCATCAAATCGAGCATCGGGATATTTCGCAGTCGCGCCAGTTGGGCCACAAGTTGCAATCTCCCGAGGTGCGCGGTCTCGATTTCGTCAGATAGTTGGATCAGCTCGCGGTGCTCCGCATCGGTCAATGTTTCGGCTTTGCGCTTCGCAACCAGATCGTCGAAGCGCCGCCAGACCTCTGCCGGGAAACCCTGGTTTATCCGTTGCAACAAGTCGGATTCCTCCGCGGACAGATGCGGCGGCAGAGGTTGCGATTGGCGGAGCCGCTCGGAAATTGCCCGCACGGCGTAATCGTCGGCGCCGACGCCAAGCCGGGCCGCCTCCTGGCGGAGTTGCTCTTCGAGCTGAGGGTTGAGTTTCAAAGTTAACGTCATGGCCGGAAGTGATTATATCCGTTCGCATCGTCGATTCGACAGACACATGCCGTATTCAGCTCGATGCATCCGGCGAATCCCCCGTCCTATCCCTGAACTGTTCGTCTCGACGCAACTCGTATTCATCTTCGCGACGTTTCTCTTCCAGACATTCGACGTAATCAGCGTGTACCGAAGGATGGAGCCGGCTCAGGTAGCTTTCGTCAAGCTGATGGGCGCTGATGAGGTTTACCACGTCGGCATAATCCTGGTGGCGTCTGGCTGCCAGTTTAAGTTGAATGAGAGTCGCCAGATCAATGACCGGGAAATTGTTGATTCTCTGACTCACGTCCTTCGGATTCGGATAGGCGATCGGCCCTGGCTTGCCGCTGCCCGGATACATTCCGGTTACGATGAAGTCGAATGTCACGCCCGTTATCCGGTCCAGGAAACGTCGCGAGCGCCCGGGCACATTCGAGAAATCGCCGGATACGATCAGCTTTTCAAATGTCTCGAAACCTTGGCTCGTGACAAGGAAATCCACGTCCTTGGTGGTACGTTCGTGCTCGTGGGCATTGACCGCCATGCCGCCGACGATCGCGTAGGAAATCCCCGCCGAGTCCAGCGCCGCGGCTACCCGCCGCAACGTCACGTGAACCTTATCGTTGCCATCAAAGAACATGGAGATTTCCCTAAGTCGGTTCCGGAAATCAAACGGCTTGCCAACGGCTTGTTTAATTGGAGTCATGGGGAGTTCAATCGCCGGGCAAGATTATACCGCAGGGCGGGAGGATGGGCTGTGATGACTCCACCGGATTGCACCTTCCGGCCATTATATCGAGTGTCGCATCGAAGGCCGAGTCCCCTTCAATTCGCTGGCGCCAACCGCTACGCTCCGATGATGCCTTTGGAAATCGTCCCCAGCATCGACCTCCGCGGCGGCCGCGTGGTGCGGCTGAAGCAAGGTGATTACGCCCGCCAGGTGAATTACGCCGTCGATCCGCTGGAAACAGCCCGGTCGTTTGCCGAGGCGGGGGCGACGTGGATGCACATGGTGGATTTGGATGGCGCCAAGGAAGGCCGGCCGGTGCAGACAGAGTTGATTGCGCGGGTGATTGCCGGTGCCGGGCTGAAAGTGGAAGTGGGCGGCGGCATCCGATCCACCGCGGACATCCTGCGGCTGCTGGATGCGGGAGCGGCCCGCGTCGTCGTTGGGACCAAGGCATTTGAGGACTGGGACTGGTTTGGATCGCTCGCCCACGATCCGGCGTTCGATCAGAAGCTGGTGCTGGCCATCGACGCCAAGGAGGGGCAGATCGCTACGCGGGGGTGGACGGAAACGTTGGGACGAGCCGCAGTGGACGTGGCCGCCCAAGTCAGCGATTGGCCACTGGCGGCTTTGCTTTATACCGACGTGGCCAAGGACGGGATGCTCCAGGGGCCGAACCTCGAATACACTCGTGCCCTGGCGCTAGCGGGCCGGGTTCCGGTCATCGCCAGCGGCGGCGTCGGAAATATCGATCACATTCGGCAGTTGCGCCGAATCCCGGTCTGGGGGGCGATCGTCGGCCGCAGTCTTTACGAAGGAACGCTCGATCTGCGCGAGGCACTCGCCGTCGCTCGCGCCAAGGCCGCGCCGACCGGATAGGCGGCATAAGCGACACGAAAACCAACCTCGCTCAGCTTTCGCTTGCGCGAAATAGCGGGTCTTTCCCGGACACCCAAGCTAACCTGCATTGGCGCGAGCGGTGGCATATGAAGCAGATAAGGGCCTCAGCCTGGTAGGATCGATGCCACTGCCGGAATTTGGAGTTTGAGGATGTCTTGGGTTGCGCAGCAGCGGTACGTTGCGTGGCTTGTCGCCGGGCTCGCCCCGGCGATGCTCGGCGCATCTGCGGCGCATATTTCCCCACCGGTCGCCCCGTCGGTGACGACGGCGACCCACGATGCATACGAACGACCGCTGACGCTCTCGCCCTCCTCGGCCGACGATCTATTTGATGATCCCGCTCCGCCAGCCGCTACACAGGTCGCTCCGCAACCTCCGCCGCCGCAACCAATCGACAATCCGCTCCCGCCCGCGCTCTGGTCCGGGCTCAGCGTCATGGCTCTGCTCGGCATTCTTCTGGCGCTGCGACGCTTGAAAGCCGAATTGCGATAGGACGCGTTTTCACATAGCCGAATCGCATCGTTCCGCGGTAAGACTGGGGCATGCCGATTCACTACAACCAAGACAGCCGTTTCTTATTCATCGGCGACGAGACTACCGAAGGCGGGCGGGCCGATGATGCGGAAGGTTTGGGCCGCGGATATGTGCGGATGATTCGCGATTATCTGCTGGCTCGCCACTCGACCACCGCGCCGGCCGTTCTGAATCGGGGCGAGCGCGATCTGAGAATTTCAGATTGGCTGACGCGCTGGCCGGCCGAGGCGCTGTCGGCTCGAGCCGACCTGGTTTCCATTCTCATTGATGTGCCTGATCCTGCTCATGGGTCTGGTGATGAAGGCGGCGCGAGCCAGCTCGATGAGTTTCGCGCGGTCTACCGGCAACTCCTCCTGCGAACCCGGCAGCTTGCTTCTCGGGCGACGCTTGTGCTCTGCGAGCCGGCGGCGCTCTGGTCGGACATCCCGGTCGAAGCCGACGACCGGCTGCGGCCGTACGTGCATGCCCTCCATAAGATTGCAGAGGAGTTTCACGTACACGGGATCGTTCCGGTCCATTCGGCGCTGGTTCACGCCCGCCGGTCGCGGCCGGAGGTATCCTGGGTCAGCTCTGATGGACAACTCACCTCGCCGGGCCATGCCGTCATCGCGTATACGTGGCTGGAGGAGGCGGGCTTGGCGCCGCTCGCGATGAGCTAGAGCGGTTTTCATTTTGCTGGATCGCCGGCGAATCGCGTCTTGTCCCCTCTCCCTCCGGGAGAGGGTTAGGGTGAGGGGAAACCGGCGGCGCGTTCCCTTGCCAATCGATGTCTATCGCGACTTCCCCTCACCCCGGCCCTCTCCCGGAGGGAGAGGGAGGAAGAGGGAGAGCCGCAACGAAACCGCGCCACCTACTTGAGAAACGCTCTCGATGCGACGGCGGCTAGGCATCGACGGTTACGTCTTCGGTCGCATGGGCTTGGCAGGCCAGGATGTAGCCCGCGGCCTCATCGGCGTCACCGAGGGCTTCGCGCACGTCCATTGTCACCTGTCCGGAGATCAGTTTGGTCCGGCAGGTGCCGCAGATGCCGGAGCGGCACTGATTATCGATCTGCACACCCACCGACTCCGCCGCCTCGAGGACGGTCTTGTCCATCGACAGCGGCGCCGAGCGGCCCGACCGCTCGAAGCTGACAGTGGCGACGGCGGCGCCCGCCATGACGGCGGCCGGCGCGGCGCCGGCGTCTTTGGCGACGGCGGCGGCGGGCGTGAACGATTCGAGCATGATCCGCTCGGCTGGAACGCCGGCGGCAATCAACTCGTCCCCAGCGGCTTTGGCCATCGCGTCGGGCCCGCAAACGAACGCCGGCCGGGCGGCAAAGTCGGGCACAAGCTGCCGCAGCAGGTCCGCGGTAATTCGGCCGCGTGGGCCGGGCCAATCGGCTGGGGCGTCGCGGGTGAGCGTCACGTGAACGTGCAGGTTTGGATGGCGTGCGGCCAGGAGCCGCAACTCGTCTGCAAAGATGACGTCGGCCGGCGTGCGGACGCTGAAGACCAGGTCGATATTTCCCGGCCAAACCCGGTCCGTCAGGTCGCGGAGGATGGACATGACCGGCGTGATGCCGACGCCCCCGGCGATCAGCAGGACGCCGGGTTCTTCGGCAGGTTCCTTTGCACTCTCCCGATCACCGCCCGCCACGGATGCTTTCCTCTGTGGCTTCTTCGGGTCGAAGGTGAACCGGCCGGCCGGCGCGGAGATGGTGACGGTCTGGCCGGTCATGAGCATGTCGTGCAGGAACCGCGAGACGGAGCCGTCATCCTCGCGTTTGATCGTCAGTTCGAGGTAGCCGTCGCGGGTCGGCGGCGACGCGATCGTATAAGATCGGCCGACGCGCTTGCCGTCGACGTCGATCATGAGGTTGAGAAATTGGCCGGCGCGGAACGCGAATGGGACTGAGCCGCCGTCCGCGGGGGCAAGGCGGAACGTGCGGACGGCGGGCGTCTCGCGGAACATCCCGATGACGCGCAGTTCGCCCTTCCAAAACCGCGTCTTGGCGCCTGCAGAGGCGACCGGGGCTTTGGCGGGCGCGCGGACCCGATGGACGACCCAAACCCCGATTCGCCACAACAGCAGCGCCGCCAACACTCCGATCGCGATGTCCGGCAGCCGCTTGTCGGCCTTGGTTTGCAGGTAAAAGTGGTAGCACGCCAGCGCCGCCGCGAGGTAAACCAGCCGATGCAGCCGCTTCCATCCCCTGCCACCCATCTTGCGGATGGCGGCATTAAATGATGTGGCCCAGAGTGGCGCCATCAACGCCAAGCTGGCGAAACCGATCGCCAGGTAGAAACGATGCGTGATCTCGTATGCCGTGCTGGAGAGGCTGCGTTGGCGGTCCCACCAGAAGTAAATGCCCAGGTGCGCGACCGCGTAATAGAACGCATAGACGCCCAGCGACCGGCGGAATTGCACCAGCCAGGTGAACCCCGTGATGTTGCGAAGCGGCGTGACGCCCAAAGACAGCAGCAGGCAGACGACGGCCACGCCGCCGGTGGTGTGGATGGCAAAGTTGACCGCATTCACGCCCAGCCGGTGACCGTGCGCGTCCCAGATCAGGAGAGCCAGCGGGACGAGCAGGCTCACGATCAATCCAACTCGTGCGAAGGGCATGTTCCCGCCGAACCAAGCGGGCGGTCGAGCCGGCGCTGGCCGGGGGACGGGGGGGGTCGAAGGCGCGGCCATTGTCGTCATCGTTGCCGTCTCAGAAATATTTGTTGAGGTCCATACCCTGATACAGGCCGGCGACCTGTTCGCCATAGCCGTTGAACATCAGCGTCGGCCGCCGGCCCGATTCGCCGATCCGCTGCTCGGTCGCCTGGCTCCATCGCGGATGGGGGTGATTCGGGTTCACGTTCGCGTAGAACCCATACTCCTCCGCCCCGTAGCGATTCCAACTCGTCGGCGGCATGTCCGCCACCAGCGAGATCTTCACGATCGATTTGATCCCCTTGAAGCCATATTTCCAGGGGATGACCAGCCGCACGGGCGCTCCATCCTGCGCCGGCAGCTCGCGGCCGTACAGGCCCGTCGTCAGCAGCGTGAGCGGGTGCATGGCCTCGTCCATCCGCAGCCCCTCCACATACGGCCAATTGAGCACGTCGGTCTTCTGCCCCGGCATCATTCTGGCGTCGAGCAGGGTGGTGAAGGCTACGTACTTGGCCGCGCTGGTCGGCTGCGCGCGCTCCAGCAGTTTGCTCAGGGAGTAGCCGGCCCACGGAATCACCATCGACCAGGCCTCGACGCAGCGCATGCGATAGACGCGCTCCTCCGGGTGGGCCAGCTTTCGGATGTCATCCATATCGAACGTGGCCGGCTTGGCAACCAAGCCATCCACCGTCACCCTCCACCCGTTGGTGGAGAAGTTGCCCACGGCGGAGGCCACGCCATCCTTATCGGTGCTGAATTCGTAGAAGTTGTTGTAGTGCGTGATGCTCTGGAACGGCGTCTGCGCCTCGTCCGTATGGAAGGCCTTGACGATCGCCGGCGGATAGGCCGTGCCCGCGGCGGTCGGTTTCTCCAAGCCGGCCAGCACCGGCTGCTCGGCGGTCTGTGGCGGTAGCCGATTCAGCTCGTGATACACCACCGCCGTCGCCCCCACGGCCGCGGCGATTGCCCCTGCCTTCAGGAACGTCCGGCGGTTGAAGTAAACGTGCGGCGGCGTGATTTCGCTGTCGCTTGGAGGCGTTGGGTTGGCGGAAGACATAAGGGGTTCCATTCTGGCATCGTCGTCGCCGCGGTCAAAGGAGCCGTTCGCCCATGCCGCGGGGGATGAGGGTGATGATTTTGTCGATGATCTGCTCGACGGTGATTCCCTCGGCCTCGGCGTTGAAGTTGGGGATGATGCGGTGGCGGAGGACGGGCGGGGCGACCGCTTCGACGTCCTCGATGGTGACGTGCAATCGGCCGAGCATCAGCGCCCGGGCCTTGCTGGCCATGATCATGAACTGCCCGGCGCGGGGGCCTGCGCCCCAGCTTAGCCAGTGGCGGACGAAATCACTGGCGCCGGGCTCATTCGGCCGGGTGGCGCGGACCAGGTCGAGCACGAAGTTGTAGACGTGATCCCCCACCGGCACGCGGCGGACGATGCCCTGAAGCTCGAGGATCCGTCGCGCGTTGATCACCTTCTTCACCCGTGGCCGCTCGGCGCCGGTGGTCCGCTTGAGGATCTCCAGTTCGTCCTCGCGGCCGGGATAGTTCACGATGACCATGAACATGAAGCGATCGAGCTGCGCTTCGGGCAGCGGATAGGTTCCCTCCTGCTCGATCGGGTTCTGGGTGGAAAGCACGAAGAACGGCTGCGGCAGATCGAGGGTGCGGCTGCCTGCCGTCACCTGCTGTTCCTGCATGGCCTGGAGCAGGGCCGCCTGCGTTTTGGGCGGGGTGCGGTTGATCTCGTCGGCCAGCAGCATGTTGGCAAAGACCGGACCTTTAAGGAACTCAAACCGCCGGCGGTTGGTCTCGGGATCTTCCTGAAGCACGTCGGTGCCAGTGATGTCGGACGGCATCAGGTCCGGGGTGAACTGGATGCGCTGGAAGCTCAGGTCCATCGCCTGCGCGAGCGTCGAAACCAGCAGCGTCTTGGCCAGGCCCGGCACGCCCTGCATCACGCAATGCCCGCGGGCGAAGATCGCGATCAGGATCTCGTCCACCACGCGGTCCTGGCCGACGATGATCTTGCTGATTTCGCCCTGAAGCTGCTGATAGGCGTCGCCAAGATAGCGCGCCGCCTCGACATCAGACTGCAAGTCGAGGGCTTGTGATTCGTCAGCGGCTGCGCCGGTCGGGGGCATCGTTTCTCCGGAATCGAACGGGGTTATAACGCGCCGCCGATCATGCGCTGCTGCTCGAGGGTGAGGTTCTGAGCCGCCTGCACGGCGGCTTTGATTGCCAGATCCTGATTCTTCAAATTCAGGCTCTTATCGAGACTATCCAGCTCGCGGGGCGCCCAGACCTGATCGCCTCGGTTGCTCTGAGTCACGTTAAAGCGGTAATGGCCTAGGTGAAGAATCGCTTCCACCCGCCAGGGCCGCTCGACGTTCACGTCTTTGGCGGCGGCGAAGACGTCGCCGGCATAGGGTGCTGCGTAACCTTCTACCGGATTGCCCAAGGGCGAGGCGACTTTCTCCTGCAGCGTGGTGTGATACTGATTGGTCTGCTGGGCGAACTTCTGGAAGGCGTCCACGTGCTGCCCGTCGTGGCGCATATCCGCGAGCTTTGCCATCGCTTCCGCGGACATCGACATGATGCTGAGGCCCTTATTTGCTTCGTCCCAGGAGACGCGCTCCTCGAAGAGCTTTCGACCCAGCTCGAACGCCGCCGCGTAATACCTTTGCGCCTCTTCGGGATGATCCTTGCGAAGCCGAAGGCCGGCGTCATCGGTCGCCTGTCCCAGCGCCATTACGGCATCGATCCACGGCTTGCTGCCGTAGCTGATGGCTTGCTTGGGATTCATGTCAAACAGGTGCATCCGAGAGCAAGTGGCCCCCTTCAGGATGAGCGCCACCGCGGGCACGGTTGAGACATCTGCCCGTGCCGCTGCGCTGTATGGCTTCGGGTCGGCGATATAGAGATCGATCGCCTGCCGATAAGGCTCGGCGGCGTCGCAATCCTCGGTCGGCAGGGGTTGGACGGTCTCCGGGGAAACCGGCAGCGCGATCGGCTTAAACGCCAGCGGCACCGCGTTGCGCCACACGGATTCTTTGGGAGGCTGCCCCAAATAAATCAGAGCGCCCGCGGCTGCCAACAGCATCACGGTCGAAATCAGCCAGCCTTGTAAATTGCCGAACATGCTCGCTCCGATTGGGGAAATGCCGAATGCCGATTGCCCAATGCCGAATGATTTTGCCCTCATTCGGCATTCGGCAATCGCAATTCGGCATTCACTTCCCTCGCTTACACTCCGGCAGCGCGTCCAAAAAGAGCTTGCCGTATCGCTTGCCTTTAATCCGGCTGTCCAAAATCACAACAATCCCGGTATCTGTCCGGCTGCGAATCAATCGGCCAAAGCCCTGTTTCAGCTTGATGATCGCTTCGGGAACCGAGTAATCCATGAACGGATTTCCGCCGCTGCTGCGAATGGCCTCCAGCCGGGCTTCGGTCACCGGCTCGTCCGGAACCGCGAAGGGGAGCTTCACGATGATCACGTTCCGCAGCTTGTCCCCCTGCACGTCGATCCCCTGCCAGAAGCTGCTGGTGCCAAA
>Ga0182024_10020224_pt1 | contig 12182 bp, 9 predicted proteins | sample P32metaG_FD_120480 | JGI IMG/M metagenome (GOLD analysis project Ga0182024, IMG submission 120480) | Permafrost microbial communities from Stordalen Mire, Sweden - P3-2 metaG (Illumina Assembly) | ecosystem: Environmental > Terrestrial > Soil > Wetlands > Permafrost | place: Sweden: Stordalen...
CGTATCTTTTCGGAAGGCAAATTATAGCGAAAAAAGGTTCGCAGGCAGATGCATGGCGCTTTGAATTCGGAAGCGGCTTGAAGGGATTCGACGCGTGAATGGTGGACACCGCGGCACTATCTAACGGACTATTCCGGAGCCTCTTTCCTACTCGTCCCGTGGCGTTTAGCGAGCCGCTATAACGAAAGTGAAAGCAAGCAGGAGAGGTCAGGCTGCTCCTGCGGCTCGCGCCTTGAGGAGGCTCTCTTTATCTTGTCCAGTGAGCTTCCACGTGTGCTGCACATCATCGGCAAGATGCATCACTTCGATTTCGTCGCCTTTATTCAGCGCCAACCAGAGCTCGTTTTCGCTGAGTAACGGTTTCGCTTCTACTGTCTTTTTGCATGTGTCGCAGACCGCTTGTATGGGCTTCATGCACGCTACGGTACGCTCGCAGTTCGAGCAACGCAAGCGAAACCTACCCCGCCGGGCCGTCTACGCGAACGAGGTCCTTCCATCCGTGCTTCGATTGCGCTAGCGTGATCTCGTGGTACACATTTGACGAGGAGGCGATGACATGCAATCAAAGACGCGGCTTTCGAAATGACGCGGCACTTCTGTCGCGCATCTCTCCGCGCATCCCGCCGCGTCGATACGCCCACCGGGCCTTTTCTGTTCCTGTGTCGGCTCTCGCGAAAGCTCCCTTCGTTTCGATCCACTCAAGCGGTGGATCCTGCCCAAAAAAGCCGGCGGATTTTCCCTGCGCCACGCGTCACTACATGTCGAACGAAACGCTTTGCCACTTACTGAAAATAATGAGAGTGGCACCTGCTCACCCGTCACTGGTTCAGGGGCCCCTGCGTGGAGCTTCCATGTCGCCAATCGGCCACCCCTCGCTCGTCCATCCGCGTTGACGCTTCTCGCGCTCGGTTGCTACGCTGAGAAGCGGGCCGCTTCCGCGCGCGCGCTGGCAGCTTCGCGCACCAGGCGCGGATTGTGTCGAACCCATGGAGGACATCATGCCCACCTCAATTGCCCCGGCGGTTTTTAAGAACTACATCAACGGCGAGTGGGTCGAGTCTCGCGGCGGAAAGATGATAGAGGACCGCAACCCCGCGGACACGAGCGAACTGCTTGGTCTTTTCCCGGCTTCTTCCGAGGTGGACGTTGCGTTTGCCGTTGACGCCGCAAAGGCAGCATTCCCGAAATGGCGGCTTACGCCCGCTCCCAAGCGCGCCGAAATACTGTTTCGCGCCGCGGAAATTCTGATCGAGCGCAAGGATGAATATGCTGTGCTGATGACCCGCGAAATGGGCAAAGTCCTCCCGGAAACGCGCGGCGATGTGCAGGAAGCCATTGATATGACTTACCTGATGGCAGGCGAGGGCCGGCGGCAATTCGGCCAGACGACACCTTCCGAGCTTCCCAACAAATTCGCGATGTCGGTGCGTACGCCCGTGGGCGTTGCGGGCCTGATCACGCCCTGGAATTTCCCGATGGCCATTCCTTCGTGGAAGGCCATGCCGGCTCTGATCTGCGGCAACACGGTGGTGCTGAAACCCGCCGAAGATACCCCATTCTCCACTTACAATCTCACGCAAGTGCTCGAGGAAGCGGGCCTGCCCGCTGGCGTGTTGAATGTGGTGTTCGGCGAAGGCCCCGGTGCGGGATCGCCGCTGCTCACAAACCCCGATGTGAATTTGATCAGTTTTACAGGTTCGACGGAAGTTGGGCGCATCGTGAGCCAGGCTTGCGCGCCAACTTTCAAAAAGTGTCATCTCGAAATGGGCGGCAAGAACATTATCATCGTGATGGACGACGCGAATCTCGATCTCGCTATCGAGGGCGCGATCTGGGGCGGCTTCGGCACCACCGGCCAGCGCTGCACCGCCGCGAGCCGCGTGGCCGTGCACAAAAAAGTTTATCGCGAGTTCGTGGAAAAATTTGTCGCTCGTGCGAAAAAGCTGCGGGTTGGCGACGGCCTCGAGCCCACGACGGACATGGGACCCTGCATTAACGAGCAGCAATTAAAAACCGTGATGCGTTACGTGGAAATTGGTAAAGACGAAGGCGCGAAGCTCGCTACGGGCGGTAACCGCCTTGATAAAGGGGACTACGCAAAGGGCTGGTTCCACGAGCCGACGGTCTTCACCGATTGCGATCCCGCGATGCGCATCTCGCAAGAAGAAATTTTCGGCCCCGTGGTGGCGCTGATTCCGTTTGAAACATTTGACGATGCGATTTCTATTGCCAACGGAGTGAACTACGGCCTCTCCGCCTCCATCTACACGAGAAACGTGAATAATGCTTTTCGCGCGCAGCGCGATCTCGAGACCGGCATCGTTTACGTGAACGCTCCGACCATCGGAGCCGAAACGCATTTGCCTTTCGGCGGCACCAAGAACACAGGCAATGGGCATCGCGAATCGGGCGTCGCCGCTCTCGATTTTTATTCCGACTGGAAGACGGTTTATATCGATTACTCGGACCGTTTGCAGCGCGCGCAAATCGATAATACGGCCGGCTAGCTCGCGGATTGCTTCATACCTTCAGACCGATGAGGCGCATCAGTTCGAGAGCGTTGCTTTTGGCCACCACGCCTTCTTGCAGCTTGTAATCGAAGCGCATCTGCCCATCTTCGACGAAATCCTGGAAGTGCGCGTTGCGCGCAATTGAGCCGAGCGAGTGCGTTATTTCGGTGAGCGCGAGGTCGTGCGTGGTGACGATGCCAATCGCGCCGCGTTCGATTAGCGCGTGAATCAATCCGTTCGATCCGATGCGGCGGTCTTTCGAGTTTGTCCCTTCGAGAAGCTCGTCAAAAAGAAAGAGAAGCGGGCGTTCGCCGTTCGTCAATTCAAATACGTCGCGGATGCGAAGGATTTCCGTGTAGAAGTTCGACCGGCCTTCCTGCAGCGAGTCGCTGATGTGGATGCGCGTTCCGATCGCAAAAGGAGACAGGCGCAGCTTCTTGCCGCGAATCGGCGCTCCGGCGTTTGCCAGCACGGCATTGATCCCAACCGTTCTCAGGAACGTGCTTTTTCCCGACATGTTCGAGCCGCTGACCAGCAGGATGCGCGTGTGCTCATCGAGCCGGATGGAATTGCGCACGCACTGCGCCGCCGGAATCAGCGGATGACCGATATCTTCTCCATCGAATAGCGGCTGAGAAGCGGCCGGCGCATTCCCTTCGGCTGCGAACTCGGGGAAGGGATCGTTTGGATGTTCGAATGAGTAGCTCGCGAGCGAGAGCAGCGCTTCCATCTCGCCCACGATGCGGCACCACACGCGCATTTTCGCGCCCCACTGCTTTCGCCAAGCGTCCGCCGCGAAGGCAGTTTGAATTGTGTAGAGCATGGTGACGTCGAGAAACCTGCCGATCACGCTATCGCGCGCGTCAATCCAGAAAACCAGGCGGGCGAGCTTGCGGATTGCGTGCGAGGAGGCGGAGCCGCCCGATTTTAGCTCCGCAATGAACTGTCGGAGCGGCTCGGATGCAAAAGACTCTTCTTCGATCCGCTTGAGAATTTGCGAGAACAGAATCAATCCATCCGCATTCGCGGAGATTCCCGAGACGATGCGTTCCGCATGCTTTTGCAAACGCCAGAAAATAAGCGTCTCGATGATCAGGACGATCAGCAGGGGCACGTAGTTGAGCGTCGTGAGATAGAAGATCAATCCACCGACGGCGGCTATGGAAAGCGCGGCAATCAGGATGCGGATCGAGCGGGAAGAAAGAGTGGCCTCGCCCTCGGTCCATTGCGTGAGCGATTCGGGATTCAATCGCACTCTCAGTTCGCTGCCAATCAACGCCAGGGTTTCCCGCAGATCAAGGCTCTCGCGCAGTTCGACGATGAGCTGCTGCCGGACGAGCACAACGGGAATCGGAGAAGGGAAGCGGAGCCACTGCGCCAGCGTGTTCTCGCCCATGGGCAGTCTCGCCGTGGAAAGAAGCTCGAAAAGGCATCCTTTTCCGAAGAGGTCGAGATCGTCTGAGTAAGGATGCTTCGAGTCGCGGAATCGCTCGCCAGTTTCGCCTGTCCCCGCCCAGCGATCTTCCATTCGCGCCATGCCACGGCGATAGAAGGCCACGGCGGTTCTCGCATTCGCGCTTCTGCGAAGGACTTTTTCATGCTGGATTGCCAGCAGCGCGTAAATTCCCACGGCGAGGAGCACCCAATACGCGGAGAAGAGATGTCTGCTTAGAGAGAGCCACGCCAGCACCAGGCCGAAGACAACGGTGGCCAGCTTTGCATTCCCGATCTGGCGATGGAGGCTTTCACTGCGGAGAAGCATCCGCTCGAACTTCTGGATGCGGTTGTTGTATTCAGCGTGAGGGTCAAGTATTCGTTCGGGCACTCGTTCAGGCACTCGTTCGCGTCTCCAAGCTGCGGCGAATAGTCTACTATTTACGGCGCGTCGTGCTTAGAGCGATGCGCTGCCAGTTTCGAAATAAGTTGTGCGAGCCGATTGCGTAAGCAGGTGGGTAAGCCAGTTGCGTGAGATTGACAGTCGGGATAGCGGAACGCAAAATGATGCCACCTGGTGGTTAGTTTCCGGCGGGCTGGCGCGGAAATGACAACGCCAAACGGCGCCGGTTGCGTCTAAACTATTTGAGTTGTTCATTTTCTTGTTCAGTGGTGATGCGCGAGGTGTTTTCGATGATTCGACGTTCCTGCTATTTGGCGGTTTTGCTCCTACCTGGCCTGATCCTGCCCCCGGGGTTGTTCTCGCAGGATGCCGCCAATGCGAAGTCCCTGATCATTGCGGCGACCGCTCAACCGGGTGGCTGCGCGAGCTTTGCCGCTCCGGTGGCCGGTGGGAGCGCCAGTCGCGCTGACGAGACATCAACTCAACCGTCGACTCGCGATTTCGATACGGCGAACCTCGATCGTTCGATCATGCCTTGCGACGATTTCTACAAATTCGCCGACGGCGGATGGATAAAGAATAATCCAATCCCCGCCGACCATTCTTCCTGGGCCACCTTCAATCAGCTCCATGACAAGAACGAAGACGTCCTGCGCGGCATTCTCGAGGAGGCTTCCAAAGACACGTCTGCCAAGCCTGGCTCGAACTGGCAGAAGATCGGCGATTTCTATGCGAGCTGCATGAACGAATCGCAAATCGAGTCGGCGGGACTGAAGCCGCTCGATCCGGAAGTCCAGGCCATCAACGACATCAAGGATGTGGAGGGCCTGCAGGCAGAAATCGCGCATCTGCAGCGCGAGGGCGTTAACGTGGCTTTTGGATTCGGTTCCGACCAGGACTTCAAAGACAGCACGAAAGTGATCGCCGATGCGGAGCAGGGCGGCCTGGGACTACCCGACCGCCAGTATTATCGCGACAATGACGACCGCTCGAAGCAGCTCAGAGATCAGTACTCAGCGCATGTGACGAACATGTTCAAGCTGATGGGCGACGATCCTGCGAAGGCTGCTGCCGAAGCAAAGACCGTGATGAGCATCGAAACGACGCTCGCGAACGCTTCGATGGACCGCGCCGACCGCCGCAATCCGGACAACGTGTATCACAAGATGGCCGTCATGGACCTGGGCCAGCTCACGCCGCACATTTCCTGGAACATGTACCTGAAAGACGTGAGCGCGCCGGAAGTGAGCGCGGTGAATATCGAACAGCCCGATTTCTTCAAGGCCCTGGATTCGGCGCTTTCGTCTGTTCCGCTCGACGACTGGAAAATTTATCTGCGCTGGCACCTGATTCATTCCGCGGCGCCGGCGCTTTCGGAAAAGTTTGTGGATGAAAATTTCAATTTCTACGGAAAGACACTCACCGGGGCGAAGGAACAGCTTCCGAGGTGGCGGCGATGCGTGGAAGCGACCGATCGGCAGCTCGGCGAAGCGCTCGGCCAGTATTATGTGCAGCGAAACTTTCCGCCCGAGGCCAAAACCAACGCCATTGTGATGGTTCACAACCTAATCGACGCGCTGCACGACGACCTCAAAACGCTCGATTGGATGAGTCCGGCGACGCGCGAGCAGGCGATCAAGAAGCTGCAAGCGATCCATTTGAAAATTGGCTATCCCGATAAATGGCGGGATTACTCTGCGTTTCAGGTGGACCGAGCGTCCTACGTGCAGAACGATCTGCGCGGAAGGACTTTCGAATTTAACCGGGATTTGGCGAAGATCGGCAAGCCAGTGGACCGCAGCGAGTGGGATATGACGCCTCCCACGGTGAATGCTTATTACAATCCGCAGATGAATGAGATCGTGTTCCCGGCGGGAATTTTGCAGCCGCCTTTTTTCAATCCGAATGGCGATCCGGCAATCAATTACGGAGGGATGGGCGCGGTGATCGGCCATGAGATGACGCATGGATTCGACGATCAAGGAGCGCGGTTTGATCCCAAAGGCAATTTGAAGAACTGGTGGACGGATCAGGATCTAAAGAATTTCAAAGAGCGCGGCGATTGCATTGCGAAGCAATATGAAGGATATGAATCCGATGGCGAGCATGAGAATGGGAAGCTCGTGGAAGGCGAGAGCATCGCGGATTTGGGCGGGCTGACGATTTCCTACGCCGCCTTCGAGAAGACGCTCAAGGGAAAGCCGCATGCCGAAGTGGATGGTTTTACGCCCCAACAGCGATTTTTCCTGGGCTTCGCGCAGGTGTGGGCGGGGAATTACCGCGCGGAAGCTGCACGCCTCCTTATTAAGACGAACGAACACCCGCTTGGGCAGTTCCGCACAGATGGGGTGGTCTCGAACATGCCAGCATTTGCGAAGGCTTTCGGATGCAGCGCGGGATCTCCGATGGTGCGTTCCGATACGCTTCGTTGCCGAATCTGGTAGCGCCAGGCGTCGTAATTTCCGGCCTGCCCGCGTATGGCCACGGGATGGGTCGGAAGCGCCTCTTTCTCCTCGCTAGGGCTCCATTGTGGGCCCACTTTCGCCCCTAGTTCTTTCGCCCCCTGTACTGCCGTCCAGTTCCCACTGAATGGTTTTGCGGCTTACGATGACCCTAAACCTAGCGTGATGTGTGCCTCAAGTGCGCGGGCTGTTTCGGAGTGAAACACATAGGACTCGGGTACTGCCGCCGTCTTTTACCGCTTTAGCGGACTCGCTGCCGCTTATCTTCCGTATTTTCTTGTGAATACCGGGGGCCTTTCGCCTGGCGCGTTTTCACCAGAGTCTGGCTGACCAACTGCCATTTCCTGTTCGTCGTTGACATTGAAACGGGGGACAGAAAGAAATGCTGAAAGGGATCAAGCAGTCGAACGCGGGGAACCTGGGGAACGCCGGACGAATCGAGAATCGGCGGTCTGGCGCGGCCTTGTGGCTGGCAGTCGCGCTTGTCACCGTGGTTCTCACAAACGGATGCGCCATGACCGGTCAATCACACAACAGCGCCCCCTCGAACGCCCAGTCCACGACGTCGACCGGTAACAGCGCGTCGAACGATTCCTCAGCGACTTCGTCCAATGGCAGCACGACACCTCAGTCGCCAGAAGCGGTGCTTTCGGCGAGCAACGCGAGCGTCAGCTTCGGAGACGTAAAAGTGGGCACGCCAACCTCGCAGCTGGTTACCCTTACCAACACTGGCAGCGCGAGCCTGAGCATCACGGGGATTTCGGCATCGGGTTCGGGAATCACGGCCAGCGGTAATTTCAACACCGTCCTCGCCCCGAATCAGTCAGAGAATGTGTACGTGAATTTCAATCCAACGTCGACGGGCAGCGCGAACGGCACCGTTGGCATCGCCAGCAATGCCAGCAACTCGATGGTTTCCATCAGCGTTTCCGGAACGGGCGTTCCAACGCAGGATGAGACGCACACAGTAAATTTGACGTGGACGCCGAGCTCGTCGAATGTGGTAGGGTACTTCGTCGACCGAAGCAGCACGGAAGGCGGCCCGTACACGAGACTGAACAGCGCCGCCGATCCGAATCCGACTTTTGCGGACAACGTCACGAGCGGGACTTACTATTATGTGGTTACGGCGACGGATGCCAGCAACGATCAGAGCACTAATTCCAACGAGGTTCAGGCAATTGTTCCCTAGAAGAGAAGCGGGCTGGCGGCCGGCTCGATAGCGGGCCTGCCGGAAACTGATTTACGGCTAAAGTTGACGCTTTCCTTCCCCCCGTCTAAAATTTTAACTAGAAGAAGTCTTCAGCAGGGATGCAAAGCAATCTCGGGAGCCACAATAAGGCTTATGATTTCGCCGGTCTTGCAGCAAAAACGCCATCAGCAGATTCTGGCGGATTTGGTGCGCCTATATATTGAGACGGGCGAGCCGGTGTCCTCGCGAAGTATTTCGAGAAGGCACGCGGAACAGTTGAGCCCGGCCACGGTGCGCAACGTGATGGCGGATTTGGAGGAAGGCGGATTTCTTTTCCAGCCGCACACTTCCGCGGGACGAGTGCCCACAGCCTCGGCCTATCGATTTTTTGTGGAGCAGGTGGCGGCGCCGGCGACGGCAACTCCGGAAGACCGGCAATGGATCCGGCGCGAGCTCGAATCGGCGCAAACACCTGAAGCGGTGATGGAGCGCGCGAGCCATGTGCTTTCGGCGGTGTCGCGCGGCCTGGGAATTTTTATCTCGCCGCCGCTGGCGAGCGCAGTGGTGGAGCACCTTCGATTTTTGCTGCTTCCGGACAACCGTGTTCTCGTCGTGCTGATAACCAGCGGGGGACAAACCCGCGACAAGCTGATTCGCCCGGAACGCACGTTTCAACAGGCTGATTTGGACAGGACCGCCACCTACCTCAACAATCATTATGTCGGCTGGACGCTCGAAGCGATGCGTGCCGACCTTCGCGCGCAGGTGGAGCGCGACCGCGAGCAATACGGGCGCCTGGCGGGCGACGCTCTCATGCTGTGCGATCCCGCGGTTCTGGGAGACAGCAGTGAGCGCAAAATTTACGTGGAAGGCGCGGCGCAAATCGCCTCGACCGTCGAATTCACGGATCAGGACCAGCTGCGCGAACTCCTCGAGGCCATTGAGGAAAAAGACCAGTTGATCGCGCTGCTTAGCGGCTGTATCGAATCTCCAGAACCCGTGCACGTGGAATTGGGAGTGGAGCAGATGTCGAATGCGGGGAAACATCTCGCGGTTGTCTCGGCGTTCTACTCGGCGAACGACCAGGTGCAGGGAACGCTCGGGATTCTGGCGCCGATGCGCATGCATTACGAACGCGTGATTACCGCTGTTGCGTTTATGGCACAGTTTTTTTCGGAGAATAACGAACAAGAATAACGAACAGGGGAGTGGATCCTAGTGTCCTCCAAAGATAGAAAAGCAGATGACAAAGAAACGTCGGGTGTGACGTTTTCAGCGGGTCCCTTGGGCCGGGTCGATAACGAAGAGTCCGATCCGGCGGGAGTGGGCGCTTCGAACCAGGGTGGCGAATCCGGCGGCTCGCTGAGCGAATTGGAGAAGCTGCAGAGCGAGAAGCAGGAATTGATGAACACGCTGGTGCGGCGCCAGGCCGATTTCGAGAATTATCGCAAGCGCGTCGAAAAGGAACGCCACAACGACCGCCATCGCGGCGTGGAAGTGCTGATCGAGAGCATTCTTCCGGTGCTGGATGCTTTTGACCGTGCTCTTGAGAGCGCCGACGATTCGACTTCGGCGGAATATGTGAAGGGCTTTGAAATGATCCGGCGCCAGCTCGCCGAGGCGCTGGCAAAGCAGGGCCTGAAGCGCATTGAAAGCGTCGGAAAGGAATTCAACCCGCATTTTCACCACGCAATTGAGCAGGTGGAGACCCACCAGCATCCCGATGGAATGGTGATCGGCGAGATGCAACCGGGCTATACATTTCACGAACGTGTGCTGCGGCCGGCGATGGTTCGCGTGGCGAGCCAGCCGAAACACTCGCCTGCTTCCCGCATCGAGAGTTAAAAGGAGTTACGCAGAGTCATGGCATCGACTACCGAGTTCGAGTACTACGAGTTTCTCGGCGTTGCGCGGGATGCATCCGGGGACCAGATCAAGTCCGCCTATCGCAAGGCGGCCCTGAAATGGCATCCGGACCGCAATCCGGAAGACAAGCATGAAGCCGAGGCGAATTTCCGGAAGGCTTCGGAGGCGTATAGCGTGCTTTCCGACGCGCAGAAGCGCTCCGTGTATGACCGGTTCGGGCATGCGGGCTTGAGCAACCGGGGTTTTGAGTCTACAGGCTTCAACGCAACGATCTTCGAAGAGTTTCAGGACATTCTGGGCGACCTCTTCGGCGTGGAGGATGTTTTCGGCGGGGCCGGCGGGCGTCGGGCGGGCGGCAAGCGAGGCGCGCGTGGACAGCGCGGCGCGGATTTGCGTTATGACATGGCTTTGAGTTTTGAGGATGCCGCTGCGGGCGTTACGACAAAGGTGCGTCTGACGCGGCGCGAGAATTGTGAATCCTGCAAAGGGACGGGCGCCAAGCCTGGGAGCGGAATGGCGGCATGCCGCACCTGCGGCGGTCGCGGACAGATGGCCTACCAGCAGGGATTTTTCTCGATCACGCGCACGTGTCCGGCCTGCCAAGGCACCGGACAGGTGGTTCGCGATGCGTGTACAGCCTGCGCCGGACAAGCGCGGATCGAACGCGAGAGGACTCTGGAAGTGGGCGTTCCGGCGGGAGTGGATTCCGGCACGAGGCTGCGCATGCCCGGGCAAGGCGAGCCGGGCACGAATGGAGCGCCCACCGGCGATCTTTATATTTTTCTCGAAGTGAAGGAGCATCCTTTCTTCGAGCGGCGCGGGGCCGATCTGGTATGCACGATTCCGGTGAGCTTTCCGCAGGCGGCGCTCGGCGCAAAGATACGCATACCCACGCTGAAGGGCGAAGAGGATTTTGAGATTCCGGAAGGCACACAATCCGGGCAGATTTTCCGGCAAAAGGGCAAAGGCTTGCCGAATCCACACGGAGGCAAGGGCGATCTCTACCTGAGCCTGCGTATCGTGACACCGTCGAAAGTGTCGCGGGATCAGCGGAAATTGCTGGAACAGCTTGGCCAGTCGATGAAAGTGGAAAACAAGCCGACCGAGCGCTCCTCGACCTTCTTCGATAAAGTGAAGGACATCTTCGGGTAGCATTTTCGGGTAGGATCGGCGTTGGTTGGAAACAACATCGGATGGAAGCAACATCGAGTAGAAACAACATCGACTAGAAACAACATCGGGCAGGATTGGCGTTCCCCTCGGCTCCTGAACACTCCCTTCGCCGGCATGGCACGAATTGTTCGCGTTGATTTTTTCGCGCCGGGGCGGGATTCCCACGTTAGACTCACACCATGCGGCGGCGTTTTTTCGTAGAACAATTTGACGGCGATTCGGCGGTTCTGCGGGGAGACACGGCCGAGCATCTTGGCCGGGTGCTTCGCGCCCAACCGGGGCAGCTTTATGAGTTGAGCGACGGCGAGCGCGTGTGGCTTGGGCGCATCGAGCAGGTGGCTCTTTCCAAGCGCGGCGACAACCGGATTGAATTTGCGCTCGTGGAGCCGATTGAGGCGCGCGAGTCCGCACTTGCGATCCAAATCCTCATTTCGATTGTGAAATTCGACCGCTTCGAATGGTGCCTCGAAAAAGCGACGGAACTCGGCGCCACGGAAATTATTCCGCTGGCCGCAGCGCGGACGGACAAGCCGCTGCTTGCCGCGGCAGAGAAGAGGCGCGCGCGCTGGGAGAAGATTATCGCCGAATCGGCGCAGCAGTCCCGGCGGGTGCGACCTCCGGCGCTCGCGGATGCGGTTACGCCTGAGATTGCATTTGTGAATTGCGCCGCAGGCTGCAAAATAATTCTTTCCGAGCGCCGCGAAGCACCGCCGTTGCGCGAAATACTGGGGGCTGCCGGGGCAATCGCTGCCGCCGCGCTGGCTTTCGGGCCCGAGGGTGGCTGGTCGGACGATGAACTTACCGCTGCGCAGGCGCACGGCTTTGCGGCAGCGTCCCTGGGGGAGAATATTCTGCGTACGGAAACGGCCGTTATCGCGGCGTTGGCTGTGGTTCGCTTTGCGGCGGGCGCCTGATGTCCGAGGTTTTCTTCGAAAACACCAGCTTTTAGCGTCGGCTTGACCAGTCGTATCCGGGCGCGCTACGCTTGTCGAAGGAGCCCTGTAAGCGCCGCGCCACTTAATGAAGCAAACCGTCCGAATTGCCGGGGGAATCAACGAGTTCTTCGGCACCCTTGATGAAAACCTGAAATACTTCGAATCCGCGTTGAAGGTGCGAACGCATTTGAAGGACCGCGACCTGGA
>Ga0182024_10020225_pt1 | contig 12181 bp, 9 predicted proteins | sample P32metaG_FD_120480 | JGI IMG/M metagenome (GOLD analysis project Ga0182024, IMG submission 120480) | Permafrost microbial communities from Stordalen Mire, Sweden - P3-2 metaG (Illumina Assembly) | ecosystem: Environmental > Terrestrial > Soil > Wetlands > Permafrost | place: Sweden: Stordalen...
CGCGTTTGCATGCCTTGCACTCTACGAAATAGACCGTGGTGACCACGCGATTATCATACGCCCATCCGAACGCGGGAGGATGGTGATATGATCCTGGAATGTCGGAAAGGCCAGACGATCTTAATCGTGAGGCAAGGGAAGACAAGATTGAGTCGATGGGACTGTGGTGCGCGCTCTGCAAGGAGCGAATTGCAACCCAGGCCGACCTAGAGTCGTTTAACGAGAATAACCGCCGCTGTAGCCGTTGCGCGCACAAGGTGCAGAATGACTAGTCGGCGACAGTGAGATCCTGCTCGTCGAAAGCAACACCGTCTACTATTGCGTGACCGATCGACTCTACTCCGCGCCGATCACGGACAAAGGAATCGGCACAGCAAAACTAATCGCCACGGACGACGTCATCCGCGACTCGCATTGGGCGTTCATCAAGCATTAGCGGACTGGTAAGATAAAGCCGTGGCACTGACGATCCAGAGTCCCGAGGCCGAACGCTTGGCGCAAGAGCTTGCCGCCAAGAGAGGTGCGAGTGTCGAGGATTCTGTTCTCCAAGCGCTGCGGGCAGAGACGGAGCGTGAAGAAGAACGCGCCCGACGACACCAATTGATCAAGGAAATTCAAGACGAGGTCGCCAAACTGCCAGTGTTGGATGACCGCACACCCGATGAGATTCTCGGCTATGACGAGTGGGGCCTGCCTCACTAGATGGTGCTCGACAGTTCGGTCGTTATTGCGATTCTCCTAGGAGAACCCGAAGCTGGCGCTTTCGAAGACGCAATTCAGCAAAGCAGCCGCTGCCTGATGTCCGCAGCCTCGGTAGTGGAATGCACGATTGTCTTGCGCAAGCGTCTCGGCGCCTCCGGTGTCGCGAGATTAGACAGATTTATTGAGGGATGGCCCGTTAGCGTTCGCGGAATCGACCTCGATCAACTGGGTTGGGCACGCCACGCAGTCGAAACATACGGCCGAGGCCAACATCCCGCCAAACTCAACTTCGGCGATTGCTTCTCTTACGCGCTTGCCAAGAGCAGCGGAGAGCCGATCCTCTACAAAGGCACCGATTTTTCTCTCACCGATCTCGCGACCGCGTGATTCTTATCCGCGTTAATCCGCGTGCATCCGCGGCCGATAAATCTTACGGCCGTTCCAAATACTTCCGATACAGCCGAATCTGCTTGTTCATCATCTCGGTGTCGTTACCCTTGATGAACACCCGTTCGATGTGCGTCATGGTGTCGAGCGGATCGCCGTCGCAGATGATCAGGTCGGCCCATTTGCCCTTCTCGATCGATCCCATCTTGTCTGCCGTGCCCCAAATCTGGGCCGCGTTGATGGTCACCGCTTTCAGCGCCTCTTCCGGCGGCAATCCGAAGGCCGACGCGCGCGACGCCTGCAATCCGATATTGCGCGAAAACTCGTTGTCGAAAGTGCCGAACGCGAATTTCACGCCCGCTTTGTAAGCCTCCGCGGGGCCGGTTTCGCCTTCGTCGTAAGCGGCATCTTCGGCATCCGGCAGCGCTTCGGTGCGCCCCAGAATCACGGGAATATTCTTCGCCTTCAGCTCGGCGCCCACTTTGTCCATATCGTGCGGCTCCAGAATCACGATTTTGACGTGCTGTTTATCGGCGAACAGGACGGCGTCGTGAATCGATCGCGCCCGGCTGGCGCTCACCGCTAATGGCATCTTGCCTTCCAACACCGGCATCATCGCTTCCATCTTCAAATCCTTTTTGAATCCAGGTACGTTGGACATCCGCTCCTTTTGATACTGGCGGGCGGCATCGAAAAACTCGTTGATCTTGGCGATCTGCTGATCGTACTGGCGCTTCTGTTCGGCGAAAGTAGTGGCTCCGCCCCCGGCCGCGCCGCCGCCAAATTCGTCGGGATTGAAATCGGCATTCCCGCCGCCGCGTCCGCCGCGTCCCCGAATCGCCGGGAAATTGAGCTGCATCGCCGCGCTGCGCGCCACTTCCATGTCTTCCCAGGTCCAGCCGCTCAGATGAATCATGGCAGCCTGTCCGGAAATATACTGCGTCGCCCCGCCGCCCCGTCCTCCGCCGCCACCGCCGCCGCGAACCGGAGCCGGATACGAAATCGCGCTGGTGATGCCGTTGACGCGCACCACTCCAAGATGTTCGCTTTCCGGATTGATAGCGATCAGCGCGCGCAACTGCGGCATGAATTCGCCTAGCTCGCTCGTATCCACCGAAACGCGCTCGGCCGAAATTTCGGATAACCCCAGTTCCGTGCCCGAATCGATAAGGCCTGGATACACACGCGAGCCGTGGGCGTCGATTACGTTCACGCCTTTCGGCGCCACCAGTTTGGCTCCCACATCGACGATCTTGCCGTCCTGAACCAGGATCGACGCGCCTTTGATCATCGGGCCGGTGACCGGATAGACGTCGGCGTTCTTAAGGAAGAAAGTGTTCCCCGCGTCCGCCGCAAAAGCACTTGTAGCGATCAGAAGCCCTAAAGCAATCCAACCAGCCGTTCGCGATTCTGACTTCTGACTTCTCACTTCTGACTCCTGCTTTCGCATTCCTGACCCCTGTCCTCTGGCCCCTGTCCCCTTCTTCACTGCGGTCTCCTTCCACCGGCGCCCTGCTTCTTCTGGGAGTCAGCTTCCGTTTTTTCCTTCTCTTCCAGCTTCTTCTTCTCGGCGTCCTGTGCCGCGCGGCCGCTGACATCCGTATCGCGATCGAAATACTTATTGCCGTCGATCAGCACCTTCAGTACTTTGGCGTACTCCGACAACGGATCCTTGTCGTAGATGACGATGTCGGCGTCCTTGCCGGCTTCGATGGTCCCTACGCGATCCTGCACACCCAACTGGATCGCCGGATTCTTGGTCACCGTGGCCAGCGCTTCCTCGCGGGTCATTCCGCCGTACTTCACCATCTTTCCGGCTTCGGTGTTCAGGCGGCGCATCAGCTCGGCGTCGTCCGAATTCAGGCTGACCACCACGCCGTACTTCTGCATGATGAACGCGTTGTATGGAATCGCATCGAACGCTTCCACTTTGTACGCCCACCAATCGCTAAAGGTCGATCCGCCCGCGCCGTGCGCGGCGATTTCCTTCGCCACCTTATAGCCCTCCAGCACGTGCTGGAAGGTTCTGATCTTGAATCCGTAATCGTCGGCGATGCGGATCAGCATCAGAATTTCGTCCGATCGATAACAGTGTGCGTGCACGTAGCGCTTGCCTTCGAGCACTTCTTTCAGCGCCTCCAGCTTCAGATCCTTCCGGGGAGGCAACACGCGCTGGCCGGTTTTCTGCGCGGCCTCGTACTTGTCCCATTCGGCTTTATAAGCGACGGCTTCGGTGAAGGCTTCGCGAATGGTGTCCTCGACGCCCATGCGCGTCGCCGGATACCGCAGATTCGTCGGCGCCGCGCCGCGTCCACCGCCTTGCGCGTTACCGGCTCGCTTCGGATTTTCGCCCAGCGCGAACTTGATGCCGGGCTTCGCTCCTTCGAAAATCATGCCCTGCGCGTCCTTGCCCCAGCGCATCTTCAGCACGATGGTCTTTCCGCCGATGGAGTTCGCCGATCCATGCAGGATATTCGCCGCGGTGACTCCGCCGGCCAGCGCGCGGTAAATGGCGATGTCTTCCGGATTGATGATGTCCTTGATATCCACCATCGACGACACCGACACGCTGCCTTCGTTGATGCCGCCGTCGCCGGCGATGTGCGAGTGGCAATCGATGATGCCGGGGATCACGAACTGATTGTTCGCGTCGATGATCGTCGCGCCCGCCGGCTCCATCACTTTGTCGCCGACTTCGGCGATTTTTCCATCGCGCACCAGGACCGAGCCCTTGAAGGTCCCCTTCGGGCCCTCGCTCATGATGGTCGCGTTCTTGATGACGAAGGTTTCGCCACGGGCCTGCGTGCCCACCAAGGCCGCCGCCGCAAAAATGGCCGCTAGAAAAGTCTTTCGCATGACCGTTATCTCCTCATCCCCTGCGGCGTCTCTGGAGTTGCAGCGCCGCCGCGTCCGCCCGTCGCATCCGGCGCCGGCGTGTGTTTCTTTCCATCGATGAAAACCATCTCGACCCGCGTGCGATCCTCGAACAAGTCGCCGCGTGTGACCACCAGGTTCGCGATTTTCCCTTTTTCGATGCTGCCCAGCCGGTCAGCCACGCCGAAGATTTCGGCGGGCGAAAGGGTCAGTGCGCGCACCGCATCTTCACGAGCGAGGCCGCTGTCCATCGCCTTTTTCACCGCGCGCTGAATGTCGCGCGCCTGATCCAGTCCGTCGGTGTAGAGCGCGAACGGAATCCCAGCCTTCTTCAAGGCCGCCGGACTCGACGCAGCCTTGGCGCGAAGTTCCAGCGTCCGCAGCGTTTCCTCGTCATCCGGATCGCGATCGCGTTGCGCCTCCGGCCAGCGCAAGCTCACCAGCACCGGCGTGTTCTTGCCCTTCAGATGATCGGTCGAACGCGAATCGAACCCTTCGCGCATGCCGTAGAGAATCGTCGGCTGCTTCAGTTCGGCGGAAAAGTTCAGCATCCGCTCCACCTCCACCCATCGATTGGCCGGCAGCAGAATGCGTTTGGATTCCATCACGCCTTCGAGCGCGCGATCGTATTCCGGCCGCCTCATGCCGCGCGGGTTCTTCTCGTATTCGGCCTTGAGCATCTTGTAATAGTCGACGTCGAGATAGATCTGGCGAATGTAAGCGATGTAGCCCATCAGCGAACCGGGGAATCCAGCGCCGCCGCCTCCGCCTCCACCTCCCCCGCCGCGCGAAACCGAGATATATTGACCTACCGACGGCACCAGCACCATATCGGCAGCCTTCTCGCCCGCGAGATTGATCACCGATCCTTGACCCGCGAAAATTCCGCGCGTCGGAAAGACCACGGCCGACGTGAACCCGGCGCTGCGCGCCAGCTCGATGCGGCGATCGCCCGGTTGAATTTCGTCGGCGGCCTTGAGCCAGCTCGTCGTCGAGGGCCGATCCTCGGGTCCGCGCGAGGGCGGTGCGGCGGGAGTCGCAGCCGCGCCAGCGGGGGCTGCAGCTCCTCTGCCGCCGCCACGTCCGCCTCCACCCGTTGCCGCTGCGGCCGTCCCCATGCCCCACGTGCTCAATCCGTCGACCAAGCCGGGATAAACGGTGAGCCCGTCGCCTTCGACGATCAGAGCGTCGGCTGGGACCGCTACGTTATCGCCGACCGCTTCAATCAATCCATTGCGCATCACCACCGTCCCTTTGGCGATGGTCGCTCCGCTGACCGTGACAATCTTGGCGTTGCGAATCGCGATGGACGTTGGCTCAGGCTGCGCGAACGCCGGCGCACCGCACAGTACCAGCGTCGCCATCCATATTGAGGCGCGACCGTAAGGGAGTGCGTTTGAGGCGCGCCCGTCAGGGCGCGCGCTCTCTTCCGAACCGCGACCGTAAGGGAGTGCGTTTGAGGCGCGCCCGTCAGGGCGCGCGCTCTCTTCCGAACCGCGACCGTAAGGGAGTGCGTTCGAGGCGCGACCGTAAGGGAGTGCGTTCGAGGCGCCACCGTAAGGGAGTGCGTTCGAGGCGCGACCGTAAGGGAGTGCGTTCTCTGAGCGGCGATGACTAGTCAATCTTGCAAGGTTTTTCATAATGCAATCGCTTATTATAGAGGTTCTCTTCCTGCACCGGGACGCGGCTAAAGTGAGCGGGACGCGGAACGATGACAGCGGGACGCGGATTAATGACCTGCCGGACAGGGGCAGCTTATGACATGGCGAAAAAGCGCGCGATAAGTTACCAGGACGCCGGTGTAAATATCGATGAAGCCGATCGCGCCGTAAGGTCCATCCGTGGCATGGCGCGCCGGACCTTCACCTCCGGCGTGCTCACCGACATCGGAAGCTTCGGGGGCGGCTTTCGTTTGCAAGGCTTTCGCGATCCTGTGTTGATCAGTTCGGCGGATGGCGCGGGAACTAAACTGAAGCTCGCGTTTCTCACCGGCCGCCACTCCACCATCGGCGAAGATCTGGTGAACCATTGCGTGAACGACATCGCCGTCCAAGGCGCGATGCCGCTGTTTTTTCTGGATTATTTCGCAGTCGGAAAGCTGAACGCCAAAGTAGCGGCCGAGGTCGTGTCCGGAATCGCGCGTGGGTGCCGGGAAAATAAGTGCGCGCTGATCGGCGGCGAAACCGCGGAGATGCCGGGCATGTACGCCGCGGGCGAATACGATCTGGCGGGATTCATTGTCGGCGCGGTGGAACGGAAGAAAATGATCACCGGCTCCTCCATCCGCGCCGGCGACGTGCTGATCGGGTTACCGTCCACGGGTCTGCACACCAACGGTTATTCCCTGGCGCGCAAGCTGCTGTTCGAGGTCGCCGGGCACGCGCCGCGAACCATGCTCGCGGAAATTCAGGGAAGCATCGTCGACGAGCTGCTGAAGATCCATCGCAGTTATCTCAAGCCGATTCGCGCGCTGCACGATGCCGGTCTGCTCAAAGGCGCGGCCCACATCACCGGCGGCGGCATCACCGACAACACTCCGCGCATTCTGCCGAAAGGCTTGGGGGCGCGCGTCCATCCCGGATCATGGCCCGTGCTTCCCATTTTCGAACTGCTGCGGCGCATCGGCGACATTGAAGAGGACGACTGGCGCCGGACGTTCAATCTGGGGATCGGCATGATTTGCGTCGTCTCACCCGGGGATTTGACGGAGGCCGCGAAAATCCTCAAGAAACTCCGCGAGGCCTGGCATCCAATCGGCGAAGTGGTGAAGGGCCATGGCGTCCAGTATCGCTAACCAGCGCGACCGCAAAACCACCGTAAAACGACCGTGGAAACACCGTGAAACGACCGTGAATCTGAAACGCCTTGGAATCCTGCTCTCCGGCCGCGGCTCGAACTTTCTGGCGATCGCCGATTCGATCGCGGAAGGCCGTCTAACCGCTGAAATCGCAGTGGTTATCTCAAATCGCGTGGACGCGCCTGGAATCGCGGCGGCCCGCGAGCGCGGATTCAACGCGCAAGTGCTGGCATCCAAGGGACTCGATCGCGAGATTTACGATCGCCAGTTGATCCACATACTGCGCGAAAATCAGGTCGACCTGGTTTGTCTCGCCGGGTACATGCGATTGCTAAGTGGCCACTTTATAAGCGAATTTCGCGCGAGAATCGTCAATATTCACCCATCTTTGCTACCGGCGTTTCCGGGCCTCGACGCGCAGCATCAGGCGCTTGAGCACGGCGTGAAATTCTCGGGCTGCACGGCGCACTTCGTCGAGGAGGGGCTCGATTCGGGCCCCATCATTCGCCAAGCCGTTGTGCCCGTGGAAGATGGCGACACGGTGGAATCGCTCTCGGCGCGTATCCTAATGGAGGAACACCGCATTTACAGCCAGGCGATCGCGCTGGTGCTTTCCGGCAGGTTTCGGATCGACGGGCGGCGCGTGATTGCCGGTTAGAGACCGTCGCGCACCGGTGTTTTTGCGGTGAAACCGTGGACAAAACACGGTGTTTCCGTGGACGGCGTATTTTCCCGTCAGTTGATGCACAAAAGCCAGTTTTTTCATAAACTTGCCAACGAACAACCGGAATCGGAACCGTCCGTGCGTTGAAAGCGCAAAATCACGAAATAGTCTACGATTGTGAATAGATGACGCGGGGAATCGTAGCTGCTCTTCTGGCAATCGCAAGTCTGGCCGCATTCGGGCAGAATCAATCCGATATCAACGCAGTCATTACGGGCGGCGAGGGCCGCCCGAGAATTGCTGTGCCCGATTTTCGCGGCGCAGGCGGTGCACAAGCTTGGATGGGCGCGTTCAACTCGACGCTGTGGTCTGAACTCGCCGGGTCGGGCGCGCTTCGGATGGTCGATAAAAGTTATTACCCCGTCAACATCCCGCAGCAGCCATCTGATTTCCGGAGCGCCGGAGGCGCGTTGTCAAGTGGCGGCGGCGCGTCGCCGTCGGGAACGTCGACGCTCAAGGACTGGTCGAATCCGCCGGCGAGCGCGACGCATCTTGCGTTCGGATACGCGGCCGTGCAGAACGACCAACTGGTGGTCCGCGGCTATCTCTTCAACCTGGGGGTACCCGATCCGGCCGGCGCGCAATTGGTCGCCAAGATTTACTTCGGCCCGCTGAACGCCGACGGCGCGAAGAAGACGGCGCGCGAGTTCGCCGCGGACATTCTGGCGTCGCTCGGCGTCAAAGGATTGGAAGGCACCCGGATTTATTTCGTGAGCGACCGCAGCGGGCACAAAGAAATCTGGTCGATGGATCACGATGGGTCGAATCAGCGGCAGATCACGCGGCATGGAAGCATTACGCAATTGCCGGCGATTTCGCCGGATGGAAAATGGCTCGCCTACTCCACCTTGTTCAAGCGGCCCGGCTCGCCCATCGAGAGCTGGAACATCATCATTCAATCGACGGTGACGGGCGAGAAGGCGCGCTTCACCAATCCAGATGCGCCCACCAACGGCTGGCCCGATTTTGGGCCGAACGGGCGGTTTCTATTTGCGTCGAGCCTGACACGTTCCACCGAAATCTATACTTCCTCCATCGAGGGAGGAGACCTCCGCCCGCTCACGCATTCGCGCAGCATCGATTTTTCACCGCGCGTGAATCCGAAGACGGGCGCGGATGTGGTGTTCATCTCGGACCGCTCCGGCAAGCAGCAGTTATGGCGCATGAACATCGATGGTGGCGATACTGAAATGCTTACGAACGCGCGGGGTGAGGTGGCCAATCCCGCGTGGCGAGCGGATGGGCAGATGATCGCGTTCGCCTGGACCCAGGGGTTTGAGCTGGGCGGCTTCAATATTTTCATGATGGACGTGGCGAATCGCAAACCGATCCAGCTCACCAAGGATTCCGGCGTGAATGAGAATCCGTGGTGGGCGCCGGATAATCTGCATATCGTGTATTCCTCCAAACGCGGCAACGCGCGAAACAGTTCGACGCAGATTTACACGATGACGGCGGATGGCCAGAACGCGAGGAAGCTGACGTCGGAGGGTAATAACATGCAGCCGGTGTGGGTGTCGGGGGTTCAGTGAGGGCCCCCAGAAAAGGGTTGTCGGAATTAGCCGCGGATGCACGCCGATGAACGCGGATAAGAGAGAACCGAGTTTAGCCACGAATGAACACGAATTCACACGCCTGAGAGAAAGATTTTGATCGGCGTGAACCGGCGCCGATCGAATCCGACCTGGTGAGCCATCTCTTGGAATCAATAACTTACAGGACAGTCGCGCTGTTTTTGTACGAATTTTGTACCAACTCCTCCACCTCGTTCGCCGGAACTCATTGACGCTGTTATAAAAGCACCCTGGGCATGGATTCGAAATTTGGAATTAGGAAGCGTTGATCTTGACTCGGCCGGATCGCGTGGGTTGCCAATCTCCGACATACCGACTACACGTCAACTTGAACTCCCTGGAGCGGCCGACCAACCGGACGAGTCCTGGACGCGCACATCTCCGCTTGGTCTTGGTGATCGCGACGCGACTGGCAGCCATAGCTCCGACGCGGATGAGTTGGACGCACTGAATTTAGACAGGCGGGCGCCGATCCGGTCGCCAGTCTGGCCACGGGGGAGTCATGCCATTAATCCTCATGTATGCGATCATTTGGCCCATGTGTTCGTGTGAATGCGCTAACAGGCGCAGGTACACTCGTCGAACCGTCGCCTGCGCGCCGAAGAAAAGTCGCTGTTGATCGAGATCCACATCAACCGCCTGCGTCATTGAGTTCCTGACCGCTTGTAATGACCGTTTCAAAACTTCGGTGACGGCCACTTTCTCTCGAACACTTTTTTCCAGCTCGTCGTTCCTGCGGATCAGCCCCACGACGCGTCCTAGACCTTCGGCAGGGACTTGACCGTAAAGGTCAGCGGGTGCTGCCACGCCAACAGCGTCGAGCAGCAGGAAGTTACCCGCTGCGATGTGAACAAGCACTTCGCTGATGGACCGCGCTTTCTGGTCCGGCCGCCAGTCGTACTTCTCCGCTGGGATCGCCTCGGCCATTCCGGTTATCTGACGTTCAGCAACTTCAAGCTCCCAGAGGTATTCGCCGCGAAATCCATCGATACCAGGAATCGGATTCATACTGTTTATTGTAAGCCGCCCGGCCCGCATTGCGGTACCGCGCCTTCACTAGAAGGACTTGAGCGATTTGCGCGGTGTTTGTGCCTTTTTTCTTCGACCCCAACATGGACTCGAACTGCTAACGGATTCATCCGACCGACCAACATCCCCCCAACGAATCGGTAGTCGTCCGCTATGAGGATCAACTTCCGAGTGCCCGATAAGAACGAAGCCGCTCGCACGGCAGACGCTGCGCGTGCTCGTTGGTCGAGGCTTTCTCTTCGACCGGCTTTCTCTTCGACCGACCGCTTGCTTCCACGATGCGGCTGGAGTAACATCTTGGGCGCTCCACAATGGAATGCTCACAATAGAGCCTTGTAGTTTAAAACGTCCTGTGGACTATCGATTCAAAATCCAATAATGGCCCGCGTCTGCCCTAAAACGCGAGCGGCTTCCTTCTGGTCGGCTTATCGAAAATGCCCCGGCCCGAGCTTTACCGCTGCGCCCCACGTTTCTGCGCCGGGCATTTCCGATCAAGCCTAGCGACCAACCGGACGGGATGGCCCGCGGCCGGAAAGTGGTGGGCCACCAAACTGGCACCCGCAGCTGTGGGACAATGACCCACGGCGAATCGTAGTCTCATGACATGCGTGTGAACTTCCAGGCCGTCACTTTAGCGGCCTCCACGCGAAAAGTTGGTCGTGTAGTCAACCAATACGTTCGAAGGGTCACATGTGATGCCACCGGCGAGTATGAGCGGGAAAATATGTATCGTGACGGGCGCGAACAGTGGGATCGGGAAAGAGACGGCGCTCGGCCTGGCCCAGATGGACGCGCGCGTGGTCATGGTCTGCCGGAACGCAGAAAAAGGGAAAGCGGCGCTGGAGGACATTCGGCGGGAATCCGGATCTTCGCAGGTTGATCTGCTGATCGCGGACATGTCGTCGCAGGCATCCGTTCGAGCGCTCGCGGAGCAGATCCAGCAGCAATATCCCCGCCTCGACGTGTTGGTCAACAACGCAGGCGGCGCCCCGCCGGCACGCACGCTTTCCGCGGACGGCATCGAAATGACGCTGGCCACCAATCATCTGGGCCCCGCGCTGCTGACGCTTCTCTTACTGGATCTGTTGAAGGCCAGCGCGCCATCGCGCGTCATCAATGTCTCGTCGGTGGAGGCTCAAAGCCCCGCACGCCTCGGCATGGACGATCTCCAGTTCGAGCGGCGGAAATACGGTAACATCGCCGCATACAGACAGTCGAAACTGCTGATGAACACGTTTACTTTCGAACTGGCGCGGAGGCTGGCGGGAACGGGAGTCACCGCGAACTGCCTCCATCCAGGCGCGGTAGCGACGAATATCTGGAGCGCCGCTGCGCCGCTCATCCTCAAACCGATCATCAAACCGATCATCGCCGTGGTGAAGCCGTTCATGCTGACTTCAAGACAGGGCGCCGCGGTGTCCCTGTATCTTGCGACCTCTCCAGAGGTGGCACAAGTCTCCGGAGAATACTTCGTCAAGTCCAAGCCCGCCAAGTCCAATCCTCTTTCGCGGGATCCGAAGTTGATGGCGGAAGTCTGGCGGTGCACGGAAAAAATGACCAGCCTGCCGTTGGCATGACGCGCCTCATCGCTGGTGGTCAAGTCCTGAGTGACGCCATCCGGAAGTTATCTTGGGCCCCCTGGCGAGTTCGAGACGTGTCCAGACTGGGTACCCGCCATGGACTCCGGCCAGCGGTTCGCACGGATCACTCTGAAAACAATGTCCGTCCACGGGTTCGATCATAGGGCCAACTGGGCGGCAAAAGTTCGAAACGTGTCCAGTGTGGGGAGCCATCAGAAATCGCGCTCTTAATTCTGCGTTTTACGAGGGACCCTAATTCACCACTCGAACTTGTCGTCTATGAGTGGCCAACTTCTGAGCCGCTGACGACGCCCTGCGCGTGCATTTTTAGGTGATTTACCGGTGGCCACTCCCGAAAGATGGATCGGCACAGATCCGTGTCTCGCCGCTATCGTTCAGTTGTAAACGTCTGGTGTCTTTACGTGTTCGGGGCGGATACCGACAGCGATGAACCGTGTGCGCATCCGGCACGGGAGCGTGGTGCGTTCCAGCAGCCGCATCGGCCAAGGGAGCC
>Ga0182024_10020226_pt1 | contig 12181 bp, 7 predicted proteins | sample P32metaG_FD_120480 | JGI IMG/M metagenome (GOLD analysis project Ga0182024, IMG submission 120480) | Permafrost microbial communities from Stordalen Mire, Sweden - P3-2 metaG (Illumina Assembly) | ecosystem: Environmental > Terrestrial > Soil > Wetlands > Permafrost | place: Sweden: Stordalen...
AAACAGGGCGCCGTCGGCGAAGACAAAGCTCTGTGGCATAGACGCAAAACGGACCGGAAATGGTTTAAACTTGGGTATACCAGTTATCTTGAAGAAGGCGAGAAATACCCAATCGCGCACGCAACTGTCGGGTGAGTGGGAACCGGCAACACACCCCGTTGCCTCGCCGCATGGAGTCTCCGATATTCTTTAATGCAGATAGGGGATTACAGTAGAAAGAAATACATTGATGCTTGGGTCTCGCCATATTCCTGCCTGCACAATTATTTTCCCATCGCATTTCACCTGGGACATGTATCAAGGCGGGCAGCGCTGCCTTGAACTTGAACGTTCTCACACCGCTGGGCGCCCTACACAGTCGTTGCCGCGGGGTTACCTCCCCGCGGTGTGTGGCGGCCTTGGTTACATCTGCCTAATGCTCTACTGCATGCAGGGTAACTCGGGACGAACTCGTTTTGCTAGCTGCGTGACCAACCCGTCGAGTTTTTCGCCTGGAAGCCTCGCGGCGCCGCGAGCGCTCAGGTCTGAGGGAGAAGACCAGTAGCTAGCTCTCTCTCCGTCTCGGAACGTAGAAATCAGCAAGCCCAAGAACGTCTTCGAAGAATGCTTGTTCCGTCTTTCAAACTGCCAATGCCAAAATTTTGCTTGCTTTCAACAAATCTGCTTCTGATACGACATCTTCCTCTTATCTCCTACATTTCCTCCATTGCAATTAGCTCGTCTTGTGCTTGTTGTCGGCTAGTCGGTGCCTGCCTGTCCTGTTTTTGTGTCCACGAAACTCTTTGATGCGGAGGAAACAAACAGTGCTCTGCCGTTGATAGTCAAAGTTCAGTACGCTGTGGGCGCGCCACCTTCCTGCGAGGTGTTTGTGTCGTATCCACCATCAGCGTCGTCGACAAGACTTCGTGATCACAGCTGCACGAATGGAAATCCATGCTGAGCTCGCGAATATATGAGCTAGAGCTACAAAAATTGCGAACTAAGAATGCCATAGCGCGCCATGTGAATTATGCAGGAAGATCCCTATCTGCATGGCGGACGCATGCCCCTTTGCGGTTGCCTCGAGCATATGGTGCGCCAGGTGAGAAAGTAGGTAGAGTCAGGATCCTTGCAAGCTAGAAATGCACATCACGACTTACTTGACATAATGAACAGCCGTCTGATAACCGTCCTCAATGTGTTGCATTTACTGTTTGTGTTCCGCGACAGCTTCTGCCGCCGCACGTTCCACATTTTCAACATCGAAACATGTACAAACAAGCAGTCTTCGTCCCACCATGTTATGCTCAAGTCTCTCTTTAGTCTCCTAGGGCACCCGAGCTTCTACACATCTTGATAGCAGGTGGACACACTCGCAATCGGGCGATTCGGATCGGTTCCATATGACCTTTTGCGCAGCCTTACGTAAGGCCCGCCGTAAAGGGAAGACGAAAGAAGGAGACCCTCTTGGATGGGACAAATCATCGCATTCCACATAAATGGCCGGGATGAGCAGGTGCATCGTAGGGCTGGGCGTATGAAAAATTACAATCACTTCAGGGAGGTAACTCGGTCAACATCCAGCAAAAATACCAGGATTCTGCCCCATGCCATTAGACGGCAAAACAAACGGCTAGCTCTCTAGATCTGGACATTTCTATCCTTGCAGGGCATGCCCGAGTTGGGGAGGGTGATTGGAAGACCGGCTGCTGGAAGCATTAGAAGGGTCACCCTGAGAGACGCCTATTCGAGGCCTATTCGAGCCCGTATGTGCTTCTAGTCTAAGTCTTTCTCGAAGGAGCAAGTCCCCCTTTTCAGGGGCCTACGCCCGCTATGTGCTCGTTTTGGTATATTTGATAGTGCGGTAGCGGTGCACCCTTAAGAGGCACACCGGCTATTCGAGCCTGTATGCGCTTTTAGTCTTCGGGTCTTTCTCGAAGGAGCTCCCTCTCCAAATCCCCCTTGTTAGGGCCCCTCGCCCGCAATGTGCTTGTTCTGGTGTATTCGATAATGCGGCAGCAGCGCATCCTGAGAGACACACCGCTATTCGAGCCCGCATGCGGTTCTAGATCAAGTCTCCATCTCGCCACACCGGCCCGCACTAGGCCACGGCCTTGCCGAGGAGGCGTAAAATCATCCTTTTGTCCCTTCTGACGTCAATCGGTTTAACGCAACGCGCCGCTGATTTTGCAGAAGGGGTTCATGCTCGCTCCTCTAGACATTTTCTCACGCGCTTGTTTCACTCAAGATCAGACACGGAAGTCTTGTGTTTCTAGTACCTCACTAGGGCGCACGGAGCACAATTGCAGCAATGTTCAAGTATCTACTCTGCGCTCGAATTCGTGCTGCTGCGGGGTTTGCCTCTAATCAATTGCCCGTATTTGCCTTATGTCGCCTTACCCGGCACCTTGCGCGCGCTCTGATCACTCCAATCGATCGTTGCTGACTACTCTGAATGTCAGACCGCCAGTTGCTCTCTCCGGCGCCATTCGTGCTCAGTCCTCCAAGTAGGCATCGTTCTACCGACAGTAAGCCAACTCAACGTCCACGTTCTGAATTGTATCACACGTGTTTGCCTTTCCTGCTTTGCCTAACGCTGCAGCAACGAATGAAGGTGAGTTCCCACATAGTTTATGATTCACTGGCAAAATGGAGCGTCTGAAATGTATCATAAGAACATCTCAAAAAGTCTGCGCTTAGTTGTAACCAGTGCCGCACAAGGAAGACGAAGGTGAGGCGCAGGAGAATTTAACCAATCCCTGGACTTGACTCTTCTGCAACAGTGTGACAATCCTTGTCCATACAAAGAGGCAATTGACGATGAAGCGGTTCGCAGTTTATCTCCCTGCAAACTCTGCGAAGAGAAAGGGAGGCAATGCACCTATTCGGTGCGAAACACCCCCTATTTCCGATCCAAATCCAAATCCAAATCCAAATCCAAATCGAAACGCCTTCTAAGACCCAAGCCGAACCAATCTTCAAGGATTGACGCTACCTCTCAACATGCTTCGCCAACTCTTCACGATCACTCACCTTTGGCATCACCCCGCCCCACGCCGTCGCCCCCCCTACTCTCCTGCAGACGCAGTTCAGCACAAGTAATGCTGGACCCAGCAGGTGCGCAATTCCGCGCCTCCGAACCTGCCTTGCTAGGCGGCGGCCTCGCCGCTAGGGCGGGTGACACCCTTGGCCCTGGGCAGTGCACCTCTGACCCAACGGGGAGCGAACCAGCAGGCGCAGGCGACGCTACTTTGAGGGACGATTCTTGGCTACAGGACCAAACTCCGCTGCCGGATGCCTCTGCAGCCAATTCACTTGAATTATTTTCCAGCGCTAGCGAGGTCCCATATTCAATATCCTATTCTCTTCCCCAGAGCAATGCGCCAGAAGAGGCCCTATCGCCGGGGTCCTACACTCTCCCTCCAAGTGGCACCTCATATCCGGATTCCTACCTCCTCCAAAGCGGTGCATCAGTAGCGGCTCTAGGCACCGAGCTGGCGTATCTACCCGTAAAGAGTGCCCTGCCTCCCCTTGGCTATACCTGTGCACCTCAACACCGCTCAATCATGCTGACATCTTTCATTCCAAATTTACGACAGAGGAATCTCGTATGTGCGGTCTTCTCGGAGCTGATACGGCCGCCTGAAATAACACGATTCCAGCTAAAACACTTTGTGCTTCATGACAAGGCCTTCTTGTGTTTTGCCGCTTCGGAGCTGGGGGGGTTGTTGGCGGAAACTGCTGTAAACCTGATTCTCGCATGCCCATCCAGTTCAGGAGCAGTTGAAAGCCTTCGAAACGCGCTGTTTCTTGTGGCATCACTTGGTGAAGTCAGTATTCCTACTTATGCATAATTATGTATTCGTCATTATCCCTCTGCGCACCTCAGGCTCGTCAAAATCCCTCCTACGAGATCCCCAGGGAGGCCCGCCAATTCTGGGAAAACGCGCTGACGGCACTGGGAGAAGTCACCTTACACACGCTAAGTTTTAACCAGTTGGAAACAGTGTTTGTTACGCTTGCGCTCCTCATCACCTCATTGGTGAGTCACGTGCTTAAAATAGCACGATGGCCGCTCTGACCGTTAGGGTATGTTGTGGAACCAGCGGTTGGGGTATACCCCTGAGCAAGTCCAATTGTGCACAGTTTATGTTGCCCTGAATGAGGTTTTAAGAGCTGCCGAGTCATTTGGTCTGAACAATGCAGCTAGCTCCAACGAAGTGATTCTCTACTTACACCTATCAGCCGCCTTTTGTGAGTAGCGCAGATGACAAAATTAAAGCACAATTAGCTGATCATTGCACTTCCAGGGATGTTCTCCGGACCTGGAGTATTACCTCCCACCCTACACTGCAGAGGATCTGTCTTGGGGATACCGGCAGATTTGATCCGTCTAATTCGTATGGTGCTTAGTCTCTCTCCCGCCTCCTCATGTGCTTGGCTAACAGGATCCTCAGACTTTGGAGAATTCGCTTCCCAGCGGCAAATGCGGCAAAGTCTTGGAACCCGGAGACCAGGATTATATCATGGCACAGATCCTGAACTTTTCATGGAACAATGAGGAGACAAATGTGGACTGCCTCAATTGTTATGATATGCTGCAGGTACGGCTAGTTTCATTCTGCTATTAGTGGGCTCTCACAGGAGCATGGCAATGAACGAGCAGATCATAGCAGCTCGGAACATTGTGAGAACAGGTCGCACTGGTGAAGAAATTCAGGCTCTTGCAAGAGCTATTATTGTTCGGTCAGAACAAAGCATCCGTGAGACGTCGCTTCGGTAAGTAGTGAATCTCCAACATACTGTCAGGGGTGCTGATGCCAGCTTAAGACTCATGTGGCCGCTCCTGGTTGCTTGTGGCGAACTTGACAAGGTTGCAGATGAACCCGTCAGGCAAACTGCTCGTAGAATGTTCCGATTAGGAAGGTTCGCTGCTTTCGTCTCGATAAGCTTTTTGGCTCTGATGCACTGATTCAGTGAGCTGAATAAAACCGAGTGGAAGATAATAGGCTGTAGAGCAGAGCGCCTTTGGGAGGAACTGGGGAAAGGTGGAGAAATGATGCGGAGGCAAGCGATCGAGTTCACCATCGTTATGTAGTCAATTTGTCCCTGACATGCCATTCGGCGGCACTTGGCGTACCCGCGAGGGTGTTCAAGTCCGCCACGCTCAATTCGCTATATTGAATCCGAGGCTCGATGACCAGGAATTTCCTTGACCTGTGAACTTCCTAAAGAGTTGGCGATGTTGTGAATATTGCTGTAGATATCTAGGCAGTACCGTATATATTAACTTCACAATGTACCCAGCCAAATTGTTCTAACCCTTGTCCCTGTTCCCTGAAGCACCAGTACTCAAAAGGTCTCCCATCAATAGTAAATTGGTCACCCGACGTTGACACAAATCAATCCTGGCCCCGCTGGGCAACAATATAATTATTCCTTTTTTTCCCCTCGTACATTCAACGCGCGGTTCAAAACAGCACTGCGTTCAGTTTCCTCCTGCACCTTTTGGTCTAGTAACCGGGAGCTGCCCAGTGGCTACCAAGAGTGGCAAGGAGGCAGAGCGGTTAGCCGGTGTAGCTGAACCTATCTTGGATCAAATTTTAACCTCTCCAGCTTACCTCTTGTCGTGTTTTACGGCCTTAGCTACACAAAGGTATGCAAATATTAGGTCCACTTTGTCCAAGCCCTCTGAAGGCGTTACTAAGCAGAATCGTACACATCCACTAGCACAGCCCCAGCTTCTCTTCACTTTAACCAGCACATCGACGACACAGTTATCCCCGAGGGTGGCGTGGACCCATTTAGCAATCTTCTCGCTCGCTGCTCCAATCGGCGCTATTGTCGTTTACGCCGTGTTAACGCGGTTTTGGAGTTTTCAGCATACCGGGCGTGTATATTATAAGTATACTTGTGCCAGATCTCGAAAGACGGCGCTCGCGTTACAATCCGGTATGACTGCACGATTACTCGGCAGTGTGGTGAACCACGAACGTTCGTTGGCAAAATATTTCTCGGATGACCATAACGTCTAACCGTGTAGCATGAATGGGCGGATTTATTTTGCAATGCGGGGAGTGTAATTGATCAACAAAACGTTTGCAGGCGAGTCCCGGAGCAGCGGTTCATGTAGGCATTTGCGTTGCCGGTGATATTGGATCGCTTGAGAAAGTATAGTAGGCCACCGTGGTTGATTTGCAGGGCCTCCTCATTCTGGTAGGGTCAATATGGCGCAAGCCTGTGTTGAAGATCGACTGGTGGGTTGGAATTTGGCGGGACTCCAAGGTCGAGAGGTTTTGCCCAGCTTGATCCCACGCAGTTTCTGCGTGAGTCAAACCCAATATACATGCGCCACAGTCCCGTCCTTCTCTCATTCCTTTCACTCTTACAACTCGCCCCAACACACCTCTCAGATTGATTACAGGTAAGTACACTTTCCTGCAACGCAAACCTTCGAATACACCGCTGAACGTATCGTTGCCTGGTCGCTGTAGCTAATAATTGCAGGTTGAGTAATACTAATATTGCGGCAGCAAGCCAGGTACCCAATTGTCCTATTTTCATCAAACGCGGCCACGAACGATGTTCTCCCTCGGCCCGGTCTATGACAACGTCACGCAAATTGTTACGGCATTTCCACCAAACGCAGCCATGAATCGAGCCGGACGTTCAGCGAGGTGAAGGAAGTAAGAAGCAGGTGATTGCGGACTGTGGTGTGACACCCGAAGGAGGTGGCGTGTGTCCAGGCAGCCGTTGTCTCAGGCACCGGCATCAGTGTAGTATTCAAAGGCCTAGCTGTAACTTCCGTTCGCCTGCGCGTCATTCGAGCAAATCGAAAAGTCATTGTACATGAGTGATGCGAGGCGTTCGAAATCTGTCGAGCTGTACGGTCGTTCTGTATTTCTCAGAGCGATTCCGGGTCCAAATTACTCTCGTCGGATACGTGTCCTGCATCCACCACAAGATATCGGCATTGAGTTGTGGGTGTATCACACCAGGCGCCATGCCGCCGAGAAATTCACGTCATGTCGGTAGTGCAAGTAGATGCAATACTATGGACGGCAAATGTCAGTCCATTCACGAGCATTCAGCTACACCAGCTTGATCCTACAACTATTCGATTCCCAGGGCCGTCTGGGGCATTGCGTTACCCCCAACCCTGGTACTTCAACTGAGGCGTCACAGCTCCACCTCCACCTCTCTCCGGCAGCCTGCCAACGCGAAAACGAACTATTGGTGGTGTGATTGATTCGGATTTACGCTATCTCTTACAGCTCGCGACAGGAACGTCGTCAGTCAATGCTGCGAGTCTGCCCGATTCTTGATCCCACCTACCTCGATGGATACCTGGGCACGATGATATTGACGAAACCAACGAGTGCATGAGTGAAACTTCATTGTGAATCCATTGCTGACATGTTCACGTATGGAGGACAACGTCTCTCATTGTTGCTCCTGACGCTTTCTCAGAGCAGCGGCTAGTGGTTCTACATTTGATCAAAGTAGCACGCGAGCTGCGAAAGCTCAACAACTACTTTGCTTCGCATGCCATACAAGCTGGCATCGGACCAACGCTCTTCCCAGGCGATCTACTCACTCGGTTGGTAGAGAAGGACACCAGAAACGTTGAATGATTCTTCCATCATTTCCCAGCGGGCCCAACAACAATCATGTGAACGGGTTACGGAGATGACGAGATCTTGGTTGTGTCACTGTAAACTGAGTCCACCTTGCGCAGCGCCAGCGCGTCCCTCCATTGAGCAGAATAGAGAGTTCTTGCATACGAACGTCTATTATCGTCCACCCGTAAGCCATCGCCGTGACCGTTATGAAACCATACCTAGCTCATTGGTGGATGCATTATGGCAAGGACGATGATAGCTCTGACTCGGACTGCGTCGCTGTATCCGAGTCCACATTGTGCAGTCCCAGCACGCCAAACTGTTGTTCATGGTTTCATGGTCACAACGGACACGCTATTATTGGGGGCAGAACAGAGAGCTCCCATCGATGTCCAGTTTTGCAGGCGAAACGCGCGTAGCCATCACTGATAGAGTGCTGTAGTCCTACAGTGAGGAACAGGCCGTGCGGAAGGGGGTCGGGGAGTGGCCGATTGAGTGCTGCTGTCGTCGACAGGAGGAGCTGCGGGAGGCAACGTTGGTGTTCGATGTCGCAGTTGTGGCCGGGGTTAGGGGTGCTGGGGATGCAGTGTCTGTTGTTGCAGTTGTTGTCGTTGTGACTGCGGCTGTGGTGGTGGCGGCGGCGGCGGAGGCGTTTGCGGGATTGGGGGAGGCAGAGGTTGGGGTTGTTGAGGTTGTGATAGGGGGGAAAGGGGACCACGTTGCCGGAGTAACAAGTTCTCCGCACGACGATATGGGTCCGCCGCGTGGTCATGTCGGGCGTGTGCTTCCAGAACTTGATACATTTCTTTGAGATCTTTTAGCGACATCAAACAACGCTTGGCAGTGAATACGTCTCTGTAAGTCCTTGTTGCCGTCGGAACATGTAGATCGGCAGCTAGACGTCACATTGGCGCGTTGGTCCTAAGTGTATGTGTAGGTGTTAGCGTGCCAACATGTTGGGACGTTGGGATGTTGCCGCGTCAATGCATTGGTGCGTCAGCACGTTCGCGTCGGCTTGTGTGCTGTTCTTTGGTAAGTAGCGCCTCCCGCCGCGAACGTCGGCGACATGACTGCGTTGGATGGAATGATCACATCCATCTCGCCGTGCACAAGCGCACCCAGAGGTCCTTTGTGCACCTGTGACCAAAAGCCGCGTTCATAAACGCGCCGGCTGGTCCATTCCATACCCCGAAGTGACCAATCTTCTGGGAGGATTTGACTCGACCCAAAGAACGCCGCTTCTTTGGTGCTTTGACTCTTGTGAGGTCCTCCAGATCGGCGAAACGCTGTTCCAAGCAGATCGGCAAGCGCGCCCCATGGAAGAGAGTGCTCCGTAAGGGGAAGGACGGCGGGGTACTTGAAAATGGTTGCAATGAAAGTGAGCATGACGGTGATGTAGGGATTCAATGGCGGCTTGACAAAAGATTGCGACGACATGTATGGTTTTGTCTTGACGAGATACCCAAGCCCAAGTGTCGTGAAAGCAACCTCCATCGCGAGTGAGAAGACTAGATGTGCCTGCTTAGAATGCGGTGAATCCCCAGTATCAGTCGTGAGAGCCTGCATAGGCCGTGATAAGTGCAACGAGTCCTCATAGTCCTCATCCATCTTTACCTCTAACGTGATCCTCAATAGCAATATTTGCTCCGCTATTCCCATTGACGGCAGCCTGAGCTGCAACCCACGGTTGCGCTCAGGCAGAAGCAGCAGCAACAAATGATGCGCCGCCATCAGTGCCCACGACGTCGGGCGGCTTATAGAAGATGCACCAGCCACCGACTGCGCAGAGGAAGCGGGTGCCTCGATTCCGCACGCTCTCCAGATAACACCGTCGGGCTTACTGAATTCAAGAAGACTCCCGATGATAAATACAACCGTCGTGACCCACTCACTCTTTTCGCCTGACGGCTCATTGAGTTCCAGCCGCTCAATGTACCGAGCGAGGTTTGGTTGCACTTGATCCAGGTCGATTCAGGTGAATAGCTGACCCTGAATGTGGAGAAAAATGGATGTGGCAAGACGCCGTAGGTGCTGCGAGTGCTTGCTGGGTTTGCGGGGATGGGAATGTTAGCATGGCCTGCATCAAAAGGATGTATCGCGATAAGACTGGGTTTCACTGACAATATGTTAGGCCGTTGTATCGCGGGTAGCAGAAATTGAAATGGACCGACCTCTTGGTGAAGTGATATACAGTCCGTAGCTCTTCGCCCATGATATCTCGGGTTAAAGTTCCAAGATGATGATGCAACCGTCTAGCACCAGGCGTATCTTTCAAACCCATTGCATACCAATCTCGCGCGGTCGCTCGCCACGTCTCGCGTTCATCATTCTCACCCATCTCCGCAGCAGCCCGCGCGCCAACAGATGGTGCCGGTGACTCGTCAACGCGAGACGTATCTTGGGGAGCCGCCGGCTGGCACGCTGTCGCGCCTGCAGCTTGGAAGCTTGGAAGCTGTTAAGGGGTCACCTCCTGCTGCCGCCGCCGCCGCTGCTGCTCGCACGCGATTGTTCATGTATAGCAACCGCCATGCGATAACTCGCTAAGTCTCCTGATGCCTCGAGCCATTTACCACAGAAATCTTGAATATTGTGTTCCTCGAGGAGTTCCGTGTAGAATTTGTAGGCATAATAGAGGAAATCGGTGAGAATCTCGAGAGCATTGGGGGAGTTCGCGCAGGCGCACCGGACAGTGGCAGCCATACGATGGAAGCCAATGGACCACAATCGCATTGGGATATTGTACCGATATAATATAAAGACGTGACGGGTTGAAAGCGAGACCAGCCACTTAAAATCTTCATCGAGAGAGAAGGGCTTGCTTGCTGCAGGCTCCCATTCCGTGGTCACACTGCCGCTGCTACCTGTACTTTCCGACTTGCGCAATGGAGCGCTGTTGATTCTTACGCTTGCCTATAGTCTGACACTCGAAAAGGTTGTCCCGAGCAAAATCATGCCATGAAGTCGAACAGATTGGAGATGTTGTAGTGCTTCTCATTACCCAGAGATACAAGCAAATGATCGGCAACAAACACTGCACCATCAGCTTAGCGTTCATGCCGATGAGTGCAACAGGGAGAGCATCTGCGCGCAGGCCACAAGTGATGGGACAACACAAACAAAAGAACTGGTGAGGAGCTCAATCTCGACCTCGGGAGGAGGCTGCATGGGACTGAAGAGCAGGCACGCAAAGTCGGTATGCATTCTGTAGTTCCAAGAAATAAGCTCGTTGCTGAACGTCAGGACGGGCGTTTCTTAAGGCAGAAGATAGATGCGAACAATCCACTGAAGAAGACACCCTCAACTGCAAACGCGACGAGATGCTCCATGAAAGTAGAGCACGTATCCGAGATCCAGCGAAGAGCCCAATCGGCTTTCCTCCTGTTGCATGGGATGGTTTCTATGGTGTCGAAGAGATGCTCGCGCTCAACAGAGCCCTTAATGTAGGTGTCCAGCGAGTAATTTTCTGAGTGGATGTTCTCTCTATTGAAATCCAGTCAGTTTAACGATCCATCTGCATCACCAGTGACAAGCGTGTACATCATGATCTGGAAACCGTAGAAGAAATGCGCCAGTCGCTTGGACTTCACCGCTGAACTGTTTGACAAGGTTCTCGTTGACAATGCCGTCGGACGCCGCAAAGAATGCAAGAGATAAATGGCACTCACTGAGACGCTCCTCCCATGAAGGACCCTAGAGAGATCCTCTTCAGCAGTTCAGAAGCTGGCCCTCTTGTATGAAACACGTCGGTATTGGACGGTGAAGACAAAACGACGGGAAGACTCTTTCAAAAGAGGCTCATCCTTCTCATCCAAGTCGAGTTAGCCAACAAACGTGTCCCCAGGTCCTACCGAGTTTGTAACCGAGTCCTGCTGAGGAGCCGCAGGCTTGGCAACGACTACATCATCTTCCACGTTGTTCGAGTGCTCAGCAATGAATTTGTCGAGCGGGTTGAGGGTAGAGGATGGAGCGCGTGCTTCCTTCGGTGGCATGAGACGCGCGTTGCCGCGTTCGTCTGTCGGCGCTTAGTTTTCATTGCGTCAATATCAAACCCGAAGCTTGGAGGTATTATATCTTATCCACATGTGCAACAAGAAAAATAGGCGTGAGCAGCAGGCGCAATGGTAGCCGTCGGTGCAATTGACAGGCTGGCTGATCAACTGTGCCGGGTGTCTGCACAAGGCCTAGCAATTACATGTAAATGCGCGATGAGTGCGCTTCTTGCGCTGGCGTCGATAGAATTAGGGTCAACGGAATCAACTCTCTAACGTGACGGAAACAGCTGTAATGCAAATCAAACCAGAACTTGATTTGAGAACCGAAACAACCCTAGGCAGAATCAAACTCTCAGTGTGCACCAAAACGAGGGGATAATTTTCAGTGACAGATGCGTTCATAAAATATGCATCGACTCGATCGGGATATTGGTCAAAATTTAGCCGACGTTGACACAAATCAATCCTGGCCCCGCTGGGCAACCACATACTTATTCCTTTTTTCCCCCTCGTACATTCAACGCGCGGTTCAAAACAGCACTGCGTTCAGTTTCCTCCTGCACCTTTTGGTCTAGTAACCGGGAGCTG
>Ga0182024_10020227_pt1 | contig 12180 bp, 11 predicted proteins | sample P32metaG_FD_120480 | JGI IMG/M metagenome (GOLD analysis project Ga0182024, IMG submission 120480) | Permafrost microbial communities from Stordalen Mire, Sweden - P3-2 metaG (Illumina Assembly) | ecosystem: Environmental > Terrestrial > Soil > Wetlands > Permafrost | place: Sweden: Stordalen...
AGATGCGGCTCAGGCCGCAAGACCAAGCACTGCTGCGGCGAGCAACGCGGCCCCTCCGAAGACCAACTCGCCCGCGCTCACCTAGCCGCGCTCACACGCGAAGCAGGCCTCGGGATGGGACGCGCTCACCGCCGTCGCCCACCAGATCGACACTCCGCAACACCGGGCCCGACTCGCCGACGCGATCGTTCAACTACGCGACCAGCACCGCATCAACCGCCGCCAAGCCGCCTACGCCCTCCTGGACCTCGACACTGGCTCCACCCGCCTCATCGGAGCCAGCCTGCTCGAAGCCGTTGCCGTCTCCGTCGGCGTCAGCCGCACCCCGGGCGGCCTACACATCGCGGCCTAACCCCCATCATTTATCCGGGGGAAGTAGTCAGGCTCGCTAGGCGGCTCCGGCCTTTCGTCATCCAGCCGCAACTGCAGTCGCGTCCTGGGAGCGCCCGGCGATCGCTCCGCTTGCCTGCCATGCCGCGTTTAGGCGCGTTTGGATGAGCGATATCGCCGCGACGAGGGCAGCAAAGCCTGCGAGCGCTAGCAGTGTCCCAATCCCATGAATGGAGGTCCCGAGAGGCAGCATCACCGAGCCAACGATATACGCGGTCAAGCCGGAGCCCGGCCGCGCCACGCCTGTAGCGATCCGCTCGACCGCCTGAACGCGTCTCATCGTGCGAACGAAGCTCACGAGTCTGGGGATCACGACGAGACCGCCGATCGTCACAGCGATGATCGAGCGCCACGGCTTCGACGCAGCGAGCCCGTGGTCGCCATGGCTTGACCCAAAGTCGCGCATCTCGCGGTTGACCTTGTAGTACCAGAACAGCGTGTAGACGCCGAGCGTGATGACGCTGAGAGTGGCGACTGCCGAGGGGCGGCGAAGCTTGACCTCGACCCCTGCATCACGAAGTTGGACCTCGTTAGACATGATGCCTCCGTTCCATCGGGACGCGCTCTTCCACGGGAGCGTTCGACGGTGAGGATCGCTGCGCATCGATTGGAGCGGTAGCCACCCAAGGGTGAGGCGTTCACACCTTGTCGCGGTCTGAGAGCTCGGCAGCAACAGCCGGGAACTTTCCGCTTCTGCAGCGTCGCGATGCGCGGCTCGGCAGACCCGGCACGGGAAATGACACGGAGGTGTGGGACGCACACCCCAGGGGGGCTGGGCGGAATGGTGACTGGGCCTGACACTGGCCTCATCACTCTTCGACGACGGCCGAGACTACGGCTGGGAAGCGAGGTCACGATGTACGTCACGCTTGGACAACGGTATGACTCGACCACAGCGGTCTCGGGCGCTAGTCGGCGCACAGTCAAGCGCGCTGCGAGCAAAGAGCTTCCAGCGGCCTCAGCGATTGGGATCTTCTTTGCGGGCATCATGGTCGAGACGCTCGGACTTGGACTGATCGCCGCGTATGGCTGGGTTCTGGCCGGCGGCGCGATTGCGATCTGCGGCCTGGTTGCCGGGGCGATCGCAGATCGTCACTGGCCTGAGCAACGGGTGTCGAGCTTTTCGGTGTTCGAGAACTACGTCTCCGCGATCCGGCGCGCCGGCGTGGGTGTGACCGCAACGAGGCGCAGCCAGGTGTGACAGCCGAGGTTTCGCAACAACCGGGCGGCCTCGATGCCGACCCAAAAAAGGAGGTTCGTCATGTTCATGTCAGTACACAACGCAAATCGGAAGTGGCGACACGTCCGGCCGGTCATCGCGGTGGTCCTCACCGTGGTGGCGACGTCACACTCTCACGCCTCAGCGAGACTGCTGTCCCATCAGGTATCGGTGCAGGCAACCGCCGCGACGGCTGGAACGCTTGCGCAGCACGCTGCCGCCCCACCGGCGGGAGAAGTCCTGGGGGGCCTCACCTCTCAGGGCTGGCCTATCGTCATCGAGCTGGCCAAGAATGGCAAGAAGTTCTCCCTGGTTCGGGCCGGGCTCGTCATGAGGTGTACGGTGGGTGGCTCGCTCCCGCTGGAAGTCGGCGACGACAACCTGCCGATCAGTTCTGATGGGAGGGTTCATTACGCACTTCTGATCCCGCCGTCTCCGGGCTCGGGGTCCGGCGTTACGCTCGCCGGCGGATCAGAAAGGTTCGCCGGAAAGCTCAATCGAAAGCGGTCGACATTCTCCGGGATGTGGCAGCTGCACCTGACCTTTGTGTTGGCGAGCGGCGAGACCGATCAGTGCGATTCCGGCCGAGTGAGGTTGACCGCGCGGCTGTAGAGACGTGGACAACTCAGCGCAGGGTGACCCGGCGAGCGAGCTGCCTGCCGGGTCACCCGTCGCGGTAAGGTCGGTCTCACCGATGGCCGAGACGCATGAGACCCGTCCGCCCAGTCCGCGCGAGCTCAAGGCCCTGATCGAGGCCGAACGGACCGGCGTGCCGTTCCTGCACTGGCGCGACGGCGCCAGTGAGCAGCACATGCTGATGCTCGCACCCGACCGCGCGCGGGTGACGATCGGCCGGCGTGAACAATCCGACATCCCGCTGGCGTGGGACGCCGAGGTGTCGCGCGCGCACGCGCTGCTCGAGCCCGTGGGCGAAGAGTGGACGCTGGTTGATGACGGCCTCTCGCGCAACGGCTCGTTCGTCAACGGCAACCGTTTACGTGGGCGCCAACGGCTGCATGACCGTGACCAGATGTGCTTCGGGAACACCCACGTCGTCTACCACGAGCCGAGCAGCGGCCGGGGGAGTGCCTCGACCGCGCGGGCGCCTGGATCGCCAAGCGCGGTGCCCCTCCCGGAGATGCAACGCAAGGTTCTGGTCGCCCTTTGCCGCCCGATCGTCGACTCCAGCTCCGCGACCCCGGCGACCAACCCGCAAATCGGGCTCGAGGTGTCCCTCAGCGTCGATGCGGTGAAGGCTCACCTGCGAAAGCTGTTTGACCGCTTCGGCCTCGGCGATTTACCACAGAACGAGAAGCGCAGCCGGCTCGTCTCGATCGTGCTCACCTCCGGGGTGCTCGCTCCCCACGACTTCTGAGGTGATCAGCGACTCCGGAGCGTGATCGTCGTCCAGGCGCCGAGCCGGATGCGGTCGCCGTCGGCGAGCGGCAACGCTGCATCGGTGCCGACAGGATTCGGGTCGTCATTGACGGTCGTGCCGTTCGTCGAGCCGACGTCGCGGAGGGCGTAGGTGCCGTCTTGCTGGCGCTCGAGAATGGCGTGCAAACGCGAAATGCCGGGATCCTCCGGGTCACTGGCGAGGTCGATCTCCGGAGCCGGCTCGCCCGCGCGTCCTGCACTTCGGCCGATCCGCACCTCCGCTTCCTCGAGCGCAAACCGCCTCTCCGCGGAATCGCTCGGAAACGAGAGCCCGGCTGCCGCAAAGCGCTCGAACTGCCCACGGTCGGCGCTGGCGACGGCCTCCCACGTCGCTGGGGCCGGCGGCGGCGCCAGGAAGTCATGGCCGCATCCCTCGCAGTAGCGATCGCCCCCAGAGCGACGCGCGCCACACCCCGGGCACGGTTCCTGACGCGCCGCCGGTGACGTGTCGACCTCCTCGACGACTGGGAGTACCTCCGTCGCCGGTGGCGGTGCCGCGGTGATGGCGATCGGCGCCCCGCACTGGTCGCAGTAGTCGGTCGTGGCCGAGCGGTGGCCGCTGGGGCAAACGACGATCATGCGTTCGGTCCGGCCCTGACGGTCTTGGTCGAGCGCGTGTCGAGCGCCATCTCGTCGGCGTCCGCGACCTGGCTGCGGAGACGAACTGTTCCAGTCGCGGCATCATCGACATCGACGACGGCTTGGAGGAGCTTGAGGGTGCCGTCGTTGCCACTCTCGCTGGACAGTTGGACTGCGCGGCCCAGCTTGAACGTCGCCGTCGCCTGGTCGCCCGTCTTGCGCGCCTCGAGCCCGTCCTGTATGCAGTCGGCCAGCTCCGCCTGTCCGGTGTAGTGAGCGACCTCGCGGTTGATCCGGGTTGAGAGCTGCTGATCATCCGTCCAGGTCGCCTTGATCAGCGCCTGACCATGCACCTCGTCACCTTCGACAAGGCTCGCGCGACCACAAAGCATCTCGTCGCCGAGGTTACGTGGCTGCACGTTTATACACAGGTGGTAATCCCGTGACTCCTCCCCCCAGGTACCGGTCGGGTAGTCGGAGGTGAGCGCGTTCACCTCCGTAGCGCGATCGGTGAGCTCCTCGATCGTCGGAGCAACCTGACGGACGAACGCCACGTGAGCGCCCTGAGGCGTCCACACCCTCAGCGAGATGCTACGGGTCGCCTTGCCCATCGCGGCCTCGATCATCGAGCGGAAGTCGCTGGCCATGTCGGCCGGGTCGGCGATGATGTCAACGGTCCCGAGCAGGGCCGAGGCGATGCGGCGAAGCTCGCTCACCTGCCAGTCGGTGCCGACCCCACGGCAGTCGCATTGGAAGCGTCCCTCGCACGAGGCGAGGACGGCGTCGAGATGCTCGGGGGTCTCGTGCTGATTCTCGCCGTCGGTCAGGAGGATCGCGTGGCAGACGCGTCCGGGGGCGGTCGCGAACAGCTCTCGGGCGAGCGTGAGCCACGATCCGATCGCGGTGCCGCCGTCCGTTCTGAGCCGGGCAGCGGCAACGCTTGCCTCGGCTCGCGTGGTCTCAGATGCGGGCACAAGGCTCCCGCCTTTCGGATACACGACGCGCGCGGTTTCCGCCCCGGCGATGACCGCAAACGCCACACCGTCACGGATGCAATCGATCGCCGCGCCAGTCGCGTCGCGCGCCGCGTTGATCTTAGCCCGCGGGGCGCTCATCGATCCCGACGTGTCGACGATCACGATCTCGGCCGCCTCAGCCTGCTGAGTCGGTCCAGCGCCGCCGGCGGAAGCGATGGTCACGATCGCGTTGACCTCCGTGCCATCGGCGGGCAGATACTCGTTCTGGTAGACGTCGGCCGTGAATCTATTCATTGGACGCTCCTCATGAGGGGTCGATGTCAACGACGGCGACGGTGATGTTGTCGCGGCCGCCTCGGTGCAGCGCGATGTCCGCGAGCGCGCGCGCGACCGCGGCCGGTGAGGCCCCGGTGGGGAGCGCGTCGATCAGCTCGCCAAGCTCAGCCGCCGTGGGTACGTAGTTCCACAACCCATCGGTGCAGAGCAGGAGCCGGCCGGGGCCGTCTGGGCGGAGCGCCGCGACGCGCGGCGGTCGGTCGGGTGCGTCCGCCCCGATCCAGTGGGTGATGGCGTGAGAGCGCGGATCCCGGAATGCCTGCTCGGAGGTCAGCAGCCCCTCTGCGACCTGCTCCTGCGCCCACGAGTCATCGACTGTGAGCAGGCGTGTCCCCTCGGAGTCGATCCAGTAGGCGCGGCTGTCACCGACGGAGCCGACCACGATCTCGGTGTTTCGGCACAGTGCGGCGACGAGCGTGCAGGACGGCATGCCGCGATCTGCGCGCGTCGTCCACGGGACCTGCTCGACAGCGTCGTGTGCCGCTGTGATCGCCTCCAGCGTGGCGGTGCTCGCGTCTCGAGTCGGATCGGCTAACGCTGCTGCGAGGACCATCGCCGCGGCCCCGGCGGCGCTACGCGCGGCGACGTCGCCCGCGCTCGCTGACGAGATCCCGTCGCAGACCACGGCCGCCACGCTGCGATCCCCGATCACCTCGACCTGGAACGCATCTTCGTTTCGTCGGTGCACTCGACCCCGGTCACTGACTGCGGCCGCAATCGCGAGATCGAGCTCGATCCGATCGATCCCGCCGCGCTCGCGCGCACCGCAGACCGAGCAGTACCCGTCACTGTCGATCGCCGCCGCGGCGCCACACACCTGGCATGCGCCAGCCTCGGGTTGCTCTTCGGTCAGACGGGCGCCGCACTGCTCGCAGAACCGGTCGCCGTCTAGAAGCGGCGCTCGGCACGCGACACAGCGAAGCGCCGTCGTCTCGGTCATGTCCACGTCCTCGGTCGCGCGCGATTGGCTTCATCGACCAGGCGGATACGTTCGCTGCGGCTCGCGGCCCGGCGAGCGAGCGCCCGGTAGGTGCGCTCTAGGCCGAGACGGAGGTCACGTTCCGCCACGCGGTGACCCAAGAGACTGGCGCCACCGTTGGCGACCGCCCCACGGGTCAGTGTCAGGCGAAGCGCGGTAGCGAGCAAGTCGGCAGTCAGCCGATCCCGTTGCTCGCCCTCGACCGGCAGCGCTTCGAGAATCGATCCGGCGGCCAGCAGCTCATCGAGCGTGGGATCGCCGCTACCGTCATGAGCGCTGAGGCACCGGATCCGCGCAGTCTGCGCGTCGATATATCCACTCGAGGAGTCGGGCACCCGCTCGTACGCGGCGATCGCGCCGGCGCGGTCACCCGAGATCAAACGACAGCGCGCCAGTCCAAACGACGCGCTGGTGACCGACGCGTCCGTACGCGAGACTATCTCGTACCATCGCGCTGCCTCCGTGACCACGCCGGCCGACTCGCAAGCGAGCCCGAGCGCTAGCTTCGGCGCGAGCTCCCCCGGCACCGAGCTGTATACGGCGGTGAAGCTCGCTACGGCTTGCTCGGCGTGCCCTCGGGCCAGATCGGCCACGCCCCGATACCAGCCGGCCCGCCATTCCCACGGATCGTCCGCCTCGATCGGGGCGAGCAACGCCTCGGCGCCTTCGGGATCGCCGCTGTCGATCATCGCCGCTGCGAGCCGCAGGTCGACCTCGAGCGTACGCTCCGGTGCGGCGCGCAGCTGCGCGAGCATCTGCTGGGGCTCGGTGGCGGTGATCGTCGCGAGGTATCCGGCGCTCGGATCATCGCTGGAGACCTGGGGCCGCGGCAGGATCCGCCAGTCCGGGCGCTCGATGCTGGCGCGCAGGGCACCCGTGAACAGGGTGCTCGTGGCCGGAACCGGCCGGCGCTCCTGGTCGGCGACGACCTCCCGCAGCACGCCGAAGAGCTGATCGGCCATCTCCCCGGCTGACTGGAAGCGATCGTTGGGGTCCGGTGTCGTTGACTTCGACAGGAACCTATGGAGGGAGTCGTAGCGCTCGAGCAGCGGCACCGAATCCTGCGGAGGGAGGGAGAACCGGTAAGCGCTCTGATAGCCGCGAAAGTCGAGGCACAGCACGGCGAGCGTGCGCGCGACGGTGAACAGGTCGGAGGGGATCGACGGGCCCGCCGCGGCGATCTCCGGTGCCTGGTAGCCGACCGTCCCGAAAATCGCGCTGGTCGGTTCATCTACTCGGTAGACGCCACCGAGATCGATCAGCTTGAGCGAGTGCTGGGTCTGGATGACGTTGTCGAGCTTGAAGTCGCAAAACAGCAGGCCCATGTCGTGGAGGTAGCCCAGGGCGGGAAGGATCTCGAGCATGTAAGCCATCGCCTCGGTGGGTGGCAGCGGGTCCGGTTCACCGTCGTTGGCCTCGCGTCTGGCGGTGAGGATCTGCTTGAGGCTCCGCCCCCCGACGTACTCCATGACGATGTACCCGGAGCTCTCGTGCTGGACGAAGTTGAAGATCTTCACGATGTTGGGGTGCTCGACCTCGGCCAGGAAGCGCCGCTCGGCGAGCGCAGCCGCGGTGGCGTCGCTGTCGCCGGTGTTGAGCAGGCCCTTGAGCACGACCCACCGATCCGAGACGTTGCGGTCCCGGGCGAGATACACCCAGCCCATCCCGCCGTGAGCGAGGCAGCCGACAACCTCGTACTGGCCGCCGACGAGATCGTCCGGCCGGAGCTTCGGCTCGAACGAGAACGGAGCCCCGCACTTGCGGCAGAACCCCGTTGCGCGCCCCGGCACGGTGTCACGGCTGCGCCCCACGGGCTCATCGCAGCGCCCGCAGAAGCGCCGGCTCTCCGGGACCATCGGATTGGCCATCACCGCGTCGGCCGGATTGCGGAACGCCACCGGCGGGATCTCGACGAGCCCTGCGCCCAGACGATTGCGGGCGCTCGGACGCGTCCGGGTGGTGCCCGGCCGACGCGCAGAGGTTGATGAGGCCACGGTCGGTGTGCTGGGACGGGGCGGCGTCCGTGCCTCGCCGACTCCGGCTGGGGGCGCTTGCGCGGCGGCTTGTGATGGCGCCATCCCGCAGAGATCACAGTAGCCATCCACGATCTGCCCCGTGCATCCGGCCTGCTCGCAGTTCATGGCATCGTCTCCGGAGTGGGCTGGGAGCCGCTGATCGCCTGCTGATAGCTCCGCACCAATTGGCCGGCGAGCGCGAGGTCGGTTGGCGCGGTGCAAAGCGTCTCTTGCGCTCGGTCGAAGATATCGGCCAACCGCGGTTCTTCGACAAGCCCTAGCCGCATGGCCTTCACCTGGTAGGCCTCGAGGAGCGCACGGAATTGATTGCGCGCCGCGATCGGGGCGCGGTTGGCGTCGAGAACTCGCCGCGCATCGTCGAGCCGTGCGTTGGTGCGAGCGCCCCAGGCCTCGAGCGCGTGCCGGGCATCTCGCCACGCTCCGTGCCGTGCCAACTCCGTGATCCCGGCTAGCTCGGTCTCGAGGTCGTCGCCTGGTCCCGGTGCCGGTGGAGCCGCCGGCACCGAGATCTTGAGCAGCAGCTCTTCGTGTGCAGCCTTGGCTTCTCGAACTGCCGTCCGCAGCCGCTCGAGCCGCTCGCGTGCCTCGAGGATCCTTGCTTCGAATCCGCGCTTCAGAGTGGCGTTTCCCTCGAGGTCATCCCGGATGGCCTCGAGCGCGCGCACCAGCCCGTCGACGTCGCTCGCTGCTACTGACAGCGGATCGGCGGTGAGCGACGCGCTGAGCGCCTCTACCGTCTGCCTCGCCGACTCGAGGTCCCGACGCCCCGATTCGCCGAGCTCCTGAGCGAGCCGGCTTGTGTCTTGGAGCAGCCCGCGCGCCGCGTCGAGCTTCGGGATCAAGGTCTCCCATGCTGCGCCGATGCGCGATACGACGGTCTTGACCTCGTCGAACGCGGCGGACATGCTCGCAAGTAGTTGGTCGGGAAAGCAGAGGTCGGCTACCTGGGCGCTGCCGAGGAGGTCGCGTTCGGCCAGCGGCACGTCCGACCTTTCGAGCTCGATGGAAGGGCCGTCCAGCAGTGCGCTGAGCTCATCGGCTCGCCGGGATCCGTGCAGCTTGTCCGCCCGCTGCAGCAGGTCTTCGAGCAGCCCGTGCCGTCGCCACAGCTCGGTGAGCGCGTTGCTCGCGGCTGACCAGCGCGCGGCCGATTCCCCCTCCAGCCTGCTCGCCTCGAGCAGCTGGCGGCTGGAGTCGATCTCGAGCTCTACCAGGTTGGCCGAGATCCGCTCGGCGGCCTCGTGGAGGCGCTGCAGCTTCAGGTCGAGTTCGTCGGGCTTCATCTCAGGGGAGGTAGTGGGCAGGCGGAGGCGCCGGGGTCGAAGCGAACTTGCCGAGCCAGCGGTGGTAGATGTGCCGCCAGGCGCCGTCGGCGCGCACCTTGGCCAGCACGCCGTTTACAAAACGCACGAAGTCCGAGTGCGCCTTGCTGATCGCCATCCCGTAGGGCTCGTCGGCGAAGCGACGGCCGACGATCTTCGTGTATGGGTCCTGGGCCTTGAAGCCGAGCAGGATGGAGTCGTCGCTCGTGATCGCGTCAACCAATCCCTGCTGCATGGCGACGAGGCAGTCGGTCCGCTGTGGGACCCCATAAGGGATGGGACGGGGAACGAGAGCCTTGAGCGTCTGGATCGACGTCGATCCGATTGTCGCGCACACACGCTTCCCGCCGAGATCCTTGATGCTGCGGGCGGGCGAATTGGAGGGCACGAGGATCCTCTGGCCGGCGTCGTAGTAGACACTCGAGAAGTCGACCTGCTGGCGGCGCTGGCAGGTGATCGTCATCGCATCGGCGACGATGTCGACACTCCCATCCTGCACGGCCGGGATCCGCTCGGCCGTGGTGATCGCCTTGAACTCGATGTCGTTCGGGCTCCCGAAGATCGCCTTGGCCAGCTCTCGCAGCATATCGATCTCGAAGCCTTCGATCTGGTGGTCCAACGGGTTGAAGTACGCGAACAGCAACGTGTTCTGATCGACGCCCGCGACCAGGTAGCCGCGACGCTCGATTCGCGCCATGAAGCTGCCTGCCGGCATGGCACCTGGCCCCGGCATGACGGCGGGGGGGCGGAGGCTCGCGGTGACGTCACCGCAACGCCGCTCAGGCGTCGGGGGCGGTGCCGGGCTCGGTGCCGTTGCCGTCGTGTCCAGTGCCGCGAGCGTCATCCGCAACGCGCGGTCTGAGCTCGAGCCGCAACCGGCCAGTATCCCGGCGACGAAAGCGAGCACGAGGAGTTGGACAAGCGAGCGTCTCATCGATACTCGCTCAGCCTCTGTCGAAGTCCCATCAACGCGAGTGCCCCCGCGAGCAAGGTCAGCGCCGGGATCGCGATCGACAACCCGCCGAGCGACGATGTCGCGTCGGCAGCAGCGCTGGTGAAGCGCCGCTGCGCCGCTGCGATCTGCCCCGCCAGATTTGCGCTCAACCGATCCGCGGGGGAGCGCGGGCTCGCTGCGGATCGGACCGCCAGGCCGATCGCCGGGACGATCTGTCCGTTGGCCTCGAGCGCAGCGACCTGCGTGGTCTCAGCTCGATACGAGGCAAAATCGGGGGCCAGCTGGTCTGCGGCAGTGCGCGTTCCGGTTCCGTGGGCGAGCGCCGCCACCTCGCCGATGAGCCCGCCGTTCGGGGCAAGAGCGCGCATCACCACTTTGAAGTCCGCGGGATCCGTTTCGTCGCTACCGCGGTTGACCAGCGTGAGGCTCTCGTCGCTCTGCGCGCGCGAGAGCAGGACCCTGGTCGCCGAGAGAACCTCCACGGAGTCAGAGCCGACGCGGTGCGCTCTCGCCAGCGCGTTCTGCTCGCCGCTCAGCCCGACGAGCGTCCAGATCGACACCGCGCCGAGCAACATGGTCGCGAGCAGCATGGGCACGTTGAGGATCCGCCGACTGACCCGAACGAGGTACAGCTGTGTGAGGCCCAGCCCCCCCAGCGAGACAGCGGCGACCAGGGCCAACACGACAAACGCCACGGTCGCCGTTCCCGAGCTGTAGTCGTCGCTGAGGCGCATCGCCTCCGTGGCATAGAGCTGATCCGCCGCGGGGAGGACAGTGCCGGTCAGAAGCACTGATGCCTGGCGAAGATACGCCGCTCCCACCGGCAGCCCCTGCCGGTTGTTGGCACGCGCCGCCTCGACGAGCCCGCTGTAGGCGGGTAGCTCACCCGTCAAGGCTGCGGTGCGTCCGCCGGCTGACCCTCCGACCTCCCGCGTCAACCTCGCCAGCGACTCGCTCGCCAGACGAAGATCCTGGAGGTAGCGCGCCCGCCGCGCCGGCGGCTCGAGCCCGCCGGTGAGGAACGTGGTGGTAGCCGTCGCGTTGGCGTCGGACAACGCGCTGTACAGGTTTACCGCCTGGACGAGCAGTGGCTCGGTCTCGGTGCGGACCGCCTGGGCCGCCCGGGCACGAGACCGCTCGGCGCCGGTCGCGATCACGCCGAAGCACACGGTGCCGGCGACCACCAACATCGATACCAGGGCCAGCCTTCCGGGGGTGGTCGTCAGCCGCGCGCGGACCCACGCGAGCACCGAGGCCGCGCGCGTCCCCTTGCCCGTGCGCGGCAGCGCGCTTACAGGCTGAAAACCTGCCACCGTGAATTCCGGTCGAGAGAGCCACACGCCGCGATTGTCCGCCGCCAACCAACCCCTGTCAGGGCCCCCAAGGTGTTGTCCTCGACACCCTCGTGTCGCCGATTGCGGACCTCTCGCCCCGAAGTTCGCCACGATCGCCGTGGCACCGTGCTTACCCCCAGTCCGTGTGTTTTCGTGCCCGCGATCTTAACTCCCCAAGCTCGTCCGGGCAACGGCGTTAGCCGGTGACGCGTTTGGTGTGATGGTTGCACCCTCGGGGGGGGCTGGGAGGTGTGCCGAGTCGCGTTGGCGGAGGCGTGGCCGACCGCGGGCAGCCGTGCGGCCGGGAAGGCGACTCGCCCTGCGGCTTCGGTCGCGGCCCGCCCTTTACCTGACGCGACGTCCATTTAGCGTCCACTAGTTCGTTACGAGCGCTAATGAGACGGCACGATCGTACAATCCGATCTTCCTGCCACATGCAGGACTTTCGTGTCCGTTCGTTATCAGCCGTGTACGTTCGTGACGCCGCTAACTTTCTCTCGTAATGAAGGGGTCCCCGGTTCGATTCCGGGCGTCGGCTCTAAAGAAGCCCTGGTAGTCACGAGTTTCTGAGGATCCAGCGGAACGGGAATTTTGGGCATCGGGATGCGATCGCGGG
>Ga0182024_10020228_pt1 | contig 12180 bp, 13 predicted proteins | sample P32metaG_FD_120480 | JGI IMG/M metagenome (GOLD analysis project Ga0182024, IMG submission 120480) | Permafrost microbial communities from Stordalen Mire, Sweden - P3-2 metaG (Illumina Assembly) | ecosystem: Environmental > Terrestrial > Soil > Wetlands > Permafrost | place: Sweden: Stordalen...
AAGGCGGCGGTTTGCTAAACCGTTATACGAGTTACATCGTATCGAGGGTTCGAATCCCTCTCTCTCCGGAGTAGCCGCGGCAGGGAACGTTCCCGGCGCGCCGTATCTCCCGAGGTCGCCCGCACGTGCGGCGACAACGCGCGCGGTCGTAGCTCAATTGGATAGAGCAACAGGCTACGAACTTGTAGGTTGGGGGTTCGAGTCCCTCCGACCGCACGTACGAACAGAAAACCCCGCTACATCAACGTCTGCGGGGTTTTCGTTTTTAGGTCCGCGTTCGTCGCACGAACTATCGCACTACATCAAATGCGCAATCTTACTCAGCGGGACCGGCAAACAAGATGAGGTTGCCGTCGGAGTCAATAACAATGAAGGTCCTAGCTCCCCACGGCTCCTTTTTCAAGGTTTGATGAAACCGCACTCCGGCCGATCGAAAATCGCTGAAGAGTTGTTTGATCTGGTCGGCGGTGCTAACGGTGATCGAAGCGGAGAGCAGGTGCTCGCGCTCCCGGATGTCGCCGACGAAGACCGGCTCACCAACCATTCGCAGGTTCAGTCGCGCATTGTCCCGATGAACCTGTCCGTAGAACGGCGGATCACCATACACGAAGGCAATTGCGAAGCCGAGCTTGGACGTAAAGAACGCGCACGATGCCTTTACGTCGGCTACGTAGAGCTGAGCTTCGGTAGAACTCAGAACTGGGGAGTTCGGGGTTGCTGCTGTCTGGGGCGTCACTGCATGGGCTCCTACTTTGAGCTTAGAGACTTATGTCGCAGATACCATGTTTGAGCTAAAGATCACGTCACACCGTAGTACCGCTGCGGGAACGCCCGGGTGCTGCCTGAGGTGCCGGGCGCCCTTGTAGGTTGGGGGTTCGAGTCCCCTCCGACCGCACGTACGACGAAAGAAACCCCGCTGCAATGTGCCGGCGGGTTTTTCGTTTGATGGTTGTGAGGCACGAACCATCGCACGAAACACCGCGCACCTCCGCGTATCGGAGGCTTTTTCTTTTGCAAAGAAAAACGAGACCACATATTGGCTACCGCCGCTTTCGTGAGTTTGATCTTGACAAGCCCTGCGTTTTCAGTCGGTACCACGGAACAGCCACACATCAGGATCGCTGTCGCCGCGGATGGCGGGGTAGCCGTTGATGGGAAGCCGAGCACGTTGAAACAGCTCGATAGCAGTTTGGCCAAGCTCAAAACACTTCACGGTGTTATCTGGTACACGAGAGATGTTGGGAACGGCGAGCTTTCGCCCACTCAGCTCGTGGTATTTCAACACCTGGTGCAGACACGTTTACCGATCCGGTTGTACACGGACCGAACCTTCAAGACGGTGGCACCCTAAGAAGGCGCCGGCTCAGCGATTGAATCCTGGGCTGTCGGTGGCCCCAAGAGATACACCGAAATTCGATGCGAGTATCGACTCGACGTGCTTCAGAAGTCCGGCCGGATCTACAGGGTCGAAGACGCGACCCCACGTCAAGATAGCGAAGCGGCCGCGCTCAGAGTCAACCCCCAAAATCGCGATGACATCCTCCACTGTCCTGCGCCATTCAGTTTTCTCCCGGAGCCTACTGCTTGGACTCGCGAGCCGCTTGTAGGTAGGGTTTTGAGTCCGCCCGCACACGCACACGAAAGAACCCCGCTGCACCACGCCGGCGGGGTTTTCGTTACGAACATTTACACGAATGAAGCGGCGACGAGAGTCAGACGCGTTCCGAAGCGCTCACGAATTGCATGTCTGCGGTTGACCTTCGACGCCAACCGTATTGATCGTGAGGACCTGTGTCACGCCCGCGCCGCCGGTTGCCGTAATGGTGAATGGCGACGCCATCGGATTTTGCACCGACGATGAGGCGAGGACGGTGTAGACGGTACTGGCGGGCCCGGTCGCCGGCGTCGGCGTCAGGGTGACCTGTCCCGGGTTGTTGTCGACGAGCGTGAAGCTTCCGGCGTAATTCGCCTGCGCGACCGTGAGCGTTTCTTGCGCGTCGCACGGAAGCGTCATCACGTTGTTCGTGATGGTCGAACCGGTGAACACAACCGCTCCGGGTGTCAGCGAGGGGCTTGGGCTCGGCGTCGCAATGTGTTTAGGCGTCGCGCTGCCGCCCGAGCTGCTGCAATGGGCCAGGAGGACGCTCAGCGCTGCCAACGCGACGATCCGCGGGGCAAAGAGTCTTGGCAGGGGCACGGAGAGCTCGCTTTCGGTCGATGGGAAGCTATAAAGCCACCCTAACCGAGCGGCGTTCCCCCATCGTCCCGCATCCGGATTGTAAGCGGGAGTGCCCCCGGGGGGAGGGGTCAACTATCGGCTTCGGCTACAGTTTGCGCGGGATCATCACGATGATGCCGTCGGGGTAGTCGAAGACGTAGTTGAAGGCCTTCATGAAGTCGAGCCCGACCAGGATGTCGTTGCGCGACATCGAGTTCGAATCGCAGGCCGGGACGGGCTTGTACGAGATCGGGCCCAGCTGCAGCGAACTCAAGTGGCCGCAGTGCTCGATCTCCGAGCCGCCGACGCCCCCGCCCAGACGCGTCGAGCCGAGCTGATTGGGGTCCACCAGAAACGGCACGTGGTCGTGGTAGATCAGGTCTTGTGAAAAGAGCACGTTGAGGGGGTTCCCGGAGTCGAGCGTCGCGAGCACATCGATCTTATCGGCGAGCTTCATGGGAACGTGAATGTTCCCGTCTGAGAAGTCCGCGTGAATCACGATTCCCTTCGTTTCGTCGGGCGCGACCTTGGCCGGGTCGAGAACCCGCAGCGTTCCGGCATCGAGGTCGAGGTCGACGATCGCGCCGGCGAGCAAATCAAAGCCGATAACACCGACCACGCCCTCTTCGCTTTTCATCTCCTCTTCCAAGCCGCTGGTTATAATGACGTTGTGCAGGGTTGAGGGACCCACCGTAATGGTGTCCACGCGAAAGACGTTCGCTGATGCAGAGCCGCCAATGCCGGTGATCTCCGTCGTCGAGAGGCGCTTGGCGCCGATCTGGCGAGCGAAGGAATCGAGAATTCCGGTGACGCCGGCACCGGTGTCGAGGATGAAGCGCCCTTTGACCCCGTTCATGACGACGTCGATGAGGATGCGCGGGAACGTATCCTTGGTTAATTCCACGGCTGCCGTGCCCTCGCCGAAGGTCCAGGTCGCGGTCTGCGGCGGCGGGTGCAGCTCCGGCGGCTCGACTGCGGCGTTCACCTCGATCTTATTGAAGGTCGTGATGTTCTTCGATTTGCCGAAGCGGAAACTCGACAGAAAGCGCTTTCCGTCAACTTCCGTGTAGCCGAGTCCGTCGAAGATCCACTCGTACTTTCCGCCTGGGTCCCTGACCGCGCGCTTGTACGCACCCGTCGCCGGGTCGACGTACACATCGATGGGGAAGCCGACCTCGGACGTCAGGTGCAGCACGATCGTATCGACCCCGTCGACCGCCTCGTGTCGGAGCACCTGCGGCGTCATCGTGCCCGTCAGTTCGCCGAACAGCGCCTCGTCGTCGTACAAGGAGCGCACGACCTCGCCGATCGGGCGCAGCGTGAAACCGTTGGACCTGGTCGTCCAATACACGCTGCCCGTGAAGCCCTCATCCTCGGCAAAGCCGCGATCGTCGAGCGTGTGTTCGCGAAAGGCAATGCCGTAACGCAGCAACGAGATCGTCGCGACGACCTTGCCGTTGCGGGTCGTCGAGCCCTGGGCACGCAGTGTCTTGACGATGCCGTCGCCGACGTGCCAGCCGACGTAGGCCTGATGCTTGGCGAGCAGCGTGGCCGCGTCGTCGCCGATTGCGGCCGCGGGCAGCGGTAGAACGAGTGCGACGCCACATGCCAGGGCCGCCGCGGTGCGAAGAACCCGGTCGATCATAGGGACGAGGATAGTGATGCCCAGTCGAGGGTCCCTGCCGCAAAAGAACGCCGCCGAACCCTCGGAGGGGTTCGAGGGGTTCTGGATAATCGACGTGCGTTCGGCGCGCCGCTGCTATGCAACGGCTCGGTAGCTCAGCGGTAGAGCGGGGGACTCATAAGCCCTAGGTCGTAGGTTCAAATCCTACCCGAGTCAATTTTCCCTCGAGGTACAGTGATGTCGACGATCCCCTGCGATTTCTGTCCGCACCCGGTCGACCGGGCTCAAATGGAAGAAATCGAAATCAGCCACTACGTTCCGGACAGTTCGGGGGACGATCTCGCTTACGCGCGGACCTACTTCTTCGGGCATCCCGATTGCGTGCGAAAGTTCTACCGCGGGCTCGTCGAGCACAAGCTGGACCTTTTCAAGCACATCCCGACCTCGGGTCCGACGCCGCCGACCACCACCGAAGGCGGCCGCTAGGCTCGCCGGTGTTCCGGGCGCCAGCGCTCCTGTAGCTCAATTGGATAGAGTACTGCCCTCCGAAGGCAGGGGTTGCCCGTTCGAGCCGGGCCGGGAGCACGACTCTTCCCGCGAGGACGAGCGCGCGATGACGCGTGCCATCGCACTCGCCGATGCAGCCGTCGCGGCCGGTGACGTCCCCGTCGGGGCGATCCTGGTGGCCGACGGCCGCGCCTTCGAGGCACACAATGAGAAGGAAGCACGGCGTGATCCGACCGCACACGCCGAGATCCTCGCACTGCGCGCGGCCGCCGAGGCGCTCGGCCGCTGGCGGCTCGGCGGGACGCTGTACGTGACGAAAGAGCCGTGCCCGATGTGCGCCGGCGCGATCGCAGCCGCGCGTGTCGAGCGGCTCGTGTACGGCTGCAGCGATCCGAAAGGCGGCGCAGCTGGTTCGGTCATCGACGTGCTCACCTCACGCGCCGTCAACCATCGTGTCGAGGTCGTCGCGGGAACGCTGGAAGATGCGACCGCCGCTCAGCTGCGCGCATTCTTCGCTGGCCGCCGTGCGGCTGCCGACGGCGCAGACGCCGGCGGCTGAAGCGCGGCCTGCGCGCACGCGCGGAAGGTACCCCGCCGCCGGGCACCGATATACAGGGGTCGCGCCGCGGACGCGGCGACCACACACCGCGGAGAGGTGGTCGAGTGGTTGAAGGCACCCGCCTCGAAAGCGGGCGAACGTTCATAGCGTTCCGAGAGTTCGAATCTCTCCCTCTCCGCCACATATCCGAAGGGAGCCGTCCGCCGAACGCGCTCCTTTTTCTTTAGCGAGGCGGCGATGGAGACGGTGTTGCCGGCGGCCCGGCGAGGCGCGGGTCGCTGGGCGTCGTCGGAAACGAAAAGTCGCTGTTCGTGGCGTCCACGGTGAAGTGCACGCGGCCGATCTTCAACGGGCCGTACAGCGTGCGCGCGAAAACGACGTGCTGGACGAGCCAATGATTCGAGACGGTCGCGTAATCGACGGTGAAGTCGGTCGTGGGGCCGGCGTAGACGACGCGCGTCGGCAGGTTCGTGGCGTTGTCGACGTACACGTCGTGCAGAAAGAAGTCCGAGCTGTTGTCCCTGGTCAGCGTCGGAAGCGGGACCATCACGATGTGCGCGATCCGGTCGTTCGTATCGGGCGCGTATTCGGCATGATAGTAACGCAAGTAGGTGACGACCACGTCGGAGTGCGAGCCCACGCTGCTGTCGCTGAAGGTCAGGACCTTTTCGAGTTCGACGTAACTCAGCGTGTCGCGGCGGCTGCCGTTGAAGGTCAGGTGAAAGTACGACAACGCATCGAAGGTCGGAATCAGCGGAAAGCTATGCGCGTACTGCCGCTGTCCACGGGGCAGATCCTGAAGCACCGCGTAATCGTCCTGGGTCCGCGTTTCGACCGTGCGGGAAATGACCTTATGCTGCCGGAGCGACGGAATGTCGACGGTCACGTCGGTGCGGTACGCGAGGTACGGGGGCGCCTGCTGGTAGGCTGCGGCGGCCGTGTTCGCGGTCGCGCGAAAGGCAACGTCGGCGGCAATCATCCGCGCGCGCAGGGTCTCGTTGAAGCAAAAAACAAAGGCGGCGTCATCGTGTCGGACTCTTCGCGTTCAACGTATACCGGGACCACCCCGTTCCTGACCGGCGCCGGAGCTCGCGCCGTGCTCGACGCCGCCCTCGCCGAAGCCGCCCGCATCGGGGTGCCCCAATGCGTGAGCGTGGTCGACGCCGGCGGCCATCTGCTCGCATTCGGACGCAGCGATGGGGCGCGCATCGGCTCGATCTCGATCGCGCACACCAAAGCGATTTCGGCCGCGACGCGCAAGCGTCCAACGGCCGACGAAGCCGGCGGCGACGCCATCGTGTCGATCAAGCTCGCCCTGGCCGCCGACCGGCTGACGGGGATCGGCGGCGGCCTCCCGCTGCTGGTCGACGGTCAAGTCGTCGGCGCCGTCGGCGTGAGCAGCGGGACCGCGGATGAAGATACGGTGGTCGCTCGCGCCGGAGCCGCTGTCCTGACGTAGGGACGCTCTAGTAGGCGTACTCGTCGAGGCTGGTGTGCTGCGTCCCCAGTGGCTGCTGGTATTCCTTGATGACGAGGAAGCGCCGCGAGGCGCCGACATTGGCGATGGGAACCGGCGACACGAAGCCGCCGGCAAACGTCCCCAAGGCGATCGCCGGACCGAAGTTTACGACGTTCTTGCTGGCGATATCGACCAGCACCAGCGGCGACGGCCCCGTACTCTGGGAGCCGAAGAGCGTGGCGCCGTCACCCGACACGGTCAGCGCGCTCAGCGCTTCGGGCACCGTCGCGAACGGCGCGAGTACGGTTCCACCCGGATAGGCGAGCGTGTCGATCACGTTCTGGCTACCGGTCGAGCCGGCGAGATATAACGTGCTGCCGACGAACGTCAGCGCCGTTCCGGAGAGCGGCGCGGTGCTAATCGTCGGACCGTTGCTGCCGTCGGACACGTGCATGGTCTGCAATTGCGGCGCAACCTGGTCGATTCCGTACACCAGCGCCCCGTCGGACGAGACGGCCAGGCACTGATCGAACTGCCCGCAGGTGAGCCCGTAGTTCGTCGCGATCGTCGAGCCGGTGATATTCGCCAGATCGATAATTTCCCCGTATTGACTCGGCGGCGTTCCGAAGGCGAACCCATTGATCGAGGCCGAGGAAGTGACCAAGAATTGTGGTGCAAAGGCAGTGCTGCTGCTGCCGGTCAGCGTGCTGGTCGGGATGATCACCATCGCGATCCCGTTCACGCTGTTGCCGTCCGAGTACGGGATGAACGCGTCGCCGCTCGCGTACGCGACGTTGTAGGCGGTCGCCGTCGTCCCGGCGGCGAGCAGCGGGTGCGCCAGCACCGTGCGCGTCGCGGCACTCACCGCGAGCAGCGCGGGTGCGTTGCCGTTCGAGGCGTCTTGGTAGGGGATGTGGAGTGTCGACCCATCCGGCGAAAGGGTCAAATAATGCACCGGCGTGGTCAGCAGCGAGAGCGCATCGGAGCGTACGAGCCCCGGAGCGAAGGCGAGCGTGACCGGATGGACCGTCACGCCCGAGGCGCTTCCGGTCACGGTGACTTTCCCCAGACCCGAGCCCCCGTTGTACGCCAAGGTCGCGTTGGCGCCCGGCGCGCCGATCGAGGCCTGCGAGACGGTGACGCGCCCGGTCGGATCGGTCACGGCGACGGTGATCGGCGGCGCGTAGTTGCCGGGGCCGACGATCAGGTTACCGTCAGCGTCGAGCGCGGTCGCGGTCACCGCAATCGTTGACGGAGTACCGATGGCGGCGATCGGCGTTCCCAGCGCTAGGGTCGCGCTGGCGGGGACGCCGTTGAGGGTCAACAGGATCGGATCCCCGTTTCCGGAGAGCTGCTGCGTAACGGTTACCGACGAAAGCTGATTGCCGGCCGGGGTATTGCCGTTGAGCGGCTGATCGTAGGTGGTCACCGTCATCGCCACGCTGCCGACCGGCAGGATGACCGAGAACGTGCAGATCTCGGATTGACCGCCTTGCGCAGGCGCAGGACAGGCCGTGCTCGGCACGACGACATTGAGCGCGATCGCCGGAAACGCCGTGGCTTGACCGTTGACCGTCTGCACCGCGATCAGTAGCGACTTCGTCGACGGCGAAACGTACTGCGGCGAACGCCGCAGCGCGCTCGACGACGCGGCGGGCGGGATTGTCAAGCGAATCGTCGCGCTGCCCTCGCGCGGTGCTCCGGATGCCGGGACGGTGCGGGCCGCGTTTCCGCCGCCGCCGCACGCAGCCAGCAGAACGCTCGTCAAAAGGCCGGCCATGATGCGCGCTGTCGGCACGGAGTACCTCATTGGATCACGATCGGTGCCGGATTCGACACCGTGACGCCGACGGTCGCGGAATTCCCGGCGGCATCCTTGTAGGTGAAGGCGCACGTTCCGACCGCCTCCGGGGTGACGGTGACGCTGATGGTATTCTGCGCCGGGGTGGTCGTGCCGCCCGGCGTCACGGCGACGATCGTCACCGAACCGGTGGTGCAGGTGTCGGTTTCGGTCAACGCCGCGCCGTTTTGTTCGGTAATGGTCACCGGTTGAGGCGAGGCGCTGGGTCCGGCGAAGGTGAGGTAGGGCGTGCTCGCGCTGACGATATTCGTTCCGGGCGTCGGCGTTGCTGATGGCGAGGCCGACGGCGTCGGCGTGCCGGTCGGAGTCGCAGTCGGCGTCGGACTCGGTCCCGGCACCGTCAATGCCAGCGCGAAAACGACGAACGCGGGAGCGACCGGAATGCTGAAAGGGGTCGTACCCGCCGGGAACGTCAGCGTGCTTCCGTTCAGCGTCCCGGTCGAAAGCGTGACGAAGCCGGTCCCCGGGGCCGTCGAATTGTACAGTTCGAGGGTGTAGGTGCCGGCGGCGTTGACATCGGCGGCCGGCAGAACGAACGTCAGGGCGGGCGTCCCCGTGAAGGTGACCGCCGCGCTCGACTCGACCGTGACGTACTCGAGGATCGACTTGATGCTCTGCGGCGCGCGGCGCAGCGAAGCGCCGGCGACCGGGGCTTGTGTGCTGGCCGTCAGGGTCAGTGTCGACCCCACCCCCGCGGTCGCTCCCGGGAAGGCGAAGGTGGTCGTGGTCGTGCCGCCGCCGGCCAGAAGTGCGCTGGTCCCCGCGCTGCCGACGGTCGCAGTCGCCGTCAGACCTGGCGGCTGGGTAGGGGTCGGCGGGGGATGCACGTTCCCGCTGCTCTCGCATGCGGCAAGAAGCAACGCTGAAGTCGCGAGGATCACGGCGAGCGGGGAGTATCGCACGGCCACGGGCGCAGGGACCTCTCTTCGTAAGAAACGAGGGTCGAGTGGTCAAGCCGGTTCGGGGGCCCTCGCGTCCGATTCCTTGCGTCGGACAGCCGAAGCACCGCCGGCAGGTCGGCCAACGGCCCGCCTGGCAGAGACGAGCGGCTCGCCGTTCACCTCAGGAGAAGCCGATCCGCCATGTCCATCCCAGGGGAAAAAGCGTACGAAGAGTTCCAAGTCGGCGACCGGGAAGCGTTCTCGAAAACGATCACCGATGCGGACATCGTCCTCTTTTGCGGGGTCAGCGGCGACACGTACGCGCTGCACGTCGACGAGGAGTACGCGAAGACGACCCGCTTCGGCCGGCGGGCGGCGCACGGCATGCTGACCGCAAGCCTGCTCTCGACGGTCAACGGCGCGATGCTCAAGCGCCCCGGCGGATTGTACGTCTCGCAGACGCTGCACTTTCGGCGGCCGGTCTTCGTCGGTGACACGCTGACCGCTACGTCGGTCGTGGTCGAGCTAATGCCGGAGAACCGTCGTCTGCGATGCAAGACGCGGGTGGTCAACCAGCGCGGCGAGCTCGTCCTTGACGGCGAAGCGATTTTGCAGAAGGACGCAGCGCGCAGCGCCGAGGCGTGACGGGCGACCTGTACGACGACCCCGCGCTCGCGGCCCGCTACGCGGACGTGACCGCGAGCAACGTGTGCAATGCGGCGTACGAGCGTCCCGCCCTGCGGGCAGTGCTCGGCGACGTCGCTTCGCTCGACGTGCTCGATGCCGGCTGCGCGGCCGGCGAACACGCCGCCTGGCTAACCGCGAGCGGCGCGCGGACCGTCGCGCTCGACGCCAGCCCGGCGATGCTCGCGCTGGCGCGCGCGCGCCTCGGCCCCGCCGCGCGCGTGGTGGAAGCCGATCTCGCGCGGCCGTTGCCGTTCGCCGACGGTTCGTTCGACCTCGTGCTCTCGTCGCTCACGCTGCACTACCTCGAAGACTGGCTGCCGCCGCTGCGTGAGTTCGCGCGGGTGCTGCGGCCCGGCGGCCGGCTCGTCGTGTCGACGCACCATCCGTTCATGACCATCGATGCCGTGCCCATCTACCACGAGGTGACGCTGGTCGAGGAGACGTGGGCGGGTTTCGGGGCCGAACCCGTTCGGGTGCGCTTCTATCACCGGCCGTTCGAACGGATGCTCGCCGACCTCGACGCGGCAGGCTTTCGCCTGCGCGGACTGCACGAGCCGCTGCCGGCGCCGGAGGCCCACGCGCGCGATCCCGCGCTGGCGGCGCGCTTGCGCGAGCGGCCGTGGTTCGTGATCCTGGACGCCGTGCGCGGCGACTAGACCGCTCGCCGCCGGGCACTCACGACGGCATGCGGAACGCGCGGGTCGTGGTCGCCGAGGACGATGCGCCGATTCGCGATTTGGTCGTCCACCATCTGGGCCGCGAGGGTTTCCGGTGCGAAGAAGCGGTCGACGGGCCGGCCGCGCTGCGTCTGGCCCGCGGCGGCGCCTCGCTGCTGGTGCTCGATCTCGGTTTGCCGGCCGTCGACGGCTTCGATATCGTGCGCACGCTGCGTCGCGAAGGCCGCGAGCTTCCGATCGTGATCCTCACCGCGCGGGCGGACGAAGTCGACCGCATCGTGGGGCTCGAGATCGGCGCCGACGACTACGTCGTCAAGCCGTTCTCCGCGCGCGAACTGGTGGCGCGCATCAAAGCGATCGCGCGACGCGTTGGCTGTCTGCCTGCGGCCGGCCCGGCGCAGTTGTGCTTCGGCCGGCTGCTGATCGACGAGGCGGGTCGTGAAGCGCGTATCGACGGCGCGGACGTTCGGCTGAAGCCGCGCGAATTCGCGCTGCTCTTGGAGCTGGCATCGAACCCGGGCATTGCGCTGTCGCGGGCGACGCTGCTCGAGCGCGTCTGGGGTTTTGATTTCGACGGCGACGAGCGCACCGTCGACGTTCACGTGCGCCGGCTGCGGCTACGGCTGGACGACGGCGCGCAGGGCCCGGCGCTCGTGCACACGGTTCACGGTTTCGGGTACAAGTTTTGTCCCCCCGCGCAGCGCTGACGCTCGGCGCGTTGGCGCGCCGGCTCGGTTCTGCGACGGATGTCCCGATTCTCGCCGTGCGGCTTCCGCAGCTCGAGCGGCTCGCCTGGGAGTGTGGACGGGGCGCGGCGCGGCGGCTCGAGCGGCGCGCGAGCCGCGCCTTCGCGCAGAGTGCGGGCCGCGTACTGCGAGCCGGCGACCTGCTCGCGCACGAACCGGCGAGCGATATCTTCGCGGCCGCGCTCGCGGCGAAGGTGCGTCACCCGGCGGTGCAGCCCATGGATCCGGGCGCGCGCACCGCGATCGCCCGCATCGGTGCCGCGCTCGAGGCGTTGCTCCGGCTCGAAGTGCAGACGGGCTGGACGAGCTACGATGCGGCGCGCGATGCGCGCGACGTTCCGGCCCTGCTGCAGCGCGCGCTGGCGCACGGCGCGCTGGAGCGGGAACGTTTCGCGTTCTTCTCGGCCCTGGGTCACGAACTGCGCACGCCGCTGGCGTCGATTCGCGGCTATCTCGAGACGCTGCTCGAGGACGAAGCGATCGATCCGCACACGCGGCGCCGCTTTACCGGCATCGCGTATCGCGAGTCGCTGCGCTTGAGCCGGCTGATCGAGGGGATGTTCGAGATGTCGATGCTCGATCTGCGTCCTTCGGCCGGAGCCGCCGCGCGTGCGCAGCTGGCGAACGTGTTCGAGGCGGTCCGCGACGCGACGTTCGGCGCCGCGCGGCGAACCGGCGCGGCCGTGGATGTCGAGCCGCCCGGGGACGTGCTGGTCGCGATCGATCCCGACCGCCTGATCCTCGTGCTGGTGAACTTGATCGAGAACGCGCTCAAACATGGCCGAGCGCAAGGGCACGTGCGCGTGCGCAACCTGAGCTGTGACGGCACCGCGCGCATCGTGATCGACGACGATGGACCGGGCGTGAAGCCGGACGAGCGGGAGGGGATCTTCACGCTCGGCGTGCGCGGCCGAACGACCGCCGCCGGAACGGGCATCGGCCTCGCCCTTGTGCGGCAGCT
>Ga0182024_10020229_pt1 | contig 12180 bp, 10 predicted proteins | sample P32metaG_FD_120480 | JGI IMG/M metagenome (GOLD analysis project Ga0182024, IMG submission 120480) | Permafrost microbial communities from Stordalen Mire, Sweden - P3-2 metaG (Illumina Assembly) | ecosystem: Environmental > Terrestrial > Soil > Wetlands > Permafrost | place: Sweden: Stordalen...
CCTGGCGGCCCCGGCTGGGGGCGGGGACAGCTCCGTCAGCGTGGCCGAGACCTCGACGTGACCGGCGCCGACATTCCCGGCATTGGCGACGACGACGTCCACGCTCACCCGGGTCGTCGGCTGCAGACAGGAGACAGAGCCGGCCGGAGGCACTTGCAATGTGGTCGTCGTCGACGACGTGGTGGTGGAGGTGGTGGACGTGGTGGTCGTGGTGGTCGCCCCGGGGAGGCTCGAACTGGTCGCCGTGCCAGGGAGCGTCGTTGTCGAGGTGGTGGTGGTCGAGCTGGTCGTGGTGGAGCCGGCGGCCGCCGGCGGCCCGACGATGCGCAGCGCCGGCGGCTCGAGCGAGATGGCCACGATCACGAGCGACCGGTGAATGAGCAGCGAGGCCGACCGGCTGAGCGAGGCCGCGAAGCCGGCGAGGGCGGCCGTCGTCCACTCCGGCGGGCTGTCCCAGCGCGAGGACGGCAATGACACCGGCCGGCGCGCGTACGGCGGCAGGGCGGACACGAAGCGGGCGTAGTCACCGTCCGAGCCGGCCATTTCCGCCCCGGCGTGCGCCAGTATCGCCGTCGCTCCCGTCGCGTCGCGGGACGGCCCGATGGCGAGGGCGACACCTCCCATGACGAGGCGGGCCGCAGTCGCCCGACGGGCGAGCACGTCGGAGAGCAGGCGACCTGCCCGCTCACTCGGTGGTGCGATGCCCAGGTTCGCCAACTGGAGCTCGAGGTTGTGGGTGCCCGACACCAGCCGACCGAGGGCCGTCTCCACGCCCAGGCGGCCGAGCTTGCCGGCGTGCTGGCGCACGTCGGTCAGCCACAACCGCAGTGTTGTCGACTCCTCGATGATCGGCACCACGGCGGCGGCGTAGGACTTGGCGGCCACCTCGGCTGAGGGGCCGCCGGAGTTGACGACGTCCGCCGTCACCTCGCCGGCGACGATGGCGACCAAGACGAGGAGGACGGCCCATACCGCCACCCGAGGCCTCCGGCGGCGGCCCAGGTCGAGCCCGGGGCGACGGCGGTGGCCGGCGGTCACCGCCTGAAGCTAGTGGCGCAGCCGAAGCTCAGCCGGTCGTCCCGTCATTAATCAAGCATCAAAGCCGACGAGCGGCTCGGCGGACTGCCGCTGGGGCGGCTGCTGGCCCGGGCGACTACTTCCGGGGGTGGCTGCCGGCGACGGCCGGTGATCCAGGGCCGGCTCAGCCGCCGACTGCGCCTCCGGCGACGCTCACCTCTGAGTGGGTGTTGCGCCAGTTGACCGTGGGCCGGATTGCCTCGAAGTTGACCCGGGCCTTGTACTTGAGTGACGTCTCGAGGAGGTGCTCGACGGTCTCGTCGCTCAGCAGGTGAGGCTTCAGGCCGAGGGAGGGCAGGTGCGTCGTGACGGCGTGGTAGTAGTGGTCCTCGGACTCCACGCGGGGATTGGGCACCGAGTCCACCCGCACTTCGAACGGGGCGACCCGCGCCACCCGCTCGGCCAGGTCCTTCACCGAGTGGGACTCTGTGAACTGGTTGAAGACCCGGTACTCCCCGGTCTCCGGCGGGTTCAGGCAGGCCAGCTCCACGCAGGCGAGCGTGTCCCGGATGTCGAGCATGGCCCGGGTCTGGCCACCCTTGCCGTACACGGTGAGGCCGTAGCCGACGGCTGCCTGCACGGCGAAGCGGTTGAGGACGGTGCCGAAGACGCCGTCGTAGTCGAAGCGGGTCATCAGGTCCGGGTGCTGCCCGGTCTCCGGCGTCTGCTGGCCGTAGACGATCCCCTGGTTGAGATCCGTGGAGCGGATGCCCCAGATCCGGCAGGCGAACTGGATGTTGTGGCTGTCGTGCACCTTGGAGAGGTGGTAGAAGGAGTTCGGCTGCTTCGGGAAGGGCAGTACGTCGGTGCGGCCCTTGTGGGTGATCTCGATGAAGCCTTCCTCGATGTCGATGTTCGGTGACCCGTACTCGCCCATGGTGCCCAGCTTGACGAGATGGATCTGGGGGTCGACGTCCTTGATCCCATAGAGGAGGTTCAACGTCCCGACGACGTTGTTGACCTGGGTGTAGACGGCGTGGCTGCGGTCGATCATCGAGTACGGGGCGGACCGCTGCTCGGCGAAGTGCACGACGGCGTCGGGGGCGAACTCACGCAGGAAGTGCTCGACGAAGTTGTGGTCGGTCAGGTCCCCGATGAACGGCTGGACCGTGTGGCCGGAGACTTCCTTCCACGTGGCGATCCTGCGCTGCATCTGCGTGATCGGCACAAGGCTGTCGACGCCCATTTCGAAGTCGTACGTGCGACGGGCGAAGCTGTCGACGATGCCGACGTCATGTCCGCGGGCGGACAGATGAAGGGCGGTCGGCCAGCCGAGGTAGCCGTCGCCTCCGAGCACGAGAATCCTCATGGGGAAGCTGATCTCCTTGTGTGTGATCGACGCTGAACGCCGTGGGAGCAGTCAGGCTGCGGCAAGCCAGCCTGCGGGCGCGCGCGAGTTATCTCTACTAGCGCGATGCAGCGAGTTTACCCAAACTCGCGCCGAATTACGGTCATCGGAACGGTTAACTGGACAGGCTGCAGGAAGTGCCGCCTCCGGGCGCGACAATTCGTGCAGGCCGGTGTGGCGCAGTGGTAGCGCAGGCGACTTGTAATCGTCAGGTCGTGGGTTCGACTCCCACCACCGGCTCGCTAAACGACCTGCTCAACGCGCTGCGGCGGTGTGGCGTGCCCGCCCGCGGACGGATCTGACCGCCGAGGAGGGTGCCGCGCCGAGCGGGGAACGCCCCGCAGCGGGTTCCTTCTACGGGATGGGCTCCACGGTGGACCTGTCAGGGTCAGGCCGCAGGGCGGCAGCCAGATGCGAGGCGAGCGCCGCGATCGCGGCCCGGAGCTCTCGGCCGCCGTCGACCCGGAAGACGAACGGCAATCTCACCAACCACTCCTGCGCGTACATCGTCGGGTTTCTCGTGCTTCCTACGAGCACGCACCCGTCGCCAAACGGCTCCAGCCGCCCCATCGGGGGCCGAACCCAAGATGCCACTTCTGCGACGGGAGCGTCGAACACGACGCGGGTGGGAAACTCCCACCCGTTGCCCAGGTTCTCCTCCAGGGCTGTGACGGGGTCAAGGTCCTCGGGCGGCTCGAACCTGTGGACGGTGGCAGTGACGGCACCGACCCGGTCGATCCTGTAAGTGCGGATCGCTCCCGAGTGGTGCGAGTGGCAGAGGAGGTACCAGCGTCCGTGGCGGACGACGACCGCCCACGGGTCGACCTCCGCCTCCCATTGCGTGCCGGACTCGCCGCGATAGGAGAGCAGCACGCGCCGTCGGGCGGCGACCGCGGCGACGAGCGCGCTGGTGGTAGTCGGATCTGGGCGGACGGAGTAGCGGTCCTGGGCGGCCGAGGCGTGCGCACGAAGGGCCGCCGCTTTGAGCCCGACGGTCTCGGGTAGTGCACGGATGACCTTGGTGAGCGCGGCGCCGACGAGGTCGTCGACGCCGGAGGAGGCCGGCTGAGCTTCGAGCACGGCCATGACCAGGCCGAGCCCCTCGGCCTCGGTGAAGACCACCGGAGGTAGCCTCGCCCCCCGCCCGAGCCGATACCCGCCGTAGCGGCCCCGGGCCGACTCGACGGGGATGCCCGCCTCCCTGAGGATCTCGATGTAGCGCCGCGCTGCCCGTTCCGTGACGCCCAACCGGACGGCGAGCTCGTCGGCCGTTGCGCCGGGACGGCTCTGGAGGATCTCGAGAGCCTGTAACGCTCGGGCTGTCGGGCTGGCACCGGCCGGCACCCCGACGAACCTATAGGGATCCGAGATGAACCGGAAGTAGATCGTCCGGAACTGGTCCTAGCGTCACGGTTGCCCGGGGCGCGTGGCCCCACTGAAGAAGGAGGATTGATGATGGAGATCCTGCTCATCGCCGGTCTCTGGCTCGATGGGTCCGCGTGGCGCGACGTCGTGTCCAACCTCGAGGCACTCGGCCACCGTCCAGTGCCGCTCACCCTTCCGGGCCAAGGTGACAGGGCCGCCTCCGCCACCCTTGACGACCAGCTCGCAGCGGTGGTCGCCGCCGTAGACTCGGCCGCAGACAAGCCCATCGTGGTGGGGCACTCCGCCGCGGCCACGCTGGCATGGATGGCCGCCGACGCGCGGCCAGAGAAGGTGGACAAGGTCGTCCTCATCGGCGGCTTCCCATCCACCGGCGGGCAGCCCTACGCCGACTTCTTCGAACCGACCGACGGCGTCGTGGGCTTCCCCGGCTGGGAACCGTTCGACGGGCCAGACTCCGCCGACCTGGACGAGGAGGCGAGGCGACGCTTCGAGGCTGGGGCGGTCCCCGTGCCCGAAAACGTGACCAGGGCGACGGTGCGTCTGTCCGACGAGCGACGCTTCGACGTGCCCGTCGTGCTGATCTGCCCCGAGTTCACCCCGGCCGCCGCCCGGGGTTGGATCGACGCGGGCGACGTCCCCGAACTGGCCAGAGCCAAGCAGGTCGACTACGTCGACATCGACTCGGGGCACTGGCCCATGATCACCAAGCCGGCCGAGCTCGCCGAGCTCCTCGCTGCTACCGCCGCCGACGCGTCGAGCCGGTAGACAAGAAACCCCACCATCGACAGGACCCGCCAGTGACCTACCCGGCCCGGCCGCTCATCGATCCCGCCGTCAGACCAGCCGTCATGGCCGTGCGGCCGAGGGTCGGGAAGGGGACGCCTCGGGTGGGCTCAGGGCTCGATCACATAGGGAGTTGGTTGTCGACCGTCGGTATCGGTGAAGCCGTAGAGGCGGGCCAGATCGCCGACGGCGAGGGTCTGGCCCGATCGCCTGGACACGGCCGGGTCGCAGGCAAGCTCTACGACAGCACGGCCTATGTAGGCGACGGACTCCATCTCGGCCTGCTGGCGCTGGGACAGGCCCGTCATCCGCTCGACGGCCATCCAGCCCGGCGAGACCCCCAGAATCGCCAAGTCACTGTCCTTGGTCTCCTCGGCTAACGCCGACACCAACCGGCAGACGGCGTTCTTGGCCACGTCATAGAAGACGTTGCCCAGGTATCGGCGCCCCCGGCTGAATGTGGTCAGCACAATCAGGCCATAACCGGCGTCGCGTAGCAGCGGAAGACCGTACAGGCAGGTGGCGAGATGGGAGCGTAGCCCTGCAGTGAACATGCCGTCCCAGCGCTCCATGGACTGTTCCCAGAAGGGCTGGGCGAACCACTCGTTGTGCTCCCGATACGGCATGTAACCGCCCCAGGCGTTGGCCACCAGCACATCGAGATGATGGTGCTCGTCCCGGATGCGGCCGAAAAGGGCGCGAACGTCCTCGTCGTTGGTGTGGTCACAGACGAGCCCGATGCCCCGACCACCCGCCGCGGTCACTTCCTCCGCGGTTTCTTCGACCGAGTGGGGGAACTCGGCAACAGCTGGTTTGCCCCGACTGCTGCGCCCGGTCACATACACAGTCGCCCCTTCGGTTCCGAGGGCCGTGGCGATCCCACGGCCTGCGCCCCTGCTCGCTCCCGTCACGAGGGCCACTCGACCACCGAGTCGTGCCATGGCGACAGCATGCCCTACTCCGAGCGCGGGAACGACGGACTGCCTAGCCCATGGATCCCGCGAGGGATCGGTGACTGGGACGAGAGACGCCTTGCTGAGCTGCCCGCTCCCCATACCTCCGGCTCGACCGGATGGCAAAGTAGGGTGCTCCCCTCGACATCGGAGGCCGATCGGAGGGACATGTCAGGCGCCTCACCAGATCCGTTCGCGGCTCTCCTCGCCGAGCTCTCCGACGGCCAGCAGTGGAAGCTCATTCGTGCCGACGGGTGGGAGGACTTCGTGGAGCGTCTCAGCACGATCATTACCGAGGTGAGCCCCGAGCGACGCCGAGCGATCGTGATGTTGCTCTTCGCCTTTGCCGAAGGGACGCTTTCGCCTGAAGCGGTGAGCACTTACCTCACTGGTCACGAGGTGGACTCGGAGAGCGGGCTAAGAGAGTTCGTTTCGTGGCTTCGCCAGTTCAGGCCGGGGACCGCTTCGTAGCCCTCCGTGGTCGACGCCCGCTGCTCGGGTCGGTGCCACCTCAAGCTCGAACCAGACGACCTTTCCCAGGCGAGTTTTCCGCGTCCCCCATCTGCGACTCAGAGCCTCGATCAGCGAGAGGCCCCGGCCATGGCTTGACCACGGGGTGACGGCGAGTGGTTCGGGCAAGCTCGGGGCGGTGTCGTGCACCTCCGTCAGCAGAGTCGGCGGATCGAACTGCATCCGCAGGGCCACTGCGGAGGCCGTGTGCACGACGGCATTGGTCACGAGCTCGCTCGTGAGCAGCGTCGCGACCTCCTCGACGTCCTCGCAGTCCCACACGCGAAGCATCTCCGACACGAAGGACCGGGCTTCGCTTGGACTCGTGACGCGGGGCGCGTACGTCCGCTCAGCCTGAAGGACATGTGCTCTCACTCGCGTAGTAGGTACCCGTGACCCGTGCCGGGCAACCGCGCACGGAGCGAGCGCCCGGGGTTCCTTGGCAGACAGGTAGGTTCACGGCCCCTCCGTCGCCGGTCGGATTGCAGGACCGGGCAAGCTTTACGTCGAGGCTCTTCGCCTGCTCGGAGACTGGGGAAGAGGCGCGGCGGGAGCCGTTGACCCCGCTGCGGAGGTCCGAAGGCGTGCAGCCTCAGCGGTAGTTGCGCGGGATACGGAAGATACCGCGCTTGCGGCCATCGCCGCCCGCGCCGTCGCCATCCCCGCCGGCGCCGTCACCGCTCGCTCCATCGCCGGAGCCGGCGCCGCCTTTCCCGGCAGCGCCCCGGGCGGCGATCGAGGCGGCGGCGGCCATGGCCGCCTGGGCTGCGGCCGTGGTGCCGGCACTCACCTGCACCGAGCCGTGCCCGTCGCCGCCGGCAGCAGCCATGGCCGGCTCGAGGACCGGGGCGTAGTCGAGCGAGACCGGCTCCAGCTCCACCTTCTCGTCTCCCGGCCTGCCCGCCGACGGGACGGCCTCGAAACCGCCCTCGGCGGAGCGGACGACGATGTTGTGCCGCTTCGGTTTCACGGCTCCCGGTGTGTCCTGAATCTCCTTGCAGATCTTGAGGGCGAGGGGGTACATGACGAGCGGCACTGCGATGACAAGGACGCGGAAGGCGACGAGGACGATGTTGAGCGAGACATCGAGGTAGTTCGCCAGCACGTCGGTGGCGCTCGCCCCGAAGAGGACGAAGTAGAAGCTCAGCACCGACACCCCGAGCGCCGTGCGCTTGGGACGATCCCGCGGCCGGTCGAGCAGCTGATGGTCCACCCGGTCGCCGGTGAGGCGGGCCTCGATGAACGGCCACATCATGAGGACGGTGAAGGTGATCCCGGGCAGCACGATCGCCGGCCAGAAGGCGTTCGGGATCATGTGACCGCCGACGGCCGGTCCCCAGACGGTCTCCCAGCTCGGCATGACACGCAGCGCCCCGTCGAGCCAGCCCATGTACCAGTCGGGCTGGACGGCGTAGGTGACGTGGTAGGGGACGTATGGCCCGTAGAGCCAGATCGGGTTGATCTGGACGGCGGCGCCGAGGATGGCCGTCACGCCGGCCACCAGGAACAAGAAACCCTGCGTCTTGGCCATGAACGTCGGCCACATGGGCGCGCCGACGACGTTGTGCTCGGTGGCGCCGCCGCCACGGAACTGGGTGTGTTTCTGGCGGACGAGCAGCCCGAGGTGCATGCCGATCAGAAGGGCGATCACCGCCGGCAGGATCAGCACGTGCAGCAGGAAGAAGCGCGGGATGAGCGACGTGCCGGGGAACTTGCCCCCGAAGAGGAAGACCGCCAGGTAGCTCCCGACAAGTGGGAGCGACTCCAAGATGGAGAGGGCGATGCGGATCCCGGTGCCGGAGACGAGGTCGTCCGGGAGCGAGTACCCGAGGAAGCCGTTGAAGATCGAGAGGATCAACAGGTTGACGCCGATGATCCAGTTCATCTCCCGGGGACGGCGGAAGCCCCCGGTGAAGAAGATGCGGCACATGTGGACGACGATGGCGCCGAGGAAGATGTTGGCTGCCCAGTGGTGCATCTGGCGCATCAAAAGGCCGGTGCGGACCGAGAAGCTGAGGTTGATCGTCGAGGCGTACGCCTCCGAGACGACCTGGCCGTGCAAGGGGGTGTAGGGCCCGTTGTAGACGACGGTGGCCGTCGACGGGACGAAGTAGAGCGACAGGAAGACGCCCGTGGCGAGGAGGACCACGAAGGAATAGAGGGCGATCTCGCCGATCATGAAAGACCAGTGGTCGGGGAAGATCTTGTTGACGATCTTCCGGCCGCCGGTCGAGATGTTCAGGCGGTTGTCGAACCAGTTGTAGAGGGCGTCAACCATTGCTGTTGCCCCGTTCCCAGAAACCCGGCCCGACCGGCTCGTCGTAGCCCTTCTGCGCCCGAAGATAGCCCCTCGAGTCGACATAGAGCGGCAGTTGCGGGAGCGGCCGGGGGGCAGGGCCGAAGACCGGCACCGCCGCCCTGCCGGGACCGACGTCGAACAACGACTGGTGGCAGGGGCAGAGCAGCTGCCTGGTCACCTGCTGGTACAGCCCGACCGGACAGCCGGCATGCGTGCACACTTTCGAGAACGCCATGTACCCCTGCGGCGACCACGTCTCACGGCCTGGCGCCGTGGTGATGTCGGCGGTCCCCTGGCGGACGAGCATCGTCTGGCTGAAGGGGCCGCCGATGTCGGTCGGCGGGAAGACTGTGGCCATCCCTCCCGGCTTCATCGAGGACACCTGCAGCCTCGTGCCGTACGGCGTCACGAGGTAGGCGCCCCGGTACCAGTAGGAGCTGAAGAAGAACTTCTTCGGCAAGGGGCCGAGGGAGCGGATGAGGGGGAACATCGCCACGATGCCGAACACCGCCGTGCCGGCGCCGGCGATCTTCAGCAAGAAACCCCTCCGCTCGATGGCAACCTTCCCCCGGCTGGCGAACTCGTCGACGAATTGCTCCTTGTGCTCCTCGCTCGGCACGAGCGAGTGCCGGGACTCGGAGAACGGACCCCGCGGCATCAGGTACTTGCCCCAGGCGACGAAGCCGGCGCCGAGGCCGACGAAGGTCACACCGAGCGTGGCACCCAGCCAGAAGTTGTCGGCATTGACCCAGAAGGCCGCCCCGAATCCTGCCGCGCCGGCCAGCGCAGCCAGAAACGCGATCGCCACCGCCTTCTCCATCCGCCGGGGATGGGCGGCAGCTACCTGAAACTGGGGCGCGTCATAGCCGACGGTCTCGATCGGCGGAGGACCGTCTCCGCTGCCGTGACTCGAACCGGGCTGTGTCATCGTCCCCTCGTCTGCCCCTTTCGTCTCGCCAACCTCGCGGTTCGGATCTGCACCCTATGCGCCGCCCGGAGCGATCGTCTCGGCCGTGTCTCCGTCGCCGGGCTCGGGACCCTCCTCTTCGTCGTGACGCTTCACAGTGTCGTCCTCGTCCTCCACGGTGCGGTCGCCGACCCAGTACGCCGCCAGCAAGCAGGCGCCGACTCCGACGAAGAGCCCCACGAAGCCCTCCGCCACCGGGCCAACCTGGCCGAGGCCGAGGCCGCCGATGTCGGTCGGATGCTCGATCTCCTTCGTGACGTAGTCGACGACGTCGAGCGCCTGGGACTTGGGCATGATTCCCGGGCTGAAGACGGGCATGTTCTGCGGGCCGGTGCGGATCGCCTCGAGCACTTGCGTCTTCGTCAGACCGCGCAGCGGGGGGGCGTGATAGCCGTTGGCGAGGGCGTCGCCGGCACCGGTGATCGTGTGGCAGGGGGCGCAGTTCAGCGAGAACAGGTCGAAGCCTGTGGGCTCCTTCGTGCCTGCCAGGTTCACGCTCTGCGGGATGGGGTAGCCGCCGGGCTTGAGGGACGCCACCCATTCGGCGATGGCGCGAATCTCCGAGGGCGGGAACGACGGCGGCTTGTTCGCCGGCTGCAGTGTGGGCGTCTTGAGGGGCATCCAGCCGGTCGAGAGCCACAGGTCGACGGCCGCCGCTCCCACGCCCTGCAGGTTGGGACCGACACCACCCTTGCCGTTGGCGTTGTCGCCGTGGCAGGAGGAGCAGCTCTCCTCGAACAGCGTCCGCCCGAGGGCGAGCTGCTGGGCGGGCGTGCTGCTGTCGCTCGCGGTGAGGCGCATGCCGGGATTCTCCATGGCGGTCGAGCCCGCGCTGACGTGATCCCGGCCGATCACGAAGGTGCCGAGCGCAGCCGCCGCCACGAGGACGGCGAGAGGTAGGAGGACCAGGCGGAGAAGTCGGATCGCCATCAATTCAACTCGATAGTCGCGGCGCCGTCACGACAGCAAGAAGAGCGCACTGAACAGACCGATCCACATGATGTCGACAAAGTGCCAGTAGTAGCTGACTGCCTGGTACACGGCCGTCTCGCCCGGGTCTCCCTTCCTCCCGGCGAGCCGCCCGAGGAGGGCGACCATCGCCACCAGGCCGAGCAGGACGTGGAGCCCGTGCAGGCCGCTCATGATGTAGAAGAGGGAGCCGTAGACGTTCGTGTGGGGGCGGAAGGGCAAGGTCTTCCACTCGTAGGCCTGGTTGCCGAGGAAGGCCGCCCCGAGGAGGAAGCTCGTGACTATCCACGCCTGCGCCTTGCGGTACTGCCCGCGCTCTTGTGCCCACACGCCGAACTGCATCGTCGGGCTCGAGGCCAACAGGACGAAGGTGAACACCAGCGCCTGGTAGACGTCGAGCTTGGTGCCCGCCGGTGGCCAGATGGCGGCGTTGGCGCGGATGGTGAAGAAGGCGGCGAAGAGCCCACTGAAGAACATGAACTCGGAGCCGAGCCAGATGACGACTCCGACTGCGAGGAGCTGCGGGCGCTCAGCGATCGGATGACCGTGATGGGTCCGCTCGATGGCCGCGGAGGCATCTGCCATGGCCCACTTCATACCCCATCGGCGAAGCACAAGGCCAGCAGCCCGACGTTCGCGCATGCTGCCCGACTCGGTCAGGGGAGGAGAGCGAGGGCCGGCGGTCAGGCCGTCAGCGGCCGCTCCGAAGGAAGGCCAGCGAGGGGCCGGCGGTCGGGCCGTCAGCGGCCCCGAGCGCCAGTCACGCCGGCGCCCCCTGCCGGGGAGTGACCGGATGAGGCGGGATATGGTCGTGACGTGGACGTTTCCGGCGCGCCGTTCCTGCGTGCGTGCCGGCGGCAGGCCGTGCCGTATACCCCGATCTGGTTCATGCGCCAGGCCGGGCGCTCCCTGCCTGAGTACCGGGCGCTGCGGGGAGAGGCCAGTGTGCTCGACGCCGTCAAATCCCCGGAGCTGGCCGCCGAGCTGACGCTTCAGCCCGTACGGCGGTACGGCGTCGATGCCGCCATCCTCTTCTCCGACATCGTGGTCCCGCTCGAGGCGATCGGGCTGGGCATCGAGATCATCCCTGGGCGGGGCCCGGTGCTGGCCGAGCCGTTCCGCGACGAGCGCGACCTTCGACGGCTGCGCCCGCTCGATCCCGGGACTGACCTCGCTGCGATGATCGAGACCATCCGGATGCTCGTCGGCGAGCTGGCCGCACAAGGCGTGCCGCTCATCGGCTTTGCCGGTGCTCCGTTCACGCTGGCGAGCTACCTCATCGAGGGCGGCCCGTCGCGGACCTTCGCACTCACCAAGCGCCTCATGCACGGCGCACCGGAGATCTGGCGGCGCCTGGTGGACTCGCTCGCCGAGATCAGCCTCGCCACGCTCCGGGCCCAGGTCGAAGCGGGTGCCTCGGCCGTCCAGCTCTTCGACAGCTGGGCGGGGTGGCTGTCGCCCCGCGAGTACGCCGACAAGGTGATGCCCGCCTCGGAGCGGATATTCGCCGGCCTGGCGGACCTCGGCGTTCCCCGCATCCACTTCGGCGTCGGTACCGGCGAGCTGCTCTCCCTCATGGCAGCCGCCGGCCCGGACGTCATGGGCGTGGACTGGCGTGTCCCGCTCTCGGCCGCCGGCGGCCGGGTCGGCCCGGAGATAGCGCTGCAGGGCAACCTCGACCCCGCCATCTGCCTCGCTCCCATCGCGGTGGTCAAAAGGGCCGCCCTCGACGTCCTCGAGGAGGCCGCCGGCCTGGAGGGCCACATCTTCAACCTCGGCCATGGGGTCCTTCCCGAGACCGACCCAGGCGTCCTCGCCGAGCTGGTCGACCTCGTCCACCAGACGACCGCCGGCAGCGTGGGGCAGGCTCGGCCGCAGGACACGCTAC
>Ga0182024_10020231_pt1 | contig 12180 bp, 6 predicted proteins | sample P32metaG_FD_120480 | JGI IMG/M metagenome (GOLD analysis project Ga0182024, IMG submission 120480) | Permafrost microbial communities from Stordalen Mire, Sweden - P3-2 metaG (Illumina Assembly) | ecosystem: Environmental > Terrestrial > Soil > Wetlands > Permafrost | place: Sweden: Stordalen...
GGATACGCCGGTCTTCGTGCTGCACCCATATGATCGGGCGCTGCTGAACCGAGCGGCACTGCGATCGGTTGGGTACACGAAAGATTCGCCCAACCCGCCGGCCGGGGAGATCGTTCGGGATACCAGCGGCAATCCGACCGGTATTCTTATCGCCAGGCCGAACGCGATGATCCTGTACGCCGCACTCGCGAAAGGCCCGAAGCTGCCGCCGGAATATCAAGTCAATTCGAGCCGGCACTTCATGCGTGAACTCAACAGGCTTGGAATCACTAGTGCGATCGACGCCGGCGGCGGCTTTCAGAACTATCCGGAGGACTACCAGGTCATCGAGCAGCTACACAAGAATGGCGAGTTGACCGTGCGGATTGCCTACAATCTCTTTACACAGAAGCCTAAGGCGGAGCTGGCCGATTTCCAAAACTCGACCGGCATGCTGAAACCGCGCCAAGGCGACGACTATTTTCGCCACAACGGCGCCGGAGAGATGCTGGTATTTTCGGCGGCGGATTTCGAGGACTTTCTCGAACCGCGGCCCGACATGCCCGGCATCATGGAACAGGAGCTGAAGCCGGTGGTGAGTCTGCTGGCGAAGAATCGCTGGCCCTTCCGCCTCCACGCCACCTACGACGAGACGATCAGCCGGGCGCTCAACGTCTACGAAGAGGTGAACCGGGAGATTCCAATTCAGGGCCTGCATTGGTTTATCGACCATGCGGAAACTGTCTCGCAACGCAACATGGATCGGATCGCGGCGCTCGGCGGCGGTATTGCGATCCAGCATCGCATGGCATTTCAGGGCGAGTATTTCCGCGACCGGTACGGCAGCGCCGAAACGAAGCGCACTCCGCCGATACAGGAGATGCTGCGGACCGGACTGCCTGTGGGAGCGGGGACCGACGCCACGCGCGTCGCTACCTACAACCCGTTTGTGTCGCTCTATTGGCTGGTGACGGGCAAGACGGTCGGTGGCCTGTCGATGTATGACGCCGATCACCGGCTGGATCGTATGGAAGCTTTGCGCTTGTGGACCGTGGGGAGCAGTTGGTTCTCCACAGAACAAGGATCGAAAGGGTCGATCGTTGCAGGGCAATTGGCGGACATCGCGGTGCTATCCGCCGACTATTTTTCCGTGGCCGACGAGGAGATCAAAAACCTCGAATCGGTACTGACGATCGTTGGCGGTAAGCCGGTGTACGCTGCCGAGGAGTTCGCCGAACTCGCGCCGCCGCTCCCGCCTGTACTGCCGGAATGGTCTCCGGTTGCGGCGTACGGCGGCTACTTCAAACCCGCGACAGCGCCGGCTGCGGCGTACGGCGGCTACTTCAAACCCGCGACAGCGCCGGCTGCGGCGTGCTCATCCCTGGAGCATGCGCATCGCGGCGAACATCGGTGTCACGATAACCATTTGGGCGGGGGATTCGGTTGCCTCTGTTGGGCCTTTTAGCAACGTCCACTGCTCAGAAAGGAGTATTCAAACGTATATGAAACGATTCCTGATGACCGCTATTGCCCTGTTCTCGTTGGTGGCGGCACTCGCCACGCCGGCGGATCCCAACTTTGGAGTCGGCGCGCAGTACGACACGACTCACGTGTATGTCCAGCCGGAAGACTTCGACAAGTTCGTCGCGAGCCTCGTAGCGACGTTCGGGGGGAACACAAGCAAGGAGGGTGTCTTCACGGTAACTCCTACTCCGAGCAAGACGATGTCGCAACTTGTGCTGACGCCCGCCGGAACTCTGTCGGTCTTCGGATTCCAAACACCAGTGCCGTACCCGTTCGGAGCCGAACGGACGGGTTATCTTGTGACCAATCTGGATGCGGCGGTTCGGGCAGCGCAGGCCGACGGTGCGGATGTTCTCGTGAGCCCCTTCGACGATCCGATCGGCAAGGACGTGGTAATCCAGTGGCCCGGCGGAGTGAATATGCAGCTCTATTGGCACACCACCCCGCCTTCCTACCCGGCGCTGCAAACGATTCCTGAGAACCGCGTCTATGTTTCCCCGGAGCGGGCGGCCGCATTCGTTAAGAGCTTTCTCGTGTTTTCACACGGGAAAGTTGTTTCCGACAATGCCCACGCCCCGGGCGTGGAGATTGGCCGCGCGTCCGATACCTATCGCCGAATCCGGATTTCTTCGGTCTTTGGCGCTATGGCAGTGCTCGTTACCGATGGGCATCTGCCTTATCCGTATGGCCGCGAGATGACCGGGTACGAGGTCGCGAACCTGGCCGCCACGCTGGCAACGGCCCAGGCCGCGCGCGTGTCGGTCCTAGCTGGTCCCAATACCGCAGACAAACGCAACTCGGCGATCGTCCAATTCCCGGGCGGGTATATCGCCGAGATCCATTCTACGAGCGCGGGGAAGTAGGCTGCATGCGAACCGCTTTAATCCTGATGTTTGTACTGGCAACGGCGATTCCCGTCGCCCACGCACAGACCGACCAGACGGTCGATTCCAGCCAGGCGGTTCGCACCTACAGCCTGATGCGCGAAGACGAAGACTGGAGCTTTCTGAAAGACCCCTCCCTTCGTCAGGATTTCTGGGACCCCATCAAATATATCCGGCTCGGACCCCAAGGCTGGTTCCTCACCATCGGCGGCGAGGCGCGCGAAGCCTTCGAGAAGGTCGCCAACGACAATTGGGGTGCGCAACCTTACACCAACACCTTCTTCCTCGAACGATACATGCTGCACACAGACTGGCGTTTCGGAAAGCATTTCCGCGCGTTCGTGCAGCTCAAGAGCGGATTGGAATCGTTCCGGCGAGGCGGATACCGGCCGATCGACGAAAAGAAACTGGACTTCGAGGCGGCATTCGTCGAGATTGGCGCAGCCGAAGGTGATCACTGGGTCGTTCTGCAGGCGGGCCGCCAGGAGCTGAATTACGGCTCGGGGCGGCTGGTCTCGGTTCGCGAAGGGCCCAATGTACGGCAGAGCTTCGATGGGGCACGGCTGAAAATGAAGGCTGGCGCGTGGCGGGTTGACGCGTTCGCCGCTCGGCCGGACCTGGACAAGCCGGGGTACTTCGATAACGTCCCCGATCACCGCACTTCATTCCGGGGCGTGTATGCGACGCGTCCGTGGCGGAGTGGCGTCTCATTCGATAGCTATTACCTGGGGCTAGACCGAAAATCCTTCACGTACAACCGCGGCACGGCGCAGGAAACCCGGCACAACTTGGGCGCACGCCTCTGGCGTCCACCAGCAACGAAGGAGTCGGAGTGGGATTTCGATTATGAAGCAGTCTGGCAGTTCGGCAGTTTCGGCGCGGGCGGCATACGAGCGTGGACGGTTGCACCCGATACGGGCTACAGTTTTCTCGGGACGCCGCTCCAGCCACGAGTCAGCGTGAAGGCGGATATTTCCAGCGGGGACGATCCACGTAGCGGTTCGCTAGGCACGTTCAGTCCGATATTCCCGATCGGCAACTACTTCGGAGTGCTAGCCGATACGGGACCCGGTCCGGTCAATTTCATTGACGTGCAGGTTGCGGCAACATCGTTTGCCATCCCGTCCGGTGCGGGTCAATACTGGTACGAGAGGCTTCGAGCGCACAGCACTGAATTCGAGATCCCGCAGGAACGTCTCGACGAAAGTGTCATCGCATTTGGAAACAGGGTACGAGCGCATCGCTCGGTTGCTGACCGACACCATGGGGCTGCGATTGTCCGGAAACGAGCAGAACCGCTTTCGTTATCAGTTCGCCGGCGAGGGGCCTGCCAGAACGATCGACGTGGTGTGCGCACCTGGCGCAGCGGAAGGCCGCGTCGCGGTCGGGACGGTGCATCACGTCGCCTGGCGAATGCCGACTGATGCGGAGCACTTGGAGTGCCTTGGCGAACTCAGCCGGCTCGGCTACAATGTTTCGCCGGTAATGGATCGGGTCTACTTCCATTCCATTTACTACCGGGAGCCCGGCGGCATCCTGTTTGAGATCGCCACAGATCCGCCGGGATTTACGCTGGATGAGCCGCTAGAGCAACTGGGGACGACTCTCAAACTGCCGTCGTGGTTCGAATCGTGGAGATCGCGTTTCAATTGGGAGTAAGTCTTTATGCGGTAACCCGGTAATCAGCTTCGCTCCGGAAGCGAGCAAAGTCCAGAACTGAAAAAGGAGGATTGCAAATGACCACCAATTCGACGACAGCACTTATTACAGGAGGAACGAGCGGTATTGGCCGGGCGACAGCCAATAAACTGGCCCAGCTTGGCATCCATGTATTGATCGTAGGCCGGAATGTGGAGCGCGGCGACAAGACAGTTAGTGAAATCCGTGCAGCAGGAGGCAGAGCGGATTTTATTTCGTCCGACCTTCGCGACGCCTCGAACGCGCGCGAAGTGGCTAGAAGAGCGGTTGAACTGGCAGACGGCCACGTCGATATTCTCATCAACAATGCGGGGATCTATCCCTTTGGGCCGACACATGAAATGACCGAAGAAGCGTTTGACCGCGTCTTTTCGCTTAACGTGAAGGCTCCGTATTTTTTGGTCGCTGAACTTGCTCCCCTGATGGCCAAGAGAGGCAAAGGTGCAATCGTCAATCTGTCGACCATGGCGGCCGATTACGGGGCGCCTGGAATGAGCCTATATGGTTCGAGCAAGGCCGCCATTAATCTGCTGACCAAAACTTGGGTGGCTGAATACGGACCGAGCGGTGTCCGCGTTAATGCTGTGAGCCCCGGACCTACCCGTACGGAAGGCACGGACGCAATGGGCGAGGGTCTCGAACAACTGGCTGCCCAAGCGCCCGCAGGCCGTCCGGCTACAGCGGACGAGATTGCCGAGGCGATTGTCTTTCTGGCAACGGATCGTTCCAGTTTCATTTATGGCGCTAAGCTCGCCGTAGATGGAGGACGAACCGCTGTCTGAACAAAAACCACAAGTCGCACTGGGGAACTTGATCATTCTCCGCTCGTAAAGCCAGAAAGTGCAATGGCAAGTTTTCAGGAACTGAGTCTCAAACGCAATTGCGAACGCTACCGAACTAATCAAACGCTCCGCCGAATGAGGTGCAGCTGCAGATGTTGCTAGTTCCGGTACGAAACCAGAATTGTGCGGGCGCCTGCGGGCAAATCTTAAAACGCTGATACCAGAGCCACAGATCACTGAGCACGGACATCACCTCCGGGCCGGCAGCATGCCGACCAGCAACTGCACGATGGACACTCGCTCGGGACCAACCCACGACTACACCTCCACTGAGCCTCCATTCGCGATTTCAATCGGCTCCGCGTGCGTGCGCGACGCCAGATGCGGAACCCGGACCCAGGCCAGGATCAGAAAGCGCGTGTTGTAGGCAATGAAGCGGATGTTGCGCCGCCGTGCCTCCGCGCGCCAGCCGATATAGCGGTCGCGGCTACTCAAGTGGCGCGGAGCCGGACTCCACGCCAGACAGACGATTCCTGGTGATCGAAGTGACGAAGGGTAACGCGCGGGCCCCAAATGCTGTCAAAATGATCTGGAGGTGGCGCAGCCGTGGCGACGAGCATACCCTCCAAGACAGAACCTCCCGAGTTCCTTTTGGAGGCCATCCGTGAAGGCGCGGAATTCACCCTTTACCGCGCCCGACAGCACGGTAACCCATCGCCCGTCCTGGTAGTAACTGCTACGGCGGAACAACCGTTGCCCCAGAGTCTGCGGCAGCTGGAGCACGAATACTCGCTCGCAGCCGAACTTGAGCCCGCGTGGGCGGCCAAGCCTCTGGCGCTCACGCGTCACGAAGGACGGACAATCCTTGTTCTCTCCGACCCGGGCGGTGAGCCTCTCGACCGCATCCTTCAGCGGGACAGGGAGCGGCCTCTCGATCTGGCGCGTCTTCTACCCCTTGCCATTAACCTGGCAAGGGCGCTCGGCCATGCCCACCAACGCGGTCTGATCCACAAAGACGTCAAGCCCGAGAACGTGCTCGTCGACGACGTCGGCCACGTATGGCTTACTGGCTTTGGCATCGCGTCCCGACTGCCGCGCGAGCGGCAGACACCCGCGCCGCCCGAAATCATTGCCGGCACCCTTGCCTACATGTCCCCGGAACAGACCGGGCGCATGAATCGATCGATGGATACCCGCAGCGATCTCTACTCATTGGGCGTCACCTTGTACCAGATGCTTACGGGCGTGCTCCCGTTTGCTGCCGCCGACCCTCTGGAGTGGGTCCACTGCCATATCGCACGTCAGCCGGTAGCGCCTGCGGATCGCCGCGCGGTCCCGGAGCAGTTATCCGCCATCACCATGAGGCTCCTCGCCAAAAATGCGGAGGAACGCTATCAGACCGCTGCGGGTCTGGAAGCCGATCTTCGACGGTGCCTGGCGGAATTGCAGTCGCATGGCCGCATCGATCCATTCCCTCTGGGCACGGACGACTCTTCGGACCGATTACTCATACCAGAAAAGCTATACGGAAGGGAGCGTGAAGTTGAAGCTCTGCTTGGGGCGTTCGACCGGATGGTGGCGCAGGGCGCCGCCGAACTTGTACTGGTATCCGGGTATTCCGGTGTCGGCAAATCCTCTGTGGTGAACGAGCTGCACAAGGTGCTTGTTCCGCCGCGCGGGCTTTTCGCGGCAGGTAAGTTCGACCAGTACAAGCAAGACGTCCCCTATGCGACCTTGGCACAGGCCTTTCAGAGCCTCCTGCGTCCACTTCTGACCAAGTCCGAATCAGAGCTGGGCGAATGGCGGCAGGCGCTTCGCGAAGCAGTGTATCCGAACGGGCAGCTCATTGTGGATCTGCTTCCCGAGCTGAAGTTCATTATCGGAGAACAGTCACCTGTTCCTGAAGTTTCGCCACAAGGCGCGCAAGCTCGCTTTCAACAAGTCTTTGCTCGATTTATTAGCGTATTTGCGCGGCACGAACATCCGCTGGCATTATTCCTCGACGATTTGCAATGGCTCGACGCTGCAACGCTCGATCTGATCGCGGATCTTCTCACCCGATCGGATGTGCGGCACTTCGTGTTGATCGGCGCCTACCGCGACAACGAAGTCGGCCCCACCCACCCACTAATGCGGAAGCTCGAAGCTATCCGTGAGGCTGGCGCGATAGTGCAAAACATCGTACTCGCGCCGCTGAGCCGTGAAAACCTGGCACAACTAATCGCAGATTCGGTGCACTGCGAACCGGAGCGCGTTGCGCCGCTGGCAGAACTGGTTCATCAGAAGACGGCGGGCAATCCTTTTTTCGCGATTCAGTTTATTTCCGCTCTTGCTGAAGAAGGTTTACTTACGTTCGACTGCACCACGGCACGATGGGTCTGGCGCCTGAATCGCATTCGCGCCAAGGGTCATACCGACAATGTGGTGGACCTTCTGGTTGGGAAATTGAGTCGCCTGCCCACCGGGACTCAGGAAGCATTACGACAGTTGGCCTGCTTCGGAAACAGCGCTGAGTTCACTTTACTGCGGGTTATCTACCGGGATTCGACGGAAGAGATGCACTCCCAGCTTTGGGAAGCAGTCCGAACGGGGTTCATCTTTCGCTCCGAAGATTCCTATCGTTTTCTCCACGACCGCGTGCAGGAGGCCGCCTATTCTTTGATCGCAAAGGAATTGCGTGCCGAGACGCACCTCCGAATCGGAAGGCTGCTGGCAGAAGGAACTCCTTCACACGAGCGGGAAGAACGAATCTTCGAGATCGTGAACCAGTTCAATCGCGCCACTCACCTCATTACGTCAAATGACGAGCGAAGGCGCGTCGCCGAATTGAACTTGATCGCGGCCAGGCGGGCGAGGCTCTCGATTGCCTATGCCTCAGCGCTTTCTTACCTGGCGACGGGTCGGGCGCTGCTGACAAAAGAGAGTTGGAACACAGATTACGAGCTTGTCTTTTCGCTCGAATACCTGATAGCTGAGTGTGAACTGCTGACCGCCGATATGGAGTCTGCTGAAAAGCGACTTTTGCTGCTCGCCGCGCAATCCAATAGCGCCCATGATTTGGCTCTTGTAACCTGCCTGCAGCTAACGCTATACACGGCGTTGGATCGGCTTGATCGAGGCATCGACATATGCCTTGAATATCTTCGGCTTGGCGGGATGAACTGGTCGGTTCATCCGACTAGCGACGAGGTGCTGCGCGAATATGATCGGATTTGGTCACTACTCGGGAACCGGAAAATTGAGGACCTCGTTGATCTGCCCTTGGTCGCCCATCCCGATATTCTGGACGTTCTAGAGGTTTTGACGCAAATTGTGACGCCTGCCGTGTTCTTCGACAAGGACTTGTGCGCACTCGTAATTTGTCGCATGGTGAATCTTAGTCTTGAGCACGGCAACAGCGACGCATCATGCTTTGCCTATGTATGGTTTGGAATCGTAGTGGGACCGCGCTTCGGTTGCTACGAAGAAGCGTTTCGATTTGGTCAGCTCGGCTATGACTTATTGGAAAAGCGAGGTTTGAGACGTTATGAAGCTCGCACTTCTATGTGTTTCAGCGTCGTTGCCCCGAGGACGAAACATGCACGGCACAGCCGCGACCTAGTGCGTCATGCCTTCGATGTCGCTTATCGAATGGGCGACTTTACATACGCTGCCTATAGCTTTACACAGTTGGTCACGAATTATCTGGTTGTGGGCGATCCTCTTGCCAAGGCGCAAGAGGAAGCAGAAAAAGGCGTTGACTTTGCAAACAGAGCGAGGGTTGGACTCGTTGTCGATATCATCAGGTCGGATCTCCAGCTGATCCGGAGCCTCCGGGGATTGACGCATAAGTTCGGCTCATTCAACGACAGCGAGTTCGACGAGGCTGAGTTTGAGCGGCATCTGGCAAGCCCCGATTTAGCGGATCCTGGATTTGGATACTGGACTCTCAAGGCACAAGCACGGTTCTTTGCACATGACTATGCTTCCGCCGTCGATGCCTCGTTGAGGGCGCAACAACTACTTTGGGCAGCACCAGCATTGCTTGAACAAGCGGCATTCCGATTCTATGGTGCGCTTTCGCACGCGGGCGCCTGGGATTCCGCATCTCCCGACGAGAGGCAAAAGCATTTCGAGGCTTTAACGGCTCACCACAAACAGTTCGAACTATGGGCGGAGCATTGCCCCGCGAATGTTGAAAACCGCGCCGCACTGATTGGCGCCGAAATCGCGCGAATCGAAGGCCGGGTGCTCGATGCCGAAGCCCTCTATGAACAGGCCATCCTCTCGGCGCACGCCAACGGATTCATTCACAATGAGGCGGTTGCTTACGAGGTTGCTGCCCGCTTCTACGCGGCACGTGGTTTCCAAAAGTTCGCAGACGCATACTTGCTCGAAGCCAGGTATTGCTATCAGGGTTGGGGGGCCGATGGCAAAGTAAGGCAGCTCGACCAGCTTTATCCCCACCTCAGGGTGGAGGAGGCAGTTCGTGGCGCGACGAGCACGATCGTGACGCCGACTGAGTTCCTGGATCTAGCGACCGTAATCAGGGTCTCGCAGGCGGTTTCGGGCGAGATGGTACTGGAAAAGCTGATCGAGAAGCTGGTACGAATCGCGGTAGAAAATGCAGGAGCCGAGCGAGGTCTGCTCATCCTGCTTCGGGGCGGAGATCCGCGAATCGAAGCCGAGGCTACCACTGGCCCGGGCAGGATCGAAGTTGCCATTAGACAGGCGGCCGTCAGGCCGTCCGATCTCCCCCAATCCGCGCTGCATTACGTGATCCGGACGCTGGAGGCCGTGCTCCTGGATAATGCCTCGACCGATAACGTGTATGCAAAGGACGAGTATGTGCAGCAGAAGCACTCTAAGTCCATCCTGTGCCTGCCAATCGTCAACCAATCGAAGCTTGTCGGCGTGCTTTTTCTTGAGAACAACCTGACTCCATGCGCCTTCACACCGGACCGCGTTACCGTGCTGGAACTGCTGGCTTCGCAAGCCGCAATTTCTCTGGAGAATGCCGGGCTATATTCCGATCTGCAGCGCAGCGAAGCTTTCCTGGCTCAGGGCGAGAGGATCTGCCAAACGGGCATTTTCGGCTGGAATGTTTCGAGCGGAGAGATCTACTGGTCGGACGGGACCTACAACATCTTTGAGTACGATCGACCGGCTAAGCCAACGTTAGAAATGGCGTTTCAGCGAGTTCATCCCGACGACAGAGATTTCGTTCGGCAGACTCACGAGCACGCGATCAATGAAAAGACGGATTTCAATGTGGAACATCGTTTGTTGATGCCGGACGGCGCAGTCAAACACGTCCACGTCATTGGCCACGCGTTGCAGACCTCGTCAGGCGACCTCGAATTTGTGGGCGCCGGGACGGACGTCACCGCGGCAAAACTGGCCGAAGAGAAGATCCGCCAAAGCGAGAGCGAGCTTCGACAGATTCTGGATGTCGCTCCGCAGCACGTTTATGTGTTAGGGCCGGACCCGGACACCACGCGGCTCTATGTGAACCAGGCCGCGCTCGATTATCTCGGTCTGACCGCTGGTGAGTGGCGGACGTGCGACCGCCGCAAACTTTTTCATCCGGATGATTGGGAGCGGGCGAGGAGCGAGTCTCAAAGCAAAATCGCTGCCGGCATCCCGCACGAAGTCGAAGTGCGTTTACGGGGAAAGGACGGGAAATATCGCTGGTTTCTCCGACGCTGGAACCCGCTGCGGGATGAAGACGGACGCCTCACCCGTTGGTATGTCGCCGGAACCGATATCGAGGGTCGAAAGGTGGCGGAGCAAAGGCTCCAGGACGAGAATGTTTCGTTGCGCGAAGAGCTCGACAAAGCATCCATGTTCGAGGAGATTGTGGGAAGTTCGGCGGCCTTGAAAAAGGTGCTCTCCCTCATCTCCAAGGTCGCGCCGACCGACTCCAGCGTTCTGATCACCGGCGAGACAGGCACTGGCAAGGAACTGGTTGCACGCGCGATTCACCGGCGGTCACGGCGATCCTCACGCACATTTGTTAGTGTGAATTGCGCCGCGATTCCGCGTGACCTCATCGCATCGGAATTGTTTGGCCATGAAAAGGGCGCGTTCACGGGAGCAACGCAGCGTCGTTTAGGACGCTTTGAGCTGGCCGAAAAAGGCACGCTCTTCCTGGACGAGATCGGCGAACTGCCGGCCGAAACCCAGACTGCTCTATTGCGAGTGTTGCAGGAACACGAATTTGAGCGCATCGGAGGAACTGGAACGATTCGCGCCGATGTTCGTGTGATCGCCGCCACCAATCGGGACTTGGAGTCCGCCATCGCCGCGGGTATGTTCCGAAGGGACCTGTTTTACAGGCTGAATGTCTTTCCCGTCGAGATGCCGCCTCTGCGGGAACGAAGAGAGGACATTCCCTTGCTCGTGAGGTATTTCCTGAATCGCTACGCTCGGAAAGCAGGCAGGCATTTTACCGCGGTCGACAAGAAGAGCCTGGATCTGCTGCAAGCATACAACTGGCCCGGTAATATTCGGGAATTACAGAACGTGATCGAGCGGTCGGTCATTGTGAGCGAAACAGAAACATTTTCAGTGGATGGAAGCTGGCTTTCGCGGCAGAGTTCGTCCACTGTCCCGGATATCCAGCCGGGCCTCTTGAACAGGCGTCCCGCTGAGGATAAGGCCATCATTGAGGCTGCCTTGCGCGAGTGCCGCGGGCGGGTGTCCGGGCCGTCAGGAGCCGCTGCCAGACTGGGCGTTCCCGGCACTACTCTCGAATCGAAGATCAAGGCGCTGAACATCAACAAGAACCGCTTCAAGGGGATCCCTCGAAAAACAGCTAGCTCTCCGGGCTGATTCGCACCTACCTCACGAGGAATTTTTACGAAATTCGTAAATTGACGTGGTTTCGTAAATATCAGATTCAATAATGCCTTTCATTTCAGCTACTTTTGGTTGGACCTGGACCTGCATCTTTGTAGGCAAGATCTTCCTTGGAAGCGCAGAATGTTCAGAATTCACAGGTCGGAAAACGGGGAAGTGGTTTTTACGATAAGCGGCCGGCTCGACGCAGAGCATATCGCCGAGTTGGAAACACTCATCGCCGCGGAAGGAAAAGATCGGCGCATCATTCTCGACCTCAAGGATATGACTTTGACCGGTCAGGACGGTATCGATTTTCTCACCCGGTGCGAAGCCGCTGGCATCGCGCTGGCGAATTGCGATCCGTACGTTCGCGAGTGGATCACGCGAGAAGGAAGCGGCAAGTAGCGCATAAAGAAAGAGGATTCCTGTGGATAGCAAACCGGGCGCCGCGGGCGCCATCGAGATTGTGGGACGAAGCCTCGCGTTTCAAC
>Ga0182024_10020232_pt1 | contig 12178 bp, 7 predicted proteins | sample P32metaG_FD_120480 | JGI IMG/M metagenome (GOLD analysis project Ga0182024, IMG submission 120480) | Permafrost microbial communities from Stordalen Mire, Sweden - P3-2 metaG (Illumina Assembly) | ecosystem: Environmental > Terrestrial > Soil > Wetlands > Permafrost | place: Sweden: Stordalen...
GCGATCGGGGGGCCAAGAGTCACGTCCCAGAGAGCGGCGCCGCTCGCCGCGTCCAGCGCGGTGACGTGGTTCTGATCCGTTGCGACGAAGACTGCGTCTTGCCCGACTTTCCACCCGTCGATATAAAGCGGATGGCCGTAGATGTTGCCCGTAACCTGCGCCCTGAAAGCCGAGTCGATGTGAACCACGGCGGCCGCCGTCTTCGTCAGGTTCGGATCGATATAGGCTCCGTCGCGCGTTGCGCGAACGTGATGCTCCAGCACGGACGCGCCCACGTCGCGACCGCTGTCTGCTGTCGCGGCGGCATCCGAGTCCGACTTTGTCGACTTGGCTCCGCCCCCGCGACCCCCAGAGGATGCCTTGACGCCTCCGCCGCAAGCCATCGCGAAAGCGCCAGCCCCCATCGAAAATACGATTCGACCAAACCTATCGCGAAGCATCATCCGACATCCTTCAAGCACGAACATACGTGAGCCCGCGGCCGCCAGCTCCCGACCGTCCGTCAGGCCGTTACAGCGTCGTATACGCGTACACCGCGCCTGTCCCACCCACGATGAGTCGGCCCTTCGCGACAATCGGGCTCGTCCAGTGCTGCACCGTTGCGGTCCCGGGCGGCGTCACGCTGACCACGGCCGCCCCAGTGTCCCCGTCGAACGCAAGCAGGTCATTCGTGCCCGCGTTCCCGGCCCCTCCTGTTCCACCCGTGCTCACGATCCAGACCAGCGCGTTCGAGGTGCCGTCCGTCGTCGTCGCGATGGGGGCACCCTTCCCCCCTGACGCTGCGCACCACACCGGGACGAGCTGCGGCGGGGAGGCGGCCGTCACGCGGAGCGCCAGGAGATCCCCGCTCCCTTTCGGGCACACGCTCGCGGTGATGTTCGTCTCGCTATGGAGGACGACGTAGCGAACCGTCGAGCCGGTGCCCGAGCTCGTGTACGACGCGGGGGTCCCTTTGCTGCCGGGAGGGCTATTCATATTCTGAACCGCGGAGAAGGCCATACTGAAGAGACCTTCGCCCGTCACTCCGTTGCCCGTGCCGACTCCTCCGAGGCTCGCCCGATTGAGCAAGTGAACGACACCCCACTTGCCCGCCGACACCGCCAGCGTCGACGGCGTCGCACCCGGCAAGTCGAAGAGCACGGACGCCGCGCTGCCGAGATCGCCGTCGTAGGTGTCGAGCGTCGGCCAGTTCGACGGGGTGAAGTAGTCGGTCGCCGCTCCGGAGAACGTAGGACCTGCCGTGAAGCGAAGAAGAGCTTCTCCGCCGCTCCATTTTGCCGGCTTCCCGGTGTTGTCCGTGTTGCCCGTGACCGCGTAGAGGCTCGTCCCGTCACTGCTGACGGCGCCCCAGATGCCACCGCGGTTCGCGCCTGTCGAATACGCGGCGACTGTCGCGGGGTTACTCGTAGAAATGCCGACGACCCAGCCGTGGTACGTTCCGCAGTCGCCGTTCAGCCCGGCGTAGGGCACGTACAAAGTGCCATTCAGGATCGTCAGTCCACCGCGGTCGTTCTGGGTATTCGCAGTGAAGCCCTTGACCGTCGTGCCGATGTCGACGGGCCAGCCCGCTACCTCTACGCCCGTATCGATCGACAGCGCGTGTACGTAGTGCCCTATCGCGCCGCCTACCGTCTCGAACGCTTCGACATAGAGCGTGCGCGAGTGGAGATCGATCACGGGCGTCTCCATGACGCCGTAGGAGGTGTAGGGCTGGCCGCACGGAAGACTCGTTTGACGGACCGGAGCGCCTAGTGTCACGTCCCAGAGCTGGGCGCCGCTCGTCGCATTGAGTGCCGTGACGTGGTTCTCGTTGGTCGCGACGAAGACCGCGTCTGTTCCAGTTTTCCACCCGTCGACGTAGAGCGGCTGGCCGAAGACGCTGCCCGTGACCGTGGCCGTGAAGCCCGTGTCCAGATGAGTGGCGGTCGCCGCAGTCTTCGTGACGTTCACGTCGGTGTAAGCACCATCGCGGGTCGCGTGGAGGTGATGCTCAAGGACGGAGGCGCCGATGGCGCCGTCCGTCGTTGTCGTCGCCCCATCGGGCGCGCCGGACTCAGATCCCTGAGTCGCGTCTGGCGACGCCCCGCCGTCCGAACCGCCGTCAGTCCCGGTAGACGTCGTAGTCGTGGTCCCCGTCGTCGTCGAGGTCGAGGTCGTGGTTGCCGTCGAGGTCGTGGTCGCCGTCGCGGTCCCTGTCGACGTTGCACTCGTCGTCCCCGTCGTCGTCGCAGTCGTGCCACCCGGCGATGTCCCGCCACCCCCGCCGCACGCGAGCCAGCAAGCCGCGAGGGCGATCGGAACTGCAATCCACGCGAATCGGCGGCTAAGCATGAGCTCTCTCCCGTGGCAGATGAGCTGCCATCTAATTTGTGGACGTCCTTAAGAGAAGAGGTCGTCGGCCCCCCCAAGAACGGCTCATAAAAGCTCACACGACGTAGGCGCTTGTCTTACCCCGCTCGCGGCCGCGAGAACAACGAGGCAGACAAGAGAAGCACTCCGAACGCGATCCCCAGAGCGAAGAGAACACGCGCCGGTCGGTCCTCACCGCGAAGATGGAGCTCCAGTCCGGCGAACCCCGTGGCGATCCCGAGGGCGGTGTAAATGAGCTGCCTGCCGGTCGCGTATACGGTGCGCGCTGCCTCCTGCACCCCGCGGACGCGCACCTCGAGCTCCCCTCGCGTGGCTTTCGTCAAATACTTCTTCATGTCCTCGGGCAGCGTGACCGCTCCGAGCGCCATCTCACGCACCGCCTCCACCGCGATGCGGGTCCAATCGCGGTTGCCGAGAACGAACTCCTGCAAATAGGGCTGGATGATCCCCATCGGGTTCAGGTCCGGATCGAGCATGGTGCAGCATCCGTACAGGAGCAAAATCGTTCGCTCGAGGAGGACCCAGTCCTTGGGGATGTGGAACGCGCCGGAGAGCTCCTTCAACCCGATATTCATCTTGCGCAGATCGAGCAGGTTCTCGAGGCCGCGCTGAGGATCGATCTTGATATCCTTCAGGTTGAAGCTCTCGATTTTGACCTCTTCCTGAAAGCGGCGATGAAAGTACTCGATGATCTTCTCGCTCACGGTCGGATCGGTGGTGCGCGAGAGGAAGCCCATCTTGCGTAGCGCTTTGATCAGTCGATCCGTATCCCGGCGGAGCACCCCTTCCAGGAACTCGGGAATGCCCGCGCGCATCTCCTGCGAGAGCTCGGCGACCGCACCGAAGTCGAGGAGCACGACCGCGCCAGTCGAATCGACGAGCACGTTCCCCGGGTGTGGATCGGCGTGATAGATGCCGTCCACGAAGATCATCTGACAGTAGATGCGCACGAGGCGACGCGCGACGTCCTTCTTGTCGAGGCCGAGCGCGTCGATACCGGCCATGTCGCTGACTTTGAGGCCATCGACGAACGTGGACGTGAGCACCCGTCGGGTCGATGCGCTGCGGATCGGCACCGGGAACCGAACTTGTGGATCTTCGGTGAAGTTCTTCGCAATGCGCTCGACGTGATCGGCCTCGAGGGCAAAATCGAGCTCTTGCCGGAGGAGCTCTTTCACCTGGTGGTAGTAGGCGTCGAGCCCCTGTACGGGCACGAACCACTGCACGATCGTCATGATGCGCCGGATGGTGCCGAGATCGAGACGAACGATCTCGTCGATGTTGGCGTGTTGAACCTTCACCGCGACCCGCGTGCCGTCCTTGAGGCGCGCCGCGTGCACCTGACCGAGCGACGCGCTGGCGATGGGATTCGGGTCGAGCTCCGCGAAGTGTTGCTCGACCGAACCGAGTTCGGATTCGACGCACGCGCGGATCTCGTCGAAGGGGCGGGGCGGGACTTGATCCTGGAGCCCTTCGAGCTCGCTCCGGAATTCTTCCGGCAAGAAGTTCGCAAGGATCGAGAGGAGCTGGCCGACCTTGATGAAGAGGCCTTGAAGGGCAAGAATAGTCGCCTCGACGCGCCGGGCATTCTTCCGGTGCGTATCGGCGATCCGCTGCGCGCGGTAGGCGCGCCCGAAGGCGCGCGACTTCAGCGATAACCAGGCGTAGCTGAAGATGACCTGAAAGGTGGTGGCGTAGGCCCTGAGAAACCGCCAGCTCCCCGAGGGCGGCGCGCGGTAGCCCGTTCGGAGCTCGGTCGGCCGCGAGGAGACCCTGGGCGACAAGAGCGGGGCCGGCGAGGAAGCCATCGTGGGCCTAGCCTAGCGTGATTGGCGGGTTTCGGCCGAATCGCGCGCGCCCCGACCCGACGTCCGTTAGAGCTCGAGCGCCCTCCGGAAGAGCGCCTCATGTGCCGCGGGGCGAGCCGCGCGGATCGCCGTGTTCTCTCGCGTGGGATACACGCGGTTCGTGAGTAACACGACCCCGACACCGGACGCAGAATCGATCCAAAGGCTCGTCCCCGTGAAGCCCAAGTGGCCGATGGAGTCGGGCCCGAACGACGCCCCTGCACTTGAGCCATGCGCGCTTTTACCGTCGAACCCGGCGCGCAGCGTCCCTCCAACACGCGCGCGCGTGAGCCAGCCAATGTCAGTAGGAGCGAACGGCCCACGCCCGACGAGCGCTTCAAGCACGGCGCGCGTGAACGCGAGGACGCCCGAGAGCGTACCGAACATTCCGGCGTGCCCGGAGCCCCCGGCTCCCGTGAGCGCCCACGCGTTCTCGTCGTGCACGCGCCCACGAACGACGCCGCCTCGCCAGGCGACGTCCTCCGTCGGAACTGCGCGGCCTTCGAAGTCCACGCCGGCCGACACGAGCGCACGAGCCGTCCCGAGCTCGCGCCGAGCTTCCAGCGCCGCAACGACGTGCTCCTCGATCGCCTCGCCTGCGTCGAGCGCGCTCGTATGGCGCGCCAGGGCCGCCCCCACGATCAGGTAGCCGAGGTCGCTATAAAGCGGCGGAAACCCTGCCAATGGCATGTTCCCACCGCAATCTTCACGCCGAGCCTCTGCCGCGTGTCTCAGCGCCTCTCGTGCATCGATGGGAGCGCCTGCGAGGAGAGGCGCGAACAGGGGGAGATGGGCAGCGAGCCCCGCTCGATGAGAGAGGAGAAGCTCGACAGAGGCCTCTGCCGAGGGCGTCGATGCAAGATCCGGGAGGAGGCTGGAGAGCGTCCACGAGGGCGCGATCCGGCTCCTCACCACGGCCACCGCGGTCATCGGCTTTGTCAGACTTGCGAGGTCGAAATAGGCTTCCGTCGCCCCTCCCTGCTCCATACGGAACTCTTCGCCGCGCCGCACGACACACCCCGCAGCCACGGAAGTCGCGACGCGTCTTTCCACGAGATCACGAGCAATCTCAGTGGCGGAAGGCATCCCGGATGCCCTAGCACGCCTCGGCCGGACCCAGAGAGGTTGTCAGAGGGCCGGTCACGCGGTTCCGCATCTTTTGACCCCGCGCCCAAAGGGCCGCTACACTTCTACGTTGACCGAAGGTCCGTCGGCTCGAGACGATCGAGGTCCAAAGGCAGAAGATGGCCGAGTTCGTTTGGGAAGCGCGCGGCAAGGCCGGCGAGCTGCGAAAAGGAGTGATGGAGGCCGAGACCGATACCGCGGTCCAGGCCCGCCTCCGTCAACAGCAGCTCAACCCGACCAAGGTCAAGAAGAAGGGGCGCTCCCTCGCTCTTCCGTCCATCAGTTTCGGCTCCGGCGTGGGCGCCAAGGATCTCGTCACGTTTACCCGCCTCTTCGCGACGATGATCGACGCAGGGCTACCCATCGTGCAGTGCCTCGAGATCCTGCAGAGCCAAACTGACAACAAGCACTTCGCGCTCGTTCTTCGCGACGTGAAGGCGAGCGTCGAGCAAGGCTCGACCTTCAGCGATTCTCTCCGCAAACATCCGAAGGTATTCGATCCGCTCTATACGAACCTCGTCCAGGCCGGAGAGGTCGGCGGCATCCTCGATACGATCTTGAATCGACTCGCAGGCTACATCGAAAAGGCCATGAAGCTGAGGCGGCAAGTGCGCGGCGCCTTGGTATACCCGACCGCCGTCCTCGTCATTTTCACCGGCGTGTTAACCGTGCTGCTCACTTTCGTCATCCCGTCGTTCAAGACCATGTTCGCCGAGTTCGGCGCAAAAGACGAGCTGCCCGCTTTGACGGAGTTCGTCATAGAGGTCTCGGAGGGCTTCGTCTCGCACCTACCGATTTTCGTCATCTTTGCCATCGCGGCCGGCATCGGCGGGAGCTGGGGATACAAGCGGCCGCGAGGCAAGAAGATCGCGCACAAGCTCATTCTGCGCGCCCCGATCATGGGACCCGTGCTGCGCAAGATCGCCGTAGCGCGCTTCACTCGAACGCTCGGTACGCTGCTTACATCGGGCGTTCCGATCCTCGACGCCCTCGAGATCGTCGCGAGGACCGCTGGGAACGTAGTCATCGAGGAGGCGATCATGTACACGCGCCTCAGGATTAGCGAGGGAAAGAACCTGGCGGGTCCCCTTACCGAGACGAACCTCTTCCCGCCGATGGTGGTGCAGATGGTCGGCGTCGGCGAGCAGACCGGCGCCCTCGATACCATGCTCAACAAGATTGCCGACTTCTACGAGGACGAGGTCGACGTGGCGGTCGGCGCACTCACGAGTCTCATCGAGCCCGTCATGATGGTGGGAATCGGCGGGACGGTCGGCGTCGTCCTCATCGCGATGTACTTACCGATCTTCTCTATCGCGGGGAAGATCAAGGCCGAATGACGGCGACGTCTCTCGTGTGAGCATGGAAGTTACGCGATGGAACTGGGCGTCCCGCCCCTGCCGTTGAGCCACGGTCTGCCGGGCCGCCTCGCATGGATGACGGGGCTGCGCCTCGCGTTTTTCACGCTGCTCCTCGTGGCGACGGCAATCCTTTACCTGGGTGGCCAACTCGAGCGTTATCCCGTCAGCCTGCGCATCGTGTTTCTCACGATCGGGAGCGGATTTGCGCTTGCCGCTGCTTACGGCGCGGTCCTCCGAACCGGCAAGGGACTGCGTGAACTCGCGTTCGCTCAGATCGTGCTCGACCAGATCACCTGGACGGCGCTCGCCTACGTAACGGGAGGCGCCACGAGCGGCGCAACCTCGTTCTACGCGTTCACTTGCCTGGTTGGAGCTACGCTCGTCGGACTCCGCGGGTCGGCGGTCGCTGCCCTCTCGGGCGCGACTTTGTACGGCGCGCTATGCGCGTCGCTCGCGTTTCACATCGTCGCACCGCCGCTCGACCAGGCGAACGTCTACGCAACGTCGGGGACCGAACTCATCTATCCGATGCTGGTCAATGGACTTGGCATCACGGTCGTGGCGCTCCTTGCGGGCTACTTGGCAGAGCGACTGCGTCTCACCGGAGGCGCGCTCGAGGAGGCCACGGCCCGCGCCGCGGAAGCCGAGCGCCTCGCCGTGCTGGGTCGGATCGCTGCGGGTTTGGCCCACGAGATCCGCAACCCGCTTGGATCCATCCGCGGATCCATCGAGATGCTCGGTGAGTCCCCCCTCTTGTCGAACGAGGACAGGGAGCTTTGCAACATCGTCCGGCGTGAAGCCATGCGCCTCAACAACCTCGTGACGGACATGCTCGACCTCTCGAAGCCCCGCAAAGCCGACGCCGAAGCGGTCAACGTCGCTGCGTTGGCGCGTGACGTGGTGAACCTCGCTGCCCGCACCGAACGCAGCGGGACGGGCGACGTCAACGTCGTGTACGTGGGGCCCGAGGCCGAGACTCTGGCTCGTTGCGACGGTGCGCAGATGCGCCAAGTCCTCTGGAACCTCGTCCGCAACGCGGTGCAGGCGAGTGGGGCGGGCGTCACGGTGACGGTTCGAGTCGAACCACGAGGGAAGGAGGTGATCCTCAGCGTGGAAGACAAGGGCCCCGGCATCCCGGAGGAGGCCAAGGCGCGCCTCTTCGAGGCCTTCTACACAACGCGCTCGCACGGAGTGGGAATCGGTCTCGCGGTGGTGAAGCGGATCATCGACGAGCACGCCAAGATGGGGGCGCGCATCGACGTGGAGAGCTCCCCGACCGGCGGTGCCTCGTTCCGCGTTTGCTTGCGCACGGACGTCGTAGGTCTTCGTCGCTCGCACCTAAGCATCCCTCCGCCACGCGCTTGAGCCGCGCCCATTCGTCGGCTCCCCCCCCAAGGCTCTTGCCCCGGGCGCAGATGGAGGTACACGCTTTCTTCCCATGTGGACCATGAAGGGCCTGCCGAAGACTCTCCTCTCAACGCTTCTCCTAGTGAGCGTCCTGACCCTTGTACGGGCGGCCTTCGCGCAGGGCGGAGCGCAGGCATTCCTCGAGGGGCAACATCAAAAGATCACGGCGCTGCTGCACCAGCCGTCGTCCGCCGCTCGAGACAGCCAGGTCAGCGCAGTACTGGATCGCATGGTCGACTACGACGAGCTGGCGCGACGCACCTTCGGCCAGCCTTGCCCCGACGCCGTGCCGAGTTGCACGAACCATTGGGACGGCCTCACCGGCGCGCAGAAAGCGGAAGTGAGCAACCTCCTTCACCAACTGGTTTCCAAGAACTACCAGAAGAATCTCATCAAGACTCTCGACTACACGATTACCTACAAAGGCACACAGGCTCAGGGTGGCGCGTCCCGCGTTCAGACCGAGGCGACGTCGAAGCTGAACCCGCGCGACCCCGCCGTCCAAGTCGACTATGTCCTCTTAGGGTCTTCAGATGCCTACCATGTCGTCGACATCATTACAGAGGGCTCGAGTCTCACGAAGAACTACTACGACCAGTTTCATCGAATGCTGACGAGCCAGGATCAGGGATATTCGTATCTCGTGAGAAAGCTGAACGACAAGATCGCACAGCTGTGATCTGCGTGACTTTCTAAGGCGTTTCTAGCTCGTTGTGCCTGTGACCTACCTGTCAACGAGGTAGTCAATGGTGGCCGATGAGAGTGCGCAAAAATAATCTTTAACGGACTGTCGCTCACGCGGCCATGCGCCGTAAGAGGAGATACCGTGGTACTCTCCTTATCTAGCTTGGGCGTAATTTGCGTTCCGGGCGTTCGAGCGGCGCGTTGCGTGCCGATGGAGCAAGATTGATGCATTCGTTTCGCTGGGCAGCCGGTTTGGCAGTCGCCGTCGTGGTCGGAGCACTGGGTGCCGCGTGCGGCGGAACGGATCCAAGTCAATTTCCGACCGGGGAAAAAGACGGTGGCGGGACCGGGCTCGACGGCGCGTTCAAGATGGACGGCGGGCTGCATCTGCCCGACTCCGGAACAGGGGAGGGAGGACTCGACGGCGCTCTTACGGGCCCGCTCTCGATCACTCCGGCGAATCAGACGGTCACGGTCGCCCTGGGGAAGGCTGCGCCCACCGTCCAATACGAAGCACACATGGGGGGTGCCGTCGTCCCCGTCTCGTGGTCGATCGATCGCGGAGAGATCGGCGCGATCGTCGCGGGCAGCGGCCTCTTCACAGCCGGCACAACGGTCGGAGGCGTCGCGCATGTCACGGCGACCTATAGAGGCGGACTCAGCGCAGCGACGCCCGTGACGGTCAACCTCACGATGGTCGAAAACGGAGGGACAACCGTCTCGACGGACGCAGGAGCCGAAGCGGGTACTGGCGCTGGAGGCAACGGCGGCGTGGGCGGCAACGGCCCCGGTGGCCCCGTGAGCACCTCGCTGCAGACGGTGCTCGAGAGCACCCCCATGGCCGACTCGTCGATCGGTTGGCTCTATCCGTACGACAATACGGTATGGCCTCAGGGTATCCTTGCACCGCTGCTCCAGTGGAACGCCGGAGCCTACAACTTCGACGCCGTCTACATCCACATCAGCGAGAACGCGTTCGACTACAAAGGTTACTTCGCGGCGACCGCAACGCCCTTCATTAATGAGCCTGTCACGCAGGCGGCGTGGGCGACGATGGCCTATTCCAACGCGGGCGAGCCGGTGACGGTGTCCCTCGTGTTCGCGTCAGGTGGGAAGGCCATTGGGCCCATCACCGAGACGTGGAAGATCGCGCTCGGCGCGCTGGAAGGCACCGTCTACTACAACTCCTACGGGACAAACCTCGCCAAGAACTACTCGGGCGCGTTGCCGAACGGCGGAATGTTCGGGGGCGCGACGCTTGCCATCAAAGGCGGCTCGACCGACCCTGTTCTGATCGCCGGCACGAGCACGATGAACGGTGTGCAAGGGGAGTGCCGTGTTTGCCATTCAGTCGCGGCGGGTGGAAGCACGCTCGTGACTCAAAGTGGCGCGCAGTACAGCGATTCGAGGGAGTACAACCTGCAGACCTTGGCGGAAACCGACATGACGCTGGCGTCGGGAATCTTCGCATGGCCCGCGCTCTCTCCGGACGGCACGTTCCTGTTCTCCGACTCGTCGACCCTCATGGGAAACAGCACCGCGCCGAGCAACCTCTACACCGTTCCCGGCGGTACCCTCATTCCGAGCACCAACCTCCCTACCAACCTCGGCGCGGCGTGCCCGTCCTTCTCGCCGGACGGCACTCACCTGGCGTTCAATCTCTTCGGTGGGACCGGAGCGGACCAGAAGTCGCTTGCATGGCTCGACTTCACCCCCTCGACAGACACTTTCGGAACGCTCACCACGATATACACCCCCACGACCGGTACCGCGGTGTGGCCTTCATTCCTCCCGACGAACGACGCGGTCATCTTCGAGCTCGAGACCGTTAACAACACTCGGGACTTCGCCGGCACACGCTCGACGTGCGACTCGAGCGGCACTTGTTCGAATACCGGGACCGAAGGCGAACTCTGGTGGATCGATCAAAAGACGATGACCCCCACGCGGCTCGATCAAGCCAACGGCCTCGGCTACTTGCCCAAGGGGCCAAACGGGCATGGAATCGCGACGACGGACGGGGGGGTCGCCGGCGACGACACCGAGTACAACTACGAGCCGACGGTCAATCCGGTACCGTCAGGCGGCTACGCCTGGGTCGTGTTCACGAGCCGGCGAATGTACGGCAACATCGCGACGATCAACCCCTACTGGAGCGACCCGCGCTACCACGACATCACGGAGACGCCGACCACCAAGAAGCTCTGGGTCGCAGCCATCGACCTGAACGCAAAGGCCGGAACCGATCCCAGTCACCCCGCCTTCTATTTGCCCGCACAGGAGCTCCTCGCCGGCAACTCGCGCGGCTTTTGGGTCGTAAACCCGTGCCTAGCGAACGGGGCGACCTGCGAAACCGGCGACATGTGCTGCGGTGGTTACTGCCGTGAGGGCGACGGCGGCGGGCTCGTGTGCGGATCGGTGGCGGCCGGTTGCTCTCAAGAATATGAGAAATGCACGCAGACGAGCGACTGTTGCGGTGCAAGCAGCGGAGTCGAGTGCATTAACAAGATCTGCTCGGTGTCGGTCCCACCGATGATCGTACCCAAGTAGGCAGCCCCGCTCGGCGCCGGCGGGATCGGCTAGAATCCGAACTGAACCGCCAACTCCGGCGCCGGCGCGAAGAGGAACGCGCTGCCAAAAACGAGCGCGAACTTGACGTCGAGGATCGCGGCGGCCGAAGGAGTGAACGCGTACCGAATACCGCCGCCGGGGCCAACGAACACCGGGCCCGAGATCTGCCATGCGACGAAGCTTCCAGTCTGGCTGGTTCCAGGAGGGGCGCACTGCCCATCCGTAACGGCGACAGAGCATTTGGTTACTTGGATGGGAACTGAGGATGAGAACTGGGCCACCCCCGCACCCAAAAACAGGACCGGCGCGAACCCGCTCTTCGCGAGAGCATCCTTTCCGAGGACGAACGTGCCCCGCGCTTCGAAGTAGATAGGAGGGAAGCTCTTCCCATCGTTGGCCGCCGCGGAGCCCGGATACGAGAGCAGCCCGTAGCCTGCGCGCGCGCCAATCAGGAAGTTGTAATTGACGGCATAGTCGAACGAGAGGAAAAGCCTCAGATTGCCTGGGTTCATCCCGCCCGTCACGGCGTCTCCGACATTTCTGCCGCTCGTCACGATCTCGTTGTTAGTAGTGGCGCCCTTACGCGACGGAAAGTCGGCGCCACCGACGGTGCAGTAGTAGCCGGGGGTGGTCGGGAGTGCCTTCGAGGTGAGCAGGCATGCGTTGTTTGCACCTGAGATGAAGTCCAGATCGAGCGACGCGCCGCCGCCGATCCAGAAGCGATGGAGCCGTGGACGTTCGCCGCCGCTATCGCCGGCCGGTGCGGTGCACTTCAGATCCTTGCACGAGCCGCTCTTGCACTGCCCGTCGTCC
>Ga0182024_10020233_pt1 | contig 12177 bp, 5 predicted proteins | sample P32metaG_FD_120480 | JGI IMG/M metagenome (GOLD analysis project Ga0182024, IMG submission 120480) | Permafrost microbial communities from Stordalen Mire, Sweden - P3-2 metaG (Illumina Assembly) | ecosystem: Environmental > Terrestrial > Soil > Wetlands > Permafrost | place: Sweden: Stordalen...
CCGGTTTCCGCCAACACCTTCGTGATCGCCGCCGTCAGCGTCGTCTTGCCGTGATCGATATGACCGATCGTCCCAACGTTGCAATGCGGCTTCGTCCGCGCAAACCTTGCCTTACCCATCGCTCTTTCTCCAATTACTCCGGCATCAGCCGCCGTATTACGCCATCTTGGCGCGGACTTCATCCGCAACGGCCTGCGGCACCTGCTCGTAATGATCGAAATGCATCGTGTACTGCGCCCGGCCTTGGCTCATCGAGCGCAGCGTGTTGACATAGCCGAACATGTTGGCGAGCGGCACCATTGCGTTGATGACGCGGGCATTGCCGCGGCTATCCATGCCGGTCACCTGGCCGCGGCGGCTGTTCAGATCGCCGATCACGTCGCCCATATACAGTTCCGGGGTCACCACCTCGACCCGCATGATCGGTTCCAAGAGCTTGGGCGCCGCCTTCATGATCCCTTCCTTGAAGGCCGCGCGGGCGGCGATATCGAACGCTAGGACGCTCGAATCGACGTCGTGATAGGCGCCGTCGGTCAATTCGGCCTTGAGATCGATGACCGGGAAGCCTGCCAAGACGCCGTTCTCGGTCGAGGCGCGCAGCCCCTTCTCGACGCCCGGGATATATTCCTTCGGCACCGTGCCGCCGACCACCGAATTCTCGAACACAAACCCGCTGCCGGGCGGCAACGGCTCGAAGCGGATCTTGACCCGGGCGAATTGCCCGGCGCCGCCGGTCTGCTTCTTGTGGATGTAGTCGACCGTGGCGGGGCGGGTGATGGTTTCGCGGTAGGCGACCTGCGGCGCGCCGACATTGGCGTCGACCTTGAACTCGCGCTTCATGCGGTCGACGATGATCTCGAGGTGCAGTTCGCCCATGCCCTTGATGATGGTCTGCCCGCTTTCGTGATCGACCGCGACGCGGAATGAGGGGTCCTCGGTGGCTAGCCGGGCCAGCGCCTGGCCCATCTTTTCCTGATCGCCCTTGGTCTTCGGCTCGACCGCGATCTCTATGACCGGCTCCGGGAATTCCATGCGTTCGAGCACGACCGGATGGGCGGAATCAGAGAGGGTATCGCCGGTCGTCGTGTTCTTGAGACCGGCCAGAGCCAGGATGTCGCCGGCGCGCGCCTCTTTCACGTCCTCGCGATGGTTGGCGTGCATCAACAGCATGCGGCCGACGCGCTCGCGGCCATTCTTGACCGTGTTGAGCACCTGCGACCCGGTCGTCAGCACGCCCGAATAGATCCGCACGAAGGTCAGCGAGCCGACAAACGGGTCGGACATGATCTTGAAGGCGAGCCCGGCGAACGGTTCCTCATCCGAGGCGTGGCGGACCACCACCTCGTCCGAGCCCATTTTGATGCCCTTGATCGCCGCGACATCGGTCGGCGCCGGAAGATAATCGACAACGGCATCGAGCAGCGGCTGCACGCCCTTGTTCTTGAATGCCGAGCCGCACAGGACGGGCACGAAGGCGCCGCAGATCGTGCCCTTGCGGATGCAGTGCCTCAGCGTCTCTTCATCCGGCTCCTCGCCGCCGAGATAGGCTTCGAGCGCGGTGTCGTCCTGCTCAACCGCCAGTTCGACGAGCTCGGCCCGGGCAGCCGCGGCCGCTTCCTGCATCGCGGCGGGCACATCGACGATGTCGAATTCCGCGCCGAGCGTCTCGTCGCGCCATCTGAGCGCCTTCATCGCGATCAGGTCGAGGAGGCCGACGAAATCGCTTTCGACGCCGATCGGCAACTGCATCACAATGGGCGTCGCGCCGAGCCGCTCCCTGATCTCGCGGACGCAACGCGGAAAATCGGCGCCGATCCGATCCATCTTGTTGACAAAGCAGATCCGCGGCACCCCGTATTTGTCGGCCTGCCGCCACACCGTCTCGGATTGCGGCTCGACCCCGGCGACCGAGTCGAAAACCGCGACCGCGCCGTCGAGCACGCGCAGAGAGCGCTCGACCTCGATCGTGAAATCGACATGGCCCGGGGTATCGATGATGTTGATCCGGTGGTCGTTCCACGCGCAGGTCGTCGCGGCCGAGGTGATCGTGATGCCGCGTTCCTGCTCCTGCTCCATCCAGTCCATCGTGGCGGTGCCGTCGTGGACCTCGCCGAGCTTGTAGGAGCGGCCGGTGTAATAAAGGATCCGCTCGGTGGTCGTCGTCTTGCCGGCATCGATATGCGCCATGATGCCGATGTTGCGATACCGCTCGAGCGGGGTTGTGCGTGCCATCACCAAATACTCCGGCGGCGCCTCGCGCCTGCCTACCAGCGATAATGCGAGAACGCCTTGTTGGCATCGGCCATCCGATGCGTGTCTTCCCGCTTTTTGACGGCGGACCCGCGATTATTGGAGGCGTCGAGCAGCTCGCCCGAGAGCCGTTCCTCCATCGTGTTTTCCGACCGCCCGCGCGATGATGAGATCAGCCAGCGGATCGCCAGCGCCTGGCTCCTGTCGGTGCGAACCTCGACCGGGACCTGATAGGTCGCGCCGCCGACCCGGCGCGAGCGGACCTCGACCGACGGACGCACATTGGTCAGCGCATCGTGGAACACCCGGATCGGGTCCTGCCCGCCGCGCTTCTGGATGCGGTCGAAGGCGCCGTAGACGATGTGCTCGGCGACCGATTTCTTGCCCTCATGCATCAGGCAATTCATGAATTTGGTGACGACGGCATCGCCGAATTTGGGATCCGGCAGAACCTCGCGTTTGACGGCGGCGCGGCGGCGCGACATGGCTCCCCTCCTATCTCGGCCGCTTGGCGCCGTATTTCGAGCGGCGCTGGCGCCGGTCCTTGACGCCCTGGGTGTCGTGCGTGCCGCGGATGATGTGATAGCGCACGCCGGGCAGATCCTTGACCCGGCCGCCGCGGATCAGCACCACCGAGTGCTCCTGCAGATTGTGGCCCTCGCCGGGGATGTAGCTGGTGACCTCGAAGCCGTTGGTGAGGCGCACGCGCGCGACCTTGCGTAGGGCCGAGTTCGGCTTTTTCGGCGTCGTCGTGTAGACGCGCGTGCACACCCCGCGTTTCTGCGGGCACTCCTCCATCGCCGGAACCTTGTTGCGCGCAACCTGTGGCTTGCGCGGCTTGTTGATCAATTGATTTATCGTCGGCATCCTCACCAACCCCATCCAACGCCTACCGCCCGACCGCAAAGAGCGCGTCGGGCGGGAAGGTCACTCTGCCCACTGAATTCGCGCCCTCTCGCAAGGGCGCCGTGCCAACTTCGGCGGACCGGCTGCGTTTAGGTGGCATCCTACCGCCAGCCGCTGAGCGGCGGAATATAGGGAGCGGGCCTCAGCCGGTCAAGCCGAATGGCCGGCCGGCCGCGATGTCCGTTAGCGGCACCACCATGTCACGGAAGCGGGAAGCGCCGTGAACCGTGCCGCGTCAAGCGTTCCGGCCTCAGCCGAAAGCCGGGAGCACCTTGCCGCCGGTCTCGACCGGCTTGGCGGCGATCAGCACGAAGGCGATGACACAGGGCTCGGGGCCGCGGTTGATCCAGTTGTGCACGGTGCCGCGCTGGACGATGACGTCGCCGGCTTTCAGGTGGGTTATGTCGCCCGGCTCGATCTCCATGTCGATTTCGCCCGACATGATCACCGCATAGTCGATGGAGTCGGTGCGGTGGATGCGCGGGGTGTTGCCCGGCTGCAGCTCGAGAATGCGGAAGACGGTGCCGTTGTCGAGCGTCGTGCCGCTCTCGCGCAAGCCGTCATCCGCGGTGCCGTCGTTGTCGACCGGGAAGCCCTGGCTGGTCCACACGACGCAGGCCGTCGCGCCCGGTCGCGCCGAGCGCAAGTTCTGCGACACCTCATCGATCATCGCGATCGCCCGGCCGGCCTTGTCGTGCCCGGTCACCACCCGTCGCACCCGCAGAGCCATTGGAGTGCCCCTTTTCAGATCGTTCGAATCCTCCCACCCTGCCCTCTCCCCCAGTGGGGGAGAGGGTCGCGCAGGGTTGGCGAGGCGCAACCGCTATTCGGCGGCGCCGACGGCGCGCTGCTCCTCGAGCTGCGGCGTCTCCTCCGCCGCCGCCGCGGCCTCGGCGGCGATCTGGGCGAGCTCGCGGTCGCGCTCGGCGGCGATCTCGCGCATCCGTGCGACGACGCTGCCGGTGCCGGCCGGGATCAGCCGCCCGACGATGACATTCTCCTTGAGCCCGGTCAGCGTGTCGATCCGGCCCGACACGGCAGCTTCGGTGAGGACGCGAGTGGTCTCCTGGAACGAGGCTGCCGAGATGAAGGAGCTGGTCTGCAGGCTCGCCTTGGTGATGCCTTGCAGCACCGGATGGGCAATTGCCGGGCGCAGCCCTTCCTTTTCGGCCTTGGCGTTCTCGTGCTCGAACTCGGAGCGGTCGATCTGCTCGCCGGCGAGGTAGGTGGTTTCGCCCGGGTCCTCGATCTCCACCTTCTGCAGCATCTGGCGCACGATCACCTCGATGTGCTTGTCGTTGATGCGCACGCCCTGCAGCCGATAGACCTCCTGGATCTCGTTGATCAGGTAGCTCGCGAGCTCCTCGACCCCGAGAATGCGCAGGATGTCGTGCGGCACCCGGTTGCCGTCCATCATCAGATCGCCCTTGAGGACGTAATCGCCCTCCTGGACGCTGATGTGCTTGCCCTTGGGGATCAGGTACTCGACCGACTCGCCGTTGCCCTCGCCTTCCGTCGGCACCACGACGATGCGCCGCTTGGTCTTGTAATCCTTGCCGAATTCGACGCGCCCCTCGGATTCGCTGATGATCGCGAAATCCTTGGGCTTCCTCGCCTCGAACAGCTCGGCCACCCGCGGCAGACCGCCGGTGATGTCGCGAGTCTTTGAGGATTCCCGCGGGATCCGCGCCAAGATGTCGCCGGCCTTGACCGCGGCGCTGTTCTCGATCGACAGGATCGCATCGACCGGCAGGAAATAGCGCGCTTCCAGCCCGTTGGCGAGGGTCAAGAGTTCGCCCCGCTCATCGCGCAGCGTGACGCGCGGCCGCAGATCGCCGCCGCGCGGCTGCTGCTTCCAATCGATGACGACCTTGGAAGAGATCCCCGTCGCCTCGTCGACCGCATCGCGCATCGAGACGCCTTCGATCACATCGACATAATGCGCGATGCCGTCCTTCTCGGTGATGATCGGGATCGTATAGGGATCCCATTCGGCGAGGCGGTCGCCGCGGTGGACCTGGGCACCCTCATCGGCCAACAGCCGCGCGCCATAGGGCGCCCGGTGCCGCGCCTTCTCGCGGCCGGCCTCGTCGACCAGAACCATTTCGCAATTGCGCCCCATCACCACCGGCAACCCGGACGAGTTGATGACGACATTGCGGTTCTTGACCTCGACCTTGGCGTCAAAGGCCGCCTCGATCGAGGATTGTTCAGCCCCGCGCTGGGCCGCGCCGCCGATGTGGAAGGTCCGCATCGTCAGCTGGGTGCCGGGCTCGCCGATCGATTGCGCGGCGATGACGCCGACGGCTTCCCCGATATTGACGACGGTGCCGCGCGCGAGATCGCGGCCATAGCACTTGCCGCACACCCCGGTATGGGTTTCGCACGTCAAGACCGAGCGGATCGACACCGCATCGATACCGGCCCGCTCGATCGCGTCGACCGCGTCCTCGTCGATCAAGGCGCCGCCGGGCAGCACAACCCCGCCGCTCAAGGGATCGAGCACGTCGACCGCGGCGCAGCGCCCGATGATCCGATCAGCGAGCGGCGAGATGATCTCGCCGCCATCGACAACGGCGCGGGTCAAAAGTCCGCGGGTGGTGCCGCAATCAACCTCGGTGATGATCGCATCCTGCGCGACATCGACGAGCCGCCGCGTCAGGTAGCCGGAATTGGCGGTCTTGAGCGCGGTGTCGGCGAGGCCCTTGCGCGCGCCGTGCGTCGAGTTGAAATACTCGAGGACGGTCAAGCCCTCCTTGAAGTTGGAGATGATCGGGGTGGCGATGATCTCGCCCGAGGGCTTGGTCATCAGCCCGCGCATGCCGGCCAGCTGCTTGATCTGGGCCGCCGAGCCGCGGGCGCCGGAATCCGACATCATCCACACCGAGTTGATCGGTTCGCCCGGTTTCGGCGTGCGAATGACCTTGATCATCTCCTCGGCGACCTTTTCGCTGCAGCTCGTCCAGGCGTCGACCTCCTTGTTGTACTTCTCGCGCTGGGTAATGAGGCCGTCCTGGTATTGCTGCTCGTATTCCTTAACCTTCTCCTGCACGTCGGCAACCAGCTGGTGCTTCGCTTCGGGGATGATCAGATCGTCCTTGCCGAACGAGATGCCGGCCTTGCACGCCTGCTGGAAGCCGAGCGCCATCAGCCGGTCGCAGAAGATGACGGTCTCCTTCTGGCCGCAATGGCGGTAGACCTGATCAATGAGATCGCTGATCGCCTTCTTGCCCAAGAGCTGGTTGATGAGGTCGAAGCTGATCAGCGGATTGAGCGGCAGGATCTCCGACAAGAGCATCCGCCCGGGGGTCGTCTCGACCCGGCGGACGCTCGGCCGGCCCTCCGCGTCGACCCCTTCATAGCGGGCCTTGATGCGGGTGTGGAGCGAGACTGCCTTGGCGGCGAGCGCCTGCTCGATTTCGCCGACATTGGTGAACGCCATCCCTTCGCCGGGCTCGCCTTCGCGCTCCATCGTGATGTGATAGAGGCCGAGGACGATATCCTGCGACGGCACGATGATCGGCTTGCCGTTGGCCGGGCTGAGGATGTTGTTGGTCGACATCATCAAGACGCGGGCCTCGAGCTGAGCCTCCAATGACAAGGGCACGTGCACGGCCATCTGATCGCCGTCGAAATCGGCGTTGAAGGCGGTGCAGACGAGCGGATGCAGCTGGATCGCCTTACCCTCGATTAGCACCGGCTCGAAGGCCTGGATGCCGAGGCGGTGCAACGTCGGCGCGCGGTTCAAGAGGACCGGGTGCTCGCGGATCACCTCTTCGAGGATGTCCCACACCTCGGGGCGTTCCTTCTCGACCATGCGCTTCGCGGCCTTGATCGTGCTGGCCAGGCCGTAGAGTTCGAGCTTGGAATAGATGAACGGCTTGAACAGCTCGAGCGCCATCTTTTTGGGCAGCCCGCACTGATGCAGCTTCAATTCGGGCCCGACGACGATGACCGAGCGGCCCGAATAATCGACGCGCTTGCCCAAGAGGTTCTGGCGGAACCGACCCTGCTTGCCCTTGAGCATGTCGCTCAATGATTTGAGCGGCCGCTTGTTGGCGCCGGTGATGACCCGGCCGCGCCTGCCGTTGTCGAAGAGGGCATCGACCGCCTCCTGCAGCATGCGCTTTTCGTTGCGCACGATGATGTCGGGCGCGCGCAGCTCGATGAGCCGCTTCAGCCGATTGTTGCGGTTGATCACGCGGCGGTAGAGGTCATTGAGATCGGAGGTGGCGAACCGGCCGCCGTCGAGCGGCACCAGGGGACGCAATTCGGGCGGAATTACCGGTACGACCTCGAGGATCATCCATTCCGGCCGGGAGTTCGACTCGGTGAACGCCTCGACCAGCTTCAGCCGCTTCACCAGCTTTTTGCGGCGCGCCTCGGAGTTGGTGTCGCGCAATTCGTCGCGCAGCCGCACCTTCTCCTCGGCCAGATCGATCGCCGACAGCATCGTGCGCAGCGCCTCGGCGCCGATCGCGGCGGTGAACTGATCCTCGCCGTATTCGTCCTGGGCCTTCATGTAGTCTTCTTCGCCGAGCAGCTGGTGCAGCTTCAAGGGCGTCAGGCCGGGCTCGATGACGACGTAATTCTCGAAGTAGAGGATCCGCTCGAGGTCCTTCAGCGTCATGTCGAGGAGCAGCCCGATGCGGCTCGGCAGCGATTTCAAAAACCAGATATGGGCCACGGGCGAGGCCAGCTCGATATGGCCCATGCGGTCGCGCCGCACCTTCGACAGGGTGACCTCGACTCCGCATTTCTCGCAGATGATCCCGCGATACTTCATGCGCTTATACTTGCCGCACAAGCACTCGTAATCCTTGATCGGACCAAAGATGCGGGCGCAGAACAGCCCGTCCCGCTCCGGCTTGAACGTGCGGTAGTTGATCGTCTCGGGCTTCTTGATCTCGCCATAGGACCAGGAGCGGATGCGCTCCGGGCTGGCGATCGAGATGCGGATCTGGTCGAAGCTCTGCGGCCCCGAAACCTGCCCGAAGATGTTCATCAACTCATTCATCGAGGACCCCTCTCGCGCTCAGTCGTCATGCCCGCGAAAGCGGGCATCCAGGGCGGCCGGCACCGCGTCTGTATTCCTGGACCCCCGCTTTCGCGGGGGTGACGGAAACCAAAGTCTTCACTCGTGTCTTTACTTAAGGCGATCATCAATAACTGCGCTGCTCCAGCTCGACATTGAGACCAAGCGAGCGCAGCTCCTTGACGAGGACGTTGAAGGATTCAGGGATGCCCGCCTCGAAATTATCATCGCCCCGGACGATCGCCTCGTAGACCTTGGTGCGGCCGGAGACGTCGTCCGACTTGACGGTCAGCATCTCCTGCAAGGTGTAGGCCGCGCCATAGGCTTCGAGCGCCCACACCTCCATCTCGCCGAACCGCTGTCCGCCGAACTGCGCCTTGCCGCCCAATGGCTGCTGGGTGACGAGGCTATAGGGCCCGATCGAGCGGGCGTGGATCTTGTCGTCGACCAGATGGTGCAGTTTCAGCATATAGATGTAGCCGACCGTAACCTTGCGGTCGAACGGCTCCCCGGTACGGCCATCGACCAGCGTCACCTGGCCGGACGAGGCGAGCCCGGCCCTCGTCAACATGGCGACGATGTCGTCCTCGCGCGCGCCGTCGAACACCGGGCTTGCCATCGGCACGCCGCGGGTCAGTTCGCCCGCGAACTCGATCAGCTCGTCCGGCGCCAGCGCCTCGATCTGGCTGCGGTCCTGGCCCTCGTAGATCTCGCCGAGGAGCCCGCGCAGTTCCTTGTGGTCGCCGCTGCCCGTGCGGCGTACCCCTTCGAGCACCTCGCCGATGCGGCGGCCGAGCCCGGCGGCGGCCCAGCCGAGATGGGTTTCGAGGATCTGGCCGACATTCATCCGGCTCGGCACGCCCAGCGGGTTGAGCACGATGTCGACTGGCGTCCCGTCTTCGAGATAGGGCATGTCCTCGATCGGCATGATGCGCGAGATGACACCCTTGTTGCCGTGCCGGCCGGCCATCTTGTCGCCCGGCTGCAGCTTGCGTTTCACCGCGACGAAGACCTTGACCATCTTCATCACGCCGGGCGGCAGCTCGTCGCCGCGCTGCAGCTTCTCGACCTTGCTTTCGAAGCGCGATTGCAGCTCGGCGATGGCGTCGTCCATCTGTTTCTTCAGGGCCTCGATATCGGCCATCCGCGAATCGTCGCGGACCGTGATCTGGCGCCATTGCCCCGGGGTGTACTCGGCGAGCAGGTCTTCGCCCACCTCGGCGCCCGATTTCATGCCCTTGGGGCCGGCGACGGTGGTTTGGCCGACCAGCAGCTCCTTCAATCGCGCGGCAAAGCTGCGTTCGAGGATGGCGCGCTCGTCGTCGCGGTCTTTCGCCAGCCGCTCGATCTCGGCGCGCTCGATCGCCAGCGCACGCTCGTCCTTGTCGACGCCGCGGCGCGAGAATACCCGCACCTCGACGATCGTGCCGGAAACGCCGGGCGGCAGGCGCAGCGAAGTGTCGCGCACGTCGGAGGCCTTCTCGCCGAAGATTGCGCGAAGGAGCTTTTCTTCCGGGGTCATCGGCGACTCGCCCTTCGGCGTCACCTTGCCGACGAGAATGTCGCCCGGCTTCACTTCGGCGCCGATGTAGACGATCCCCGCCTCGTCGAGGTTCTTCAACGCTTCCTCGCCGACATTCGGGATGTCGCGGGTGATCTCCTCCTGGCCGAGCTTGGTGTCGCGCGCGCTCGCCTCGAACTCCTCGATATGGATCGAGGTGAACACGTCGTCGGAGACGATCCGCTCCGAGATCAGGATCGAATCCTCGAAATTATAGCCGTTCCACGGCATGAACGCGCAGAGCACGTTGCGCCCCAATGCCAGCTCGCCCTGCTCGGTCGACGGCCCGTCGGCGATGATGTCGCCGGCCCGAACGGAATCGCCGACCTTCACCAACGGCCGCTGGGTGATGCAGGTGTTCTGGTTGGAGCGCTGGAACTTCAACAGATTGTAGATGTCGACGCCGGAGGCCGCGGCCGAGGTTTCCTCGGTCGCGCGAATGACGATGCGGGTCGCGTCGACCTGGTCGACGATGCCCGAGCGCCGCGCGATGATCGTCACCCCGGAATCGCGCGCGACGGTCTCCTCCATGCCGGTGCCGATGAGCGGCGCCTCGGCGCGGATCAAGGGCACCGCCTGGCGCTGCATGTTGGAACCCATCAGCGCGCGGTTGGCGTCGTCGTTTTCAAGAAACGGGATCAATGCCGCGGCGACCGAGACGAGCTGTTTGGGCGAGACATCGATGAGGTCGATGTCCTGCGGCCGGCACATGATGAAGTCGCCGTTCTTGCGGCAGTTGGTCAGGTCGGCGGCGACGTGGCCGGTGGCGTCGATCCCGACATTGGCCTGGGCGATTGAATAGCGGCCTTCATCCATCGCCGAGAGATAGACGACTTCGTCGGTGAGCGCGCCATCCGCCAGCTTGCGGTATGGGCTTTCGATGAAGCCGTACTGGTTGACTCTTGCATAGGTGGCGAGCGAGTTGATGAGGCCGATATTCGGCCCCTCCGGGGTCTCGATCGGGCAGATGCGGCCGTAATGCGTCGGGTGCACGTCGCGCACCTCGAAGCCGGCGCGCTCGCGCGTCAGACCGCCCGGCCCCAATGCCGAGAGGCGCCGCTTGTGGGTGATCTCGCTCAATGGGTTGGTCTGATCCATGAACTGCGACAATTGCGACGAGCCGAAAAACTCGCGCACCGCCGCTGCCGCCGGTTTGGCGTTGATCAGATCGTGCGGCATCACGGTGTCGATCTCGACCGAACTCATCCGTTCGCGGATCGCCCGCTCCATGCGCAGGAGGCCGACGCGGTACTGGTTTTCCATCAATTCGCCGACCGAGCGCACCCGGCGGTTGCCGAGATGGTCGATATCGTCGATGTCGCCGCGCCCGTCCTTCAGATCGACGAGCACGTTGAGAATGGCCAGGATGTCCTGCTTCCTCAGCGTGCGAAACGTGTCGTCGGTATCGAGTTCGAGGCGCGAATTCATCTTGACCCGGCCGACCGCCGACAGATCGTATCGCTCGGAATCGAAGAACAGGCTGTTGAACAGCGTCTCGGCGGTCTCCAGCGTCGGCGGCTCGCCCGGCCGCATGACGCGATAGATGTCAATGAGCGCATCCTCGCGCGTCGCGTTTTTGTCGATCGCGAGCGTGTTGCGGATATAGGGGCCCTTGCTGTCGGCGCCGCGGCTGACGAGGTCGATGTCGAGCACATTTATCACAGTGATGCCGAGATCGATCAGCCGGGCCAGGGTTCCACGCCGCTCGGGATGTTTTTCCTCCACCGGGTCCGCCTTTGCGGTGGCAGCGGTGGGTGTCGGAGGCAGGATCTCGTCGCCGGACTCGAAGTAAACCTCTCCGGTTCCTTCATCGATTATGTCTTCGGCAAGATAGCGACCGATCAGATCGTCATCGCGCGTCAGCACGTACTTCAGCCCTTCCTCGCGCAAGCGGCGGACCGCGCGGGGGGTCATCTGCGCGCCGGCGGCGAGCCTGACTTCGCCGGTATCGGCGTCGATCAGGTCGGTCGTCAACTTGCCCTTGTACTGCTCGGGCTCGAACGGCGTCATCCAGCCATTGGCACCGTGCCGATAGGCGATGGTGCTGTAGAAGGCGGAGAGGATCTCCTCCTTCGCCATGCCGACGGCTTCGCCGGGCTGCAAATTCTTGTTTTCGCTCTTGCGCTGCGCCCGCTTCTCTTCGGTCGCGCCATCGTCGAGCGCCATCAGAAGCGTCGTCGCCGGCAGCTTGCGGCGCCGGTCGATGCGGACATAGACGTGGTCCTTGGCGTCGAACTCGAAATCGAGCCAGGAGCCGCGATACGGAATGACCCGCGCGGCGAACAGATATTTCCCGGAGGAGTGCGTCTTGCCCTTGTCGTGGTCGAAGAACACGCCGGGGCTGCGGTGCATCTGCGAGACGATGACCCGCTCGGTGCCGTTGATGATGAAGGTGCCGTTGCGCGTCATCAACGGCATGTCGCCC